>Ga0316600_10000749_pt1 | contig 15224 bp, 11 predicted proteins | sample OWC_soil_day5_CT_FD_207652 | JGI IMG/M metagenome (GOLD analysis project Ga0316600, IMG submission 207652) | Wetland soil microbial communities from Old Woman Creek delta, Ohio, United States - OWC_soil_day5_CT | ecosystem: Environmental > Terrestrial > Soil > Wetlands | place: USA: Ohio... | reverse complement strand
CAAATTATTGTTGCCTTTTGGATCGCCGAATATTGCGAGTGTTAGTTCCTTATGTTATGTCTCATTTGGTGTTTTTGCACCAATGACCACATTTGGTCTTACTGGTCGGCGATTATTGCCGGATTTTGAAAATAGTCACTTGATTGTGGTTTGGGGTGCTAATCCAGGCACTGATTCCCCTCCCTTTATCTATGAACGTATCCTAAAAGCCCAACAAAAAGGTATTAAAATGATTGTAATTGATCATATGCGGAGTGATATCGCTAGCCGTGCTGATCAGTGGGTTGCTGTCCGTTCTGGGTCAGATGGGGCGTTAGCATTAGGGTTGTTGCGGGTAATCATTAATGAAAACTTATATGATAAGGAATTTGTTAGCAAGTGGACAACAGGATTTGAGGAACTAAGGGATTATGTACAGGCTTTTACTCCTGAGATGGTGGAGAATACTACAGGGGTACCCCAAGAAACAGTGCTGGCATTGGCTAGGGAAATAGCCGGAACTAAACAGGTTACTCTTAAAACATATACTGGGCTTGAGTATTCCAATTGCGGCGTGCAGACGATTCGGGCGGTGTATATTTTGTGGGCGTTGACTGGAAATTTGGACGTGCCCGGTGGCTTGTATATTGATTCTCCGGAAGAACCGTTCTTTGAAGCAGCGAAGTTTGTACAGCCAGAAGGCGTTTTGCCAATCGGTGCGAATGAATATCCGTTGTTTTATAGACTGACTGGGTGCGCTCAGTTTATGGAATTTCCCAAAGCTGTTCTGAAAGGTGAACCCTATCCTATAAAAGCCTTATTGAATAACGGGGCATCTATATTGACCTCATATCCTCAACCTCATATTTGGGAGGCAGCTCTACGGAAGTTGGATTTCATGCTTGTAATCGATCGCTTTATGACTAAGGATGCCTTGTTTGCAGATGTAGTATTACCAGCTACCACTTATTTTGAGAATACTTCCTATCAACGGTACCCTGGCTATATGCGCTTGCGCCAACCGATACTCAAACCGATTGGCCAAGCGAGGAATGATCTATTCATTTTTGCAGAGATTGCAAAACGATTAGGTTATGGGCATTTTTATCCGCAAAATGAAAATGAACTATTAGAAAAAGCTTTTGCCCGTAAGCCGGAGTTATTAGCTGAGCTTTTGAAACATCCAGAAGGTGTTCGTCTGCCTGTGCCCAAACGGCAATATAGAAAGTTTGAGACAGGGTTGCTGCGTCCTGATGGGCTGCCAGGGTTTAACACGCCGTCTGGCAAGCTGGAAATAGCATCCGACCTGCTGAAGGAATGTGGTTATGATCCGCTTCCTGTGTACCAGGAAGCCCTGGAAGGACCACTTAGCAGTCCTGATTTGCACCCAAAATATCCCCTAGTCATGAACACTGGGGCCAGAATTCATTCTACTTTCCGTTCTCAGCATTTAAATATTCCAGGATTATTAAAACTGCAACCTAGACCGCAGGTACTGATTCATCCGACAGATGCGGCGGACAGGAATATTGATAAGGGGGATAAGGTACTCATACGGACTAAGCGTGGCGAGATTGGCTATTATGCAAATGTTACTGACCGTGTGATGCCCGGTACGGTGGAAATAAATATGGGGGGAGGCGCTCCGTTGCAAGCTCCCGAATGGCGTGATGCCAATGCCAACGTACTAACTGATTTTACTAACCGGGATCCCATTTCTGGTTTTCCAGTATTCAAAACATTACTCTGTCAAATTGAAAAAGCAAAATAAGTGAACCAAAACAGTGACTCAGACTAGCCTTGCCGAACACCGAATTATAGGAATAGAATGTTTAAACAAAGTATTGCATCGGCAATATATGCAGTAAGGATAGGAACCGAAAAGCTAAAAAGCTTCGGTTCCTTTTTTTTGTCTATAAATTGTGAATGGATTTACTAAAAATGATTTTATAAGGACTTTATACCTAATTAAAATAGGTCTATAGTTGGTGGGATTTTCCATGGTATGTATGGAATTATTATTACATCAAGTTGGTATATAATTCTAATCATTCATGGGATCATTGTAGACGTTAAGAAACGGAATTTTATATGAATATCTTATTTAAATATGACTCAAAGAATACTTGCCAGGTTCATTTGAAATGGAGGAGAATCAGTATGTCGGTAAAGAGGGTAGCGCTCAAAGATTTAACGGTGGGGAGTATTCTTGCGGATTCTATAGTCTCTGTTACGGGTAAAATACTTCTAGGTAAAGATAGTGTATTAACGACAAGACATATTTCTTTGCTGGATACTTGGGATGTCAAAAGTGTGCTTATTAGCATTGATGTAGAAGAGAAAGTAGAGGCTGATATATCTTTACAAGAAAAGGCGCAAGCAATTCATTCTGCGGAATACATTCAGTTTGTTCAAGAATATGATTCAATTGTTGCAAATACAGTTCTATCTTTTGATATTATCCAAAGACAGAAGAAGATTCCTGTTTCTCATTTTAAAGATGCTGCTGGCAGTATTTATTCGTCGATTACAAGAAATAACGTTAGGGTTATGAATTATTTGCTTATAAGTGATCATAACTTAGCCGACGTTATTACGCGCCATTCAGTGAGGGTAGCTTATTTTGCCGGTATCATTGCCCGTCAGATGAAGTGGAGTCAGAATGATATAGCAGGGGTGGCATTTGCTAGTCTCTTACATGATGTAGGAAACTTGGTAAATGGCAAAAATCAAGATCCGTGTGTTCAGGTCAATATTGCAGACAGCGGTCGTTTGCTTAAAGAAACACAGGGGCTTTCTAACGAAGTGATTTTAGGGATTATGCAACATCGTGAACGCATTGATTGTAGTGGTATTCCTAATGGAACGCAAGGTAACCGAATTCATCCCTATGCTAAAATTATTGCTGTTGCCGATCACTTCCATAATTTGGCGCATGGCGATGAGTGTGTTAATCCTTTGCGAATTTTGGATATTCTTACTCGTGAAATGTATGGTGCATTCGATCCTGATATATGTCAAAGCCTTATCTGTCGGGTGCGAGACAGCCTGTTGTTTAATAAGATTATTCTTTCAAGCGGGCAAGAAGCTGAGATTATTTTTTTTAATAGTAATAATTATTGTTTGCCTGTCGTCAAGACTGTGGATAATCAGATTATTGATTTGTCGCAACGCAGAGATTTGACCATTAGTCGGATTTCCATTCCCGCTTAGAGGCAGATTGCCAAAAATCCTGCAAGAATGATTGCAGGATTTTTATATTTTAAGGCGAGTGTTTTATAAGAAAGAAAAAAATATACCCCCCGCAATTGAAAAAATCACAGGGGCAACAATATATGTTGTCATTAATATTAATTTTTCTGAGCTTTGATTAGGTCTAGAATTCCAGTTTTTTGTACCGTTTTAGCTGAATTCTCGCCATCTGTTAGCCATTTTTCTGTTGATTCTCTAGGATCTAAATATTCTACTTGCATTCCCAAATTTTCTACATTAGTTTTGAATTCTGGGTCGGAGACAATTGCTTTGAGCCCTTCTGCTAGCTTAGTTTTAGCCTCTGGCGGTAGACCTTTGGGAGCCGCCAATCCATGCCAATTGTTTAATACAATGTTAAATCCTTGTTCCTTAAATGTTGGTATATACGCTAAGTCTGGGTCAGTGAGTCTTTGTTCCCCTGTCGTTGCCAGTGCTCGCAGTGTGCCATTTTTAATGTGCTCTTTGGCTGTTGCTGGGTTAATAAAAGCAATTTGAACATGTTTGCCTAACAAAGCAACCGTAACTTCACTAGCACCACGAAAGGGAACTTGTTCAAGGGTAATGCCAGCATCTTTGGCAAGTGTTTCACCAATAATATGTGACGGCGAACCTATACCTGAATGACCAAATTTCAATTGTGCTGGATGCTGCTTGGCGTATGTAATTACGTCATTGAGATTTTGCCAAGGTTGTTCGGCTTGGACTATCATGATAAATGATGAAGTTGAAACTTGTACAAGGGGCTCTAAGGCAGTTGGGTAATGATATTTCGTTGGTCCATATAATGGTAGTATAAGTAAATCAACTGAGCTAAGGCCAAGGGTATAGCCATCTGGACTGGCACTTGAAAGTTCATTCCAACCGATGGTACCTGCTCCGCCTGGTTTATTGACAATAACGAAGGGTTGTCCTAAATATTTAGGGGCCATCTTTTCTAATGCCCGGGCTGTAAGATCCAATCCTCCCCCAGCACTAAAGGGTACAATAATAGTAATAGGTTTAGTGGGGTATTGCGGGGTCGTTGTGGTCGCTTTACTTTGTATATCGTTACAACCTCCAATTAGTATTGAGATAAGTAACAAGCATGTTGTTAACAATATTAAAGCTTTTTTCGGCATTCGATCATCTCCTTGTCTATTATTCATGCAATCACTGTTAACTACTTACCTCCTCTCGTAAGTGATTGACCTTACTAAGCCAGCGAATCGTATGATATAGAATAAAGACAAGCCCTAGTACCAGAATGGTGCCAGAAAGCGGTCGAGTAAATATCCCCCAGATGTTACCATCACAGATAATCAATCCTTGTATTAATCCCTGTTCTAACTCAGGTCCGACTACGATACCGATAATGAGTGGCGCTGGTTCAAGCCCTGTGCGTCGTAAGAAAAAACCGATGATGCCGAAAAAAATTATCCACATTAAATCAAAAACGCTGTTATTAATACTATAGGCACCAGTTAGGGTAAGTACAGCCACCAATGGCATAAGTAGATTGAGTGGTGTTTTGAGCAGTTGAATAAAAATACCAACTAGAGGCAAATTAATAATGAGTAGCAGTAGATTGCCAATATACATACTGGCAATAAGACCCCAAAATAGATCAGGTTGTTGGGTGATTAGTGCCGGGCCTGGGATGATGCCGTGAATCATAAAGCCACTTAGTAGAATAGCTGTACCGCCACAAAAGGGCAGTCCAAGGGTTAGTAGGGGAATCATAGTGGCGGAAATGGCCGAGTTATTGGCTGATTCCGGTCCGGCAACCCCTTCAATAGCACCATGACCAAACTCAGCTGGATTTTTACTACAGCGTTTTTCCAAGGCATAGGATGTAAAGCTGGATATTGTTCCCGCCGGACCAGGCAATAAGCCTATCAAGAACCCTATAACACCACCGCGAAACATGGGCGCTACTGAACGTCGACCCTCTTCACTGGTAGGGTATAAATCACGAAAGCGTACTGCAGGTACATTGTTTTGAGTATTGGGCTTTGTCATCACAGTGAGAATTTCTCCAATACCAAATATACCCATCGCTAAAATCGATAAATCAAAACCTCTATCCAGTTCAGCGACACCGAAAGTAAAACGGCTAATGCCTGACAAACTGTCTAGTCCGATGGTTCCCAACATAATACCAGTGAGAGCCATTAAGGCAGATTTCAGAAGGGACGTCCCAGTTAGTTTAGTGAGTACGATTAATCCTACCAGGGCGATGGCGAAATATTCCGGTGGTCCAAAGGACAGTGCAGCCTGAGCCAAAGGGGGAGCAAACATGGTTAGGCCGATTACGCCGATTGTGCCGGCAATAAAGGAACCGATAGCTGCCACAGTAAGTGCTGCTCCACCTCGTCCTTTTTGGGCCATAGGGTAGCCATCCATACAGGTCACGACTGATGCGGCTTCCCCCGGTACATTCATCAAGATTGCAGTCGTTGAACCGCCGTATTTTGATCCATAATAGATCCCAGCGAACATAATTAATGCTGCAGTACTATTCATTCCATAACTAAAGGGGAGCAATAGGGCAATGGCACTGATTGTATCAATTCCAGGCAGTACCCCAACCAATGTACCAATCAAGACACCTATGGTACAAGCGAGCAAATTGATAGGCATGATGCTGATATAAAACCCATGTAGTAACATTGTCAATGTTTCCACCCACTCACCTCCCTAGTCTTTATGGTAATGTAACAGCTAAAAAGTATTTGAAGAGAAGATAAAATACTATTGAACTACCAGCCGCCATCATAAAGGGAAAGATCCAGCCCTTCGTATCGGCTATCTTAAACAAATAAAATAGGAATATGAAGGTAGCGGCAAAATAACCGATAATATTGAAAATTGTAATATAAAAGAGCAGACCAATGAGAATAAAAATGAACTTTGTCCAGTCAACATTTTCTTTTGGTATAGATTCTTTTGATCGCAACTGCTTGAATATAAGGAACAATGCGAATAACACGGCAGTAATTCCTGCTAATATCGGCAAAAAGCCAGATCGAGGTGACTGAAGAGTACCAAATGTAAGCTGCCCAGCCAAGCATAGATAAACAACGCTTCCTAGTAAAAAGAAAAAGGGGATTATTTTTTCAGTCATATTCAAACACCTCTGCTACTTAAGTTATCTTGTAATGGTTAATGAAATGTCAGACATGGTTAAATTCGATTGTAAAGGTTGTCCCTTTTCCTAGTTCGCTATCAACCTTCAATATTGCAGCATGACGTTGTATAATTCGGTAACAGATAGCCAAACCCAGACCAGTACCATTTTCTTTGGTGGTGAAAAACGGTGTTCCAATTTTATCTTTGAGTTCTAGGGGAATACCTACTCCTGAATCTTTTATGGATAAAAGTACTTTTGAGTCAATAAATTCAGTGCTAATGTTAATGATACCGCTGCTGGGCGTAGCATCTAGTCCGTTTCTTACTATGTTAAGAACAAGCTGACGGATGCTGTTTTGATCTAAAGATACATTAGGAAGCGTGTTTAAATTAAGTTTAATTTCACAATCGTTACATAACGCATCAGCCTGTAGTAAGGGATAAAGATCATATATAATTGTATTTAGATTATTTTCACTAAACTCCATAGCCCTATTTTTAGCCAGTGATAAAAATTCCGTAATAATGCTGTTAGCACGATCTAGTTCATTGATCATCAGTGAAAAATTTTCTTTTTGTATGGCGAATTCCTGTTTATTACCTATAAACTGTAATAAGCCTCTTACTGTTGTCATCGGATTTCGTATTTCATGGGCAATGCCAGCCGCCATTTCACCAATGATGTTTAATCTGTCCAGGCGAGTCATCTGTTCGGTTTGTTCACTAATATAGTTGAGAATCGGGGTAAATTCGGCTATTTCACTACGATAGCCATAGGAATGTCCGGAAAGTATGGATTCAGCAAATAACTGAAGGTCCTTTTTTAATTTAACAAACAACTCGCGAAAGATAATAAAACATACTAACAGCATAAGGAATGCACCTAAAAATGTATTTGCTGTTCGCTTCCAAATTGCTGAAGAAACAGAGTCCTGGTTGATAGACGCAAAAGCATGGCCAACGATAACTCCATGTTCCTCAATGGGTTTGATGTAGATGATTGTAGTTGCCCCATGCCATAAAATTGAATTTTTCTTTTCGAATAGTTGTTCTGTATTGCCTTGATAGATTTCATTAACCAGAGTGGGGGCGATGCTGATAAGTAGCGACTTATCAAACTGTGGACCAATGGCAACAACGCTCTCATAGTGTCTGGAATAAAAACCAAATTTAATTATATTTATTGGTAGCAGGATATCCTTGAGAATTGGTTGGAGTTCTTTATTGAAAGCTAAGATTTGATCTTGCACAGATGCATTAGTAGCACTCTGTCTGGTAATAATTTCAGAAAAGGCATTGACTGGTTTTTTATTGACCAGAAAATCAGTAATAGATATAAGATATTTGATATTTTTCTCATTCTCCTCTTGCAAAGAGAGCCAATGATTATACGTTGTAGTCGTTATCATTAACAATATAACAACGCTAACTATTTTTAAATTTAATGTTGTTGCTAGATTGAAACTTCTCATAGTTTTAATCCTCTTTAGTGAATAATTTTATATATTGTGATTTTGACACTAATGCATCATCATTGCATATTGTTTTACAATTAACTACATATTTACCTGATAATATCAAAAATCCTTATTGATATTTACTACTTCGTTAATAAATATCAAAATCCTTCCAGATTAATTGTGAAAATTAACCAAAATAATTACATAAATCTACAAATATGATAAAATTTATCTATATAAGAGATGAAGGCGGAATAAAAACAATATTGTTTGCCCAAACTATAGGTGACTATATCGGTGAAGATAATTTCAAGGTAAAGATCTTGACAATGATAATCAATTATGTGATAATGCATACATACCGTCCGGTAGGTATGCAAAGGAGATGTTTTTATGGTGAAAAATAATATTACGGTTGCGGCGTTACGTTTATTTTTATTGCGTGGTTATAAATATGTTTCGATTATTGATATTGCCAATGAAGTTGGAATAACAAAAGGTGGAATTTACCACTATTTCGGTAGCAAAGAAGATTTATTACATGCAGCAGTACAATTTTTATTTGATCATCTAAAGAAAAAATTTATGGATTTATTTAGGGAAGAGAGAAAAATATGTGATATTCTATATAGCATTATCGTAGATCAGAGCGTGGATCAGTATATTAAAATATTAATTGGTATTGAAAAAGAAGATAATTTGGTTAATGATGGTAATTTTATACATGAAGTAATGCAGAATTTTCCTCATATTCATCAACGAATTGATGAGGATCATTTGGAGATTTGTAGCGCTATTGAAAAAAAAGTGCATAGAGCTGTAGAGCAAGGGGAAATAAGAGGGGATTTGGATACGAAGGGTCTTGGGATGATTATATGGACCATGTTGCAAGGGCAAAATTTAACAAGAGCATTCTCAAAGGACCGGAATGTTAGAAGACAAATTGTGAATAATTTTTGCAAATTACTTGATGTAGAGTAGAAGTGTTAACCAATTACTCAGTGGATGGATTTTTTATCAAATACACATACCGACTGGTCGGAATGTGTATAAAACTAATGAAGAGGAGTGGGTATCTTACATGAAAAAGTTCAACTATAAATACTGGATTATTCCTGTGATATTATTTGTCGGTATGATTATTTTATTTCGTAATGGAGTGTTATATAGCAAAGATATAAAGATAGAAACAGATAATGTAGGGGTCAGTGTAAGGGTCATAGAAGCACAGTATGTAAATGCAGTGCCCCAGTTAAAGTTAAGTGGCTCTATTGAAGGAAAAACAGCGGCGACCATTAGCGCGAAGCTGGCAGGGCGCATTGAACAAGTTTTGGTTAAACAAGGGCAGCTGGTTCAAGCTGGGCAAGTGCTGGCAAAATTGGAAAGTGTTGAATTGGCAAATGCAGTACGAACAGCTGAGCAGGCCGTTGCAAAAGCTCAGATTGCATATGAGTTAGAAGTAAATGATTATGAACGATATAAAACACTATATGCACAACATGCCATTGCTAAACAAAGTTTAGATTCCTATGATGCAAAATTACGTACTGCTCAAGCTGAGTTAGCCAGTGCTATTGCCAGTCAAAGCAGTGCAGAGCAGCAGTATGAATATGGAAACATTACAGCCCCTGTTGATGGCGTAGTTGCGAATGTAACAGCAACAGTCGGTCAGGTTGTTGCTTCAGGTACCTCACTCATGTCGGTGCAAGATATTAGTGAAGTGTATGCCATAGTTAACATTGAGCAAAAAGATTTAGGTAAGGTGACAATTGGTCAGAAAGCCGAAGTAACTGTGGATACATATGAAAACAAGGTATTTCCAGGAATTCTTGATACAATAAATCCTGAGGCTGGCTCAGCCAATCGTATGTTTAGTACTAAGATTAAGATTGATAATGCAGGTGGATTATTAAAAACGGGCATGTTTATTAAGACCCAGCTGTCAACTGGTGCTGCCGTACAGGTACTAACAGTACCCCAATCAGCTGTTATACAAAAACAAGGATTGTATTATACTTTTACGGCAGAAACTAATAAGGCAGTACGTCATCAAATTGAAATAGGCGATGTAATCGGTGATACTATTCAGATAAAAACAGGGTTAGAACCTGGCGCTAAAGTCATTACAAGTAATGTCAATAAGCTTAAAAATGGGGATTTAATTCGCATTGAGGAATAGAGGAGATAGATATGAATCTTACTGAGATTAGTTTAAAACGTCCCGTATTTGCTACAGTGATTATTTTAGCCCTTGTGGTTTTAGGTATGTTTAGTTACAGATCTTTAAATGTTGATGAATACCCAAATGTGGAAATTCCAGTTGTTGGCATCACCGTTACCTATGACGGTGCATCACCAGAGCAAATTGAATCTAAAGTAACCAAAAAAATCGAGGAAGCTGTGAGTGCGGTATCAGGAGTTGAACATATTTCATCAACGATTACTGAAGGAGAGTCGCTGACAATTGTTGAATTTACGTTAGAAACTTCAGCGGGAACAGCCGCGCAAGATGTACGTGATAAAGTTGGTAGTATAGCGGGTGACTTACCAGATGATGCTAAAACTCCTGTCATCAGTCGCTTTGATCCATCGGCGACGCCGATTATTTCTCTTGCAATTACAGGAGATCAGAGCTTACGAGAGTTGACTACGATCATCAAGGATCTTGTCACTAAAAGAGTAGAGGCCGTTTCGGGGGTTGCCTCTGTATCTGTCAAAGGTGATGTAGAACGAGAAATAAAAATCAATCTAGACAGGGATAAAATAGCCGCTTATAATTTGACGATTCCTCAAATAAAAACCAGCTTGACCAGTGAAAATATAGATACCCCCGGTGGTAAAGTGACAGATGGTAAACATGAAACCACAATCAGATCAGTAGGGGCCGTTACCTCTCCTGAGCAGTTTTTAGCTCTCCCTATTGCTCAGCGTAACGGAGTACAATTGTATGTACATAATATTGCAACTATTAGTGATGGTACCGTCGATGCGACTGAGATTACTAAGTTAAATGATAAAGAAGCCATTGGTCTGGAAGTTATGAAACAATCAGGTGGCAATACGGTAGCGGTGGCGAACAATGTAAAGCAAGAGATTGAAAAAATAAAAAAAGAGTTACCTGCTGGTGTTGAATTGACAGTAATACGAGATAATTCGGTAACCATCAGTGATTCAATTAATGATGTATTGCTCAACATCGTCATAGGAGGATTTTTGGCTGTTGCCATAGTTTTTTTATTTTTAGGAAATTGGCGCAGTACCATGATTGCAGCTATTGCCATTCCAACTTCCATTATTACTACATTCTTAGCGATGAAAGCCTTAAATTTTACCCTGAATACCATGTCTTTATTAGGATTGTCTCTAGCAGTGGGCATATTGATTGATGATGCTATTGTTGTCATTGAAAATATTGTACGGCATTTACAAATGGGCAAAGATAAATATACAGCTGCGGCAGATGGAACAGCAGAAATTAGCTTGGCGATTACCGCCACAACCTTCAGTCTTGTAGCAGTTTTTTTACCAGTGGGGATGATGACAGGGATTATCGGTCAGTTTTTTAAACAGTTTGGTATTACAGTAGCAGTGAGTGTTTTAGTATCCTTGTTTGTCGCCTTTACTTTGACTCCTATGTTATCAGCAAATTATTTAACTCACCGACAGTCTAAGGCTATTACATGGTTTGATGAAAAATGGAATCAATGGGACCAAAAATTTGATGAATGGACGAAGAAATATGGTAGATTCTTACGATTTTGTTTAAGTCATCGTAAAAAAATCATGGCCATGGTGGCTATTTTATTGATTGCTAGTTTGTCACTACTGCCTTTAATTGGTTCTAGTTTTATTCCTGATTCAGATAGTGCTGAATTAAAAATATCGGCGGATGTTGATGCGGGTATGAGTCCTCAATCTGTAGGACTCATTGCAGATGAAATGGTGTCGATCATTCGCAGTCTGCCAGAAGTCATATTGACCTATAGTGTCGCTGAGAGTGATAGTATTAGCATTACGGTAAAATTAACACCAAAAGGTCAAAGAAAGTTGACTGACGCCCAGATTGTTAAGATCTTACGCGAAAAATTAGGTGGAATTCCAGGTACGCAGGTCAGTGTTTCTAAAAAGTCTGGTATGGACGACCAAAAACCGATAGCCCTTGTTATACAGGGAGAGTCTTTAAATACCCTTGTTGAAATATCTGAGCAAGTTGAGCAACTTGTAGCAAGTGTGCCAGGTGCTGTTGATGTTTCTTCTAGTTATCAATCTGGTAAACCCGATGCTCAACTGGTGACAAATCATGATAAAGCCTCGGCTCTTGGCGTATCAACTTCCAATATCGCTACCACCTTATATACCATGTTTAATGGTACTGTGATTAATCAATACAGGGAGGACAATGATTCTTTTGATGTAAGACTAATTTTAGCGCCCAAGGATCGTAAAAGCTTATCTGATGTAGACAATATTTATTTGGGAAGTTCTTATACAGATGCCAATTCTCAAACAGTAATGGTCCCCCTGTCCCAGGTAACGAACACAGTTTACTCCACAAGCCCTACAAGCATCAAGCGTTATGATCGTTTGGATCAAATTACAATTTCAGCAAATTTAAATAATGTATCCCTGGGAGATTTCAATACGGCATTGGATAAGAAACTAGGGGACGTTAAATTGCCCCAAGGGTATAAATTTGTATTTACCGGCCAATCACGCCAAATGAATGAGGCTTTTACAGGGATTGTTATGGCATTAGCATTAGCCGTTTTATTCATTTTCTTTGTGCTTGCGGCCCAATTTGAAAGTTATATAGATCCTTTTGCCATCATGTTAGCCTTGCCATTAGCTATCATTGGCGCGATTGTTGGCTTGTTATTAGGGAATAGTACTTTGAATATGATGTCATTAATTGGAGTTATCATGCTCATGGGGCTCGTAACGAAAAATGCTATTTTGCTTCTAGACTTTGCGAAACAGCGTATGGAGCAAGGTGAAGAACGGAATCAGGCCTTAGTGGATGCGGCAGTTGTACGGATGCGTCCCATTATGATGACTACTGTTGCCATGATTTTTGGTATGTTACCTTTGGCCTTAGGTGTTGGACCAGGTGCAGAAACACGTGCTCCCATGGCCCATGCTATTATTGGTGGTCTCATAACATCTACCCTACTGACCTTAGTCGTAGTTCCTGTTATGTATACCTTGTTGGATGATTTGCGTCAAAGGATGAAAAAAACTAATTCAGTCATTGAGGATTAGATAATCTTAAAAAAGAGTGCGGCGGGTTGGCGTTAGTATTATTAATACAGTACCAGGTATTTCATCGGATCAATAGGGGTGTTGTTTACGCGCACTTCATAATGTACATGGGGGCCGGTGCTTTTGCCGGTGCTGCCGGCATAGGCAATAACCTGTCCTTTCTTGACTTGCTGTCCGACAGTAACAGCTAGCTGGGAGTTATGGCCATACAGTGTGGCAATACTATTTCCGTGGTCAATTTGCACTAGATTGCCATAGCCACCGGCCGGGCCGCTCACTACGATTTCCCCGTCGGCGGTGGCCACTATTGGTGCGCCCATGGTATAGGCAATATCAATACCGGGATGTAGCTCATTACCATCGCCAAATGGGGAAATCCGCCAACCAAACCCTGAAGTAACGGTTCCTTGGGCAGGCCAAATCGAAGGTGTTATTGCCAAATTGGCAGTCGGTTTAGGGGTGATCGGGGTTGACGTTGGCAAACTGGCAGTGGCAGGCAGGGGAGCTTCATTTGCTATTGCTGCCTGCGCAGAGAGGGCTGGTCGCTGGTGTAATGGAACAAAGAGTATAGCGGTAGATAAGAACAGCACACATAGCAGGAAAAAGCGCCATGGTGCGAAGAGTGTTAGCATTTTGATAACAGTGGTTTTCTTTGCAGACGTAGTTTCTGTGGGATGTGTCATAACTGAGTTTCCTCCTTAAAAACAGTATAAACGAGATAAAGGTAGCTTGTAGGATTAAGATTTATTTGTCTACCATTTTACATTATAACGGAAATCGAAACATTATGTCTGCACAAATTTAAAAATCTGTTGATCATAACAATACTTGACGGCAATTTCGAAACATGAGAATATAGTAACGGCTAAGCTTTCATATTGGAGATGACAAATATGCAGGTATCTATACAGAATTTTCGCAAGTCGACGATGATAATCACAGCATTAGTGCTTACAGGCCTTTTAGCTGGTGTGATTCCTTTTTTTCTGCAGCGTATCAATCAGCGGACTCCAGTGATTGTCACCGTTGCTCCAGTCAGTATTGTTAATAAACCACTGCGCATTGAGCGGGCTGGATCGGCAGTACATGCAACGATGGTTCCTGTCTATAGCGAAGGGGCAGGCCGTGTCAGTGATGTCTATGTAACCGCAGGTCAGGCAGTGAAAGCCGGTCAATCCCTGGTTAAACTGGAGATTACTGGCGGGGGCGGTGAAGTTATGGCGGCGCCTAGTCCTGCGTCAGTAGAGGTTTCTTCGGCAGCAAAAGATGCATATGAAAATGCACTAAAAGATTATAATCGGTATCAAATTCTCTATCAAAAAGGTGCAATCGCTCGTAAACAGTTGGAAACTGCAGAAGCCCGCCTTCAGGCGGCTCAAGCAGGCATGCAGAGTCAGCAAGGCGTGGGAGCACCTGTAAGAACGAGTACTAACCTGAGCGGACCGGTTACGATCCAGGCATCGATTGATGGAACGATTACTGGACGGGTAGTAACTGTCGACAGTGAGATTCAGGCAGGGCAAGAGCTTATGGCTCTTGGTAGTGGGCAAGATGTTGAGATTATCGTGCCGCTGGAGCAAAGGGAGTTATATTTTATTCAGCTTGGCTCACAGGCAGTCATAGAGGTCGGGGGCCAGCAACTGGTAGGCCTGGTCTCTGGCATTTATCCTGAAGTAAAAGATAAACAAATTGCGTCTTTTATGGCACACATAAAACCAATACAGCCGCCAGGGAATATATTAACACTAGGAATGTCTGTTGCTGTACGCATTGCGACCGGACAAGAGGTTGGTACGATAGCAGTTCCTCCCCAAGCTGTGCATCGTGACGAAGAAGGGCAGTATTTCATTTTCTTTGCTATTGAAGGAAAAGCAGCTCGTCAACAAGTTACGATCGGTGAAGCTATCGGAGATTTATGGGAAGTCACAACAGCTATACCACAAGGCAGTATGGTGATAACAAGCCAGATCGATCAGCTTAAGAATGGGGATACTGTTACTGTTGCAGAATGAAACTTTATATAACATAAGAAGTCCTGTCAAATTTTCTACATTATAATGTACCCTATCGGATAGACAATGTAAAAAAGTCTACCCGATAGGGTATTTTTATGTATAATGAAAAAAACAAGAATGGTGGGAGTTAAATTGAGTAAAAAACTATTTA
>Ga0316600_10000748_pt1 | contig 15236 bp, 17 predicted proteins | sample OWC_soil_day5_CT_FD_207652 | JGI IMG/M metagenome (GOLD analysis project Ga0316600, IMG submission 207652) | Wetland soil microbial communities from Old Woman Creek delta, Ohio, United States - OWC_soil_day5_CT | ecosystem: Environmental > Terrestrial > Soil > Wetlands | place: USA: Ohio... | reverse complement strand
ATAATTGATATCTGCGAAGGTTATTCGAAAAAAACTATTTCAATAATGGAATATAAGTCTTAAAAGCATGCCAATACTAAAGGGTTTTAGTATTGGCATGCTTTTTGCATTATATAGTGATAAGTAGCCGACTTAGACCCAAAATATAATATAGGAGGAATTAGATATGCAGAACAGTGGTGCATTAGCAGGTGTAAGAGTTTTAGATTTGACGAGGGTTTTAGCTGGTCCGTTTTCCACAATGATGTTGGCTGATATGGGAGCAGAGGTCATTAAGATTGAAGTCCCTAAAACTGGAGATGATAGCAGGAAATTTGGTCCATTTGTGAATGGAGAGAGTTCATATTATATGAATTTGAACCGTAATAAGAAAGGTGTCACTCTAAATCTAAAAGGTCGTGGTAAAGAAGTTTTCCTAGAGATGGTGAAAAAAGCAGACATTGTTATAGAAAACTATCGGCCTGGTACGATGGAAAAGCTGGGCCTGGGATATGAAGAGTTGAAAAAAATTAATCCCCGGATTGTCTATGGAGCGGTTTCGGGATTTGGGCATTATGGGCCCTATAAAGATCGGGCAGGTTATGACATCATTGGTCAAGCAATGAGTGGGCTGATGAGCACAACAGGCTGGCCAGGTGGTGAACCAACACGAACAGGTACAGCCATGTCAGATATTTTAGCAGGGTTTTCCGTTACTATTGGTCTTTTGGCCGCCTTGCGTCATCGGGATGTTACGGGTATTGGACAGAAAGTGGATGTTTCCTTAGTTGATTCAACAGTAGCGAGTATGGAAATCATCAATCAAATTTATTTAGTTGAGGGGCGTCTGCCTGAACGTATTGGTAATCGTTATGAGTCCGTTTATCCCTATGATTCCTTTAAGGCTAAGGATGGAAGTATGGTCATCGGTGCTGGTAATGATAAGTTATGGCAAAAATTGTGCGTGATTATGGGTCAACCAGAGTTGGCGCTCAAACCTGAATTTGATACCAATTGGAAACGTGTACAAGCGCATGCAGCGGTGAAAGTCATTGTGGAAGCGTGGACGGTGACCAAAACAGCGAAGGAAATTGTTGATACATTACTTGAAGCTGGTGTTCCAGCAGCTCCTATCAATAACATTGAGCAAGTCGTTAATGATCCTCATATCGCTGGTGCCCGGGAAATGTTCGTGGAAGTCGATCATCCAGTAGCTGGCAAGATGAAAATTACTGGTAGTCATATTAAACTTTCGGAGACTAAACCTGGTGTTAAGATTCCTTCTCCAACGCTTGGTCAACATAACGATCAGGTATATAAGGAATTGCTTGGTTTGAGCGTTGAAGACATCGCTGCAATGAAAGAGGACGGTTTAATTTAATAGCCTTTCGGCATTTCAAGAGTGAAAATGGAGAAATTTAATAAAAATAACTGGAATTGGTGACAATTGAGGGTAGTGCGCTCGTACTTTGCTTTAGATCAAGGGGTAGCACAAAAAAAGTCGGAGGAATGCCAAAAGTCTATTATAAATTAAGGAGGAATCATTATGCATCCCGAAATGGAAATGTTACGTTGTGCGATTGTTAGAGGAGGAACAAGTAAAGGTATCTTTATCATGAAAAATGAATTGCCGTTAGATCCTGACAAGCGAGACGCTGTCATTCGTGCAATTTATGGCAGTCCGGATGTCCGTCAAATTGACGGACTTGGCGGCGCTGATGTTTTGACCAGCAAATTAGCCATCATTTCACCTTCAACGCGAGATGATGCAGATGTCGATTATACCTTTGGGCAAGTGGGCATCGATACAGAAATTGTTGATTATGGCGGAAATTGTGGCAATATTTCTTCTGCAGTCGGACCTTTTGCCATTGATGAAGGATTGGTCGAAGCGAAAGAACCAGTAACGACGGTGCGAATTCATTTAACAAACAGCAATAATATTTTGATTGCGCAAGTGCCGACCAAAGATGGCAAGGCTCAAGTTACGGGGAATTTTAAAATCGATGGATGTCCTGGTACAGGTGCAATGATTACGCTTGATTGGGCGGATGTCGTTGGTGGTATAACTGGAAAGCTGCTCCCAACTGGCAATGTAAAAGATGCGATAAAAATTGATGGTAAGAACTATACTTTTTCTCTGGTTGATGCAGGAAATCCAGTGGTCTTCATTCACGCCAATGATCTAGGTATGAAAGGAACAGAGTCGCCAAGAGAAATAGAGAGTAACAGCAAACTGATGGACACAATCGAGAAGATCAGAGGTGTTGCAGCGGTGATGTGTGGACTAGTGAACAATCCGGAAGATGCGGCTAAAGTGACGCCTTATCAGCCATTCTTTGCGATTGTGAGCAAGCCAGCAGATTATACAACTATCAGTGGTGAACAGATAAAAGCTGAATCTGTTGACATTGTTTCGCGACTTCTGTTCATGTTGCACATGCATAAGACCTATCCGATTACTGGGACGGTTTGCACAGGAGCTGCTGTCCGAATTCCGGGAACAGTGGCATGGGAAGTGTTGCGCGAGTCCGCAAGAGATCGTATTCAGGTAAATATTGGGCATCCAGGTGGTATCATTCCGGTAGAAGCGGATGCGGAAGAAAAAGACAAACAGATTTGTATCAAAAAACTCGGAGTATATCGGACCGCTCGCAGGATTATGGATGGATATGTATATGTGAAAAAATCTGTGCTTGAATAAGTAAAATCATAAATATAGAGGGTGATGATTTTGGGAAAGACAATGTCTGAAAAGATACTGGCTAACGCAGCTGGATTGGCAGAGACTAACGCTGGCGATATTCTTTGGACGAACGTGGACAAAGCCATGATGGACGATATTTTAGGGCCACGTGTGCAAATCGCAGAGAAAATGGAAGAACTGAAGGCAAAAGTGTGGGATGTAAATAAGACGGTTATTATATCCGATCACTATACACCACCAGCTAACATCAAGCAGGCGGAAATCGTAAAATTTACCCGGGATTGGGCAACAAAACAAAATATTAATAATTATTATGAATTCGTTGGACCTTGTCATCAAGCGATGGTTGAAAATGGGTTTGTCTTGCCTGGTACTATTGTTTTGGGAACGGATTCCCATACGTGTATGGGTGGGGCAATGGGAGCGTTCGCTAGTGGTGTAGGCTCAACAGAGATGCTTGGTATTCTTGTCACAGGAAAAACTTGGCTACGAGTTCCAGAGACCATCCAGGTTAGCTGGCAAGGAAAATTGGCAGCTGGGGTTATGGCAAAAGACATTTCGCTGAAAATAATTGGAGAAATTGGCCATTCCGGGGCTACGTACAAAGCTGTAGAGTACGTAGGGGAAACAATCAAGGCGTTAGATCTTGATGAACGTTTGGCTATAACGAACATGGCGGTAGAAATGGGAGCTAAAGTCGGTTTAATGGAGCCGGATGAAAAAGTCTTTGATTATCTTAAACTTCGCGGCGTGGAAGGTTCCTATGTGGCTTTCTGTAGCGACAACGACGCTGTGTATTCTAAAGTATGCAATTTTGATGCTAACGACTTGGTACCTCAAGTGGCTTGTCCGCATGAAGTTGATAATGTATGTGATGTAACTTCGCTTCCAGATACGCCGATTCATCAGGCATATCTCGGATCTTGTACGGGCGGACGTTATAATGATTTGGTAATGGCTGCGAAAATTTTAAAAGGTAGAAAGGTTTGCAAAGGAATTCGCCTTTTAGTTTCGCCAGCATCTCAAGAAATTTGGCAACGTGCCGAAGCAGACGGATTATTGGCTATTTTGGCAGATGCAGGAGCGGTAATTATGGCACCCACTTGTGGTGTGTGTGTAGGCCTTCACTCTGGACTTTTGGCTGAAGGGGAAGTATGCATATCATCCAGCAATAGAAATTTCATTGGTCGTATGGGAAGTGCAAAGTCAGAAATTTATCTTGCATCGCCCATGACTGTGGCTGCGAGCGCAATTACTGGTCGTATTACCGACCCACGCGAATTTCTATAAAGGGGAGGACATTATGAATAAAAAGATTCAGGGTAAAGTTCATAAATATCAAGACAACATCAACACAGATATTATTTCGCCACCGCAATACATGGAATTAAGTATTGAAGACTCAGCTCAATATGCCATGAGTGCCATTGATCCTGATTTTTACAAAAAGGTTAAAAAAGGGGATATATTGGTAGCCGGTACTAATTTTGGTTCTGGTTCCAGTCGCGAGACGTCACCATTAGTTCTGAAATATTTGGGTGTTGGGGCCATTGTGGCCAAGTTTTTCGCACGGATATTCTATCGTAATGCCATCAATGTGGGAATTCCGGTTATTGAATGTGAAGAAGTCGATAAAATTGCAACTGGTGATGAAATTTCCATTAACTTGGAGGATGGATGTATTCATAATTTGACAAAAGGGGAATCGTATCCCTGTAGCAAAATACCACCACACATTGCCGAACTGATCCATGTAGGTGGTATGTATGAATATCTAAAACAGCAGAGCAAAGCATAAGTTCATTTGAATGTTATTGCACCAATTAATATTTTGGTGCAATAACATTCAAAATAGGCAAGTTTGTAATGAATCATTAATGAGATAAATCTGGAGGAGATAGAATGAAGCTAGCATTAAAGAAAGTGGATATTGTTGAAGTGGGCCCACGGGACGGTTTTCAGAATATAAAAAAATTTATACCAACAGAAGTGAAACTGCAAATTATTGAAGGACTTATCGCTGCAGGCATTAAAAAAATGGAAATAACCTCCTTTGTAAATCCTAAGGCAATTGCCCAGATGGCTGATGCCAGTGATATAACGGAAGCTATTTTGGCCTCAAAATACCGGAATTTTCAACCAATTGCCTTGGTGCCTAATTTTGTAGGTGCTAAGAAAGCATACCAATTAGGCATTAAAGAAGTGACTTACGTCATTTCCATAAGTGAAGCCCACAATCAAGCCAATATTAGGCGTACTCATGAACAGTCTTTTGCAGAATTAAAACAGATTCAGGATGAGTTTCCAGGTCTGACAATTCGTGTTGATGCAGCAACTGCATTTGGGTGTCCATTTGCGGGCGAAGTATCTGATGAATTAATCCTGCAATATCTTGATACTGTAGCGGACTTGGGTGTAAAAGAGGTCATTCTGTGCGATACGATTGGGGTTGCAAATCCTGAGCAAGTTGCTAGAATAGCCCGAATGGTACAAGAGCGTTATCGTGGTATCGCATTTGGACTTCACCTTCATGATACGCGTGGGTTGGGGCTGGCAAATACGCTGGCAGGACTACAGGCAGGTATGACCACCATAGAAGTAGCGGTAGGCGGTTTGGGTGGATGTCCATTTGCGCCTGGTGCCAGTGGTAATACAGCGACTGAAGATTTATTGAATATGCTTCATGGTATGAAGATTGAAACTGGCATTGATATGGATAAATACATGCAGGTTGTCGAACTTGTGAAGCAGCATATTCAACCTATATTATCAAGCCACATGGCGACTATTTGTAAGCCAGAGTAAGCCACAAGTCAGTCCTTTGGATTAGTGTATAGTTAAAAAATATGAAAGGGTGGGGATAATGTTGAATTTTAAAAAAGATAGCTATCGTTGGATTGTATTAGTCTCCTGTATGCTAGTTTATTGTACTGCAGAGCTGGTTCGTTGGAATTATACTGGAATTGCTATGTATTTGATGGTTGATTGGAATATAGGGAAACCAGAGCTTGGGATTTTAGGTGCGGCTTTTTTCTACGCTTATTCTTTAGGGCAAATTCCTTGGGGAGCAGCAACAGATAAGTTTGGTGGGAGAAAAGTAATACCAGTTGGAATTGTGGGTGTCGCTATTGCTATGGCAGCATTTGCGCTTTGCAATAGTTACTATCAGGGCATATTTTTTCGAGTTCTATTAGGATTCACGGCAGCAGCAGCTTTTACTCCTTCTTCTGCTATACTTTCAAGATGGTTTAGTAAGAAGGAACGTGGTTTTGCAATTCAGATGTTTTCGGGCACTGGTGGTGGTCTAGGCGAAGTGTCGACGTTTTTACTAATTCCTGTTTTTGCGATAATGCTAAAGGGTGGAGGAACATTTTTAGGTCTTGCTGGTTGGCATGGTGCTACTTTGATTATGGGATTCATTGTACTAGCAATTGCTATTTTTGCGGCAACTTTCTTGCGGTCCGATCCAACAGAATTAGGGTTACCATCCATACAATTGGCGGAGGATGGTTCAAATGCAAAAAAACAATCATTAATGGAAGTTACTAAGGCTGTAGTAACAGATTCTGTTTTTTGGGTTTTTACGATTGTATTTTCTGGTTTTGTAGTTGGGACTCGTCTTGTGCCTGCTTGGCTTGCTCTGTATGCTACCGAGTTTTATATCCAGACTGTAGGGCTGTCTCAAGATGCAGCCATTATTGCGGGAGGATCTATGGCTGTAATTTATGTAGTTGGACGAGCTGTAGGAACTCCAATTGTTGGTCTTATTTCTGATTTTGCATTAAAAAGAGGCATTCCGAGAGCCTTTGTAATTTGGGTAGCTATCATAATGATGATTGGTATGTATTATTCTTTTACCTTGCCGATTCCATCCCCCTTCCTGATGGGAGCTTTGGCCTTCACATCTGGTATTTTAATCAATTTATTCCCTCTTATGGGTGTTGTAGGTATTGAAATTTGGTCAATACGTACTAGTGGCATGATAATAGGTATAGTTAATTCGGTGGCACAATTCATAGGGGCCATGGCTTTATCAGCTAGCGGATTTATGGCTGTGAAGTACTCTGTACAGGGAGGCGCTTTCTATACTGAATTTTTAGGGATTTGGTATTTGGGTCTTGCTTATAGTCTTTTTGTTGGTGTATGTGCTACGTATTTTGCCTATATCGAGTATAAACGTGCAAAACAAATGAAGAAAATGCCGTCACCATCTGAAGTTGCCTAATAACTGCTTATTTCCCGCATAGACGATTGTAGTCCCCCCTCTCCTATACTTGGGAGGGGGGGATCGTTATAAAATCATAGGAGTGAGTTATGTGCTTACCCCAAAAACATATTGAATAAAAGGACTCATTAAAAACTCATTTAAACTTAGGGATATTACTTGACAAATTACTTATCGCACGCGAGGGTATGGTTTATAGCGATGAAATGGAGTTATTGATACTGGTTTTAGCGTTAGTGATTGGAGGGAAAAGTATTGATGCGTGATAACAAAACATCACAAGTAGCGAGTGAATATGATGTCAATGTGAGCAAAACGATCCCCTATTATACGATGTTTCATGAGGAAAGCATCAAACTTGTTAAAGCCTGTGGGGTAACGGCAGGTTATTGGTTGGATACCGGTTGTGGAACGGGAAATTTTATTCTTAAAGCAAAGGAATATTTCAATGATGTAAAGTTTGTCGCTGCGGATCCATCGAACAGTATGCTGGAACTTGCCAAAGAAAAATTGTCGAAGATGGATGTAACTTGCCTTTTGGCGGGAACAGAAGAGTTATGCCATGAAGGATCTTTCGAGGTTGTTACAGCTATTTTGGCGCACCACTATTTAGATAAGATGATGCGAGAAAAAGCCACCCATAATTGCTATGCTATGCTTAAACCGGGAGGAGTTTATGTTACTTTTGAAACGATTCGGCCAGTCACGGAAAAAGGTACCAAAATTGGCCTTCAGCGTTGGCGGGATACCCAAGTGGCAAACGGGAAAAGTGCTGACAGTGCGAATAAACATGTGAGTCGGTACGGTACGGAACTTTTGCCAATCACTATTGATTCTCATCTGGCGCTTTTAAGAGAAACTGGTTTCTCCATGGCAGAAATTTTATGGGTATCAGGGATGCAGGCAGGATTCTACGCAATAAAATAACTTATGTTCCTTATGGCGGAGGAGTACGATAAGAAGAAAGGAAAAAGGAATGAGACACTTAAGTGAGGTCTGTTCCTTTTTACTTATATAGCGTAGTTTCTCGAAAGACGTATGACAGGTGATGGTAAAAGAGGATAGAGTATTTTAACATGTGGGAGATTAACAGGGAGGAAGACAAATGCGTATAACAATTGGTAAACAGATTTTATTGGTATGTATGATGGTGGTCATTGCTTTCACTGGTCTTAATATATATATATATTACCAGATCGATAATATTCAAGAAGGATATGATGGAGTGTTCAGACGGGTTGTGCCCGTAGTTTTAGAGGTAAAGGACCTTAACATTGAGTTTAATAATCAAGTGGCACTAGTTCGTGGGTATATTTTTACGGCTGATCCTAAATATATCCAGGCTTATGATGTTTCGCGGCAAACTATGAATGGAACACTAACTAGTATAGAAAAAAATATGACTACGCCAGAAGGTAGGCAACAAGTAGCAGAGCTTAAGGTCGCTTTGAGCGACTATCACAAGGTCGCGGATCAGGGGATTGCTACTCGCAAGATGTCAGGGCAACAGGATGCGTTGCAGTCCATAGTGGCATCAGGCGACAAATTTGAAGCGGCCGAGAAGGCCATGAAGGATACCGTGAAGTTTTTGATTGAGCGACTGGATTTTCGTATTAGAAACAGCGTTGGGGCTATGGACAGTATGCACCGAATTCTGGGGATTTTAGATGTTATTATCTTTATTGTGGCTTGTATAGTTTCATTTTACCTGGCACGTCGTATCTCTCGACCGCTTAGTGCAGTTGCGAATTCTGCGAGAAATATCGCTAACGGCGATTTAACAGTGTATACCATTCAATATCAGGCTAACGATGAGATTGGGGATCTTGTAAAAGCATTCACTATTATGACCGGCAACTTGCGGAACCTTGTGGCGCAAGTCGCCAAATCTTCTGAGCAGGTAGCCGTGGCGAGTGAGGAATTAACCGCTAGTTCTGAACAGTCGGCGCAAGCAGCAGAACAAGTCGCTGAGACCATCAGTAACGTGGCAACTGGTGCATCCCATCAAGTGGAGGCCGTGGGGCAAGCAGTGTCGGTTGTTCAGGAAATGAGGTCGGCGATTAACTATATTGCCTCCAATTCTAATAAGGTTTCTGAAAAGTCAGGGGAGACTGCGCGTGCTGCTGCTGCCGGCGGTGAGGCCGTACGACAAGCAACAAATCAAATGCAGATTATTAAAAATTCAGTGACTCAATCGGCGCAAGTTGTGGGGAAACTGGGGGAAAGGTCACAACAAATCGGCGAAATAGTGGCTGTCATCAGCGGTATTGCTGGTCAAACCAACTTACTTGCACTGAACGCTGCTATCGAAGCGGCGCGAGCTGGCGAACAAGGACGGGGTTTTGCAGTGGTTGCGGATGAGGTACGCATGCTTGCGGAACAGTCCCATGAAGCAGCCCAAAAGATTAGTACAATTATTAGCGATATCCAGTCAGAGACCAATATTGCGGTTATGACCATGAATCAAGGCACTGCCGAAGTTGCCCACGGTACGGAAGTGATCTCCGCTACTGGTGATCGCTTTAACTTCATTGTTACCATGGTGCAGCAACTGAACAGTGAGATACAAGAAATCAGTGCTGCAACTGAGGAACTTTCTGCGTCGAGTGACGAGGTCGTTCGGTCGGTGGATAGTGTCAGAACTGTCGCTTCTGACACTGCAGCAAATACGCAAACAATTTCAGCGGCTGCCGAAGAACAATCGGCCTCAATGGAAGAGATTGCCTCATCAAGCCAAGCATTGGCACATATGGGTAGCGAGCTACAGACTGTTGTATCTAAATTTCATCTATAATATCAACGTCATAAGAGGTGTTATTTGAAACTAAAGAAACTTCTTGCAATATCGTGTTAACATCTTATTGAGAACCTTTTTTAGGTACGGAATTAATGGAAAAACAATGGGTGTAATGATTACTCCGATTATCTTTTCGATATGATTGACTTGGAAGGACAGATACAACAAGTCGCTGATGAAGGTCAATATTGTGTATTAGGCGGAGGGCCATATATTCATTTTGCAAATAAATATGAGTTACCAAGTGTTTTTTGAGTACTAGTCCAGAAAATATCAAAGATGCTATTTTACGTGTGATTGAAATCGGTAATTATAATAGAGACGAAAAAGAAAGAAATGGCGAAGTGGTTTGCTGAATCAAATTTAACGACTCTTATTTATGGTCCTTCGGGCACGGGGAAAGAGCTTTTCGTCCAAAGTATACATAATTATAGTTGCCGTTGTTGTAGCCCGTTTGTTGCTGGTTTTTGTTTAATAGGTATTGGCTTGCGCGAGGGTACAAGCAATAAGTGGTTTCTTGTAAGCGTTTTGCAGGGAATAGTGCTTTCTAAACAGAAAAATACCCCATAACTTACTTGGTGGTAGGTTATGGGTATTTTCATAACGACTCTTATCGGATGCGAAAAAACATCTTAGAGTTTTGTTAATATTTAGTCTGAAAATATATTATTAAATTATAAAGATAGGATGTGGACAATATGGAATACATTAATTACATAGAATGGTTGGGCTATTTGGCTTCGATTTTAGTAGCTATTTCTTTTTTAATGAAATCTATTGCTAAACTACGTTTTTTGAACATGGTAGGTGCAATCTGCTTTGTCATCTATGCTATTGGTATTAAGTCATTTCCAGTGGCTTTGATTAATTCTTTTATCGTTTGCGTAAATGTATATTACTTAACCAAAAAAAATGTGCCGTAAGAGAACATTATCGGACCATGTATTGCCGATACCTTGATAGTATACTGTTGGCGACTGCATCTGATGTATAACGATAAACAGGTAGTGCACGATCATGGATTTATCTGTTAGAGGTTGATATAGCATTAGTAGTAATAATGTGGACTGGATGAGGGCTAAAAAGTAAAACTCCTCTATGTTTAGTGAGGACTGTCAACCTTTACCTTAACGGTGAGATAATGGATGCATGCGCTTAAAAAGGAAAGTAGTAGATAATGGTGAATAAGAGGTTAATGGCATTTTGGTAAGGGCGTGTGCCTAGAAGAACAACAAAATGTTGTAAACTGAAACTAATAACTAGGTTAAGTATAACCAATCTATAAAAAAATGTGGAGTGAAAATGATGAGAAGACAAGAACGGGAAATTACTGGATTTGACAATATTATAAAAGCAATGAGAGCCTGCAAAGTTTGCCACGTAGCGTTCTTCGATGATGAATATCCCTATGTAGTTCCGATGACCTTCGGTATGGAAGTAAAAGATAACAACGAAGTAAACATTTATTTTCATGGTGCTAAAGTAGGCAGAAAACATGACCTAATTAAAAAAAATAACAAAGTTAGTTTCGTCATGGAAGATACTCATGGAATCGTGACTGGCCCACAGGTAGGTGCTTGTGAATGCACAATGGAATTTGAATGCGTTATGGGTAATGGAACGATGGAATATGTATCAGAAGAAGAAAAAGTTTCAGCACTACAAACAATGCTCCAGCAATACGATGTAAAAGAAGGTCAAAACTATCATTTTCACCACGAAGTAGTGCCTAAAATTCACGTATTACGCTTGCGTGTCAATTCTCTGTCAGCAAAAAAACGAGAAGTGGCTACACAAAAATAAACTGATGCCGGTTTGTTTTCAAAAATACCGCTTCCAATGTTAGTAAAGAATACTTTGTCCATAAAGGCTGTTAGCATACCAAACGCTGAGGCAAAATGTACTGGAGACATACGAGAAGAAGATACCCTAGCTGAACTGGCTAGCAATTATAAAATAGTTAATACTTGATAACTTGGAGAATTTATAGGATGTTTGACGTGCTAAATTGATAATTTTCCCATGTAATAATAGAGTGCGTCTTTATTAATTTTTATTTTTTGAAAAGGTTATATGCGAACATCTCATTGGGATGATGTTACGACAATTGAGGTTCATTATAGCGTGGTTTTTCGAAAAACGTATGGCAGGTGGTGGAAAAAGAGTATTAATTTTTATAATATATGAAAATTAAGAAAGGGAAAGACAAATGCGTATATTAGGATGATACCATTGACCTTAGATAAAATGAGATTTTAATTAAAGGAACGGATTTAAATTAAAAAATAAAGATATAAGCAAGATAGTCATTTGTATATACATATGGTCTATTAGATTTTGTCGGTTTGTAAGATATACATGGTGACATTGATTGAAGCTATTTTTTAATGTGAAAATATGGAATTCGTAAATAAAAGACTTTATAAATTTCTCTAGGTTGGAAACATACACATTGTCGCATTTAAAGGACAGGAGATTTACAGGATTCAATCAATATTTATTATCGCCAAAATTGATTAGTGACAATTTAGTGACAGTCATATAAAAAGTGACACAAATTATTGCAAGTAACTATAAAAAGAAAGGTCTATTAACCCATTAAAATCAATGGGGTACTAATTTACATAAATTATTACAAAGACGGTTTGCATCATTCGTAATGAGTAGGTCTGCAGTTCGAATCTGCATATCGGCTCCAGTGAAATCAAGTAGGTGTGCAATGTAATGAGTTGGTCAAGTGTGCAACCTGCTCTAAAATGAAGGCGTGTAGCTAAAAACTACGCGCTTTTTTAATGCAATAAGTGAGGTACCTCAGAGATACCTGTTTCTTCGACCTGCGGTATAGTGACAGGGTTTTCTTCTTTGGCCGATATTGGAGTAATAACATTATTTATTATAGTGCTCATCTTCTGTGAAATTTCTTTTTGATTTTCTGGAAGAGCGTGCCCATATAAATTTAAAGTGGTGCTGACGCTAGCATGTCCTAAAAACACTGAGACATCAATAATGGGAACGCCATTAGCTAATAAAAGCGTAGCTACCGTATGTCTGGTAGAATGAAAGTTTTTCTGTTCTAATTTTATGTGAGATGAATCTTGCTTTTTCTCTTCTGCTTTTTTCTGCTTCGTCTTGTACTTTTCTCCAGTCCCTAATCGTAAAATTATGATGATCAATTGGCTTTCCAGCAATATTTACAAAAACATTCATCTTAGGGGAGTTTCAGTCAAAACTCAAAGGCAACAACGTTTTGTTCGTGGTACATAGGCAAGAATTAATTGATCAGTCCTCAGAAACTTTCCAAGCGCTTGGAGTTAGTCACGGAATTATTGCAAACGGCTACCCCATGAATGTGTCAGAAAAAATACAAATAGCCAGCATTCAATCAGTTATAAGGCGTATCAATAAAATTAATGTACCTCAAATAATCATCCTAGACGAATCACATCACGCTACAGCATCAACTTGGCGAAAGCTATTAGCATTTTATCCGGATGTATATGTAATCGGACTTACAGCGACACCAGCTAGGATGGGCGGTCAAGGTTTGGGTGATATTTTTGAATCTTTGATCATGGGACCGTCAGTGAAAGAATTAATATCGTTAGGCAGTTTATCTCCTTATCGATACTATTCCCCGCCTGTAGCAGCTGATTTTTCCGAACTAAAAGTAAAATATGGTGATTATGTACAGGCAGAAGTAGCCTTGTGTATGGATAAATCAGAAATTATAGGTGATTTAATTGCTCAATATAATAAATTAGCTCCTGGTGCCAGAGCCGTTTGCTATTGTGCCAGCGTAGCCCATAGCCAGCATACTGCTGATATGTTTCGCCTTGCTGGGATTTTTTGGATTGCTAAAAACGGAGTTCTTTATCTTCAAAAGTTCGATTCGATAGAACAGTTTATCCGAGAACTGCACGATTATATTGATTATTATAACAATCGCCGTATTAAGGCAAAATTAAAAGGAATGAGCCCTGTAAATTACAGAATTCATTCCAAGAAAATTGCTTAATTAATTTTTGTCTAACTTTTTGGAGTCATTTCAAAATGTAGGCGGTTTTTATTTAAAATCTACATGGTGCGAGCAAAGTTTAACGTATTGTGATGAATTTGTAAAATAACTGTAATAAATCCTAGTCATAATTAAATAAGTTAAATTATTCTAATTATGGGAAATAGCTGTAATGCTAATTTTGAGAACTGAAAATTACATATTTAATTAAATGTTTTCGAGAGACTAATTTTTAAAAAAAGACTAGAATAAAAGGATGATAAAATGATGCTGCTAATGTATGATCAATGTTGGTTTGGTGAAGATGGGAAAGAAGATATTGGATTTTCTCAAAAGACCTTTTTCTTAGCAAATTCAGTAACGAATAAATGTGTTAATATTGGAAAAACGTTAGAAGAAGCTAGGTTGAAGATCGAAGAATTAGGAAAAAAGGATAACTTTAAATGTTTTTAATACGGTAATATAAATTAAGCATCCTTGGGGGGGCTTTTTCTTATACCTAAAACCAAGGAGGTATCACCACACATGCAACTACACGGTAATAATAAATATAATGAACTCCAAATCGCTTACAAATGTAGGCGGTTTATTATATGAAGTGAGAGGTATGCTTCAAAGGAGTTGGTTTACAACTATGAACCGAATAATTAAATTTATAATTGGCTCTGTTACAGGCATTATAACCGCGATTATATGTATGATGATGGAAGAGGCTCTTCATAATCCAGATGATATGTCGTTCAAAGTATTTCGGTTTATTGTTTTTTTATATTGTTTAGTATAATTGCGGGTGTCCTTGAATTTATTTATAGGCAGCTTTTGTCGTATTTTGTTTAGAGGATAATATTACCTCTTGCCGAATAATGTAAAAATAGAGGTTATAATTATTCTTAAGGAAATTTTTGCAATTAAATACGGCGGAAAGCACAGCGGGAACAACGTATCAATATGGCACTGGTGATGCTGCATCTACTACAGTTAATACTAATAGTACAGGCGGTGACGGCGCGCATAACAACATGCCTCCGTATATCGTGCTTAATTACTGTATTAAATATTAATAGTAGGAATGTGAAGCACCGCCTTGCCTTAATTGGTAGGGCGGTGCATTTTTATTTATTTTAATTAATGGGCAAGATGTCACGTTTTTGTCATATCTTGCTATTATAATATAGCTATACAAAGGGAGGTTATTTAATGAAGAAAACGTTAATATTAATGATGGCTATGTTTGTTTTGACTATGTTTGCAACAGTAAGTGCTCATGGCAGCCAGGATAATTTTTCAGATTCCAATCATCGAATAGTTGCATTGGATGGTCCGGATGGCCCGCATGATCCACCACAACCGCCACATAAACATAAAAAGCATAAACCCAAGCCACAACCACAACCACAACCAGGCCCAGGGCCACAACCAAGACCGCAACCAGGCCCTAATGGCCCGAATTAATGTCGTTTTACCGTCTTACCTTTAGGTGAGGCGGTTTTTTACTTCCGAATAAATCGGCAAG
>Ga0316600_10000747_pt1 | contig 15245 bp, 11 predicted proteins | sample OWC_soil_day5_CT_FD_207652 | JGI IMG/M metagenome (GOLD analysis project Ga0316600, IMG submission 207652) | Wetland soil microbial communities from Old Woman Creek delta, Ohio, United States - OWC_soil_day5_CT | ecosystem: Environmental > Terrestrial > Soil > Wetlands | place: USA: Ohio... | reverse complement strand
TGAAGGCAATGGTGTCAATGCGGAACTTTTACAGCAAGCCGATCACAAGGTTTACATTCCAATGTCGGACAATTCGGAATCACTTAACGTAGCTGCGGCAACTGCGGTTATTATTTACGAAAGCGTTAGGCAAAGACTTTTAAACAAGAGCGAATAGTTTATCGCTTTTAGCAAAGGTATAGAATGTTGTGATTTGTGATTAATTATGTTATAATTGTAAAAATAATGTGATATTATATAAACGATGATGGAGAAAGTAAGTTAGTAACAGTTTTTACAGGGAGATAGTCGCCTTGATTGAGAGCGATATCAAAACAGCTAAGTTGAAATTCACTCTGGAGTTTCTTTGATGAAGTAAATCTGATTTTATCTAGTCAAAGCGTTTGCCGCGTTAAGGTTTTAGAGTATCAATTAGGGTGGTACCGCGAAAATAAACTTTCGCCCCTTGGTGGGTGGAAGTTTTTTATTTTTTAGTATGTAATAATATCGGGAGGTATTTATGGAACAGCAGTTAAAAAGTTTAAAACAAGAAGCTACTGAAGCATTTGCTGAAGCGGACAGTGTTTTAAAATTAAATGAGTTAAGAGTTAAATATCTTGGCAAAAAAGGCAGTTTAACAACGATCCTTAGGGGGCTTGGCGCGTTAAGTCCAGAAGAACGTCCACGTGTTGGACAAATGGTAAATGAAGTTCGTGCAGAGCTTGAAACAGCGCTTAATGAAAAGAATGATAGCCTTAAAAAAGCGGAATTATTAGAACGTCTTGCCAATGAAAAAATCGATGTAACTTTACCAGGGAGAATAAACCCTATTGGACATCAACATCCACTTACATTAACTTTAAATCGCATTAAAGAGGTTTTTTTAAATATGGGATTTACTGTTGCCGAAGGTCCAGAGGTAGAACAAGATCATTTTAACTTCGAAGCTTTGAACTTACCAAAGGATCATCCTGCGCGTGATATGCAAGATTCTTTCTATATAACAGAAGAACTTTTACTTAGAACACATACTTCACCGGTACAAGCACGTACGATGCAAGCGAATGAACCAAACAGTCCTATTCGTATCATTGCACCAGGTAAAGTATACCGTCGTGATTATGATGCAACACATTCACCAATGTTTACGCAAGTAGAAGGTTTGGTTGTCGATAAAAATATCAGCTTTTCTGATTTAAAAGGTATGCTTGAAATGTTTATTCATCAAATTTTTGATGAAAAAGTTGGCGTGCGCTTTAGACCAAGTTTCTTCCCGTTCACAGAACCAAGTGCCGAAGTGGATATTTCTTGTGTAATGTGTAAAGGAAAAGGTTGTCGTGTATGTAAAGGGTCAGGTTGGCTTGAAATTTTAGGCTCTGGTATGGTTCACCCTCGTGTACTTGAAATGAGTGGTTATGATCCAAAAGAAGTTAGTGGTTTTGCTTTCGGTATGGGGGTAGAACGCATTGCGATGCTTCTTTATGGCATTGATGATTTAAGATTATTCTATGACAATGATTTGAGATTTTTGCGTCAATTTTAATAGATGAAAATTGAGGAAGGGGACTGAGTATGCAAGTATCTATAAAATGGTTGAAAGACTATATTGATTTTAATGAAACTCCAGAAGAATTAGCCGAAATGTTAACAATGGCAGGAGTACCAGTTGAAAATGTAAATGACATGGGTGCAGGTATTGAAAAAGTTATCACTGGTAAAATTGTCAATATCGATAAACATCCAGATGCTGATAGATTATGTATTTGTACAATTGATGTTGGAGCTGAAGAAACGATTATTATCGTTACAGGAGCAAGCAATGTGCGAGTTGGACAAGTGGTTCCAGTTGCGATGGTTGGGGCAAAGTTGCCAAACGGTACGAAAATTTCTAAAGGAAAGCTTCGTGGCGTAGCATCTTTTGGGATGTTATGCTCTGCAAATGAACTTCAATTAGACCTTTCCACATTAGCCGAGGAACAAAAGCAGGGAATCTATATTTTACCTACTGAAACACCAATTGGTGCTGATATCAAAGAAATTTTAGGCTTAAATGATGTTATCTTAGAATTTGAATTAACTGCAAATCGTGCGGATTGCTTTAGTGTTATGGGGCTTATTCGTGAAATAGCCGTACTTACTGGCAATACACCGAAAAAACCAATTATTAATGTACGTGAGGAAGCTGGCGAAAAAGCAAGTAGCTTGGTTTCTGTAAAAATTGAATCGCCTGAACTTTGTTCGCGTTTTGCAGCGAGAGTACTTAAAAATGTAAAAATAGGTCCATCGCCTGAATGGATCAAAGAACGTATTGAAGGTGCGGGAATCCGTTCGATAAACAACGTTGTTGACGTAACCAATTTTGTAATGATTGAACTTGGTCAGCCATTACACGCTTACGATTATAATACAGTATCAGGGCATACACTCATTGCTCGAAAAGCAAATCCTGGTGAAACAATAACAACACTAGACGAGGTAAAACGTAAATTAACACCGGAAATGTTAGTGGTCGCAGATAGTGTACAAGCAGCAGGTATTGCTGGCGTTATGGGAGGGCTAGTAACAGAGGTAACCGAAAATACAAAAACGGTTGTTCTCGAAGCAGCATCATTTAATGGTGTAAGTATTAGAAGAACTTCAAGAGCTTGTGGCCTTCATTCTGAAGCATCCGGACGTTTTGAGCGTGGAATTGATGCTGTAAATTCAATCAAAGCATTGGATAGAGCAGCACAATTGTTAGAAGAAATGGGTGCTTGTACAGTATGCGAGGGTATTGTTGATACTTATCCTGGTTTTGAAATTGCGAGTATAGTGACATTTACTGTTGATCAAATTAATAGACGCCTTGGAACTAAGATCGATAAAATGACCATGGTCAATATCTTAAAACGTTTAGAATTTGAAGTAAATGCGGACAAAGAAGAAATCGTAGTAACGGTTCCGTCATGGCGTAATGATGTTCGTTACATGGAAGATATTTCTGAAGAAATTTCTCGCATTTATGGTTTCAATAACATTGCTTCTACTTTTCCTGATGGTAGTATGATGCAAGGTGGACAGAGTGAAAAGCAATCATTTCTTGATGAAGTCAGAAATAGTTTAAGTGCAGTAGGGTTAAACGAAATTGTTTCCTTTAGTTTTACGCACCCACAAACTTTTGACAAAATGAATGTTTCAGTTGATAGTGAACTTCGTGCGGCAGTGCCAATTATGAACCCAATTACTGATGAATTTCCGTTGCTTAGAACAACGGTTGTTAGTAGCATATTAGAAACAGTTGCTCGTAATTTATCTAGAAAAAATGACGATATTCGTATTTTTGAAATTGGTTCCGTATTTATGCCAAAAGCATTACCAATGACAGAATTGCCGATTGAAAAAGTAATGATTAGTGGTGCAATTTCTGGTAAACGTAATGTTGCAAGTTGGAATCAAGATAAAGAAATGGTAGATTTCTATGATGCAAAAGGTATTGTAGAGGTATTATTTGCTAAATTAGGCGTGTCTAAGTATACAGTAGAAGCCGGTGAACATTATGCAATGCATCCTGGTAAAACAGCGGTATTTAGAAAAGGTAAAGAAATCATTGCCTATGTCGGTGAGGTACATCCAGAAGTGCAGATAAATATGGATATTTCTAAGAAAACATATATTTTTGAGATGGATGTAGAAACATTGATGAAATATGCAACATTAACTTGCGCTTATCAATCGTTACCTAAATATCCAGCAATTAGTCGCGACTTAGCAATGCTTGTGTCTACTGATACAACTGCAAGCGAAGTTGAAAAGGCAATTGTGAAGAGTGCAGGGGCCTTATTAAAAGGCATTCATTTATTTGATGTCTATACTGGTGAGCAAGTTGCAGAAGGTAAAAAGAGTTTAGCTTTCTCTCTTCAATTCCAATCGGCAGATAAAACATTAACAGATGAAGAAATAGATAAATCTTATAATGCTATCTTAGCGCAGTTAGAAAAAACATTTGATGCAAAATTAAGAAGCTAATCGTAGCAAAATCTATATTATTTTTATGGGTAAGTGTGTTTCAAGGCATACTTGCCTATTTTTATTAACTTTATGCAGGAATTATGAGCTTTTAGAGAGAATTCTTTTAAAAATTATGATTGTAAGTTAGTTTAGGTGAATTTTATGAATAATAAGAATAAAGTTACTGTGGAAATATTCGGTGAGAACTATGCTTTAAAAGGTGATCTGGACGCTGAATATGTAAAAAAATTAGCTAAAATGGTTGATACGCAAATGCGAGCAATAGCAAAATCCAATCATCGCTTACCAATTGCCAAGATTGCTGTACTTGCTGCCCTCAACCTTTCGGATGAATATTTGAAACTCGAAAAAGATTACAAACAATTGATTGATATGTTTAAGGATGAATAATAACTTTTATAGGTATAACCCCCTCTTTTTTGTTAAATAATAGACAAAAGAGAGAGGTGTTCCTATGGAGATTTTTTTCAATATGGCAACAGTGTTTGGTCTTATTTTATTATTATGTTCGGTAGCTCTGATGGTGATTCGCTTTATGGGGAATCGAACGGTAGGGCAATTATCTCCTTTTGATTTTGTTATTATGGTTGGTATGGGGGATATCATTGTTACGACAGCAATGGATAAAAATCAGACTATTTTTGCTGGGTTTGGTGGTTTATTCGCACTATTGGTATTGCAGCAATTGCTTTCTTACTTATCCTTAAAAAGTATATTTTTTCGAAGAATGTTTGAAGGTGTACCGGTAGTTTTAATTCGTAATGGTCAAATTATTAAAGAAAATTTTGCGAAAACACGATTTAATTATGATGATCTACGTCAAGAACTACATAAGCTAGGCATGGATATGACTGAAGTAAAAAATATCAAATTGGCTCGTCTAGAAAGTTGTGGCGTATTTACCATTATAAAAAATTATGATTTGGAACCTTTATCAAAACGTGATCTGATGCGTTATTTTGAGGAAATGAAGGATAATCCACTTAGCCCGATGGGGATGGAATGGTTAAAACTATCGCAAATGATAGAAGAAGTGCATATGATAGCAAAAACGTTGAAAAACAACAATGAAAATGATCATAGCTAATCAGCATTAAAGAATAGGTTTTAATAGGCGAATAAGCACTTTTTTATCATAAGTGCTTATTTTTTGCTGTAAAGGATTTCATGTTGACGTGATTTCAACTATAATATAGGGATATGGTTTTTAAATTTAGTTCAGGTGGTTACGATATAAATAGTTAAAATATATGATAGAATTTTGAGGGGTTGAAATAGGTTGATAGAATTATTAGCACCAGTTGGAAGTAAAGATTCTTTGATTGCCGCAGTTGAAAGTGGTGCAAATGCGATATATTTAGCTGGAAAAATGTTTGGTGCACGTGCGTATGCAGCAAATTTTGACAATGAAGAACTAGAAGAGGCAATTCAATTTGCCCATATGCGTGGGGTTCTTGTTGATGTTGCGGTAAATACAATTGTTGATAATAGTGAATTTGAGGAATTAGCGGATTACTTGCGTTTTTTATATAAAGCAGGCGCAGATGCAATTATCGTGCAGGACTTGGGCGTAGCAAAGCTGGCAAAAGAAACTGTGCCTAATCTGATCTTGCATGCAAGTACGCAAATGACAGTTCATAATATTGAAGGGGTAAAAATGTTAAGCGATTTAGGCTTTAAACGTGTTGTTTTATCTCGTGAACTATCAATGGAGGATATCAAATATATTTGTGAAAACGTTGATGTAGAAATTGAAGTTTTTATTCATGGAGCGCTTTGTATTTGTTATTCAGGGCAATGTTTAATGAGTGGTATGATTGGCGGCCGTAGTGGTAATCGTGGGCGCTGTGCGCAACCTTGTCGTTTACCATATACTTTGGTAGATAAAGATAATAATGATTTATTAAAAGACGTTGATTCTGGTGAATATTTACTTAGCCCAAAAGATTTAAATACAATTGAACTTATTCCTGAATTTATTGAAGCAGGGGTAACTTCACTAAAAATAGAAGGACGAATGAAACGGGCCGAATACGTAGCGGTCGTTGTTGATACATATCGTCGCGCGATTGATGCTTACTTAGCAAGTAAAGAGGATTTTTCGATTAATCAGCAGGATCATAAGAATTTAGCACAGATTTTTAATCGTGATTTTACAACTGCTTATATGAAAATACGCCCAGGACGCTTCATGATGAGTGATCGTCGTCCTAATAACCGTGGCGTGCTTGTTGGTCGGGTAGTACGTTATGATGCACAACTAAAAATGGTAACAATTAAACTTGCTGAAGACTTATATATCAATGATATTATAGAGTTTTGGGTGAAAGTTGGTGGCCGTGTAAGCAGTACGATTACCCAAATGACGGTGAATGGAAAAATGGTCGACCACGCAAAGCCAAACCAAGAAGTGACATTTGCGATTTCAGTGCCAGTCCGTGATAATGACCGTGTCTTTAAAGTTTTTGATGCCAATATGATGGAAAGGGCACGTGGCTTCTTTAATGCCGGTGCGCCAATAAGAAGAATCCCCGTTGATATTGAAGTGTCCGCAAGTATTGGTCAACCATTAACCATTGAAATGCAAGATGCAGATGGTTTTTATGGTCAAGCGCAAACCAATTTTACTGCGGAAAAAGCATTGAAGCGTCCATTGACAATAGAAAGTGTGCAAAAGCAAATTGAGCGGTTGGGTACAACGGTATTTCAAGTTAGAAATTTTAAATGTAATATTCAAGATGAAATCATGGTACCAATGAGTGAGATGAATGAAGCACGTCGAGTGGCAGTTGAAATGTTAGAACAAGCACGTCTGGCAACGTTTGACCGTCCTGCATTAGAAGCTAAGGATTATAAAGCCCTACGTAAGCGGTTAAGAGAAAACCATCAACGTCAAGCAACCAAACCTAAATTGGTGGTAAATGTTGATAGCTTAGATAAAGTTGATGTTGCAATTCAAAATGGTGCCGATATCATCATGTTCGGTGGTGAAAATTTTAGTCATAAGCCTATTATAATAAAAGACTATAAAGAAGCATATCAGATGGTGAAAAACAATCATAAAAAAATTATTTTTACTACGCCACGATTGCTAAAACGATGGCAAATGGAAAGCTTTAAAATTTTAGTAGCAAGTTTTAAAGAGCTTGCAATAGACGAAATCAGTGTAAGTAATATTGCAACGATAGACATCGTAAAACAAATCATAGATGTACCAATTCATGCGGAGTCTTACTTAAATGTATATAATACTATTGCAATGGAAACTTTGGCTGAGTTAGGTGTAAAAAGTGTGACGTTGTCACCAGAGTTAAACTTTGGTCAAATTGAAAAAATAGTTAGTCTAGGCACCTTGGAAACAGAATGTATTGTGCATGGTAATTTATCTTTGATGGTTTCAGAATATTGCACGATGGGTAGTTACTTGGGCAATTTAGATAAGGGGAAATGTAGTCAGCCATGTATAAAAAATCAATATTGGTTACTTGATCGAAAAGATGAAAAATTTCCTTTGGTGACCGACCAATTCTGTCGTATGCATTTATTGAACGGAAAAGAGTTAAGCATGTTTCCTCATGTGGCGCGTTTTGGACAAATTGGTGTTGATCGTATTCGTATTGAAGGTAAATATTATACGAAAGATCGTATCGCTAAGTTGACAAAATTGTATCGTGAATTCCTTGATTTAGGAGAGAACCATCCGTTAATTTTACAAGATAAAATGAGTAGTATTGAAAATGATAATATTACGCGTGGTCACTATTTCAGAGGCGTTTTATAAGAAGGTGAATGAATGGATTTAGCAGTTTTAAAGACTTTAGAATATAATAAGATCATTAAACAATTAGCAGAATGTACGAGTTCTACACTAGGTAGAGAGCTTGTTGAAAATTTATTACCAAGCAATGAATATGAAGAAGTTGAAGCCTCAATTGCGGAGACGGCAGAAGGAAGAGCTGTTTTGCAAGTGGTTGCGACCCTACCGCTTGGTGGAATTCGTGATATTCGTGAATTTCTTAAAAAATCAAAAATGGGAGCCGTGCTAGAAACACACGAATTGCTTGATATTGCAAGTACCTTATATGCAATGCGTAAATTAAAAAGATTTTTTAAAGAAATTGAAATTGAAGTGCCAAGGTTACAGGAGTTAGCACGGAATATTGAAATTGTTGGTAATCTAGAAAATAATATCGAAGCTGTTGTTGATGAGCATGGGGTTATACGTGATAATGCAAGCGTCGAGTTACAACGAATTCGTCGTGAGATAAAACAATCACAAAGCCGTATAAAAGAGCGCCTTGATAGTGTATTACGAGCAACAGAATATCAAAAATACTTTCAAGATGTGTTAATTACGATGCGTGGTGACCGTTATGTGGTTCCAATTAAGCAAGAGTATCGACAATTTTTCCCTGGCATTGTGCATGATCAATCGGCAAGTGGGGCGACATTATTTATTGAGCCAATGGCGGTAGTGAACTTAAATAATGATGTGAAACAATTATTGGTAGCAGAAAAAAATGAGTTGCTCAGAATTTTAAAAACAATCACAATACAAATTGCTAAATATGCAGATTTTCTCCAAGATAACTGTATGATTTTAGCTCAAATTGATTTTATTTTTGCGAAGGCAAAATTGAGCCAGAAAATGAAGGCTACAATGCCGGTGTTAAATCGAGATGGGTATGTAGAACTTCATCAAGCCAGACATCCGCTGATTGATCCTGATAAGGTTGTAGCGATTGATATTAGTTTAGGGAAAGAGTTTCATACACTATTGATTACTGGTCCAAATACGGGCGGGAAAACTGTCAGTATAAAAACTCTAGGATTGTTTGCTTTGATGACACAAGCTGGCTTGTTTATTCCAGCGTTAAATGATTCTAAGATGGCAGTATTTCATAATGTCTTTGCTGATATTGGTGATGAACAAAGTATTGAACAAAGTTTGAGTACGTTTTCGGCGCATATGACTCATTTGGTACATATATTAGCAGAAGTTGGAGCGGATGATTTACTTATTATTGATGAAATTGGTGCAGGTACTGACCCCGAAGAAGGGGCGGCACTGGCGATGTCAATACTAGAACATCTGATGAAAATTGGAACGAAAGTGGTAGCGACTACCCATTATAGTGAACTTAAAACCTTTGCATATTCTAAAGATCATATTGAAAATGCAAGTGTAGAGTTTGATGTAGCGACTTTGAGACCAACTTATAAGCTATTGATTGGTATTCCTGGTACGAGCAATGCATTTGCCATTAGTAAACGACTGGGATTGGCGGAAAGTCTTATTATTCGTGCTAGACAACTTATCGATGCAGATCATGCGCAATTTGAAACTATTTTAAATAATCTTGAGTCAGAAAAACTCTTATATGAAAGTCGTAATGCAGATATCATCAACCGCGAGCAACAAGTTTTAGCATTAGAGAACAAAGTTAACGCAATGCGAAATGAATTGATGACAAAAAAAGAGCGTATTATTACAAAGGCGCAAGAAGATAGTGCGAGCCTTATTCGCAAAACACGCAGGGAAACCGAACAAATCATTACGGAGTTAAAAGAGCAATTTAATGACCAAGGAATAAAAAAACGTCAAGAAATCATTGATGCTTCTCGTAGACGGTTAAAAGATGGATTAAGTGCAGTGAATGTTGAGAATAAGAAAGATCAGCATACAAAACCTGTGAGTCTAGAAAAACTAACACCAGGTGATCATGTCTATGTAACAACTTTGGATCAAAAAGGTTCAGTTATATCAATTTTAGGCAAGGATATTGTTGTCCAACTTGGCATTATGAAAATGACTGTACCTATATCCGCTTGTAGAGCGCTTGAGCAAGAAAGAGTAAGTAAAAATCAAAAATCAAAGTCGATGGATTTTGTAAAAGTGAATCAAGTTGCTAGACAAATTGATATTCGTGGCATGATGGTAGATGAAGCGGAAGAAGTTATATCGAAATATTTAGATGATGCAATTCTGGCAGGATTAAACCAAGTCTTAGTCATTCATGGAAAAGGTACTGGTGCACTTCGCAAAGGTATTCGTTCTTACTTAAAGAGCCTTCGGTGTGTTCAAGATATTAGTATTGGTGACCTTAACGAAGGTGGCGATGGTGCAACTGTCGTGCAATTAAAGTAGTGTATAAATTTAAAATAAGCTATATTGAAAATTTTTCAATATAGCTTATTTTAGTGTTAAAAGTTTGTTTTCCAATTTAAAAACCTGTTTGTAGACTTTTTTTCAGATTCTTCATTTGCTAATTCTGGTGGAGGCGATTTTGATTCATCCTCAGTTTTAACTTTCTCTATTGCTGGAGAGATAGGTGCAAGATCTGGTGAAGGTTCTTCTTTTTCAGGCTTGTTTTTAGACGTATCTACTTTAGTTGTGTTAGTAGTAGGTGTATTGATAGCACCTAAATTATTTATCATCCCCATAACAGAGGCTATGTTAGTAGGGTTTAGCTTTGATTTTATCTGAGGATTATTTAGTAGCGGTAATAATGTCATTAGCATATCGGGAGAACCTAATCCACCGCCTCCACCCTTAGTAAGTTCACCGAGAATTTTTTGTATAGGATTATCATTTTGACTTATTGTGCTTGTTGGTAAAGCATTTGATACTTGTTCGGTGTTCTTGTTTAAAATTGAAAGCAAGCAAAGTAAGGATAAAACATTGATTATTGTATCATAATTGCCTGTCGTAGAGAGCGAATCAATCATTTTTATCACGCTTTGGAATAGCGTTTTATCGGGTGTCATATTTGTATCCTCCCTTAAAATAAACCAGGTATATTAGGGAGATTTAACTCACTGGTTAACTTAGACATCGCAGTTTGATTAAGTTCCCGAGACTTTGATAATGCATTGTTAATTGTTGCCGCTAACAGATCCTGCAATAATAAGTGGTTATCAGACGTTAAGTAGTTATTGTTTAAATCGATTGAAATAATATCTTGTTGACCATTTACAGTTACGGTAACAACATCGCCACTAGAAGCGGTGATTCGCTCATTTTGAAGCTCACATTGAATGGTTTGGACATTTTGTTGAACTTTTTTTATAACATCCATCATATTACCAAGGTTTTCAAACATTCATAGTCACCTCCAATACTTGTTTAATAAAAGACAAACGGGATAAAATCTTTTATATTAACGAAGTGAAATCTTATGACAATTTATGCTCTGAAAATAAATTTGTGTGTGTCCTACTTATTTTTTTGATACCTATTTCGGGTTTGCTACATATATTAGATTAAAGTTGCAGGGGATGAGGAGGAGTTGTGATGCGTATTCGAAGAGATCAAAAAATTACGCAGGCGACATTGTGTGGAGATAAAGAAATTGTGGTTTTTAAAAATACTCCTAAAGCAATGAATAAAACTATAAAATTTACAAAGCGGTCAACAGAATTTATTCAAAAATTTATCCAAAATCCTAATTTTATGGTTCAATTATTCGTTATAATTTTTACATTAACTTCAGAAAATGATCAAATGGATCGTAAATTTGAAGGGGTGAGTAGTACTGTAGACAAGATCAAAAATATTACAGACATTTTGAATAGGACCATGCATTCGGTGAAAGTTGCAGCAGAAGCACCAGAGAAGATTAGGCAAATTTTATAATGCTGGATAGATAGAGTAACATTTAAAACATATGCACCATATATTAAAAGTAGAAGGGCGGGCGGTACTTATTATGCAACAAAATATGTGTCTTAAGAGTCGCCCTTAATCAAAAGCTTAAAAGGGGGTAATTTATTATGGCAAGAGGACCTGGAGGATTTGGTTGCGGTGGTACTGGCGGTGGTTTCATATGGATCATCATTATTATTATTTTATTATTATGCTTCTGTAATAATGATGATGGTAATAGTTCTTGCTCTTGCTAATTAATGTATATGCATCCAAATAATAAAAAAACACGCGTAATTTACGCGTGTTTTTTATATTAAAGCTAATTTTTATTTCGGTCAGGCACCTGAGGTGCGCTTGGAGCCGTAGGTGCAACTGGGTTTGGTATTGCTGGCTGTTCAGATTGTTTGGAGTCGCTGGTTTTAGAATCGGTCGAAGCAGGTTTATCTTTTTTATCGGGAAGCTTAGATTTATCTTTATCTTTTGCATCTTTAAGTTTATCTTTATTTTTTTCTTTTTCTTTGTCTTTCGCATCCTTGTCTTTATCCGCATCTTTATCATCATCTAACGTAGTTGGAGTATCATCAATAACAACACCAGCTGGTTTTATAAAATCTTTGGAAGGGACGCCAGATAAAGCTTTTGTCATAAATGTTTTCCAAATATCAGCTGGTTTATCAGCACCTGTTATTCCACGCAAAGTACCGTCGTTATCATTACCAATCCATACGGAAGCAACTAAATCAGGAGTGTAACCAACAAACCAAGCGTCTTTATAGTCACTGGTTGTACCGGTTTTACCAGCAGCAGGTCGGCCAATGTTCGCACCTGTACCAGTACCTCTGATGATAACGCCACGTAAAATATCAGTTAAAATATAAGCACTTTTTGCACTAATTACATTTTTTTCTTGCACAGCATGTTGTTCTAATACTTTACCATTACGATCAACAATTTTAACAATAGCTGTTGGGGCAACATAAGTACCACTATTGGCAAAGACGCCGTAAGCACTAGCCAATTCAAGAGGTGTAACACCTTTGGTTAAACCACCTAAGGCCATTGATAAGTTGCGATCATTTTTGGGACCATCTAGAACTAACGTTGAGATTCCCAGTTGTTGTGCATAATATAACGGTTTATCCACACCGATTTGTTGAGCGATTTTAACAGTAGGAACGTTCAAAGAATGTTCAGCCGTTAAACGAAGTGTGACTTTACCATTAAATTTATGATTGTAATTTTGGGGTGTCCAATCACCAATTGTAATAGGGCTGTCTTCAATTATAGTAGCTGGAGTTAAATTACTTTCAATCGCTGCTAAAAATACAAATGGTTTAAACGAAGACCCAGGCTGACGCTCTGCCATCGTAGCACGGTTAAATTGATCATTGCCACGACCGCCAACCATGGCTTTAATATAACCAGTATGTGGTTCGATTGCAACTAATGCCCCTTGTGGCTGTTCTATACCATTATCATCTGTACGATAAGTAGGAAGTTGTTTCATTGCATTTTCTGCGGCCTTTTGCATGTCGAGGTCAAGTGTTGTATAGATTTTTAGACCTTCTTTATAAACGGCATCTGCACCATACTTATCAATTAATTTTTGGGTCACATAGTCAATGAAATAAGAACCTACGGTAGTAGTTTCTTTACTTGCAGTATGTTTTACTAACTTAATTTCTTCTGCGTTTGCTTTACGTGCTGTTGCAGAATCAAGGTATTCGTATTTTTGCATTTGTTCTAGTACAACAGCTTTTCTTTCATTTGCAGCTTTGAAATTATTTAATGGAGAGTAATAATTTGGACTTTTAGGAATACCAGCTAGCATTGCGCATTCTGATAAAGACAAGTCTTCTACGTTTTTACCAAAATAGGTTTGTGCAGCAGCTTGTACACCATAAGCGCCTTGCCCAAAGTATATCTGATTTAGATATAGTTCTAAAATTTCGTTTTTTGTGTATTGACGTTCTAGTTGCAAAGCTAGAAACGCTTCTTGTATTTTACGTTTAATCGTTTGTTCTTGTGTTAAATATGCGTTCTTGGCAAGTTGTTGCGTGATGGTACTACCACCTTCAGAAACGCCATGATTGGTAATGTTAGACCAAACCGCTCGTAAAATACCGCGAGGATCAATGCCACTATGTTGATAGAACCGTGCATCTTCAACAGCCACAAAAGCATTAATTAAATTCTTAGGTATTTTATTCAGTTTCACAGGAACTCGATTTTCTGTTGAATGTATAGTGGTAATTAAGTTGCCGTTAATATCATAAATCTGTGAAGAAGCAGGTGGTCTAATATCATTCGCTAAACTAGGTTTTGTATTTAAGCTAGCTGTTAAAAATCCTAGACCAATACCAGTTAGCATAACAGCGAAAACAATGATTACCAATAAAACTACTTTTGAACTGCCACCTTTTTTTGAATTGCGTCGTTTTTGAGAATTATCACTACTATTATTAGTCATGAGTGACCTCCTTGTAAATCCATATCTTAAGTATTGTATCACAAATTTAAGGTAATGAGGATATATTTATTAATTTTAGAAATTGATTTTAAAATAGAAATAGCAATATAAATAAATGCTACCAAACGAAAACAATTTTCAAAATAATTGCATATGATATAGAACTTAAAAGGTATTCGTTTGCAGGAGGATAAAAAAATGCGATTTCAGGTTCGAAAAAAACGTAAGTTGCCTGCTGTTACAATTATAATCGTTGTAGCAATTAGTATCTTCTTTTATATGATGTGGTTTGTGGAATTGCATTTAAAGCCTACTTTGTTGGCTATTGCAGAAGCAAGGGCTACATTAATTGCAACGCAGTCAATTAATCATGTTATTAATGATAAGGTTAGTAAAGAAATAGATCCGCAAGCTTTGGTGTCAATAAAAGTTGATAATCAAGGAAGAGTTGTATTAATACAACCCAATACAATGGAGTTTAATAAACTTGCGGCAGATACTACGATAAAAGTACAAGAGGTGCTAGAAAAATTATCAGAAGAAAAAATTAATATTCCAATAGGGCAAGTATTGGGAAGTCAGTTTTTAGCGAGTATGGGACCACAGATTACAGTGACGATTATTCCTATAGGAACTGTGCAAGTTAAGGTCATTGATAAATTTGAACAAGCGGGAATCAATCAAACAAAACATATGGTATATCTGGTTGCGACGACGAACGTAAAAATTGTAGTTCCACTAGTTAGTAAAAGTGTTAGTGTAGATACACAAGTGCCAGTAGCTGAATATGTAGTTGTTGGTGAAGTGCCAAGTACTTATGTGCAATTTCCTTCTTCATTAAATAAAGAAGAAAATTAAATGTATAATTCTAACTAAAGCGAGAATAATACTTTATATTGAGAAAACATCTAAATACATATTGACATGATAGCATGAGTAATATAATATGATACAAGTCGCCAGCGAGTAGATCGTAGCCGATAAACGAAACTCTTCTTAAAAAAAGAATTTCAAAAATGTGTTGACAACAACTTAAACGTTGTGTTAATATAAATGAGCTGACAACGCAAGACGTTAGCAAGTGTTCTCTGAAAACTAAACAATGTAGAAAAAATTAATGCCAGATGTGCGGTGTCTATC
>Ga0316600_10000746_pt1 | contig 15251 bp, 12 predicted proteins | sample OWC_soil_day5_CT_FD_207652 | JGI IMG/M metagenome (GOLD analysis project Ga0316600, IMG submission 207652) | Wetland soil microbial communities from Old Woman Creek delta, Ohio, United States - OWC_soil_day5_CT | ecosystem: Environmental > Terrestrial > Soil > Wetlands | place: USA: Ohio... | reverse complement strand
TGTCGTTCCCAGAGCCAAGGCCAGCCAGGGCTGGACCATCGAGGACTCGATGGACCTCTACTCGGTGCCTGCGTGGGGTGGCGGGTACTTCCACGTCAACGCGGCGGGCCATGTCGTCGTCCGGCCTGACAAGGACCCGGCGCGCGAGATCGACCTCTACGAGGTGGTCGAGCAGCTGAAGGCGCGGGACCTCACCGCGCCGGTCGTCCTGCGTTTCTCCGACATCCTCCACCACCGCCTGCGCTCGCTGCACGGCGCCTTCGCCGCGGCGATCGCCGAGAACGAGTACCGCGGCCGGTACGCGGCCGTGTTCCCGATCAAGGTCAACCAGCAGCGCCTGGTGGTCGAGGAGGTCTACCGCGGCAGCGCGGAACTGGGCTTTGGCCTCGAGGTCGGCTCGAAGCCGGAGCTGCTCGCGGTGATGGCGATGACCGAGGACGCGCCGGACCGCCTGATCATCTGCAACGGCTTCAAGGACGACAGCTACATCGAGGCCGTGATCCTGGCCTCGAAGCTCGGCCGGACGATCATTCCGGTGATCGAGAACTTCGCGGAGCTGGCCTACGTGCTCAAGCACGCGGAGAAGTACGCCGTGCGGCCGCGGATCGGCGTCCGCGTGAAGCTGGCCTCCGAGGGCGCCGGGCGCTGGCGCGACTCCGCCGGCGACCGCTCCAAGTTCGGCCTGTTCACCACCGAGCTGCTCGAGCTGGTCGAGGTGCTGCGCGAGCACGGCATGCTCGACTGCCTGAAGCTGGTCCACTGCCACCCGGGGTCGCAGCTGCACGACATCCGCCGGGTCAAGGAGGCGGTCGGCGAGCTGGCCCACGTCTACGCCGAGCTCCACCGCATGGGCGCGGGACTCGAGTACATCGACGTCGGCGGCGGCCTCGCCGTGGACTACGACGGCTCGCGCACCAACTTCGAGTCCTCGATGAACTACTCGCTGCAGGAGTACGCGAACGACGTCGTCTACCGCGTCGCCAGCGTCTGCGACGCCCGCGGGATCGCTCACCCGACGATCATCAGCGAGTCCGGCCGCGCGATCGCCGCGCACCACAGCGTGCTCGTGTTCAACGTGCTCGGCGCCGCGCGCCTCGACCGGTTCCGCGTCGCCGGTGACGCGGCGCAGGACTATGCCGGCGACGAGGAGATTCCCCAGCCCGTGCACGACCTGTTCGACGCCTACGGCTCCGTCAGCGAGCGGCGCCTGGTCGAGTGCTGGCACGACGCGCAGCAGGCCCGCGACCAGGTGCAGCAGATGTTCAGCCTCGGTTACCTGAGCCTCGAGATGCGCGGCCTGGCCGAGCGGCTCTACTGGGCGACCTGCGCGCGCGTGCGGGACTGCGCAAGGCGTCTCTCCCGGCTGCCGGAGGAGCTCGAGGGCCTCGACGCCGTGCTGACCGACACCTACTTCTGCAACGTCTCCATCTTCCAGTCGCTGCCGGATGCCTGGGCCATCGACCAGCTGTTCCCGATCATGCCGCTGCACCGCCTCGACGAGCGGCCGGAGCGCAGCGCGGTCCTGGCCGACATCACCTGCGACTCGGACGGCAAGATCGACCGCTTCGTCTCGCAGCGCGACATCAAGCGCGCGCTCGAACTGCACGAGCCCCGGCCGGGCGAGGACTACTACCTGGCGGCGTTCCTCGTCGGCGCCTACCAGGAGACCCTGGGCGACCTGCACAACCTGTTCGGGGACACGCATGTCGTCCACATCCGCCTCGACCAGGCGCACGGCTGGTGGATCGAGGAAGTGCTCAAGGGCGACACGGTGAGCAAGGTGCTGGCGTACATGCAGTACGACACCGACGAGCTCTACCCGCGGTTTGCCCGCGACTGCGAGCGAGCCATGCGGGACGGCCGGCTGTCGGTCGCGGAGGGCCAGGCGCTCAAGCGCTTCTACGAGAGCGAGCTCGCCGGCTACACCTACCTCGAGCCGGACGTCGGCAGCGGGCCCTGACCGGGCGGCAGCCATGGCGCGCTGGGACCAGGTCGTCAGGGTCAATCGCGAGATCGAGGAGCGTTTCAACCTCAGCGCGGCGGTGCGCTCGAACGGCACGCTGTACCTGTCGGGCCTCACGGCCCTCGGCGAGGACATGCTCGTCGTCGGTCGCGGCGACATGGAAGCGCAGATCCGCCAGGTCTACCTGCGCCTCGAGCGCGCGCTCGCCGCCTGCGGCTGCTCGCTGGTCAACGTGGTGAGCGAGACGGCCTATACCACCGACATCGAGTGGCTCGGCCGGGCGGCCCACGTGCGCGACGGGTTCTACCGGCGCGCCGGGGCGGCGCCGCCCGCCGCCACGGCGGTCGAGGTCCGGCGCCTGTTCTTCCACGAGGCGATGGTGGAGCTGACGGCCATCGCCGAGCTGCCGCCCGGGACCTGACGCGGCTTTCAGGCGCCGCCGCCATCCGGTATCGTCCCTGCCCGACCCGCCCGTCCTGCCAGGGAGGCAACCCGCCATGCATGCCCGACGTCATCGAGTCCTGACCGCCCTCGCCTGCGCCGCCCTCGTGGCCGGCTGCGCCACGGAACCGGCGGTCCGCGAGGCGCCGCCGGCCCTGCCGGAGACCGCGGCCCTGCTCGACGCAGCGATCGCCGGCGAGCACCGCGCGCCGGCGAACGTCGCCCGCGACGCCTGGCGCCACCCGAAGGAGACCCTGCTGTTCTTCGGACTCAGGCCCGACATGACCGTGATGGAGATCTGGCCCGGCGCCGGCGGCTGGTACACGGAGATCCTGGCGCCGGTCCTGCGTGACCATGGCCGGCTGATCGCGGCCAGCTGGGATCCCGCCACCGACAACGCGTTCATCCAGGACAGCCTGAAGGCATACCGGTCCAAGCTGGACGCCCGGCCGGACATCTACGGCAAGGTGGAGGTGGTCGCGCTGCACTACCCGACGGCGATGAACGCCGTGCCGCCGGGCAGCGTGGACATGGTGCTGACCTTCCGCAACATCCACAACTGGATGCCGCGCGACGCGGCGAAGCCGATGCTCGAGGCGATGTACGCGGCGCTGAAGCCGGGCGGGACGCTCGGCGTCGTCGAGCACCGCGCGCCGGCCGGCGTGCCGCAGGATACGAAGGCGCGCTCCGGATACGTCGCCGAGGACTACGCCATCGAGCTGATCGAGAGCGTCGGCTTCCGCCTGGTGGGCCGCAGCGAGGTCAACGCGAACCCGGCCGACACCAAGGACTACGACCAGGGCGTCTGGACGCTGCCGCCGACGCTGCGCCTCGGCGACAAGGACCGCGACAGGTACCTGGCGATCGGCGAGAGCGACCGCTTCACGCTGCGCTTCGAGAAACCGGCCGGCCGCTGACCGCGGCGACCTACCACATCGCGCGCAGCCGGCCGCCGACGTCCACCCGCGGGGCGTCGGCGACGGCAGCGGCCTCGGCTGGCGTCTCGCCCCAGCCCACGCACTCGAGCGTCGCGAGCACGGCCGGCGTCAGGAAGCGGCTGCGCGCGCCGTAGACATGCGCATCGCCGCGCCGCGACTGCTGCGTGACGTAGTAGCGCTGCGGCTCCACGAGGTGCAGCTCCCGGCGCGCCCGCGTCATGGCCACGTACAGCAACCGGCGCTCCTCCTCCATCAGGTCGTCGCGACCGCCGGCGAACTCCGACGGGAAGTTGCCGTCCGCCACGTTGAGCACGTGCACCGCGTCCCACTCCTGTCCCTTCGCCGAGTGGACCGTCGACAGCACCAGGTAATCCTCGTCCTGCAGCGGGGGCCCCGCCAGGTCGCCGGTGGCCTGCGGCGGATCGAGTGTCAGCTCCGTGAGGAAGCGCTCCCGGCTCGCGAACTGCGCGGACACCCGTTCCAGCATGTCGAGGTCCGCGGCACGCACGGCCGGCGCGTCGTAGTGCGCCTCCAGCAACGGCTGGTACCAGCGCCGCGCCTGCTCGACCTGCCCGGGCCACCGCGCTGCGGGCGCGGCCAGGTCGCCGAGCAGGCCCAGCAGCCCGGCCCAGCTCTCGCACGCTGCGGCCGGCGGCCGGAATCGCGACAGGGCGGCCAGGTCGTACCCCGCCGCCGCCAGCACCGCCACGCAACGGTCGGCATTGGCCGGGCCCATGCCCGGCATCAGCTGCAGCGTGCGGAAGGCCGCAATGCCGTTCTTCGGGTTGTCGGCCCAGCGCAGGATTGCGAGCAGGTCCTTGATGTGCGCGGCCTCGAGGAACTTCAGCCCGCCGTACTTCACGTAGGGAATGTTCCTCCGCAGCAACTCGACCTCGAGCGCGTCGCTGTGGTGCGAGCTGCGGAACAGGACCGCCTGCCGCCGGAGCGGCATGCCGGCCTCGCGGCCCTGGAGCACCTGCTCCACGACGTAACGGCACTGGGCGACGTCGTCGATCACCGTGACGAGGCGCGGCGCGCCGCCGCCCCCGCGCGTCGCCCGCAGCGTCTTGCGGTACTGACGCCGACCCTCGGCGATCAGGGCGTTGGCGGCGTCGAGCACGGGCTGGGTCGAGCGGTAGTTCTCTTCCAGCGCGACGACCTCTGCCTCCGGACGGAATTGCCGCGGGAACTGCAGGATGTTCTCCACCGTCGCCGCGCGGAAGGAATAGATGGCCTGCGCGTCGTCGCCGACCACGGTGAGCCCCGTGCCGTCGGGCTTGATCCGCAGCAGGATGTCCGCCTGCAGGACGTTGGTGTCCTGGTACTCGTCCACGAGGACGTGGTCGAAGGCGTCACCGAGGCGGCGCGCGAGCTCCGGGGACTCCGTCATCGCGTGCCAGTAGAGCAGCAGGTCGTCGTAGTCGAGGATGGCGTGGGCCTGCTTGCGCTCCACGTACGCGCGGAACAGCGCGCGCAGTTCCTCCTCCCACGCGGCGCACCATGGGAAGCTCTCGCGCAGCACCCGCTCGAGCTCCCACTGCGTGTTGACGCGGTGCGAATAGATCGCGAGGCAGGTGTCCTTGCGGGGAAAGCGGCGCTCGAGCCGCGAATAGCCGAGCTGGTGGCGCAGCAGGTCGAGGACGTCGGCCGAGTCGCCGCGGTCCATGACGCTGAACGCGACGTCGAGGCCGACGGCGAGGTGGTACTGGCGCAGCACGCGGTTGGCGACGGAGTGGAACGTGCCGGACCAGGGCAGGCGGACCGCCGGGCCCGGGCCGCCGTGCCGGCGCGCGGCCAGCGCGTCGGCGACGATGCGCTCCGCCCGTGCGAGCATCTCCTGGGCGGCGCGCCGCGTGAAGGTCAGCAGCAGGATCCGCGAGGGATCCACGCCCTCGAGCACGAGGTGGGCCACGCGATGCGCGAGCGTGTTCGTCTTGCCGGTGCCGGCGCCGGCAATGACGAGCAGCGGCCCTGCGCGGAAGCGGCCCTCGTCGTCGCGCCGGCCGTACGATGCCGCGCGGCGCTGGGCGGCGTTGAGCTTCTGCATGACGTCGGCCGGCATGCCCGAAGTGTAGCCTCAGCCTGTATATCCATCCAGTCCTGCGCCCCCGCCCGCCCGGGGCCGGCCACGCCCTGACACCGACTCGCTAAGATGCCGGCGGGCTGCGTTCCGGGAGCCACGCATTGTCAAAACGCCTCTACAGCGGGCGCGTCGTCAGTCTCGACCTGGTGCACGTCGTCCTTCCCAATGGCGACGGCATCGAGCTCGAGATCGTGCGGCATCCCGGCGGGGCCGCGGTCGTCGCGGTGGATGCCGGCGACCGGGTCTGCCTGCTCAGGCAATACCGCCACGCCGCAGGCGGCTGGCTCTGGGAACTGCCCGCCGGCAAGCTCGATCCCGGCGAGACGCCGCTGGCGACCGCGCGGCGCGAACTGGCCGAGGAAGCCGGCGTGGCTGCTCGCGACTGGTCGAGCCTCGGCGACATCGTCAGCTCCCCCGGCGTGTTCACCGAGGTCGTGCACCTGTTCCTGGCGCAGGGGCTGTCGGCGGCGGCGGCCGCGCCCGAGCACGGCGAGTGCTTCGAGCCGGTCTGGGTTCCGCGGGCGGAAGCCCGCGAGCGAGCGCTCGCAGGCGACATCCGCGATGCCAAGACGGTGGTCGGGCTGCTGCGGGCCGACGCCGCCTGGCCGCCGGGCCGCCGGACCTGAGCCGGGACCTTGCTGCAGCGCAGCGCCGGGACCCGCCTGATGCCGGCACTTTACCGGGCGACGGAACGCGCTAGACTCTTGCTGACAAGAACTCACCGATCCGCGAACGGATCCTCCAGGGGGGCTGGGGCAATGAGCAACACCGGCAGGTTGTTTCCGGCGGGCACGACCGCCGACATGCAGGACCTCGACGAGGCGCAGGCCGCGGGTCAGGGCCGCGTCGAGTTTGACGAACTCGGCAACGCGGTCTGGGTGCCGTATGGCGGCCTCGGCAGCCAGGAAGTGCTCGCGAGGCTGCTCAACGACCAGAGCCTGTCGCTGAGCCAGGAGGTCCGTACGGGCCGGATCGACCGGATCCAGCCCAATCCCGCCGGCCTCAAGCAAGGCTACGATCCCTACGACAGCGGCATGCTGCTCAAGAAGTCGCGGAAGCCGAAAAAGGACCTGCGCGCGCTGTCGAAGTGGATCGAGCAGCGGAAGAAGCTGCCGGACCGGGAGTGACCGACGCGCGCCGCGGCGCCGCGTCCGGTTCACGTCAGCAGCGCGGCAAGTTCCTCCAGGTCGCGCACCGCCAGTGACGGCGGGTCCAGGCCGTCAGGCCACGAGCGACCGAAGCGGTCCATCCACACCGCGTGCAGCCCGGCTGCGCGCGCGCCTTCCACGTCGGCATGCGGATCGTCGCCGACGTAGACCACCTGGCGCGGCTCGAGCCCGGCCCTCTCGAGCAGCGACCCGAAGATGCGGCGGTCGGGCTTGGCTGCACCAGCCTCGCGCGCGGCAAGGGACTGCTCGAAATACTGCGCCAGGCCGATGACGCGCAGGTCCGCGTTGCCGTTCGACAGGGACATCAGCCGGTAGCGCCCGCGCAGGCGCGCGAGCGCGGGCACCACGTCCGCGAAGGGCTCGACCTGGTTGCGCGCGGCGTAGAACACCTCGAAGGCCTCTTCGGCGACCGACGCCGGGTAGCCCGCCTCCAGCGCATGCCGCGACAGGGCCTCGCGGCGCAGGAAGGTGAGGTCGTGGCGCATCCCCGGAAATTCCTCGGCGACTCGCGCGCGCAGGCGCCGCATGCTGTCCAGGTCGTGCATGGCGGTCACCCGCGGGCAGTGCCTGTCCATCCAGGCATGCAACGCGCGCTCGGCGCGCTCGATGACGGGCCCGACCGGCCACAGCGTGTCGTCGAGGTCCAGGCAGATCGCCACCACGTCCCGCATCATCACGCGCTCCGGCAAAAGCGCCATGATAATCGCCCGCGCCCCGCCGGCGTCCTTGCGACCCCGCCGGCGGTGCCATATCGTCGGCAGCTGCGACGGGAGCGAAGATGGACACCATGACGCTGGTCCTCGGCACCAAGAACTACAGCTCGTGGTCGCTGCGCCCGTGGCTGCTGCTCCGGCACCTCGGCATCGCCTTCGCCGAGCGCGTCATTCACTTCGACACGGAGGAGTTCGCCGCCGAGGTCCCGAAGCTGTCGCCGAGCCGGCGCGTGCCGGTGCTGCTGCACGGCGAACTGCGTGTATGGGACTCGCTCGCGATCTGCGAATACGCGTCTGAACTGGCCGGCGGTCGCGGCTGGCCGGCCGACGCCGGCGCGCGGGCCGAGGCCCGCGCGATCGCGGCGGAGATGCACGCCGGCTTTCCGGCGTTGCGCGCCGCGTGCCCGATGAACGCCCGCGCGCGCCACCGCAGGGTCCCGATGAGCAGCGAGCTCGAGTGGGACATCCGCCGGGTAGCGGCGATCTGGGACGGCTGCCGGCGCCGGCACGGCCGCGACGGGCCCTGGCTCTTCGGCGCCTACTCCGCGGCGGACGCGATGTACGCCCCGGTGGCGCTGCGCTTCCTGACTTACGGGCTCCCCGCGCAGGGTGCCGCGGCGGAGTACCTGCAGACGACCCTGGCCGACGCCGATCTGCGCCGCTGGGTCGCGGAGGCCGAGGTGGAAGGCGTCATCGTTCCCTCCGACGAGGCAGGAGTTCCGGCGTGACCGGACGCGGGATGATGTCCACGTGAGGTGGTCGAGCGGCCTTTCGACGCAGCGCGACCTGGGGCAAGCGCGGGACGAACTCGTGGAGGGACTCAGTGACACGCTCGGGGGCGCGGAACCCGACCTGGTGTTCGCCTTCGCCGCCGGCCACGACGCGGGCGAGTTCGCCCGCCTGCACGGCCTGCTGCAGCCCTGGCTCGGCGACGGACTGCTGGCCGGGTGCAATGCCAGCGGGGTGATCGCCGCCGGCCGCGAGCAGGAGGAAGGACCGGCCCTCGCCCTGCTGGCCGGCGTCATGGCCGACGTCGACCTGGCCGCGGCACACGTCGCCCAGGCCGCGCTGCCGCCGGTCACCGCCCCTCGGGAGGCGTGGTGGCAGCTCGCAGGCGTCCGGCCCGAGGCGGAACCCGCGTTCACCGTACTGGCCGACCCGCGTTCGTTCGACATCGAGCAGTGCATCCGGGGGCTGGATCGCGCCTTTCCCGGCGCCACGGTGGTCGGCGGGCTGACCAGCGCAGTCTCGGAACCCGGGCAGGCGCGCCTGCTGGCCGGCGCGGACGCCCACGAGTCCGGCGCGCTGCTGCTCGCCTGGAGCGGGAACGTGACGCTCGACGGCGTCGTCAGCCAGGGCTGCAGGCCCGTCGGCGAGCCGTTGTTCATCACGGGCTGCGAGGGCAACCGCGTCCGCGAACTCGACGGCAAGGCGCCGCGCGCGGTGCTGGGCGACCTGTTCACGTCGCTCGACGAGACGGACCGCGCGCTGTTCAACGCGCGCCAGCTGCTGATCGGCCTCGCGCTCCCCGGTCCGCGCCAGGAGTTCGGCGCGGGCGATTTCCTGGTGCGTCAGGTCATCGGCCTCGATGCCGACACCGGCGAGCTGGTGATCGGCGCCCGCGTCGCGGCCAATACCGTCGTGCAGTTCCACCTGCGCGATGCGGACGCAGCGGTCGCGGACCTCGAGCACCAGCTGCGCCGCCATGCCGGCAACGCGCCGGCGGCGGCCCTGTTGTTCAGCTGTGTCGGCCGCGGCGCGTCGCTGTTCGGCGTGCCCGGCCGCGAGACGGGCCTGTTCCGCCGGCGCTTCGGCGACCTCCCGGTCGCGGGACTGTTCTGCGCAGGCGAGGTCGGCCCGGTTCAGGGCGCCAGCTTCCTGCACGGCTATTCGGCGGTTTTCGGGCTGGTCGGGCCGCGACGGCCCTGATCGGCGCAGCAGGCCAGGGAGTACGCATGGCGATCAGGCAACTGACCCCGGAACAGGTTCGGTCGTGGAGCCGGGAGCAGAAGGACCGCTGGTGGCTGGAAAACATCTGGCGCGGCGACATGGCCCAGCTGACCCTGCGCTCCGGCGTCACCGGTTTCCTCCTCGGCGGCATCCTGAGCGCCACCAACCTCTACGTCGGCGCCAAGACCGGCTGGACGCTCGGCGTCGGGCTGACGTCGGTGATCCTGGCCTTCGCGATCCACCGCACGCTGTCGCGCCTCGGCACCCGCGACCTGACCATCCTCGAGAACAACTGCACGCAGTCGATCGCCACCGCCGCCGGGTACATGACCACGCCGCTGGTCGCCGGCCTCGCCGCGTACATGTGGATCCAGAACGAGATCATCCCCTGGTGGCAGATCGTGGTGATGGTGACGCTGATGTCGATCATCGGCGTGCTCGTGGCGTTCCCGATGAAACGGCGGTTCGTCAACGACGAGCAGCACCCCTTCCCCGAGGGCCGCGCCTGCGGCGTGGTGCTCGACACCCTCTACACCGGGGCAGCGGAGCAGGCCGGCATGCTCAAGGCACGCGCGCTGGCCGGCGCCGCGACGCTTGCCGGCCTCGTCACCATGCTGACCGGCGAGAACTGGATGCGCCTGCTCCAGGAGAAACTGCTCGGCCTCAAGGCCGCCTGGGTGCTGCCGGGCCAGCTCGACGCCTGGTACTACGCGCTGGTCGCGAGGGGCGCCGCGCCCGTGCCGCGCCTCGCCGGCGTGGACATCCGCCAGCTCGCGCTGAGCCCGGCCATCGACCTGGCGATGATCGGCGCCGGCGGGCTCATGGGAATCCGCACGACGGTCAGCCTGATGGTCGGGATGATCGCCAACTTCGCGATCATCGTGCCCTGGATGATCTCGATGGGCGAGCTGGCCCCGCGCTCGGGATCGGTCGTGGCCGGTGACGCCGTCTTCGGGCGGGCCTGGATCCTCAACAACTGGGCGCTGTGGTGGGGGCTCGCCATGATGCTGGTTGCGGCGATGGCCTCGCTGTTCGCCCGCCCCGAGGTGTTCGCCCAGGCCTGGCGCATGCTGCGCGGCAGCCAGCGCGAGGCGGCCGGGACCGACATCCTGAAGCACATCGAGTTGCCGCTGTGGATCTCCTTCGCCGGCGTCCCGTTGCTCGGCATCGTGACCGTGTGGCTGATGCACGCCTGGTTCGGCGTCGACTGGGTGCTCGGCCTCCTGGCCATCCCGCTGATCGTGGTGCTGGCGCTGGTCGCGGCCAGCAGCACCGCACTGACGTCGATCACGCCGACCGGCTCGGTGTCGAAGATCCCGCAGTTCATCTTCGGCGCCGCCGACCCGCGGCACCCGCCCACGAACCTGATGACGGCGGTGATGTGCACGGAGGTCGCCGGGAACGCGTCCAACCTGCTCATGGACATCAAGCCCGGCTACATGCTCGGCGCCAAGCCGCGCCAGCAGGCCATCGGCCACGTGATCGGCATCTTCGCCGGGGCGATCGCCGCCACGCCGCTGTTCTTCATCCTCTTCGGGCTGTGGGACTACGATCCCGCCGGTGGCGTGTCCGTCCAGGAGACGATGGTGAGCGACAAGTTCACCTTCCCGGCCGCACTGCAGTGGAAAGGCGTGTCGGACCTCGTGACGGCCGTGTTCGGCGGGGGCGCCGGGACATTGCTCACGGCCTCCATCCTCTGGTCCATGGGCATCGCCGCGGTCGTGGCGCTCGTCATGGAGATCCTGCGGATCCGCAGCGAGGGGAGATTCCCCCTGTCGCCGCTCGCGATCGGCCTCGGCGTGCTGGTGCCGCCGGAGTCCACCTTCATGATGTTCGTGGGCTCGCTGTTCTTCTGGTTCATGGCCCGGCGCTACGAGGAGCGCCGCGACACCACCGGCTGGCGGCTGTGGGTGGACACCCAGGAACCCATGTGCGCGGGCCTGATCGCCGGGGCCGCGCTGATCGGCATCGGCGACGTGCTGCTGCGCGTATTCGTCTTTGCCGCGTGAACATAGAGGTACCCGCCTGTCCCCTCCCAGGGACAGGCGGGTACCTGGTGCCTCTTACTCCCGCCACTCCGCGCGGTAGGACAGGCCGAGCAGCAGGATCCTCTCTAGCAGCCGCGGGTAGGAGATGCCCGCGTGCGCCGCCGCGCGACCGAAGTCCTCGTACTCCTCGAGGTTCGGGTTCGCGTTCGCCTCGAGGAAGTAAAGCGAGCCGTCCGCGCGCATCCGCAGGTCCATGCGCGCATAGCCCGACATGTGCAGCGCGCGATAGATGCGGCGCGTCATGCGGTCGAGCCGCGCCGGCACGCCGTCCGGCAGGTTGGCGGCCGGGTCGGTCACGATGCCGTGGCGCTGCTGGTAGGCGCGGTCCCATTTCACCTTGCGGGTGGCGATCCCGAGCGCGGACCCGGCGAGCGAGCCGAAGGACAGCTCCCAGGGCGCAAGGGTGGTCAGCCGCTCGTTGCCCATGACGCCGAGGTAGAGCTCGCGGCCGTCGATGAACTCCTCGACCAGGGCGTCACTGCGGGTCTGCTCGTGGATGAAGCCGATGCGTTCCCGGAGGCGCGCCTCGTCGTCCACCACCGAGGCCTGTGCGATCCCGAGCGAGGCGTCCTCGGTGGCCGACTTCACGAACAGCGGGTAGCGGAGCCGGCGCGGGATCACGGGCCTGCGGCCGCGGCGGAACACCGCGAACTGCGGCGTCGGGATGCGGTGCCAGGCGAGGATCTGCTTGGACAGGACCTTGTCGCGCGACAGCATCATCCCGCGGGGATTGCAGCCGGTGTAGGGCTGGCGCATCAGCTCGAGGTAGGCGACCACGTGCTGGTCGTAGGTGACGATCCCGCCGAATTCCTCGAGCAGGTTGAAACAGACGTGCGGCTGCCACCCGGTGATCTGCAGCCGGAGCTCGGTCAGGCTGTCGCCGATGCCGAGCGGCCGGACGTCATGGCCGAGCGCGCGCAGCGTGGTGATCACATCGAACTCGGTGCGGAACTCGCCGGCCTCCTTGTCGCTCAGGTGGTCGATGTTCTCCGGGGGCACGAGCGTCTCGTGCACCAGCACCAGGACCCGCAGCTTCCTCATAGCGCTATCCAGGGGCCGACGCCCTTCCGGGCCTTCGCGGTCAGCGCGACCAGCAGCCGCTCGACCCGCCGCCTCGACCTGCGCTTGTCGCCGCGCACCAGCAACCGCAGCGCGCGCGCGCGGCCCGTCAGGTGGTCGAGCAGCTCGCCCACGAGGTACTCGCTCGTCTCCATGCGCTGCGCCACGCGGCGCCGCAGCAGGGGCGCGTTTTCGCGCAGGAAGGCGCTGGCGCGCGCCTGTCCCGCGCGCGCGCGGCGCGCGGTGAATACGCGGCCCAGGATCTTGTCGATCTTCTCGGCCTCGTCGCCGCGGTAGTGCCGGACCATGGCGGCGTAGTGCTGGCGCAGGGTCCGGCGCGAGATCCGGATGGGCTCGACGTGACGACGCGCCCGCACGACGGGCCGCCGGCCGCGCAGCCCGTCCATCGTCTCCGCCACGTAGGCGAGCTTGCGCAGCGCCGGCCACGCGTCGTACTGGCGCCGCCAGGCGGAGCCCGGCTTGAGCCAGACCGCGAAGGTCTCGGCGAAGTCCTCGGTCGGGTGGCTCTGCGCGTACCAGCCGTCCAGGTGCTGCACGAAACGCCGGCTCCCGGGACGTGGCCGGTAGTGGCGCGGGTAGCGCCGCGACGCCGGGCCAAAGGTCTCCCGCCAGGCCTTGCGGCGGCGCAGTCGATACGCGGTGTCCACCGCATGCCCGGCCTCGTGGCGCAGGATCCGCATCAGTGACTCGACGTTGCCGCCCTCCACCTCGCCCATGAAGCGGCGCTCCAGCCGTTTCAGCCGCGGGTGCAGCAGGTAGAAGGGAATCGCGATGCCCGGCACGCCGTCCGGCGAGAACCACTCCTGCGCGATCCAGTAGTGCGGGCGGAAGCCGAGGCCGCGGCGCTCGAGCTCGCGATAGAGGCGCGCCAGCGGCCTGACGACGGGCGATCCCTCGATCCGCAGGCCGAGGTCGCAGAGCCTGAGGTCGAGCAGTTGCTCGTCGGGCAGCCGCGCCCACCAGTAGCGCCGGCGCGGGGCCCGCGCCGGGCGGGCGGATGTCTTCTTCCTGGCTGCACCCATCCTGGCTAGCTTAGCGGCCGCGCAGCGCCCGCGGCCAGAATTCCGGCCTCACGCGGCCGCGGCGCCGGTCCGCGGACCGGCCCCGGCCGCTGCAGCGTCCACCGCCCCTAGCCGGCGAGGCGCGACAGCGCGCGCGCGAGCAGCTGGTCGGCGAGCGCGACGATCCGGTCGCGGCCGGCAATCGAGCCGCGCCACGCCGCCGGGATGCCCGCGGCCCCGAAATGCGCACCGGCGAGCTGGCCTGCGACCGCGGCGGTGACGTCGGCGTCGCCGCCGAGATTGGCGGCGGCGAGGACGGCGTCGCGAAACGACCGGGCGCGGTTGAACGCCCAGAGCGCGGCCTCGAGCGCCTCGGCCGCCTGCCCGCCACCGTAGATCCGCGGCGGCGCCTTCTCGGCCCACGAGCCGCGCGCGACCGCCTCGATTTCCGGCTTCAGTCGGTGGCGCACCCAGTAGCCCTCGACCGGGCTGTACAGCGGCCGCGCGAGTTCGTGACGCGGGACGCCCTGGAGGGCGCCGACCAGCAGCGCAGCAAGATAGCGCACCGCGTCGAGGGTCACCGGCGCCTGGTGCGTCACGCGCGTCGCATCCACGGCCGCCTCGATCGCTTCCTCGGGCTCCGGCAGCAGCAGCGCGACCGCCGGGCCGACGCGTGCCAGCGGCTCCTTGCGGGGCCGCAGGGGGTCGAAGGAGCCGGCCATCGGATTGCCCGTCCACTGCGCCTGGGCCAGGGCGCGTGCCGTCTCGGCGCTGATGCCGACGCACTGGCCCGTGCTGCTCAGGTGGCCCTCCCGCTGCCAGCGCAGGTAGCGACCGACCTGGTCCGTTGCGTCCACGCCGCCGGTCTCCGCGAGACTCTCGGCCAGGCACAGCGCCATCGCCGTCTTGTCGCTCCACGCGCCGCGCGGCAGATCGAAGGGCCCGCCGCCGATCATGTCGCCCAGCGGCGTGAAGGTGCCGGCGCGGCGGTGCGCCACGGCCTGGCCACAGGCGTCACCCGCCGCGAGCCCCAGCAGCAGCCCGCGGTACCGGTCCGTCAGGGTCGGGGTCGTCGCCACCTCGCCGGCCGGCACCGCCGGCGGCTCGGGCCCTTCGCGCCACGCGCGGACATAGTCCACCTGTGCCGCGGTTTCCGGCACCGTAGGCCACGTGGCCGCCCGGCCGCCGGACTGCCACAGCTCGTTGAGCCGCGTGAGCGCCGCCTCGCCGACATGACCGCGCCGCGCGAGCCAGCATCCGACCACCAGGTTGGTGCGCCCGATGCCGGCCCGGCAGTGGACGTAGACACTTCGGCCCTCGGCCAGCGCCGCGTCGATCTCGTCGAGGATCTCGCGCGTGTGTTCGGGCCGCGCCGGCAGGGAGTGGTCGGGAATCGGCTTGCGCAGGTAGGCGACGGCGTCGCGCCCGTAGGGCCCGGGCAGCCAGCGCTCGTAGGACTCGAGCTCGCCCGGCTCGGTCAGGTCGAGGAAGCAGCCGATGCCCGCATCGAGCAGCTTGCGGATCCTGGCGCGCGCCACCTGTTCCGGCCCCGCGGCCGGGTATTCGCCCGCCAGCAGCCGGCCGGGCTCCACCCAGTAGGCGTTCTCGAGCGGCGGCGGGGGGGGCTGTCGATGCGGCATGTTCAGGAGGGGCCCGACCCCTCCTCGACCCGCAGCGACGCGAAGTCGAAGATCGCGGGATCGGCGAGGTGCGAGGTGCTCACATTGCAGATCGCCGTGAAGATCGCGTCGACACGCCCGGGATGCTCGCGCTCCCAGCCGGCCAGCATGCGGGCCACGGCCTCGCGCTGGAGGTTCGGCTGCGACCCGCAGAGCGTGCAGGGAATGAGAGGGAAAGCCCGCGCG
>Ga0316600_10000743_pt1 | contig 15275 bp, 12 predicted proteins | sample OWC_soil_day5_CT_FD_207652 | JGI IMG/M metagenome (GOLD analysis project Ga0316600, IMG submission 207652) | Wetland soil microbial communities from Old Woman Creek delta, Ohio, United States - OWC_soil_day5_CT | ecosystem: Environmental > Terrestrial > Soil > Wetlands | place: USA: Ohio... | reverse complement strand
AGCGCTCGGCAGAGCGACCGGCAACAAGACACAGGAAGGGAAAGGCCTGATTAACCAGGACAAAGGCAAAGTGCAGAAGAAAGTTGGGGACGTCAAGGATGCGCTCAGGAAAGGCAGCTGATTGACCTGTTTCGGTCTGTCATGGAAAAAGCCCGCTAAAGCGGGCTTTTTTGCGCGTGCTGCCGCCATGATTTCGCTGTTGCGAAAAGTTATTGAATTTCAATAACTTAATCGCTATGTAACAGCTGTTGCACAACACAAAGTGACACGCAATAAATCAGTAATTATTTAGACATGTAGCGAATTGCAATTTGCTCGGCAGGAAGTATGAGCGTATTCATTTTTGGACTCGTGCCATGCTCTTCGTCATTACGGACGTAGTAGAAAGTAGGGGTTCTTAAGAGAAGCCTTGCTTTATGCGCATTATTATTTGGTTGCAGGGGTTCATAATATTCAATATCTATCCCACCTACCTTCATTTGCTGAAGAGCATTCTCTACTATCATCGCTGTGTTGCTACCATAAATTATTGGAGAAAAAAGAATAAGTCCGGAAATAAATAGGGGAATCCACCAATATTTGGCCTTTTTGCTGGGCGAGGTTCCAAGCCAAAATACGATGTAAACTCCAATTACTATGCAAAATGACAATATTGTAATAGCTAACTCAAATTTTCCAGATACGTAAGCAACCCAGATAACAACACCAAAAGTAAATAGGGAAACAAGGATGGCTGAAATCCGGGAAAACCAATTTTTTGTGTTGGACCATATCAAAAAACCAAAACTTAAGAAAAAACCGACTAGTAAGTAATTTAAAAAGGCGTTTGCGCTTAACACTTGGACAGCAAGCCTTTGCTCGCCAAATAATTCAAACGCAAAAAATCCATTCTGCCGCATATAAATAGAAAGAAACAGAGTTGGCAGAAACGAGATTATTAAAATTAATAATGCACCGGACCCTAAGTATTTAATTGCGCCGTATGGATTATTTATTGCAACGCTAATAACCTTCTCTCTTAACGTTCCCCCGTGCTCAATGAAGAGTACGATAGCAAGAAGGGTGATGAGAAAAATTTCCATAAACTCAACTATAAGAATTGCTGCTACGCAAAAATCTCACAATGATAGCAAATTATCATCGGGCTTACTAAGTGCTCTGCAACGTGCAATTAAAACAAAATTTGGCTAAATTTAGGCGACATTATCGATCTTGAAACGGGAAAAACGCCGAGTTTTTTACGTTTACGCTAATGGCCGCTTTGAATGCCATGGGAAAAGGTTTGCTCATAACGGATCACCGGATCGATCTTGATCAATTACATAACTTGTTCAAAGATGAGGATGAAAATTATGAGTGCGATCTCTCTACTAAACTTTTCTGGCGGGGATAAAGCCCAATCTGTCACAACAGATAGTGGTATTTGTTTGCCCAAAAATTACATCAAGTTGAAATTTGGTTTATTGTCTCATTTACTTGTATAGTAATTCTCATGACCTTATAGCTTGTTGATGCGGAGAAATAGCGTGATTTCTCATTTTCTTATAAACTCAACAACTTCCATGCCAACGATGTCGTGACTCTCGTAGAAGCTGAAACGTTACTAAAACAAATGCATATTTTTTGCTTTAATGTATGCAGCATAGGGACGTAAGATTTCTTATGCGAGTAAAAAAGCGACAAAGATCGCCAGTCAGCGATGCAGTGTTATTGGTGACTTTGCAACCTCGACATAATTGCTCAGGCTTGATTCTCATGTTAGTTTTATAAATCACATAATTGATCTGGAACGTTCTCAGACATCAAAATTACAGAAAGAATTGGTTGCTGCAAGAGCTAACCAGGGCAAGGATGAAAAAAAAACTATTCCAAGATCAACACGTACTCTGATAAGTTAAATGACAGAGCGGATTTATTAGTGTTACTCAAATACGAGGTATTCTTGAACACACCCGCTTCACCTCTTAGGCTACTTTATTTGGACTATGATGGCGTTCTGCATGATGCTGAGGTGTTTCAACATCCCAAAAGAGGAATATACATAGCCACACCGGGACACATTCTTTTCGAATGGATGTCAATCCTTGAGCAAATTCTCGCTCCACACCCTACGGTCAGAATTGTCCTGTCGACTTCTTGGGTGCGTATGAAAGGCTTCACTTACGCTAAACGGCAACTAAGCCCAAATCTTCAAAGCAAAGTCATAGGTGCCACTTTTCACAAAAGGCATATGAATTCACTCTCGTTTGCAGAAAGACCTAGAGGAGTGCAAATATTGGGCGACGTAATCAGGCGCCGCCCGACTTCTTGGCTCGCGATTGATGATGAATATGAGGGGTGGCCAGAAGCGCATATAGAGCGTTTAATTTGCACAGATGGCGCTCGCGGTCTAAGTGAACGAGCGGTGCAAGATGAGTTAAAGCAAAAACTAAAAATAGTTTGATTGAGTCCTTTGTGAGTGACACTTTTCCGACCAGATACAAAGGACAACGGCCATCCGTTAGATGGCCGCGCATGCGTGATTCTCTTTATATCCACTCCAGGTGGAGCCCGACCTTTCGGACGGCACTGCATTTTTTCGCCAGCTCAATGCAGCTTTTCTAACAGGATTCTAATTCATCATTTCTTGCCAATGCAAAAAATGCATGAATTAATAATTCAGTCGGCTGGCCTATCTTGTATATATTTCATGCAAATATTGCTTTCATGTTATAGCTCGCCAACCCTTTATAGCAATAAATTTTGCGGCTTTTCTCTTTAACAAGGCATCTTTATGAATGGCTGTTAAGAGCGGCATTTACCTAAATCCTTCACTCCAACTTGGAAAGATTATGAGCAAGAATGACCCAGTAATTGACCGAGAAAAGCTGTATGAAGAAGTATGGTCTGAACCAGTAAATACTGTTGCAAAGCGCTACGGTCTGTCGGACGTTGGGTTGGCCAAGATCTGCAAGAAGCTTGTTATACCGCTTCCGAGCCGTGGCTATTGGGCGAAAGTCTATGCTGGAAAGAAAATGAAACGGGTTCCATTGCCCAAGCTGATAGGTGACGGACTACCTAAGAGCCCAGCACCTCTTGCAGTAAAACTATCCGTTTTAAGCACTGAAGAGCAGGAAGCCAGAGCATCTGCCAAGCTGAAGGCATCTAACGCTCGCAAGACAGCACAGTCTGTTGTTCAGTCGAACGATCTTATTGATCCGCATCCTCTTGTTGCAGCGGCCAAGAAGCGGCTACAGAGAAATAATGGCTGGAGCAATGAGAAAGGACTGCGCTCTGCTCCAGATGAGGTATTGGATATCGAAGTAACGGAGTCTTCACTTGATCGTGCTCTTCTGATCATGGACAACCTGAGCAAGAAATTAAATGCCCTATCTGTCACTATGAAAGTTGTTCCAACATCAAAACAAACCGTGCTTGATGTTGAAGGCACAATCGTGGAATTAAAGATCAGCGAGTATGTCAGAAGGACGAATCATGAAGAAACTCCTGATGAAACAAAGGCAAGAGAGCGCTACTGGAACCGTAACAGATGGGATTCATCCATTAGCTATCCAAAAATTCCTCGCTATGACTACCATCCGACTGGAATAATGACAATCCACGCTGGGCATTGGCCTGAACGCAATTGGAAAGATACCGACAGAACTTCTTTAGAAGATCGTCTGGATGAAGTGGTGGCTGATATTTTTGTATTAGCGGCGAAAATCAAAGAAAAAAATGATGAGGAAGCACGTCGCGTGGAACGGCGAAGAACAGCTGAGGAACGTTATGCATTCCTTTCGTCCCGCCTGGAAAATGAACGGAAGTTGATCAACCAACTGGAAGCGGATGCAGCAAATTGGGAGCGAGCAAATCGCATTCGATCATATGTTGCCGCCTTTGAGCGTGAGGTCTTCCGTGATAATGACCTTACTCCAGAACTGAAAGACTGGCTCGCGTGGGCACGTGCGAAAGCGAATGGGCTAGATCCCCTTGTCCTGGTTTCCGATCCGATATTAGACGCGCCGGAATTAAAGCGCCCCAGCTACTGGTAGTAGCGCGCCCAAATTCTCATTTACTTACATTATTCAAATATGGCCAGTCTTCGTGGGTGCGAATGTAGGGGGCGCAGGAATTTCACCTGCGGTCCCTCGCAGAACCGGACGTGAGCCTCTCGACTCATCCGGTTCCCATCATCCAGCCTTGGGCACATAGGCACTTGGTAGAAAACGTCTTTTTGCATTTAAAAGATGGCGTGGAATAGCCGCCAGGTACGCAAAGAACACGACATCATTCCTCGCCGCTATTCACATCAGGTGCATCTCTTTGTGAGCTTCAATCTCGTGGCTACGCCATCTAGAACGCGCAGCGTTGCGCTACGCTCGGGCGCCGACGTCAGTGTCGGAGCGACGGAAGTAGGGGTTTTGCAGCTGCGAAAACCATCATTTTGCTTGTCAGCGATGGTAAATATCGCATAGAATTACAAAATGTTAATTTACCGATGTATGTAACTATCTGATTTTAATGGTATCAAGTGGAAAATATTCCTAGAAAAGAATTGATAAGTATGGTGAGCGCTGGCATGCATGACTCACGCACCAACTTTGCGTTGGCGGTAGGACGCTTCATCTCGAAGTTGCGTGCCACCGACCTAGAGCTTGCACAGGCACTCGCGCAGCTCCTGCCAAGCGCGAGCTCATTGCGAGGCGAGCAGGCATACTCCCCGGTTCCGGTAGACGCCGATTCGCGCATGCAGCTCGTTGAAACGAGCTACCCCGTGCACCTTGAACGTCCACCCATCTTTAGTGAACCGATTAACGCCACCTTGTCGTCTGTACTCAAAGAGTGGGCTAGCCTCGATGTATTGCTGCGTGAAGGCTTAGCGCCAGTACGCACGCTTCTCTTCTGCGGCGATCCGGGAGTTGGAAAGACCTTGGCGGCGCATTGGATGGCGCAGGAACTGAAGCTCCCGCTGTTGACGCTGAATCTGGCAACGGTGATGAGCAGCTACTTGGGTAAGACCGGCAATAACGTGAAGGCTGTCTTTGATCATGCTATGTCCCGTCCATGCGTATTGCTGCTCGACGAGTTCGATGCTATTGCAAAAAGGCGCGATGACGATAGCGATGTTGGCGAGTTAAAGCGGCTCGTCAACGTGCTGTTGCAGGCACTTGATGACTGGCCCGCAAATTCCTTGCTGATTGCAGCCACTAACCATGGTGAGTTGCTCGACCCGGCGGTATGGCGCAGGTTCGACCATGTGCTGCAATTCGAGGCCCCGTCTGCTGAATTGGTCGCTCAGTTCCTGGCTGATCTTCCAATACCACCGACCTCTTGCAAACAGCTAGCCATTCTCTTGAGAGGACATTCCTTCAGCAGCATTTGCCAGATCGTGGCAAATGCGCGGAAAAATTCACTGTTGCAAGGCACGGATCTGCTGACCAACCTTATCAAACGTGCGATCAGTGTTCGCAAGGAAGATATGCCGCCAGGTAAGGCATACGAGACTGAGATGGTTCTTATGTACTTGGAAGGAAAGTCACGGCGCGAGATCGCTGCGCACTTCGGGAAGACCCACCCCACAGTTAGCAGCGTTGTTAAGCGTTACTTAGGAGAGTGAGCAAATGCAGTCGACGAACATCATCCTCGGATATGGCGAAACCCTTACACAGCCGTTTACACTTTCGCGCGGTTCGGGCGACAAGAAGTACCCCTATCTCATCGCTGAGCAGAGGGTATGGCTTGGTGAACAAATGGATTCGTTGACAGCCCAAAACACAAGCATTCCTCAGGCAGCGCGTCCACGTGGAGAATCGGTGACCAGGTTCACCCTGCATCCGGCTTTCCTAGCCAAATCTCATCACCCGAACGCACTGTTCGCAGCCAGTGGCCTGCGTTGTGTGGGAAGCCGGTCATCTTACGTCATGCCACGCAAGCAGACCGGCACTAAGCACTTCCACGAGCCGATCTTTACGGCCATGCTTTTCGTCGCTGGTACAGACCAGGCGTTTGATCGTCTCGCCGCGTTGCTCCGCGATCCCTCCACCCCAAAAACGCATAAGCAGGCATTGTGCCGACTGGAGCTCATTGAGCCGTTTAAGGCCGAAGATAAGAACCTTATCCATAATACGGAGTTGACCACGGCACGACTGGAAGTTGTCCTGCACGCCACAAAGGACGATAGCGATATCGTCAAAGCATTCGCCGACTACGTCGCATCCTTGCAAGGATATGCCGATACCTCACGGGCCTTGGTGGTCGGGGGATTGACCTTTGTGCCCGTAACGCTAGCAGTAAGCAGTATCGATACCTTAGGCTTATTCCAGTTCGTCCGCGCTGTTCGCCTGATGCCAAGTCTGCGAATCGGCGGCCACGAGTTACGCACCGTTGGCGACGTGCCAAAAAGCTTGCTGCCAAGCTTGCCAGCATTAGACCAGACGCTTAGGGTGGGAATCTTTGACGGTGGTATTGGTCATGCCGATTTGGCGCCTTGGGTAGGTGAGACTATTCTGCCTGGCGCCGAGTCGACAGGCACAGCCTATCTGAAACATGGTAACGGCGTCACCAGTACGGTGCTGTTTGGCCCGATTGACGCTGCCGCGCCGGTATTTAACCGGCCTTACGCTAACGTGATGCACTATCGTTGCGTTAGCCCGGAACTCGAAGCGCCGTCTGGGGTGCCCGATGTAGACCTGTACCACGTGCTGCGCAATATTGATGAAGTACTTACGAGTCGCAAACTTGATTTCGTCAACTTCAGCCTCGGGCCGCGCATGCCGATGGACGATGACGAAGTCCATCCGTGGACCGCATTGATCGACACGCACTTGTCTGATGGCGATACGTTTGCAACGGTAGCCGTGGGTAACGACGGCAATGCGGCGTGGCCAGATTGCCGAGTGCAGCCTCCATCGGACATGGTCAATGCCATCGCGGTTGGTGCCTGCGATACTCGGGGTGAGAAGTGGAAACGTGCCACCTATAGCTCGTATGGGCCGGGACGCAGCCCTGGCCTGATCAAACCCGATGGCGTTACGTTCGGCGGCTCAGATACAGAACCCTTCGTAATGTACAACGCGCTAACCGGGCAATTGATGGAAAGTCTCGGCACCAGCTTTAGCGCACCCTTTGCCATGCATACTGCCATCGGCGTCAAGGCGTCGCTGACTTCTCCTTTGAACATGCTGGCGCTGCGTGCCCTGATGAACCATCATGCCCAACGGCCTTCTGGTATCAACATGAGCGAAGTAGGGCACGGCCGCTACCCGCAGAGAGTCGAAGATGTGCTCCACTGCGCAGACAATGAGGTCAGGGTGATTTACCAGGGCACCCTCACTGCCGGCCAGAATCTACGGGCAACAATTCCTTATCCAACGCTTCCACTGGGTGGGCGCGTCACGCTGCGTGCCACCTTGTGCTTTGCTTGTCACACCGATCCTGAGCATGCCATCAACTACACTCGTGCAGGCCTAACTGTCTACCTTCGTCCTAAGAAGAATTCGAAGAAGACAATGGGCTTCTTTTCGGCTTCGAAGATGTACACCACGGAGCTAGAAGCGCGTGCGGGGGAGCAGAAGTGGGAGACCACGCTGAAACACGAACACTGCTTCAACGCAGGTACGCTGGACGACCCGATGTTCGATATCACATACGGCGCTCGCGAAGATGGCCAGGCAGTGGATAACAGCACTCTGATGCCGCTACGCTACGCGATGATCGTCTCGATCGCGGTGGAAAACACACCGGGCATCTATAACAACATTCGGCAACGATATCAGACGCTGCTGCCTGTTGAAGTGCGCCAGGAGGTGCGTCTGAAGACCAATGGTTCGTGAACGTGAGGAACGACATAACTAATTACACAAAAATTTGGACACGCCCTTATTACATAAGCTATGTTTGCATTGGCTTCTACGTAATTTGACTCGAGATCGCATGTCACTTGAGGAAAAATCAGCTGTGCATTTGGCAGCGTGTAGTTCAGTGTCCCTCGGGTGGCTTGCGGATTTCGCGGACTCCGCATGGAACGACTACCACCCGCGTGAAGGAGAAGAGCCAGAGCCGGAGGAGCGATGCCTCACAACGGCAGCTGATGCTCAGACTTTGCGAGATGCTTCGAGATTGAATAATCGGCGCTGCCAAGAGCGGTGCTCTACTCGATAACAGGGACTTGTCGGATTTACTCTATCGTTGGCGTGACCTGAGCAACAAGGATGGCGCGGCAGTGAGAGATTGGACGACTACTCAGATGAGGACGGATGAGGGGGCAGAAGACTCGCGGTCGCGTTTACAGGCCATGGATGGAGCTAGGGCCTTGGATTCGATGGGCTTGGTGACCTGGTTGTGCAGAGAACAACCAGAGCTCAGGTGCATGGCTTGGAGCAATTGCTGGACATAACCCAGTTTCGACGGTGCGTGGAAGAGGTCGCTGCTCGTGGAGGAGCGCCGGAAGTTTCAGAGTTCTTGAACGCTTGGCAACGCCAGGAACAAGAGCACGATAATTAGTGCGATTTCGCGGTACAGCCCTCTTAAGGGTAATTCTGCGAAGCGCTAGTGATAACCGCAAATTCAGCAGAAGAACAACAGATCAATCAAACGGCGTAAATGGACTTTATCGATAAGCAGATCCCTCCGCCAAAATCATGGGAGAAATTCGAAGATCTGACGCGCTCGCTTTTTGCCGCGGTGTGGGGGGGGAATCTCACTCAAAAGAATGGACGATCTGGTCAAAAACAGCATGGCGTCGATATATATGGGACGCCCAAGGATGCACCTAGCCAGACTTTTGGCGTACAGTGCAAAGGAAAGAGCGAAGGCTACGGGACCAAAGCGACTATCGCAGAGTTCGATGCGGAACTCGCCAAAGCGGAGCAATTCAAGCCCGAGCTTGGACATTGGACATTTGCTACCACAGCGCCTAACGACGCTCCACTTCAGGAACATGCCCGACTGGTGTCGGAACGGCGTGTTAAGGAAGGACAATTTCCCGTTGACGTTATCGGATGGGACACAATTCAAGCACTGATGTCCAGTCATCAGGCAGTAGTCGAAGAATTCTACCCTGAGCATACAGGCGATCTACCAAAGATCATGGCCGTACTACGTGCGCTACCAAGCGCGGACGAGCTCGACCAGATTCGACGGAACCTTATGGTGTTTGTTCCTCGATCAATGGCACTGCATACTGAAGCATCTGTGTGGTCGGAGGTCAAATTTGAAGCGGCACGTGATCTCGGACCCGCATTGATGGGGCGGCCGCTCGGGCCTGCCGATGTTGCTGCTTGTCCCTCGCTTCCCGAGGTGGCTATGTTGATTTCCGACTTGGAGCGGTCTGGCTCTGCTCGACTCGCGGGCGTGGCTGGCGCTGGCAAATCGATCTCAATCCTCCAGGTGGCACGTCAAATGCATGATTGCGGTTGGCGGGTTCTACGATCGATGGATCCGATTATTGAAATTCCTCCTCTCGATACGAATCAAAATCCGACGCTCTATATTGTCGATGACGCGCATCTGACTCGTCCAGCATTGCTGCGTGAGCTGGAGGAACAAGCATCGACATCGCGCTGGGTGCTAAGCGCGTACACCATTTCCGAGGACATGGGTGGCCTACCGGGTGCTATTCAGCTTGATGCAAAGCGTGCAGTTCGGGTCATAGCAGACGGTCTGAGAGCATCTCCTGAAGCTACGCTTGCTGCTGTTCGTCGAGCTGACAACCGGGTTGGCAATCATCCGCATGACGAACGGCTGGATTTGCGCCTCGAACAAGCAGCAGAGCACGCACATTACCCATGGCAATTCTGTTTCATCCTCGGAGGCGGATGGAGACGAGCAAGCACGCTAGCAAGTTCAGCACGCTCGGCCAGGGCGGATTTAGTGCTCGCTGCCGCAGCAATTCGTCAACTTGCAGCTCGCGATGCTCGCTGCTCGAGAGATGCGCTGATGCAATTGATTGGGGGCGCGTTACCAATCAGCAATATTGATGCTGCGATTGCTTGGCTTGTTAGAGAGCGCCTTCTGTTAAGCGTTGATGATCTTCGGTGTCCACATCAGCGTCTCGCCAGCGTTCTTTTAGCACGCATTCTCGATGGGCAGTCAGCCGAGGAACGCCAGACCATTGCATGCATGCTCAAGACAGCGCTCGGCGATGATGGAATGCCGCTTGGTGGCCTGAGTGTTCTGCTCAGCGAATTGTTGATGGCGGGCGAATATCGGCAGTGGTGTTGGCTTGTGCAGCCACAGTGGCTTACGCCCGTCTTGGCGCGCTGTTGGGCTGCCACTGAGCCACTTGATATCCGCCATGCATGCTGGGTTCTCAGCAACTTACATGGTTACCTGCCAGAACAGATGACCGAGATTTCTTATCATAAGGAAATTCTCGCAAAATGGGTTCAGGCAACTCCCGAGGGTGCATGCTATGCGATTGGCAGTGTCATTAATCATGTATTCAATACCGATGAGACACTCGGCAGAAACATCGTCGCGCTGGTTGATCCACTCGCACTGGCGCGGGCAATCAGCACCGCAGGCCCGTTACACGCTGGCGAGATCGCCAACATGCTTTTAACTATTCGTGCTGGCAAGGATGAGGCGTGGAAGATCAGTTATCTTGAATATGTCGACCGCGAAGCGTGTCATCGCACGGTCTCGACTTGGCCACAGGACGCCTACCTGTCGGTCGCTGCCGACTTCTGCGAGCATTTCTGCTACTTTGAGCCAGAGTTCGGGCTCAAACTGATTGAAGCCCTAATCCCGGCCATCGCCGATCGGCTGCGCGCGGATCCTCAAGAAGCGTTTCATGAATTAAATGATATTGTGTGGCATGCGTTGCGGCTCTATGATCCGCTTAACGTCTATGTGGGCAAGCTGGCGCCTACTCGGCGAATGCGTCAGGTGGGGCGCAGGATCTGTGCCTGCTGGTCGCCGAAGGAGCTCGCGGCTAAATTGTCGAGCAGCACGCACCGAAACTTCCAGGCTACCGCGGGGCTACTCAGCTTCATGCAGAAGGTTTCGCCAAAGCAGTTCGAAACGACTGTACTAGCACTTGATTGGAACGAAATCGATCAGACGATCGGCGTAGATTGGGTGGAAGGGATCGGCGATGCGCGAATGCTGTTTGGCGTTGCATATGTGTTACCTGCTGCACGACTAGCTATCCGAGCATTGATTGAGCGCAACGAGGCACGCATCCTCACCATGTCGACGCATCTCGCGGCTCTGGCTCCGTCTAGTGCGCTCCGTCATGTTGCGGCAGGCAAGCGCATCGCACTTTATCATGGTGGGCACGTCGATTGGGAGCTGGGAGCATTTGTTTTGGCAAAGATGTTCCAGTCAGAACCAACAGCGGTTTCCGCTTTTCTCGAACCACACTATTGTGGATTGGCGGAAGCGTTATCGCAGCAAAGCCCGACTTTCTATAATGATGGATTGTTGTTTCTACGGCTGCTTGCACAAATTGAGCCTGACGGCTTAAACCGAGTGCTGGGCCAAATCGACGTAGAAAAAGCAGAGATTGGCTGGCGCAATGCACTCCGTGGGCTACAGAACAATCGCGATCTTGACTCTAAAGCACAAGCGCGACAGATCGTTTCTATGCTGATTCAGCATGCGTTGAATCGTGATGACGATGTTGGTAGGCTTGCGCGTCAATTGCGTAGCGACTTTCGTCGCAAATCCGTGCCTTTAGCGAAGACAATTGAGCCGATTGACCTTGCAAAGCCGATTGAGTGAACAACGTCAGTTGAGGGTGTCGTCTGGCAACGTCATAAAAAATTCTTGGATGAATATGTGGCGTGTTACGACATCACTGAGCGACTGAATTGTTCTGTCACTTGATGCTGTTATTGTCTTTATTCCTGACAGTTCGCGGCAGTCAACTAAATTTCCGTATCAGACGAATTTCTACCTAAAGTCGTATGAGATCTTAGCTGGTCTGGAAAGCGAATGGGGTGCAGAACTTGTTCGTAGATGCAGTTAGTAAATTCATGAGGAGTTCACTGGAACAAATGGAATCATGATGAGTTCATTTACGCGAGATCGCACCTCTCTATTCATGGGGGAACGAATATAAATTCGCAACTTCGTCACGTGATCTCTTAGAAGGAGAGCCGCCTTGGGATAGTCATATTCTTCCAAGTTCATTCGCACTCCCCAAAAGCTGGTCGTCAAACTGAAGACGCGTTGGACAAATAACTTGAAAATGCCATTTTTTAAGTCCTCGGTAAGAAATTGTGGTTCCATCATCATCAATACCCGAAAAATTCCACAGGCATACCCCCACGCACGTATAGCATGTGGGGTTCGTGCATCATTATTAGATCGCTCATCTTCACGGTTCAATCGAAATAAAATTGTTAATGCAGCCAAGCTATCCAAGCTGAATCGCCGCTCTAGCATCTCGAGCGTGTGACTGTTCTCTGCAAGTTGGTTGCCCGATTTGATCACAGCCTTTTGAATATCTGGATCAAGTTGTCCTATCCATCGGCGAACATGCTTCTCAATAGAATCGTTCCCTCGCAGTACTTCCCAGATAACGTGATTCAGTATGTAAGCCGAGTCAGGGTAAATTGTCGCTACTCGCTGCACTAAAGAAGTGTTCGGTACGTGATCGCCTCTGGAATATCCCAAGAACTTGTTGTTTTTGATGACTCCACCTAGTGCGTCGGTTGCAGGTATGGGAGCGACGGCACGTTGAACAGCGCGAGGGCGGAATGAGCCGATGCGCATTCCCAGATATTGAAACCAGTAGATGGTTCTCACTTTATCGATTGCGTCATCGCGTTTCGGTGGTCGCTGAATGCTCATGATAAGTTACTGAAAAGTTATCAATATATGAAAATCAAATATTTTATTTAAATCAATGAATTACGCAATATTCACTTCTGCAAAAAGAGCAACTTTAAGAAAAAAGGTTTAGGTTTCGCGCTGAACAATAGATCGGTAGTATCTGTAATAGTTTTTCGCGTGACTGCGCGTGACCTCATGACTGTGGTGAATAGCTTGGATGATTCGTTGGCTGCACTGTTAGAACGAGACCTGACTCAATTGCATGGTCCGATGATGAAGGGAGAATCCCTACGGATTGCTCTCGGCTACCCATCCAAGGAAGCCTTCAGGCAGGCAATCGCCCGCAAGACAACCCCAATTCCAGTGTTCTCTATCGAAAAGAGGAGAGGAAAGTTCGCGCTTACCAAAGATGTGGCTGTATGGCTTTCTGCACAACGAGCGCGCGCAGTCTCGCAGATCAGCAAGCATGCGGAAAGGGAAGAAATGGACACCGGATAGCCCAAAATAAACAATCCGGGATTAAAAGCACAAAACCCAGACGATCGTTGGCGCGTTCGTCTGGGCTTTAAATTCGGTGCAACAAGGCTTGTCCGCTCTTGATGCCTGAAGTATCCCCTCCATACAAGAAATTGTCAACAGCCTCGAACAGAGACTGATGGGATTGCTTTGCCTGCCCGGTCGTCGGCCACCACCGATGTATCAGCCTGCCTATTCCTAGGCGGATTGCATACCTTTAACTTGGTAGGGGTACTTATGGCGCAGCACATTTCAAGAAGTAAGCAATTCCGGGATTTCACCCGAAACGAAATCAAGCACATGACGGAACGTAGTGCATGGGAACTCTTCTGCAAAGTTCGCTGGGGCAGCAAAACCCACATGCCATGTCCGACATGTCACCAAACCGATAAGCACTATCCGAATCCGGCTAGAAAGCAGTGGCGATGCAAGTTCTGTGGTCATGTTTTCAGTGTCACGTCAGACACACCGTTTGCAAACCGCCGTTTGCCCTTCACAAAGCTGATTGAACTGATCTATGAATATGCGGTTTCCTCGAAGGGTCTTGCTGCCAACGATATCTGTTCCAAGCTGGGCGTCACTTACCGTACAGCGTGGCAGAACCTGAACAAGCTTCGCGAAGCGATTTTCCATGATCAAGATCGCACGAAGCTCAGCGGTCACGTGCAGATTGATGGCTGTCATGTCGGCGGGAAACCACGCCGTGGCCGCAAGCGCCTGAAAATGGACAGCAACATCATCAACAATCACCTGAAGAACCGTAAGGCAGGCATGGAGCCCAACCGCCGTACTGTTGAACACTGGAACGTCAAAAAGCTTGCTAATCGCCGTATCGTCTTGGCATTGCGTCAGATCGGTAAAAACCGGGGCGATGGCGCGGTTCGCACGATTACGTGCGTGCTCAAAGCAGAATCTCCTATCGAAGTCATTAAGGCGGTAATGAAATATGTTGCACCAGGAACTTATATCGAAACTGATGATGGCAAGGCATTTTCTGCCTTGAACGGCCTTGGTTATCGACACAAGACGGTACGTCACTCCGTTGAGTATTCGACGGACGATGGCGTCAACAACAACCAAGCTGAAGCGCTATTTTCTCGTCTACGCCGTGCTGAGTATGGTGTATATCACGGTATGCGTCCGCAATACCTTGCGTTCTACTTTGCAGAGTTTGGCTGGCGCGATGACAATCGCAAGAGGTCGATGAAAGAGAAATTCAGGTCTCTGCTCAGTTGCGTTTTGCGAGGTGCTATCTCACTTGCTTTCAGAGGTTACTGCCAAGGGCATCGTTTGCCGTTTGAGTATCATGGGTGAGCCCTGATTGAAGTGTCCACCATCCGCAACGAGTAGTTTTCTGTGGATGGTGTCGTACCAGTCTCTTTTCTCGGCACAAACCATTAAGCCGTTTCTTCACCTGCCTTGCAAGAAAGGCCTTGACGATAGGTGGTTCACCTGCTGTTTGTCGGTGATTCAAAATGAATTCAACAATTTGATCTGAGGACACTGGGTTCCCTTTACCCATTTCTATTCTGTCATGGATGAGCTGGGTAATCACTCCACGCCGCAAGTCAGTTACATGATTTTTCCCATGAATTGGAGGAATATTCTGTGGGTCAATCTGCAACTTGTGTAGACGTAGAGCCGTATCTATTGAAGCCAGCGTTTCTCTTAACAGAGAAAGCTCATTGGTCAATTGCTGATATTTTTCAAAAGCACGTCGATGCTTGTCCAGATAGAGCTCGATTTTCTGGATTGAACCATCAACGCGCCCGCGTTTTTCGATCAGCCACTTCAGAGAGGACGGTAATCTAAGCATGTAGCCAAGTTACCATCCTCTTCAAACTCTGGAAATTGCAACAGCGAAATCATGGCGCGTGCTGCGAGCCACGTGCCGTGGGCAGGGCGCACTCAGATGAATTCGATTCCGAGTTCCTGTGCGGCGTATGCCTCAATGCGGAGCAGATAAATATTGAACGTTTCCACGTCCATTTCGGAGG
>Ga0316600_10000742_pt1 | contig 15278 bp, 11 predicted proteins | sample OWC_soil_day5_CT_FD_207652 | JGI IMG/M metagenome (GOLD analysis project Ga0316600, IMG submission 207652) | Wetland soil microbial communities from Old Woman Creek delta, Ohio, United States - OWC_soil_day5_CT | ecosystem: Environmental > Terrestrial > Soil > Wetlands | place: USA: Ohio... | reverse complement strand
ATTAATGAGTCTGCTTTCCAAAGTAAAGCCACCTAATTCTTGTTATAAGGAATTCCTATTTACACAAGATTAATTACGCTCCCTAGTATTGAGATAGTTAGTTACCCCAATGTGTATCAAAGCGACCTTCGAAGTAAATAGCTAACTGTGAAATACAGTCTGTCCAAGTTCTGATCGGCATAGTCCACTTATTTAGCAGCTTCAACTGTTGCTAAATAAATGATCTTGCGTAATGCCTCATTAGATGGATAGGCTGTTTTTGTCACCTTTCTGAGTTGACGGTGATAACCTTCAATGCTATTCGTGGTGAAAATCATCCTACGCATTTCATATGGATATTTAAAATAGGTAGTTAATTCAAGTTCCCAAGAATGAATAACAATGGGATGTTTTTTACCCCACTTTTCTTTAAAGGTCCTACATTAAATTCTATTGGTACGTACTTTGTTTCCAATGTCTTTTTACTAAATCCGTTGCGGCTGCTGTCAGTGTTGTTACCATCGTAACTATGTTTGTCATAGCCCAGGTGGCCTACCATTCCGGCTTCCCAAATTTGCTATCGCTACCTAAGCGTAACTAGGTAGCGATTTCTCTTAATCTCACAGCATATTTGTGTAAAATTTCACGCATGTTGATTAACCAATAATATCCCAAAAAAGGCTATATGAAAATCAATGCACAACAAAATTGCTGAATGAAAACCTGCCATTCAAGGGGAAGATGACCTTGTAGCAAACGTCTTGTAAAACCTAATAAAGAAAGTGGCTCCTGTTTAATCCTCTTACGTAAGCGTATAACTATGCCCACCTATGCTGGCCTCGTTGTTCATGAGATAATTGTCCCAAGAACAAGATAAAGAGAGGCATACAGTTAGGAAAGTAAAAACCGATCAATATAAAGAGTGGGAAGCACGAATCATGGAATTTCAGTCTAGTGGTCAAACGATTGCTGACTGGTGTAGGGTCGTGACAGCAAGCATGCCATCACCTGTATTACCGAGAAGTTTAGTTTCTCCCTCTCTCATGGCCTACATTATGACGCAAAAGTATTGCGAAAGTATGCCACTATACCGGCAAGAGCAGTACTGGTCTCGACAAGGGATTGAATTATCCCGGCAGACCTTGGCTAACTGGATGATCAAGGGAGCCAAATTACATTTAGATGTTCTTTATAAAAGAATGCATCAGCATTTACTACAGCTGGATGTTTTATATGCAGATGAGAGCACTTTGCAGGTCATAAACGAACCAGGACGTAAAGCCACATCTTCTTCGTATATGTGGCTTTACCGTAGCGGACGAGAAGGACCAGCCATTGTTCTTTATGAATACCAAACCACTCGGGCTAGCAAACATCCTTGCCGTTTTCTTAGCGGGTTTAAAGGATATCTGCATGTAGATGGTTATGCTGGATATAACAACCTGCCAGATGTCACACTGGTTGGGTACTGAAACTCTCAAAGCGTTACCAGAAACTAAACGCGGAAACGCTTTCGTGACTGCTGAGGAAGGACTGGCCTTTAGCGAAGTTTCCGCCGAGGAACGCTATCAATCTCGTTTGGAGCATAGTGCCCCCGTTTGGAGGCTTTTTCGACATGGTTTAAAATGCAAACCCCACGTGTCTTACCCAAAAGTGCTCTAGGGCAAGCCGTTCAATATTGTCGTAACCAATGGGATAAACTCACTGCTTTTCTGAAAGATGGACGGCTAGAGCTTGATAATAATCGTAGTGAGAGATCTATTAAACCATTTATTGTAGGAAGAAAAAACAGAGAACACAAAGTAGAGGTAGGGAATTTCAGGATGAAAAAGAAGGTTGACATTGCCAACCTCTTTTGTCGTGATAAAGACTATTTTGATTAGGTGGAGAGAATGATTAGACAGTTCTTTAATGAGAATGTGTCTTAATGAAGTATCAATCATCAGAGTAGCTCTGGTAGGTATGATATCCAATAATAGGTTGTTGGCACACGGGACAAATAGAATGATAGTTCTGGTTGTCATGGTAACAGTGCTTCTGATTAGTAGGATCTGCCTCATTATAGCTGCAGGGCGTATTGCACGCATTGTAGTTGACAGGTGGGCAAGGATAAGAATCATGAGGAATTTTATTGCAGTTACAAGTTACTTTGTCATATTGATTGTGATAGATATTATGGTAGTCAGGTGAATCTTGCATATGTTCATGTTTAAAAACTGGATATGCAAAAATGATAATAGAAACTAATAAAAACTGATTCTTTAGGCATTGTAACGAAATATCTTCTATTATAGTACCTATTTTTGTAATTGTAGAATTAGAAGCTTTTAAATTAATATAAAGGCAAAATGGAATATCAAAACAAGCAGAGTGAGTATAATGGGATTGTTTATCAATGGAAGAAATAACTTTTATATGTTTGAGACCTTGTACTATAACCTTTTTACTTATTGGAGTATTAATTATTTTAAACGAGCAGATTGTAACACTTACAATCACTTTGAGTATCTTTTGAATATCATGTTGGCAAGCTAAAAATAGTTTATCTATTTGACAGATTTGCGAGCAAGGATAGTGTGGAGAAAAGTTTGGAAATTCGGTTTGCGGTGTAATTCCTAGGATTTCAATATTGTTAGTATCCATAAGAACTCCTCCTTTATTTAAATATAACCTGAATCGTGGCATTTAGACATATTTACATCTAGCATTCGACGATTATCTCTTTTTCCTATGTAGTTTGAATTTTCATGCCACGGATTCAGGTTATACATTTTAGTATGAAAAATACGTACTTTTAAAAGTTGGGTACTTTTGCAGCACTCTCGCAGGGGAATACTTTTATTTCGATTTTATTCAATCTTAGATTACGTAGTTTTATGGAAAATACGCTGGGATTTTTCAATGAATTTGCAGAACTTTTCAGCAAAGTACTTAACTTTGGTCGCAGTGTTAGCCTTTGCTGTTGATTCTTTTCTTAAATCCGGGCCTGGTTGCACTACTGACAGTAGATTTAAGATTTTTTGACATAAATCATGACTATTTGTACGCTCAAAATATATTCCATAAGCATATTCCAAATGTACGTCCAGGTCGGAAAGGACTATTTGTTTGCCCAATTCCTGGCATTCCTGAACAATCATACTAAAGCCTTCAAACAGAGAAGGCTGGATAACAAAAAGGCTCCGTCTGATAAGTTGTATTTGATCCTCGCGGGGGATTAGCCCAAGTATATGAACAATATCGGAAATGCCAATTTGCCGAATATATTGCTGTAAATTGGCGAAATGGTCCGGCCAGCGGTAATCATTGGTGGAACCTGTGCAGACAACATGTACAGGCTGACCTGCTTGCCGCAGGAGGGCTATAGCCTTAAATAATACGGAATGATTTTTATGGATCCAGAATTGATTGGAACATAATACGAAGCTATCTGGCAATTGATATTTTTGCTGCACTTCGCGGGGATTTCCTAAATACCATTTATCTTCAGGGAAGAACGGCGGGGCTAATACATCGGTAATTGCTTTTGAGTTCGGGTAAAAGTTCCAAAAATCTTTTTCTACGCTTTGAGTATTGAATATTATAAGCTGTGCTTGTTTGGCAATTTCTGCAAACCTTGCGTTGCGGTATTCACATTCTTGCAGTGAAAAAAAATCGGGCAAATAACGGTTTTGAAAGTCTGGTATCCATGGTACTGCCGGGCGTCCAGGCATAACAAGTGAGTTTACCGGAAAAAACAGGTCTATTTTAGTGAATAATTCATCTTGGCTGCTGCAGTGAATGAAGGATGAATTAATGGTGGTGCGAGCAGTTTTCAGGTTATAGCCTTGAAAGATAACGCCGTTAAAAAGCGGGATAAATGATTGGTGCAAGTTGAAAGTTTTCAGATTATAATCCGACACAACTAAGAAAAATTGGGGACGCTCATTCTCAGGCAGAGAGTACATGGCTTTGATAAGTGACTCCGTAAATGATATTCCCGCGATCCAACCCTTGCTCCCAAGGATTGGAATACCAACACGAATGTTAGAAATCATTTATAATCCCCCCCTTAATACGTAGTTTCTATTCATGTTAGTGTATTAATTGCTGCCTCTATTTGTGAATGGAGTTAAAAATAAAAAACGCTACTTATTCTGTAGAGTTACTTTTCACAGATATGATTAATATACTATATAAGCCAACGAACTTACGATAGCGCAGAAGGAGGAAACAGCATAATTCGGCACATTCGGATCGGTATTCCTGTTATTGAGAGAAAAAAATGATCTGATGTCAGTGCATATGTTGAACTTCTGGTAGATGCAGTTAATTTAATTCATAGGAATGACCGGCACAATTGTTTTTAATTGTGAATTCGGATATCCATTTGCTTGACAAAAACTTCTTATATTTGCAAAGCGGCTAATCATTCTTTCGTATATGATTCGAGGGTTGACGTGGAAACATTAGATAATTTGAATGGTGAATTTATGGAGAAGGGTTTTGATTACTTTTTCTTTGATAAGCAAATCATCCCTTATTATCCTCAGACGGAATTCTGTATAGGGTGACCCACATGGGATTACTGGGTGATACTTATTCCGCTATTTTATCGAATACCAGTAAAAAAAGTAATTACCCACCATGCCTACCATATTAAGCAGCAGACTAATTGGAACAGCATGTCCTGGAAAATGTTACACCAAGAAACAATAAAGTACATTAAACTGCTTACCAGTCAGCAATAATGAACCATTTATTGAGATTGAGAATAGGATAATTTGGTTAAGAGTTAGGCTTAAAGTACTTCATTTCCAAGGATTTGCTAAACAAATTATTTCTTATTTTGATGAAAAAATACACAAAGATTGTGCTAATCCCCCAACTTTTGATTATGATTCTTATAAATGAGTTGATGTCGGTGAGGATATAAAATGAATAAAATAATAGCAGTCCTGCCATAACACCTATCCCTCTGTTGAGATTTTTAGCGAAAGGAAAGGAGCTTTCTCCATGAAAAGAGCGCTTGTTACTGGCATAAATGGTCAAGATGGCTCGTATTTGGCAGAATTATTGTTAAGCAAAGGATATGAAGTTCATGGTGTAATTAGAAGATCAAGTATTGAAAACAGTACTAAAATGAGTAATCTAAAGGATAGTATCGCCAGGATTAAATTATACACCTGTTCATTAGATAATCATTTGGCTGTATACAAACTTATCGCAGCAGTCCAACCTGATGAATGTTATCATTTGGCAGCTTCCAGCTTTGTCAATTACTCTTTTGAAGATGAAGTGTCCATAATTGCTACAAACTTTACTATTACTCACTATATCTTATCCAGCATTAAAGAACTGTGCCCCCAATGCAAAGTATACTTTGCCGGCTCAAGCGAAATGTTTGGTAACGCCGATCGTGTTCCGCAAAATGAAGATACAAAATTTAATCCTCGTTCCATTTATGGCATAGCAAAACTGTCCAGCTACCATGTTGTTAAAAACTACCGTGAACATCATGGATTATATGCCTGCACTGGTTTCACCTATAATCACGAATCGCCTCGCCGCAGCCACGCTTTTGTTACCCGCAAAATTACATCAGGCGTTGCCCAAATAGCCATTGGGTTGACCCATAAAATTGAATTGGGTAATTTGGATGCTATCAGGGACTGGGGCTACGCCCCAGAGTATGTTGAGGCCATGTGGCTAATGTTGAACAATCCGCATGGACCCCACGATTATGTGATTGCTACAGGCATACCACACAGTGTAAAAGATGTACTAACATTTGCTTTTGCGATTGTTGGTCTTGATTATCAGAACTATATCGATACTCAAAATAACAAATTTTTTCGGCCCAGCGAACAGGTGCCACTTATAGGCGATCCTTCAAATATATATCAAGACCTTGGATGGCACAACATCGTTAAATTGGAGCATATTATCGAAGAAATGGTGAACAATGATTTGAATCTACTAAAATCAATTTAAAGGTTTAGAACATCTTTTAAATTGTATACAATCGTTGCTGCGGAAAAAAATCGCTACCTAAGCTGCGACTAGGTAGCGATTTTTTCAGTATGGTTTTTACATGATTTCCTCTATAAATTGATATAGCTGTTTCGCACGGGCTTGCACTGTGGCATTCTGAATAACGTATTGGTAGCCGCTTTCGGCAATTTCTTTTCTTTCTTGTGGTCTTGTTAAGTAGTACTCTATTTTTTGTGTTAAATCCTGGTATCCGTCGGTAAATATAACAAAGTCCTTCAGATCACGTTCAGCCGAAGGAATTTTGTCACTGATTAAGAAGCCTCTACAAGCAAGTACTTCAAAGAAACGGAGGTTCATGGCATCCCAAATTACCGAATCTTGTCCAGTGAAGTTTAATATAATTTTTGCGCTGGAGTAGAGAGTGACTAACTCTTCGTGAGTGAGGTGTCCCTGTGATAGTTTGGCAAACATTCTACTGTAGGAATATGGTTGTAGATTCCAATTGCCAAACAATCCGAATTTGTAGTTAGTTGCCGGATAGAGATAACGCATAGTGCGTTCTTCTCCTTTAATATCGTTTCCGACATAAGCGACATCATACTCATAAGTAGGACTAGTATCTTTTGGGTGAAATATTCTTGTGTCTGCCGCAAAAGGTAGAAGAATGCCAGAATATCCGGCTTGTCGGTGAAGATCTAGTAGCCGCTGTGAAGGAAAAGCATAACCGTCATATCCTAGCTTCTGTAATTGAGCTAGAATGATGTCCGATCCTTCATTATAAAAATTCTGAAAATATAATATGTGTTTATAGGCAAATGGACCTGGTATTGTGTTATTCAGGTGGATCATCACATCAAGCTTGGCTGTTGGCTTAACATTTGGAGCATAAACTTGAGCAGATTGAATACCCGCTAATTGTCGTAGTTCTCTGCATAAAGACTCGGCGTATGGTTCTTCACCAATAACGTGTCCTCTAAGGCCCTCCATTCCTTTTGGCCATTTCATCAAAAAACCTATATGCATAACTTCATCTCCCCGGAGTTAATAGGATCTGGTTTTGAGTACCAAGGATTTTTACTATTGTATTCGTTAATTACGGTTGTTGTGATAAAAATGGTACTTTTTGTGGAGATGTCGAATACAATAGACTGGGTTAAAAATAATTTATCAATCGTATGGTAGCGTCTACTGTTATCAATAAGGGGTGTAGTAATGAAGCTTTGCATGGTCGGGACAGGATACGTTGGTTTGGTAACCGGGGCATGTTTTGCCGATATGGGCAATGAGGTTTGGTGTGTTGATGTAGACGAAGTAAAAGTTCGCAACCTTAAAGCTGCAATATTACCGATATATGAGCCTGGGCTACGAGAGTTGGTAGAAAAAAATCTAAAGGAGGGGCGCTTACGCTTTGCCGCTGACATTAAGTACGGAATCGAAGATGCGCTCTTTTGCTTTATTACTGTGGGTACGCCATCTTGTGAGGATGGAACGGCAGATCTTTCCCATATTTTTACCGTTGCTCGTACGATTGGTCAGTGCATGAATCAATACTTAATTGTAGTAATAAAGTCTACTATTCCGGTAGGAACTACGGAACAGGTCAGGGACATTATCAGCCAGGAATTAAAAGCGCGCGCCATGGATGATGTAAGGTTCGATGTTGTGTCCAATCCTGAATTTCTTAAAGAAGGGGCGGCAGTTGAAGATTTCATGCGACCGGATCGCGTGGTGATCGGAACAGAAAACGTAGGAACTGCCGAACTGATGAAGCAGCTATATCAGCCTTTTGTCCGTAATCAAAATCCTATACTGATTATGGATACGAAGTCAGCTGAAATGACTAAGTATGCAGCTAATGTTATGCTCGCAGCACGTATAAGCTTTATGAATGAGATTGCTCAGCTTTGCGATACAGTTGGCGGAGATATTGCCAATATACGCATGGGAATATCTACTGACCATCGTATCGGTGGGCAATTTCTTAATGCCGGCACAGGTTATGGTGGATCATGTTTTCCAAAAGATGTAAAGGAATTAATTCATACAGGTCGCAAAAATGGTCTTGAGATGGCTATAGCTACCGCGGTACATAAGGTGAACGAGAGGCAAAAACAGTATTTAGTTGATATGATCAGGAAGCGGTTTGGCGAGAAACTGAGCGGAATGAGATTTGCTGTATGGGGGTTAGCGTTTAAACCACAGACCGATGATATGCGTGAGGCTCCCTCCCTGGTAATCGTACAGTCCTTAATCAATATGGGAGCAACTATTATCGCATTTGATCCGCAAGCGATAAAAGAGGCGCAGCAGGTATTTAAATCCTATGCTGATCATATTCAATATGTGGGCGACATGATGGAAGCAGTCAATGATGCGGATGCCCTAGTATTAATTACGGATTGGCAGCAATTTCGCCAACCGGATTTTAGTGACATGAAGACGCGTATGCATCAGTTAGTTGTTTTTGATGGTCGTAATCAATATGAATTTGAGGAAATGAAACAATATGGGTTTGAATACTATTGTATAGGGAGAAATTGCTGGGAAAAATGATTATCAGGTTGTTTGGGAGGGGGTTGAAGGTGTCTGCGAAACGCATATTGGTTACTGGTGGTGCCGGTTTTATTGGTTCACACTTATGTGAAAAATTGCTTGAACAGGGGCATGAGGTGATTTGTTTAGATAATTATTTTACTGGCTCAAGAGCCAATGTGGCGAGATTAGTAACTCATCCCTATTTTGAATTAGTAAGGCAGGATGCAACGTTACCTATGCATTTTGAGGTGGATGAAATATACAATCTTGCTTGTCCCGCCAGCCCGGTGCATTATCAGCATAATCCGATAAAAACCATTAAGACTAGTGTATTGGGAGCCATAAACGTTCTTGATTTGGCCTCTTATCTAGGAGCAAAGGTACTGCATGCTTCTACCTCGGAGGTGTATGGTGATCCGTGTATTCATCCGCAAACCGAAAATTACTGGGGCAATGTAAATCCTATTGGCAGGCGGAGTTGTTACGACGAAGGCAAACGTTGTGCGGAGACATTATTTTTTGATTACTGCCGTCAGTATGGTTTGCCTATCAAAGTGATCCGTATATTCAATACCTATGGGCCTAACATGCACCCTAATGACGGTCGCGTAGTGAGTAACTTTATCGTCCAGGCGCTGCGAGGTAAAGAGATTACCATCTATGGTAATGGGAAGCAGACCAGGTCATTTTGTTATGTGAATGATCTCGTTGACGCTATGGTAGCCATGATGAATACCGAACAAGGTTTTAATGGTCCAGTGAACCTAGGTAATCCGGCAGAATTTACAATATTGGAACTTGCAGAAAAAGTCCTGAGTCTGACAGACTCAGGATCTAAATTGACTTTTAGGCCTCTTCCTCAGGATGACCCGAAGCAGCGCCGGCCAGATATAACATTGGCTAAACTTAAGTTAGGATGGGAACCCAAGATCAGTTTAGAGGATGGATTGAAACAAACGATTGCTTATTTTAGGAGGATATTAGCATGAACGAGTTCCAATTAATGACTCCGGTGGTGTTCATTGTTTTTAATAGACCTAATACCACTGAACAGGTGTTCAAAGAAATTCGCAATGCCAAGCCGCCTACGCTTTTGGTTATCGCTGATGGCCCGCGTACAGATCGGCCGGGGGAAGTTGAAAAGTGCACAGCTGTTCGGGCTATTATTGAGCAAGTTGATTGGGATTGCCAGGTGTTAACAAACTATTCGGATACCAATCTAGGCTGCAGAAAACGGGTGGCAAGCGGATTGGATTGGGTATTCAATATAGTGGATGAAGCCATTATTCTAGAAGATGACTGCGTGCCGCATCCGACTTTTTTTTGCTTTTGTCAGGAACTACTAAAACGGTATCGTACCGATGAGCGCGTCATGACTATTTCAGGGAACAATTTTCAATATGGTCGGCAACGAACGGCATACAGCTATTATTTTTCAAGATATGCCCATCTGTGGGGGTGGGCAACATGGCGGCGGGCATGGAACTGTTATGATGTCGATATGAAGTTGTGGCCGGAAATTCGAGATGGAGCATGGCTTTTTGATATTTTGGGAAGCACACGGCCGGAAATTCGGGAGGGACAGTGTCAAATTGACATTAGGAGGAGCATACGGGTCATTCAGTACTGGCATAACGTCTTCGAGCATACCTATAAAGGCAGGATTGATACATGGGATTATCAATTGGTTTTTGCTAGTTGGTTACAAAATAGTATACATATCCTCCCCAACATCAATCTAGTGTCCAATATTGGCTTCGGTCCGGAAGCGACACACACCAAAGTGGCTAACCGATGTGCTAATTTATCGGTAACAGGTATGGAATATCCCTTATATCATCCCCAATTTGTCATTCGCGATGGATGGGCGGATGATTACTCGCAAGCGACTCATTTCGGATAATGGTAAGGGAGATGATCATGTTGCGCGTAGTACACGTGAATCTTTTTGATGCTAAAGGCGGAGCCGCTAGGATTGCCTGGCAGATTATGAATTCTATGACGGCTCAAGGGCATGATGTTCATATTTTTGCTCAGCATAAAACTACTAACGATCCACGGGTTATACCGATAGCCGTTCCGCAGACCGGATGGCAAAAAACGTTATTGCAGCAGCAAGCTCAGCAGGGGCTATTTGATTTATACTCTGCGGCTCTATTAGGCGTGATTCAGCATCCTTTGTTTGAGCAGGCTGATCTTGTTCACCTGCACTGTATTAATGGAGGATATTTCTCCTTTTTGTTACTACCTTTTTTAGCGGCGAAGCCTTTAGTTTGGACACTGCATGATCCACTGGCTTTTACCGCAGGCTGCTATAATACGGAGGACTGCTACGGGTGGCTAAATGACTGGTGTGCAGACTGTCCTCTCGACTTGCAGGTATCCGGTCAACGACCGCAGAGAGAATTAGTACAGCTTTTTAAAGGTTCTATTTACAAAGTAGCCAAATTCACGGCGGTCTGTCCGTCTGCGTGGCTGGAAAGACAGGCTAAAAACAGCATACTGCGGGGCCATAGCATTAGAACAATTCACAATGGAATTGATATAGATAATTTTCAGCCTGGAAATCGTCTGGAACTTCGTGCCAAACTGGGGCTACCTGCCGAAAAAAAAATTATTATGTTTGCAGCTCATGGCGGTTTTAATGACCAGCGAAAAGGCGGAAGGTTTTTGATCGAGGCCTTGAAAAGAATCCAGTGCCCAGATGTGCTTCTCCTTAATATTGGTACTGCTGACAATTCGGTTCTTGGCGAACTGTCTACACCACATATCGACGTTCCTTTTATCCATGATCAGCGGCTATTGGCCGACTATTATGGGGCAGCTGACTTGTATGTATCTCCGGCGCTGGCCGAAGTTTTCGGGCTTACTGTTTGTGAAGCGCAGTCGTGCGGTACACCTGTTGTGGCCTTTGCTACAGGGGGAATTCCGGAAATTGTTGTTCATGAGCAAACAGGTTATCTGGTCGGTCGAGGCAATAGTGACGATCTAGCATATGGAATTTCATCCTTTCTAGATGATACTGATAAAAGGCGACTTGCCGGAGAAGTAGCACGCAAGAGGATGGTTGACAAATTCAGTGCTACGCGGATGGTAGATGACTATGTCAGATTGTATCAAGAAATATTGAGTGCGAAAACATGGTCTATCGCCTCATGCTTTCCGGTTCTGCAGAAAGAAAATATGCCGCAGTTTATTGGAAAAGCCAAAACTACTGGAGGATGGAACAATGTTTGGCAAGATTTTCGCAATTTATACAGCAGATATGAAAGTTATACGGCTAGTCAACGAGCAATACTTGTTGATCAATTCTATTGCTGTTGTCTCAGGATGGTTGATGTGGCTGCTGAAAGCTGGATTCTATGGGATATCATCGAACAGTGGGTTACATACCGGAAAATGACGATGCATTGCGGTGCGTTTCCCCAGGAAGAAATGCAAGAACTTTTGCATTTTGGTTGGCAGTTGCGGGAACAACTGATTCACTATTTCACCCAAACGCCAATTGATGAACTGGTGAAAATTGGGGCGAGGGAAGAGCACTTGCTGGTAGTTGTGTGGTGGCAACTGTTTTTTAATTCATTTTTACCCCTTAATCCTAGCGATGGCACACAGTCGGGCACCACTAGCCTTGAGGATTTTAATTCCATAGATACGAATTTAATTTCACCGTACATAAGGATAATGCTGGTAAGCATGTATCAGCCTTATGACGCAGACTCCTACGAGATGAATGTCGCTGAATTATGGAATGAATCAAATATTCCATTTTACTCTAAAGCCATTATTAGTTTGTGGATGCTGCACGTTCCTTATTACAATATTGAAGAAAGGCATCGTCAGCAGTTGCTGAGGTATGCCCCAGAATTATGCAAGCTACCCATGCCTTCAGAATTTTTTATTTCTATTGTCAATAAATTGGTGGACGGCTTTTGGCGTGCTTCTTATGTTGGTGGTAACAACCTGTCAGCGCTTGCAGCATTAGGGAATTTCATTACCTTGCATATGGCGCGGTTTGGTCTACAATATGTTGAACCTAGTTTTCAGCACAGTATGCGCCGAAAGGACGGCAAATTGCGTGTCGGCTATGTATCAAGATTCTTTCGCAATCAGGCTGTTAGTTACTACATGGTCAACCGGGTCATTCACCATGACAGAAATAATTTTGAGGTAAGTATTTTTTCATTGGGAGATCACTGTGATGCAATGACTGAACTTTTTAAAGGGTACAGTGAGAAATTTCTGCAATATACGAATCTAGCGGATGTTTCCGGTATTGCCAGAGGAATTATGGATTGTAAATTGGATGTTTTGATTTATACTGACATCGGAATGGATCCTGCCACTTATCTTTTAGCTGGCATGCAACTTGCTCCTGTTCAATGTGCCATGGTAGGGCATGGCACTACAAGCGGTTTGCCGACGATACAATATTATATCAGCGGTGACTTTGAACCTGAAAATGCCGAGAAGCATTATCGGGAGAAACTCATAAAACTGCCAAATTTGGGGGCCGCGCAGTACCCGCCTCCGTTTATGCAGGGTAAGGTTTCCACCCGTAAAGATTGGAAGATACCGGACGATGCAGTTGTTTTTGTTTCTTGCGCAAACGGCATTAAGCATGGTCCGCAAAGAGATTCTCTGTTAGTAGATATACTCAAAAAAGCACCAAATGCTTGCATTTTGCTTAAACCATGCTATTCCAGTAATCTAGATAGTCGAATATCTGAACGAATTATCAATGCAGTTGAAAAAGCGGGGGTGGGTAACCAGCTGTTCATAGTACCGCCGCTTAATGATGTTTCTGCATTGTTGGCTATTGCTGATATTCAGCTTGATACTTATCCCTACGGTGGATGGACTACTAACATGGAAGCGTTATTTATGGGATTGCCGATTATCACGCAGGAGGGCGACATGGCTCGTAGCCGTTGGGGGGCGTATATGCTACGTGCTCTAGGAATACAGGAGGGCATTGCAGTTAATGCAAATGAGTATGTTGACTGGGCAGTGCGGTTTGCTCAGGATAGCGAATTGCGAGATAGAGTAAAGATCCAAATAAAAGAGCGGGCTAAGACTGTTTTGTTTGATGGTGCGGCGGCACAGGCGGCGTATGAGAAAGCTCTGCTGCAGATTTATCAGGAATATGAAAAGAATGTATAAATACTACGTTCCTTCGGCACAAAAATCAATTTACCGCATATACTATAGCACCTTGTGATAGTCTTTGTACGTAAATTAGGTATAAGGTTTACTTACCATAAAGACACAATGTCGCTGACGTTGCACACAAAGGGGAATATAAAAGACATGTATTATTTACTCTTTGTGAAGATTACTTTGTGCCCTTTGTGTCCTTTGTGTCTTGGCGGTCTGCAAAAAAAAGGAGGTTACAATTTATGACAGAAGATAAGGATTTGGGCGAGGAGTATCTTGTTTGCCAAAATGACACCCCCAAAATGCATGTATTAAGCGATGCAGAGGCTGTAGATCAACTTATCCAGAATCTTTCGGGAGGCAATGGAGGTCTCATCCAGAAACGGTTAAAACGTAAGTTGGATTCAGGTAGGGATGACCAGCAGCAAGATGATATACTGCAGGAAATGAATACCCGTCTCCGGGCTTTAACAGGCAATTATACTGGTGAACAGCCGTTAAGCGAGGAGAACCTGGCATTTCAAGACGGAGAACAAAAGGTATATATTTTACCTGATTTAACTATAGTAGAACAATTACGCAGAGGCGTGGCTAGTAAATCAGGAGAATGTAGTAAGAGTCGAATGTGGGAGCGAGCAACCCCGGTGAATGACAATGGGCAGGCTGGTGCGTCAGGATTGGCGGGTCGTCTCCAGATTGTGGAGGCGAAGCTGCAGAGGCTGGAGGGTATTATTAATTCACCCGGTATGTCAAATTCGAATGACGATAGTGAGCATATCTGAATGTGTAAGACGAAAAGGGACTGCCTCAAAATAAAATGGCCCCCATTTCAAGGACAACTTAAATAAGGCTGTCTATAGGTGATTCCTGTATTGTACGGGAGTCATCTTTTTTAAATTCCATTGATATCTTGCTCCCTTTTCCTCGTCTAAGAACCGTACGTGAGAGTTTCCCGCCCCCCATACGGCTCAAGCATTTCTTCACCATTTCTGGCGACAACTGTGATTTTAGTTTCATTTTTCTTTTCACATAATACTCTTCATGTATAAAGGGATTTTTAGAAATCTGCGATTTAGGGTGGCGGATGATATCTATGTCTCGTGAGCTTTCTAATCCAGACGTTGCCATCTACGCTAGTCACAATAGAGTTACCCCGAATGGATAAAAGCGTCTTTTACTAATCAAATTTCGGCATTTCTTTTTAGCTTTTTGTTTCTCTATAACCTCAACCGAGATAATTCTCTGGTTGAGGTCCGTCTCGAGATTTCTTTTTCATAATCTGCCAATTTCAATTCGCCATTTTTCCAATAAGCTTTTTTCCATCGAAATGCGGCTCTTTCAATACGTTTATATCCAATCATATCTTTATCAAAAGCAGCACTTTGAAATATTCTTGTAGAGTTATGTAATTGATTTATTACTTGCGCGTCCTCTATCTTTATACAATTATATGAAAAAAGAACCTATAGGAATAGACTCTTTTTATTAATGTCCATTCTACAGGTTCAATTTTATTTTGAGACAGACGAACATGATGTAAACGTCACCACATCTGGTGTACTACTAATTGTTGCCGGCCAAGGTACCGAGTACGCAGGGCAGCCAACAAGCGATAAAGGAGCTGCGCCGGTTCA
>Ga0316600_10000741_pt1 | contig 15295 bp, 8 predicted proteins | sample OWC_soil_day5_CT_FD_207652 | JGI IMG/M metagenome (GOLD analysis project Ga0316600, IMG submission 207652) | Wetland soil microbial communities from Old Woman Creek delta, Ohio, United States - OWC_soil_day5_CT | ecosystem: Environmental > Terrestrial > Soil > Wetlands | place: USA: Ohio... | reverse complement strand
AGGGATTTGTATTTCTGGATTTGGAAAACCGGCAGGAAAATGAATTTGCCCTGGTTCGTCTGTCTATGTGGTGCTGCTCTGCAGATATGGCGCCTATGGGCCTGATGGCAGATGACTTAAAAGGGCTCGGTTTTAAAGAAAATGACTGGGTCACGGTTACCGGTAAATTACTAGTAAAAGACGGATATCCCACCATTGAAGCAGAAAATATAGTGGCAGCAGAGAAGCCGGAGCAGGAGTATGTGTATCCATATTACTAACAGTAATGAGCATATATGAATATCAAAGATTAGAAAATAGTATTAGGAAAAGAAATGTTTCATCAGATATATAGTTGTATATCTGATGAAAGGTTTCTTTTTTTATGTTAATAAATTGATTAGAAGGAAGCGCTTACAAAATCCTGCGATTTAAATTATATAGAATATTTTGATAGGAAGAAGATATTGAAATAACAAGTTAAAAAATGTTTTTATAGACATAATGCTGATTAAAACAGGAATAAATATAAAGTATTAGTAATAATATCACAAAATTGACGTGCTGATTTATATATTTTAGCAATTACATTTTTTGTTATAAAACGGTATAATAGTGTAAGCGCTTACATGACGCAAGTGAATTTATTCATGTTTAACAGCTTATAAATTAAAAGGAGGGGAAAGTTTGAGGGGCAGAAAAAAGGCATTTGCAAGAGCCGCAGCCGCAGGTCTTGCGGCGGTATTATTAATTACAAACGGTAATTTTCAGGCTTTTGCAACATTGGGGGAAACAACAGAGGTTACACAAGAGGAAGAAGAAAAGGCAGCGACACCTTCGGAGGCAGACAAAGTGGCAACATCGTCAGAAGCTTTAAAAACAAAAAGTGAACTGGAGGTCACAAAAGAGACTGTCAGCACTCCGTCAGAAGCATTGGCTGCTTCTGTTAACGTATCCGTTACCGGATCGTGGAGTCTCAAAACAGGTGACGGGGTATTAGAGGATTCTCAGGGGGTTACGGTGGCAAAACTTGAAAAAAGCACCGGAACATTCACAAATGGAGAAAACCAGGTTTTAAAAATTGATGCTTCAGGTGGTAAATTTGCAGTGCAGGATATCCGGACTCAGATTAATGCAGGAACGGAAATTCAGATTCCGGTTACCGGTGATGTCTGTGTTTTGCAGATCACTGCACATAAAAACTGGGATGGCGGTATTGCCCTTTCCGATATTGCTCAGGTCTTAGCCGGTGCAGAATCAGCAATTACAGTATCAGGGGTAAAGTCCTGTGATGCGGAAAGTGCAGAAGCGTCTGGCAGTGATTACCGTATTTATACATATCGCTGTGTGCTGGAGAATATGACAGAGGAGTTGTCTGTGAGGTTTAATACAGCAGGGGGCAATTCCAAATATGTGACAGATATTGAGACAGAGTGTTTCAATGCTGAAACTGTTAAACTATCCGGCACACTGACTATGGAAAATGGTAACAGTCCTAAAAATGTCAAGACAGTACTCTTAAATGAGCGTACGAAAGAGAAATTTACTGAAATCGTTAATTTCAATGACGGAAAAGGGAAATATGAAGCTGAACTTCCTGTTTATGGAGAAACAGAAAATTACCAGATCTATCTTGATAATGAGAACTATGAAATAAGCGGGCCAAGTCAGATTGAGATCTCCTCAGGTTCGGATAGTGAGGATTGTGATTTTACAGTTGTAAGTTCTCAAAAATATACGGTCTCAATTCATTTTACAGAAGACATTGATTTAACAGGTATTCAATATTCCTTTAAAAATACAGAGACCAATCAGGTGTATACATTTCAGACAGATGATAAGATTGAACTGACAGACGGCAGTTATGTCTTTGGTTTTACAGGAGAGACCGACCGGCTTGCCTATGAGATTACAGATGGGGAAAATGTGAAGATTAACGGAAGTAACGTGGCTCAGAAGGTCACGTTAGAGCCTTTGACAGAATGGATATTTTATGCGGATGGATCCGAGGAGTATTATCAGAAATCCATTGAGGGAGATACGGGGTATTTTCGAGGTGCCTTTATTAATGCACAGAGCGGCAAGCTTACTCCAAATGGAGCGGCAAGTTCAGCAAACTCCAGTCAGTTTACCACCGGAGCCGTAATCAGAATACCGGTAACAGGAACATGTACCATGTCAGTGGAAGCCTACGATGCCCAGTATGCGTTATATACCGTTAACGCAATATCGGTGCAGAATCAAAATCCCTATGTATATCGGTATGAAGGCGGATCAGGTTTTGTTGATATTGTTTCCACCGGAAGTGCTTATTTAAAATCGGTAACCCTGGTTTATCCACCAAAAGAAGTTGATTATAAGGAACAGGATGTGATGCCCTTTACGGCCGATTTCGGGACTGGAACAAATCTGACCGTTGCGCCGGAGGGGCAGAGACTTATCATGACACAGACGGGGGGAGCTATGACCAGCACCGGTCTGTCCACAGTCAGCTTCTATGTATTCCCAAAGACTTCAGACTGGCAGACTTTATCGGCAGATGTAATTCTGAAATCAGGAACGACCAGCACATCCAGCGGTGTATTCTTTGGTGCCTTTGATGAAAGTTATTTAACAACCACGGGAATCCGCGGTAAAACCGGTATCCGGGGAATCCTTTCCAAGTCCTCCAGTGAACTGGTGGGAGCCAGTGGCCCTAATCAGACCATCACGGAAGGGGAAAAAGTAACTTTCTCAGCATGTAAAACAGATTCTGGACTTTTAATTACTTATAAGCCAGAAACGGGTGAAGAAAGCAGTTATACGTTTAAATACAGTGACAGCAAAAATCTTTTATTTAAGGATAAGGGAGCCGATACGGAATGCTATTATGGACTTGCATTTGCAAGCGGCACATTTGAAGTCACAAATATGAAACTGCATGATGAATCCGGGAAACTTCTTTATGATCAGAATGATTGCTATGAACCGGAAGGGACGGCGCCGGTTGCAGATGAAATTACGGCTGAGGCAGACTCCTCCAGGGAATTTATCCGTGTCTCATGGACGGGTGAAACCTGTTCGGGAGATGAAAAGTATGTCCTTCAAGTATCCAGAGACGGAGTAAATTGGGAAGATGTCTCTGATGAGCTGACTGAGAACAGCTATCATTATTCTATAACGGGAGGAGGCTCCTGGTATTTCAGAGTGTGCGGAACAGTGGGAAATGATCCTGACCAGGAAAACCGGAATGAGTGGGTAACAATCGTATCCCCGGTGACCATAACGGCTGCCCTCACAGCGCCTGTTGTTATTGCAAAAGCCTCTGAAAACAGCATCGGGCTGTCCTGGAATGTGGTGGAAACGGCGCTTAAATATGAGATCTACCGGTATTCCTATGATGAAACCGAGTCAGGAGCAAAGCTTATAGGAACAACGGAAAATACAGAGTACACCGATCAGGACGTAACACAGCAAATGCCTTACTATTATTACATAAAAGCATTTTCACAGACAAACGAAAGCAATGGATCAGAGGTTGTCTGGGCGGTTGCTACAGGAGAGCGCTACGGGGATTATGTATATGAAGATGAGGCCATCCCAGTCACAATTACGAAAAAATCCTATGATACATCCTATCAGAAAGATATTGTAATTGAGGGAATTACACAGGAAGCGTGTTCGCTGAAAGCACTTGTCAATGGAAGTGCTCAGGAAACCGGAAAAGATATTCTGGCAGGTGAAAGCTTTTCCCTTAATCTGGTTATGAAAGAGGGACGCAATGATGTCAATCTTCTGTTTACAGATTCAAATGGAGCTGTTACAAGAAAGACATTCAATTACGTCTACTTAACTAATTATGATATGGTTGTTAATTGCTCTTTTACAGGAAGAGACGGAGATCTTGTAGATGGAATACCTGTATATAAAACGGTTCAGGCAGCAGTGGATACGGTTGCATCCGATTCGGAAAAACGAATTGTTATTTTAGTAAAGGAAGGTTCTTACCGGGAGCATTTAATCATTAATAAACCAAATATCTCACTGATCGGAGAAGACAGGGATATGGTTAATATCCACTTCTATGACAAAACAGAAAGTCCGGAAGGCGGAGATATGAAAACCAGATGTGCGGTTTATGTAACCAGCGATGCCAAAGGATTTACGGCTGAAAATCTTACCTTTGAAAATGATTACCAGTATCTGGGAACAGGCAGCAATGAGTCAGCAGATGCGCTTAGAAATGATGCCGAGGGAGCGGTTTATATTAACATCGCCCTGGTGGGGTATCAGGACACGTTATGTGCCAATCTTGGGAAGCAGTATTACTACAAATGCCGTATTACAGGAAATGTGGATTTTATATACGGTAATGATCCCAGAGCACTGTTTCGTGACTGTGATCTGATTTTCAGATACAACAGTACCAAAAACAGCGGCTACTTAAGTGCACCTAAAACCTCAGCAGATGCCATGTATGGACTTACCTTTTATGATTGCCGGATTTTGTCAGAGGAAGGATGCAATGGAAGTAAATACCGGCTGGGAAGACCGTGGGGCGCGGATGGCTATCTCACCTTTATTAATACCTATATGGGGGAAATCATTAATAAAGAAGAAAGCTATGACGATATGAGTGGAAATTCCTACATGAAGGCAAGGTTTTTTGAATATGGCAGCTATGGCCCGGGATTTGCAATCAATGAAAAACGCAGACAAATCTCTCCATCCAGTGCAAAAGGTATGTTAAGCTCCACCATCCTTGGCTGGGAACCGGAGAAGGAAGTGAAGACCCGTTCCTCTGATTATCAGGGAGAGGTGTTTACCAATGAGGCACCTAAATTTGTGATTACGGAATACTCTTCTGATACATACAACGGAAAAGAAGGAGATGATACGGGTCTGGGGGTTTATCTGCTGGAAGGCTACGCTCAGGCAGGCAGCGTAACAGGCGGCGGTCTTTTAAAGGAAACTAACGAGAATTATTATATGGTCTCAGATGCTGCTTCGTTTCTGAATGCTTTGACTTCGGTAAAAGAGACCGGCAGAAAGTCCGTAATTGAAATTACTGGTGACATTGGCCTTGGCAGCAATGAGGTGGAAAACTTTTCTTCCTTCAGCAGCATAATAAAAGCGTACAGTGCTCAGCCGCTGACCCATCCGGTTCTGAAAGAAACAGGAGTCTCCGTACTGATGCTTAAGAGCATGAGCAACCTGACTATTTTCTCCAGAAATGGATCAGCTATTCTCCATGCCAATATTGATATCAGCGGTTCCTCCAACATTATAATCAGAAATCTGGTATTTGATGAGCTGTGGGAGTGGGATGAGGATACAGCGGGAGAATATGACCGGAATGACTGGGATTATATGACAATCGAAAGTGAAAGTACCAACATCTGGATCGATCACTGTACTTTTTATAAGGCATATGACGGAGTAATTGATGTTAAAAATCCAAGTACTACAAAAACCAGCAATATTACCATCTCCTGGTGCAGCTTTTTACCAGCTAGCAGGGGTGATTTCTTTGAGGTGATGATGAATGAACTGGCTGCTGATTCCGATCAGTATCCCTACTACACTCATTTGATTCAGGATCTACATATGACAGCAGAGCAGGTGATCTCTTATGCTTACGGTCAGAAGAAAACCCATCTTCTTGGTCAGTCAGATGATGCTGTGAATGCTGCAAACATCAGGGTGACGCTGGCAAATAATTATTACAGGGATTCCATGGATCGTATGCCAAGGCTGAGATATGGAAACAGCCATGTATATAACTGCGTCCTTGATTCTGAAGACATATACCAGGCTAAGCTTTCTATAGAAAACAGCGAAGCGGCAGAAAAGATTGTGAGCAATGGGGCAAGTTCAACCTGCAGGGGAAATGTGCTTCTGGAAAATTGCTATATCAATGATATTTTAAATCCGCTTAACAGTGGAAACGGTGCAAGTCCATCGGGCTATATCAATGCAGTCAATTCTGTTTATTATTTAAATGGCGTAAAGACAAATCTGCAGCCAAAATCAAACAGTACAACCGATTCGTCCGTATTGGTTCTTAATGCAGAAGAATTTAAAAACAGTCTGCCATACAAAGCACCAATTTTGTATCCGGCTGAAAAATTAGAGGATTACGTGATTCCAAACTCCGGAGCAGGAGTTCTTACTATGACTGTTTTGCAGTGGGAGAAAACCCTGTATTACGATGGGGGCAGCACGAATCCCGGAGAAACTGGAAACGAACCGGGCGAAAATGAAGAACCAGATCCGGAAGTCGGTACTGATCCGGGAACGGAATACTACCATGATTCTGAGGATGATGCAGGCTATGAGATCAGGGAAGATAAAAAAGAAGCATACAAACGGAGAAGCAATGCGGTAGAAGTTAAAAATGCAGATACCGGAACCTGGCTGAAATCGGCAGAAGGAATGTGGAGTCTGGTTAAGAAAAACGGTACTCTGGCAGCAAGAGAGTGGGGACTAATAGATGGAGTATGGTATTATTTTAATCAGAACGGATATATGTTTACGGGCTGGCTGAAGACACCGGAGGGAAAATGGTATTATCTCCATCCAGATCATGGCGGAATGGCAACAGGGTGGGTTTTGGTAGATGAAAAATGGTATTATTTAAACCCGGAAAACGGAGACTGCCTGATTGACACAATAACGCCGGACGGCTGCCAGGTAGACGTAAACGGAGCCTGGACCGGTAGATAAAAAAGAAATAGGTTTGTTATAAAAGAGGGGTAATTGCTTTATTGGTGTCTGTCACTTATAAAGCAATCGCTCCTCTTATTTGTAAAATAAAATAATTCCTGTATCACAAGTTGACATAGAACACCTGTAATGCTAAAATGTACAGGCATCTTGGGTTAGTTAAAACTAACTAATGAGAAAAAATATCAATATTATAAAAGGAGTACACAATTTTGAAGATTACAAAATTAATAACCGCTCTGATGTTACTCGCAGTTGTATTGTCCGGCTGCTCAGCTTCTGACAAGAGCAGGGAGAACACAGGAACAGAAACTCAGTCAAAGAGTGCAGAAGCAGAAAGCACTGAAAAAGCAGTTGAGACATCAGATTCCAGTAACCAGGGAGATAAAAGGGTCATTGAACATGCCATGGGAACAACGGAGATAACAGGAACACCCCTTAGAGTTGTAACACTCTTTCAGGGAGCAACCGACAGCGCGCTGCTTCTTGGCGTAAAGCCTCTTGGAGCAGTAGAATCCTGGGCGGAAAAACCGGTTTACGAATATTTAAGAGGGCAAATGGATGGCGTGGTGAATTTAGGAATAGAAACCCAGCCGAATTTAGAAGAAATTATTGCTTTAAAGCCAGACTTAATTATAGCGTCTAAAGTCCGCCATGAAAAAATATATTCCCAGCTGAATGAGATTGCACCAACTGTCATGGTAAAAGAGGTATATCAGTGGAAGGATACTCTTAACATCTGCGCAAAAGCACTGAACAAAGAAGAAAAGGCAGAAGAGTTTTTTTCAAAGTGGGATGAAAAAACCTCTTATTTTAAAGAAAAGGCAGCAGATAAAATTAAGGATACGAAGGTGGCAGTCATTGATTTCCGTGCGGATCATGCCAGAATCGTTTATACAGGCTTTGCTGCTACGGTATTAGATGACATGGGGATTGAACGTCCGGAAAGTCATAAGAAAGAGGAGTGGGGTGTTATGCTGCAGTCCGAGGAGGCTATTCCGCAGATGGAGGCGGATCTTATTTTTGATCAGACCAACTTAAATGAGGCAGAAAATGTGACAAACCGGGATAAATGGACCTCTAACCCATTGTGGTCCAATTTGACAGCAGTAAAAAACAATCAGGTATATCCGGTTAATTCTGTATTCTGGAACAGCGGCGGCGGTCCTCAGGCAGCCATGCATATGCTTGAGGAAGTATATGCATTTTACGGAGTAGAATAAGAGAAAAGGAGTAAGGCATATGGCTTGGCTGCGGACCACAACACAAAAAACAGCAGTATTAACCGGGCTTCTTGCAGGAATGGTGTTCTGCTTTGGAGCCAGCGTATCTCTTGGTACTTATTCCATTGCTCTTCATGAAGTAGTTCAGGCGTTTATTCATTTTGATCCTGGTTTAACAGAGCATATACTTGTTATACATACAAGGCTTCCAAGAGCAGTCACAGCCATGCTGGTGGGAGGGGGCTTAGGGGTTTCCGGTGTGCTGACGCAGGCGCTGACCAGAAACCCCCTGGCTTCCCCCAGTATCCTGGGAATCAATTCAGGCGCAGTCTTTTTTGCGGTACTTGCTTCCTCCTTTGCAGGGAATTTACCGGCGGAAGGTATCTTATGGGCAGCTTTTTCAGGCGCAGCTCTTTCTGCAGTCTGTGTATACGTTCTGGGATCGGTGGGGAGAGATGGTCTGACACCTGTTAAGATCGTGTTGGCCGGTTCTGCTATTACTGCACTTTTTTCGTCTTTTACCCAGGGAATTCTGGTTTTAAGCGAATCGGGAATCCGCAACACCTTATCCTGGCTGGCAGGAGGCATTGCAGGCCGTGACATGAAGCAACAAATGATGGTGATTCCCTACATGGCAGCAGGTATGCTTCTGGCCCTGCTGCTTTCGGTTCCTGTGAATATTTTATCTTCAGGAGATGACGTAGCCAAAGGACTGGGACAGCGTACCCTGCTGGTCAAAATCATGATGGGGGTTTCCATTATACTATTAGCAGGCAGTTCCGTGGCAGCAGCAGGCTCCATCAGCTTTGTGGGTCTGGTTGTTCCTCATTTATCCAGAAATCTTGTAGGACAGGATCACAGATGGATTATTCCTTACAGCGCTGTGCTGGGAGCGGCTCTTCTATTATGTGCTGATATTATGGCCCGGTTTATCGTCATGCCTTCCGAGGCCCCGGTAGGAGTTATGACAGCTTTAATCGGTGCACCATTTTTCATCTATATCGCAAGAAAAGGAGGGAAAGGCAGACGATGAAATCACTATTTAAAACTGCAGCCGCAAAAGGGGCATCAGCCCCAAAAAGAAAGCTTCTGGCACTTGCCGTATTACTGGCTGCTTCCTATGCGGCCTGCGTCTGCGCCGGATCCCTGATTCTTTCTCCTGACGCCGTTCTTCTTGGAATCCTTGGAAAGTCTGACAGTCAGGTGAAAATGATTCTGGAGACCGTCCGGCTTCCCCGAGCTACAACTGCAGTTCTTGCAGGAGCAGCTCTTGGAGTATCCGGAACTCTGCTACAGGGAACCATAAGAAATCCGCTGGCAGCTCCCAATGTAATTGGTATCACAGGAGGAGGCAGTCTTTTTGCCGTTCTGTTCCTTAATTATTTTCCCGATGGAGGAACCGTTTTCCTTTCCCTGGCATCGTTTCTGGGAGCACTCGCTGCAGCCCTGGTTGTCTACGTGCTGGCATTTAAGAAAGGAGTAACCCCCATACGGTTGATTCTGGTTGGGATTGGTGTTTCATCTGTGACAAGTGCTCTGACCACCCTGCTGCTTTCTAAAAGTAAAAATGCGGCAGTGGATAAGGCTTATTTGTGGATGGTAGGCAGTGTGTATGGTGCGGACTGGGACGATGTACGCCTTCTTCTGGTATGGTTTTCCATCTGCTTTTTCTTCTCCATAGCGTATTCCCGTCACATCGATGTGCAGGGGCTGGGAGATGAAGTGGCGGCTGGTCTGGGAGCTCATTTACAGAGGCACAGGGCAGTTATTATTTTACTCAGCGCTGCGTTATCAGGAGGCGCGGCAGCGGTAGTGGGAGCCATTGGATTTATCGGTCTCATCGCACCTCATATGGGACGCCGTCTGGTGGGAACAGAGCATATCTTTCTGCTGCCGGCCTCGGCACTGATCGGAGCTTTGATCCTGCTGGTTTCCGACACGGTTGCCAGAACAGTATTCCTGCCGGTTGATGTGCCTGCAGGAGTGTTTACTGCTGCCATCGGAGCCCCGTTTTTCATTTACCAGCTTTACCACAGCCGCAATCAGTCCAATTGACAGGAGAAAATACATGAATGAATTATTGACCAATCAATTATCTCTGTCCTACGGAGACCAGCTTATTATAGAACAGTTAAATCTTCATATTCCAAAAGGAAAGATCACCATACTTGTGGGAAGCAACGGGTGCGGTAAGTCAACGCTGTTAAAATCCCTCTGCCGCTTATTAAGACCCGGCGAAGGAACCGTGGTTCTGGATGGGCAGGATATCTTTAAAATGTCCACAAAGGCTGTGGCCAGAAAACTGGCGGTTTTGCCTCAGGGTCCCACTGCACCGGAGGGACTGACAGTTTCCCAGTTAGTAAGACAGGGCAGATACCCCCATCAGAATTTTATGGGGCAATGGACCAGACAGGATGAGGAAATGGTGCAAAAGGCAATGGAAGATACCAATGTAGCAGGTATTGCTGACAGAACCGTGGATTCTCTCTCCGGCGGTCAGCGCCAGCGCGCCTGGATTGCCATGACTCTTGCCCAGGGAACGGAGTACCTGCTCTTAGACGAACCTACCACATATCTGGATCTTGCCCATCAGATTGAGGTGCTGGATCTGCTTTATGACTTAAATGCCAGAGAAGGACGCACTATCGTTATGGTGCTTCACGATTTAAATCTTTCCTGCCGCTACGGTCATCACATGGTTGCATTAAGTAATCGCAGGGTGTATGCCCAGGGAGCTCCGGAAGAGGTTATGACTGCAGAGACAGTCAGAAAAGTCTTTCATCTGGAGTGTGAAATATCAACAGATCCCTTATTTGGAACACCTTTACTCATTCCCCATGGCAAAGGAAGGAGCATGCGTCCGGCCCATTCTGGTTGACAGACATCCCAGGCTGATCTACAATAAACTTATACAGAATTTACCAGTGGATTGATAAATCTGCTGGTATGGATAAGGAAGGAGCCGATACGATATGCAATTCAGCTTAAATGATTTTTTAATCGCTGTCTCCTTTGCATTGGACTTTGTGGAGAAGGACCGCCTGGGAATGCAGTCCAATCATGGAAAAAGAACGGCTTATTTAACCGTATGCATAGCCAGGAGGTTAAATTTAACAGAGGAAGAGATTTATGATGTAGCTGCGCTTTCCATCCTACATGATAACGGTTTAAGTGAATCAAGCCTTTATGAACAGCTTCCCGAGGAATGGGATCATGCAGTAACCAGGTTTGAAGGCACCAAAGGTCATTGTGTGATTGGAGAAAAGAATGTAAAAGACTACCCGTTTCTGACAGAACCTCAGGATGTAATTCTCTATCATCATGAGCGTTATGACGGAAATGGGTATTTCGGGCTAAAAGGAGATGAGATTCCTCTCATTTCCCAGATTATTGCAGCGGCTGACAGTTTCGAAAACTATTTTAAGTTTGCAGACGGAGATTATTCCCATGGAGAAGTTGTGAAATGGCTGGCGATCTGTCATGCAGGCATGGTATGTCCCAGACTTGCCAAAGTTCTTGATCAGATGGCGCAGGATCAGTCAATCTGGGAAAATCTAAGCAATGACAGGATTGAGCAGGCACTTGATGAGGCGGTTCCCTCCTTTGAGATGGAGGTGCCTCTTGATAAAATTCGTCAGGTTACCGGCGTATTCTCCAGAATTGTTGACTGCAAATCCAGCTTTACCAGACGCCATTCCAAGGGTCTGGCAGAAAAAGCGGCCCGAATGGCAGAATATTATAACAAGGATCAGGTGGAGACAGCCAGGCTGATTATTGCAGCTGATTTACATGATTTAGGGAAACTGGCTGTGCCAAACAGTATTCTTGACGTTCCCCGTGCCCTGACACCGGAGGAATTTGAGACAGTAAAAAAGCATGTGTATTATACCAGAGTTGCACTTGAGAAAATCAGGGGGTTTGAAGACATCACAGAATGGGCAGCCAACCACCATGAAAAGCTGAATGGGAAGGGATATCCCTTTGGTAAAACAGGGGATCAACTGGATTTTAATTCACGCATGATGGGATGCCTTGATGTGTACCAGGCGCTTACCGAGGATCGCCCTTACCGGACTGGAATGCCTCATAGTCAGGCAGTTAAGGTCCTTTCTGATATGGCAAACAGCGGTTTTGTGGATTCCGGCATCACAAAGGATATAGACCAGGCCTTTGGTTCTGTTTAAAGGGGAGAGTTTATGAAGTATTAAAAAGTAGCATTATCAATTATTCTGGCTTCTTTGCCAGGCCTGTTTTTTGACTTTTTACTGCCTGTCTATACCAAGTGTTTTTTGGCTGGCTGGCGGAAACTGATCCCTGCAGGAGGAAAGCCTGAAAGAAATGTGCCTGGGTTGACAGAAAAACAAGATAGTGATATAGTCATCTAATCAAAGGCAAGGAGAGCAGATATGAATTTTTTTATTAGCGATCAATTGACAAGACGAATGAGCTCTGTACAAATCAACCCGGTGAAACATTGTACAGAGTATGGCGGTTACTGATACGCTTATAAGATTCATCGGGAAACAGTGCAGCAATAAGAACAGCGATACAGGCTGTTTCTTCTTTTGATGTCTGTTTTCCCTGCTTCTTTTTGCGGTGAAAGGTCATGGACAATGTTTTATTTGTTCATGGCCTTTTGTTGTATCAAGTTGAAACAGAAGGCTGAGGTGTTATGTCCAGGTCTTCTGTTTTTTTATTTTAAAATCAGCAGAGGGGATATTAGGATTGAAAGAGAAAATGGTCTGTATCTGAAATAAACACGGGAAAGAAGGAAGAAAGACGTGAGTTTATTGGAGATTACAGGCTTATCTCACTCATTTGGAGATAATCAGTTATTTTTTGATACAGATTTGGTTCTTAATAAAGGAGAGCATATTGGAATTACAGGGCAGAATGGTACGGGGAAAAGTACCCTGATCAAAATTTGTACAGAACAGATTATACCGGATCAGGGCAGAGTGGTGTGGTATCCCGGTACAAAAGTGGGTTATCTGGACCAATATGCCAGCATGGACAATGAGATGTCAATGATAGCATTTTTAAAAACAGCATTTGAGGAGCTCTATACTCTGGAGAAACGGATGAATGAGCTGTATGACCGTGCAGCCAGAGGGCAGGAAGGAGCGCTTAAGACAGCTGCTGTCTGCCAGGAACAATTGGAGCATCGTGATTTTTACCGGATCGATTCACAGATTGATCTGGTTTGTCAGGGGCTGGGGCTCTCTTCTCTTGGGCTGAACCGTCCGATTGGAGAAATGAGCGGTGGTCAGAGGGCAAAAGTCATTATGGCAAAGCTTTTGATTGAGAAGCCGGATGTATTGCTTTTAGATGAGCCCACCAATTTTTTGGATCATGATCATATTGTCTGGCTTCAGGATTATTTAAGCGGGATCAAACAGGCATTTATGGTGATCTCTCATGACGAGGAGTTTCTGACCAGAACAACTAACTGGATTTGTGATATTGATCAAAAAAGAGTGGTGAAATATTTTGGCTCTTACGGGGAATTTTTGAAAAAGAAGGCACAGCTTCGGGAAAATTATACAAGGCAATACTGCGCACAGCAAAAAGAAATTAAAAAGACTGAAGAATTTATCCGTAAAAATATAGCAGGAAGAAAATCGAAAATGGCAAGAGGCAGGCAAAAACAGCTTGACCATTTGGAACGATTGGAGGCACTGGATCAAAAAGAAATCAGACCCTTTTTCCGGTTTGATCAGGGGACGCTTCCTTCGGCAGGAAAACTAAAGGTATCAGATCTGACTGTAGGTTATGGTTCACCTGTTTTGTCCTGTGTGAACTTTTCTATGAGAGAGGGGGAAAAGGTGGTGATAACGGGATTTAACGGAGTGGGTAAATCTACGCTGTTAAAAACCCTGATGAATCAGATTCCTGCCATAGGCGGTAATTTTAGTTTTTCTGCAAAGGCGGTCATCGGGTATTATGAGCAGGATCAGGTATGGGAAAATGACAGTCTGACACCCTTAGAAATCGTGTCGGATCATTTCCCGTTACTGGAGAGAATGGAAGTGAGAAAAAAATTGGCTCAAAACGGGATATCAAAAAAACATGCTCTGCAGCCTGTGGGAACCTTAAGCGGAGGGGAACAGGCAAAAGTTAAGCTATGTCTGCTGACAGGAAGAACTTATAATTTTTTAATACTGGATGAGCCAACCAATCATCTGGATTTACAGGCAAAACTGGCACTTGGAGAGGCATTAAGGGAATTTTCCGGCACTGTTTTGCTGGTATCCCACGAAATTTCCTTTTACGGGGATTGGGTGAACAGAGTGATCGATATCAGTTTTTATTGATAATTAATTTTGTTAAATATAATTTGTTAAAATCATATTGACTTACGCAGAATAATATGGTAGTATTTTACTATAATAATTGTTACATGAATAAAACACGTGAGAAGTGAGATGATTCTCATAGTGGTTTCATATAAAATAAGGAGGAACAAACATGATGTCATTTATTGAGAGCCTTGAGAAGAGAAGAACCTATTATAATATCAACCGCGAGCTTCCTGTATCAGAAGAGGAAGTACTGGATATTATCAGAAAGGTAACAGAAGCGACACCGGATGCGTTCAATATGAAGAGCGCCAGAGTTGTTGTTGCACTAGGAGAGAAGCAGGATCAGCTGTGGGACAGTGCCTATGAAGCATTTGGCGGGCAGGTGGATAAAAGTAAGACCGATTCCTTTAAGAACGGGTATGGAACCATTCTTTATTTTATCGATGAAGAACTTATAAAGTCTTATCAGGAACAGTACGCCCTCTATGCAGATAACTTCCCGGTCTGGGCGAATCAGTCAAACGGAATGCTCCAGTCTAATATCTGGACTGCATTGCGGGAAGTGGGTGTGGGAGCATCTCTTCAGCATTATAATCCGGTTATCAATGAGGCAGTTGCCAGATTGTTTGACATTCCGGCTGGCTGGAAGCTGATCGGGCAGATGCCATTTGGAGGCATCGGCGCAGAACCAGATGGGAAAGAGAAAGAAGATATTAATAAGAGAGTTGTTGTAAAGAAGTAATAATCGTTTAAAAGCTGTCCGGAATAGAGGGGCAGCTTTTTTTGTCTTACTGGATATAAATTAAAATTTAATTAAAGTTGGTTTACAAAAAATGACGTCCTGTCTTTTTAATAATTGAATTTGCAAATTCAAAAAATAAAAGGTAGGTATATAAATGTTATTAGTAGAAGGAAGCAGTGGAGAGCAGGTAAAGTATCTCCAGTATGGACTTAGAATTAAATGCTTTAACTCAAAAAGTGTTGATGGCATTTTCGGACCAGCAACAACGGCATCGGTCAAACGTTATCAGACATCAAAGGGCTTGTCTCCAGATGGGAAGGTCGGGAATGGAACATGGAATGCAC
>Ga0316600_10000740_pt1 | contig 15326 bp, 22 predicted proteins | sample OWC_soil_day5_CT_FD_207652 | JGI IMG/M metagenome (GOLD analysis project Ga0316600, IMG submission 207652) | Wetland soil microbial communities from Old Woman Creek delta, Ohio, United States - OWC_soil_day5_CT | ecosystem: Environmental > Terrestrial > Soil > Wetlands | place: USA: Ohio... | reverse complement strand
TTTATTTTCTAATATGTTATTGCGGGAATAGCTCAGCGGTAGAGCATCGCCTTGCCAAGGCGAGGGTCGCGAGTTCGAATCTCGTTTCCCGCTCCAATTATGGCGACATAGCCAAGTGGTAAGGCAGAGGTTTGCAAAACCTTTATTCCCTAGTTCAAATCTAGGTGTCGCCTCCAAAAATAGTTTACTACACTGCCTTTAACAGTTTGGCATATGATGAATATGCCGGGGTGGCGGAACTGGCAGACGCAACGGACTTAAAATCCGTCGGAGAGAAATCTCCGTACCGGTTCGATTCCGGTCCTCGGCACCAACCAAACCCACATACACTTTAAGAATGACTTTAACCTCATCTTTCCAGATGATAACGCGGTCAAGAAAAGTGTTGATTAGCACCTGAAGAGATTCGGGTGCTTTATTATTTTCCAAGGCCTTATATGATTCAATTACTTCTGTTACCTGTTCTTCGTTGAGGTAGTCTGATTTTATCTTTAAATGAAGTTCTTTAAGGCGATTTTGAATTTCAGCATATCGTTGCTTATTTTGTTTTAACCTTGATTTGTCTAAATCATCAACTTCTCCATCTTCGACAAGATCGTAAAGACGGTCTATTTTCTTTAGGATAGATTTTTCTTCTGCGGTCAATTGATTAAATTCAGCTAGAACATGGGTAGCTTGTTGACGCATTGCATCATTTATAGATGTAATCAACTCAGCAATCCCCTATGATGAAAATAACCGCTGTCGAATGTATCCTATAACATAATTTTCGATAACGTGACGTTGCATAGAAGGGTTTCCGCAATTGCCAGATCGACGATCTACAGATGCAAATGGAGAGCTTACGATTGCTGGCTTGGAAGCAGGAACTTATACCTTTACCGCGACATTAAGCGGCTATACTAGTGCCTCTACCGATGTAGTAGTAACAGAGGATGTTGATTCGACAGGAAATTATTGCCTTGACAGCGACTATCACATCAACAATCGTAAGCGCGGTTGCAACTGCTGCAGCAAGTACACTGGCAGAGAAGATTGCGGCTTTGAAAGTGAAATTGAATGCAAAAATTGCGGCTAGTCATAGTTGGGCTAAGTTGGGTTATTTGGTGTTGTCGGCATTGTTGGACACTGGAAGCGAATGGGCGCTGAATTATGTAGCGAGTAAGATTAAATAAATTTAATTAATGTGAGAAGTCCCTATCCTAGTTTATTGCTGGGATAGGGACTTTTTTATTTTTACCTATTTAAAAAAAGAATCTTGAATGAATGTATATTAGTGAAAGCCGATATACAGGATACACATCAATGAAAATTAGAGATCCTTGGCTATGTTGGTTTTACAAAAAAATATAATTTTAGGGAGGAATTCACATGTCTTACAATGCAGATTTACCAGTAGACAACACAGCGGATATCCGAGAGAATTTTAGAGCGTTAAAGGAGGATAAGATTGTCGCCGCTGATAGTGCTACCACTGCGGATTCAGCAACAACTGCAGAAAGCTGTACTGGTAATGCAGCTACTGCAACAAAATTGGCAACTGCGGTTAATATTAACGGAGTGTCATTTGATGGTTCTTCGGATATTACGATCTCAACTGGAATTGTTCCTATTGGAAGCATTATTATGTGGTCTGGTAGTATTGATGCTATTCCCTCAGGCTGGGCTTTATGTAATGGAGAAAATAGCACTCCAGATTTACGTGATAAATTTGTGTTGGGAGCAGGAAGTAGTTATTCTGTTGGGGCAACTGGTGGCGAAGCTACACATACGTTAACTATTGCTGAAATGCCAGCACATAAACATAGCGTTATGGAGTATTCTGGACAGAGTGGAGTATCCGGAGCAACTGCGTATTCTGCTCATATTAATTCAAACACAAATGGTGCGTCTAGCGATGGAACGACATTTGCTGGCGGTAGTGAAGCCCACAATAACATGCCTCCATACTATGCTCTTGCCTATATTATGCGAATTTCTTAAGATTATAAGTGCCAAAGAGCCGCCTACCTTAATCGGTGGACGGTTCTTGTTTATCCATATCGACTATTTCTTGTGCTTGGGCTTTTCGGACACTCATCTCTATACGTAGGGTCTTACTGAATTCTATTAACATGCTGCAAAATTCTGATACTCCACTAGCAGTAAATCTAATTTTCCGCTTACCTTTATGACTTCTGGATCAGTCAATACTCTCCCCATAGACATCCCGTGTAACTCCAGGCGCAACTTCTCAATCAATTCTTGCAGGTCTGTCAAATCAGACATTTTAAATCTCCTTCGCACGTTTCTTCTAGTTTTCGTGCAAAATGAGAAGTTATGTAAATACAATGATTTTATTCTACTTTTTTCGTGAACTATCTTTAGCTTCATCCTGAGTGATTGGTTTAGCTAACACGGGTTGTATATTTGTGTTAGAATTAGTTTGTTCAGAGCGAACAAACGCTCCCTCTTGCCACGCATGATAGACATAAACGAAAATGCCATGAATAGTAGCAATTAATGCATTCTGCCAAGGAGTAATACCCACTTCATAAAATATTCCCCTACTACCTAAGAAAGAGACATGAAACGAATAAATAAATCCAAAGTTTAGTACTGTATCTATTACTAAATATCTCCAGAATCGACCATATATAAAGCGAAACAACCACATAGTAGTGACGGGATTTAGCCCAAAAATATAAGAAGGCGATAGTAAAGGATAACTAGTTTCTCCATAGGTAAACAGCCCTATCGTTTGCCCTACCTCTACCACAATAATACTCGTAAGTGCAGAGAACAAACCAACAGGCGTAAATCTTTTTATATCTTCTTTCTTCATAAAAAATAAAGTCAGCCAAGGTACGATTATCAGTGACCATAATATCATTTGATTGCTCATGCTAATATCTCCCATTTTTCTATTCCGATAATAGTGGTGTTTCTAATCCCCTAGTTTATTATCTTCTTAATAAAAAAAAAGTATACTTGACTTACCTACACTATCAAAGTTGCGTATCATAAGTCTTAACCTATGACACTGTTTTAGAGAGCGCCTCGTCAAGACACCATTTCTGATGTGGCAGATGGATAATCATGCTATATTGTATGAATTGGTTTTGGTGGAGTGGTAGGCACAGGTATAAATTATGTCACCGATGGAGTGAAAGAGGAAGTTTGTAGTCCAAAAGTAGTAGAGGGACGTACATAGCTATATTTTCAATGGTAGGTATGATACAAATAGGCTTTGGTGCATCAGTAATAGAAGCGTCACCACTATATTAATGATGGTGCACAATGATGAAAGACAGCGAAACATGATAGACGGCAGCAAGAAGAAAATGAACGACACGAAAGAGAAATGCGGCGACATGATCATGAGAGTAAACGGGAATGGCATGATCGGCAAGAACGAGAAAAAAAGCGCCATAACAATGCTCTGAGAGAAATTGCTGCTCTTTTAATTGGGATCGCAATTGGCTCGTCTAATAATTAATTTGAATGTTGGACAGTAAAGAGCTGTCTATCTTAATTGGTAGACGGTTTTTTTATTTGTTTGCAACAGTAAGTGCTCATGGCAATCAAGATAATTTGTCAACTTCTGATCATCGAATAGTTGCAGTGGATGGCCCAGATGGTCCGCATGACCCACCGCAACCGCCACATAAAAAACATAAACCGCAGCCACAACCAAGACCGCAACCAGGCCCTAATGGCCCGAATTAATGTCGTTTTACCGTCCTACCTTCATGTGAGGCGGTTTTTAATTTGATTAACAAACAATCCAAGGGAAAAGTTTCAGGTTAATTTATGTTTTAGTGAATAACAATTTTAAGTCCATCCCTCATCTTAATTGGATGGAGGAGGGACTCTTTTTTTATTAAATAATGGGAAAAATGGATTATTTTACATAAATATTATTGTAAAACTGTAACAGGTTTGTAATGTTAATATGGTATTCTTTACATAAGGAGGAACAAATTAAAAATAATTAAAACGCTCCACAAAATTACATAGAGACTAATAAATTTAGAGTATAATACGAGGTGGAATATCTTATGAAAAAAATAGTGAAAAAGATAATGATTTATTCAATGGTAGGTATGATGCAACTTGGTCTTGGTGCGACCGTAATTGAAGCCTCTCCACTACATAATGATGGTCCCGATATGCAACAACAAGATGATCGACATGATCAAGATAGGCATGAACGCGAACGACATGAAAGAGAAAGACATGAACGGGAGATGCAGCGGCGGCATCATGAGAGTGAACGCGAGTGGCACGATCGACAAGAACGAGAAAAGCAACGTCATGATAATACAATGAATGAAATTGCAGCTGGTCTGATTGGAATAGTGATTGGCTCGCAGATTAATTAAAATACTAAGCTGTCATCTGGCGTATATATACTGCTAGGTGGCGGCTTTTTTTGTCACAAATTTTAAATATTATTTACCTTAATTGGCAGGGCGGTGTTTTTTTACTGACGTGTGGTCAACGCCCGGGCGCGACTGATTTCTGACCAGGGGCTATAACGATGCACTAAGAGAAATTGCTGCTCTTTTAATTGGAATTGCAATTGGCTCATCTCATAATTAATTTGATGTTAAACAAAAGAGCTGTCTACCTTAATTAGGTGGACAACTCTTTTTTGTGTGCCAATAGAGTTGCAGCGTAATTTTAGTAAAGATGCTGCAGTAAGTTATGAACACCATTTTGGTGGGGATAGCTCAGGATGGGAAGTAAAGTATACGAGGAAAACGGATAAGTTATTTTTCGAATTTTAAATCGGCAAGCGCTTGCCATTTGAAAATGCTGCCTTGCTCTGATTGAGTGAGGCAGCATTTTGTTTTTATACCTATTGTAATCATAGCATCATTTTTACTTAACTTTAAGAAATAAGAGTCTCTTACCATCATAGCTTTCTTTCAGAATATCAATAATATTAAAATCTTGTTTAATTGCTTCGATAAGACTTTCATTGGGTGGATCAAAAATTTCGATAGCTGCATATTTAATAGTAAATGATTTTAGTCTCCTACTTAATGAACCAAAATCAGTTTGAGTCAAAAAGTGATTAAATACAATTACCATCTCAGAAGAAAATCTAATTTCAGCATTAAACCATCTAGAGCCATCATTTGGTCCATTAGGGTTCAAAAAATTAATTAAAGCAGGAGATATACTAGTTGCTTTTTGCTTAATTTGAGAATAAATAAAATCTGTATATTTAGGGTCCTCGTTGAGTACGGTAACTACATTATTATTTTGATTTAATATAAAACAAAGATTTGTAAAATTACCAGAAACCAGCATAACGTGCTTGATTTGCACGTCATTTATAAATTTTACAATCGAGTAAAGAGCCGATTCTGGAATATTTGAGCTATATGGTATAATTTGTGATTTGCTTTCATAATAATTAATCCAATGGTAAAGTAATTCTGTTGCTTTTACTATTTCTTTGGAAGACGCAAGCGTTAAAATAGTTGTTTTGAAAAGATTATATTGTTCTTGCTCCTCATTAGTGAGATGCGATGATATATCTTCTTCAATTAGTACCTTATTTTGTCCTACACCTTTTGTTTTACAAATAATCCAATTTATAAAAGTATTAATGAATTCCTTAAACATCCACAAAGATGTTTTTCGCCGGACAATAGATCCAAAATCTATAAAACAAAACTTCCCTTTGTGATAAGCACTATTAAATGGATGTCCGTCTTTAAGTCCTAGACCAACCTCATCTAGTTTCCTTACCAAATTCAGTACCGCATATGCGGCATCTATAGTCATCGATAGCGTCCACTCAAACGGATATATATAAGGCCATATTAACTCATGTTCAAACATGAGGCCAAAAGGTTCTAAACTAAAATCATCAGCAATTTTAGTATTAACAACGTGATGTCCGAATAATCCGTGTTGCTGGCATATATGAAAAATAGTAAGATATTCCTGCACGAATTGTTTATTAATACCACGATATACTTTATTATTAGCAAAAATGACATTACCAATAGGATCAACACCATTTAGAATAGCTATATTGCTCATTCTTAAATCCTCCAAGCGCAAATCCTCTAGAGAGTGACAATGTGGATCGTCCGAATACGTACTGCAATTAGGACATAAAGGATAACGGCAGTGATCAAACTTGAGCTCCTCACGAGACAATTCATTTATCTTATAGGTTTCGATAAATTTTCCAACACATTTTTCACAACATTTCTGAGTGAGATTGAACATTTTTTACACCTCCAAATATTTATGATCTTTCTTTATATCATATGTGTGAGAGTGTTTTAATGTTATGTAATGCTAAAATAAGTTATTAAAGCTATCCATAAGAAAGCCGCCTTGCTCTCATGAGTTTGGCGGCATTTTTGTTTTTATCACTTTTAACACCTCAGAAACATATTATGTTAGCATAAGGAGGTGTTAATTTATGTCACACGGAGATTGCCATGACGAAAATAGATTAGAGAGATTAGAACGTGAAGTCGAAGAGATAGAAGGAATAGTACGCGAGATCCTTCGAATAGTTCGTGAATTGGCGGGCTTTACATATAAGCTGTTTACCTTCCGGGTGGACAGCTTTCTTTAATTGTCAACATTTACAATTTGATTTTCGCCCACCAAAACCCTATAATTTAATACAAACATATGTTCGTAATAGAGGTGTTAAAATGAGCAATTACAAGGTTTTTGTAGAGGTAATAGCAAGGCATGATACATATGGTAATATTAGACCATTATCAATTAAATGGGAAGATGGCAGAGTCTTTGAAGTGGATCACCTAATCGATGTGCGCCAAGCTGCATCATTAAAAGGTGGCGGCGTTGGTATACGATATACCTGTAAGATCATGGGCAAGCAGGTTCATTTATTTGATGATATGGGAAAATGGTTCATGGAAAGAAAATAATAAAAACTCCCTACTAAAATACATCTGCTCAATGAAGGATTTTTCCTTGACAGTAGGGATAAGACAAGATATATTTTACATGACTATAGATTCAGGCGGTGTGTGATGAAAAAGTGTTCCTGTGATTCCGATATGTGTGAACAATTGTGTGAGCATCCCCAGACCGTTTGCCAAGCTAGGAGCGAGATGGTACCAGAGGTAGAAGCGCAGCAAGTGACTGAAATGTTTCGGTTGTTGGGTGATATGACCCGGTTTAAAATTTTGCAAGCGTTGTCCAAACGGGAATTGTGTGTCTGTGATATCGCAGCGGTGGTGCAGATGGCGCAATCGGCTGTTTCTCATCAACTCCGGCTGTTGCGTGGTGCCCGCTTGGTCAAGTACCGCAAAGAAGGTACGCTGGCCTGGTATTCATTAAGTGATGACAATATTGCCATATTGCTGCAGCATGGAGTTGACCATGTGCGAGAAAAATAATAAGATACAGCCAATAACTATATTGAGAATAACATGTATATGGCTGGAATTTTTTGCGATTCATTAACTGAACGTTGGTATATCCGGAAAGGTTAGACAAAAAAGGACTGATTGCTTGTGGCATGTCAGTCCTTTTTTGTCTTTTACATATCAAAATCTAATCGGTCAGTTAATTTTCTGCATTAAACGCATGCCGTTTAAGGTTACGAGAATCGAAGACCCCATATCGGCTAACACTGCCAGCCATAAATCGACGAACCCGGCAAATGTTAAAATGACAAAGATTATTTTAATAAGAATGGCAAAGCCAATATTTTGCTTTATAACAGCGACTGTTTTGCGACTCAGTTTGATGACATAGGCCAGTTTGCCCAGATCATCAGACATCAGAGCAATATCTGCTGTTTCCAGTGCTGTGTCCGATCCCGCCACACCCATTGCCACTCCGACATTGGCGGCAGCCAGTGCCGGGGCGTCATTGACGCCATCGCCCACCATTACAACAGTACCGTATTGCTTTGCCAGTTTTTGCACAGTAGCAACTTTATCTTCTGGCAGAAGATCGCTATAATACGTATCTAGATTGAGGGTTTTTGCTATAGAACCGGCAACCCGGCTGTTATCGCCTGACAGCATGGTTATATGTTTCATGCCGGCTTGACGAAGTGCCTGGATGGCATTTTTACTGTTTTCACGCAGTGTATCTGCTACTGCAATCATACCAAAAATCGTATTGCTGGAGCCGATTACCATCACTGTTTTACCCTGTTCTTCCAGCGCTATCATTTTTTCCTTGGCTTGCGCCAAGCTCAAACCCAACTCTTCAAATAAGCGTAAATTGCCGATGTAGATAACTTGATCGTTGATGTCTGCTTGTGCGCCGCGACCGACCAAGGCTTTAAAGTTCACGGCAGGTTGCAGAGGTAATTCTTTTGCTTTTTCGACAATGGCAACAGCCAGGGGATGTTCGGACCATTTTTCGATAGACGCAGCCATGGCAAGGAGGTCCTGCTCATTACTACCACCTAGAGGAAGGATATCCGTAACAACCGGACGGCCATAGGTTAAGGTTCCAGTTTTATCAAAGGCAATGGCTTGAATAGCTCCCATTTGCTCCAGGTAAGCGCCGCCTTTGATGAGGACGCCATTGCGTGATGAATTGCCAATGGCCGACACAATCGATACCGGCGTTGAAATGACCAGGGCGCATGGGCAGGAGATGACCAGTAGGACCAGCCCTTTATAGAACCAGGGGGCAAACTCCTGAGCGAATAACAGCCAGGGAATGACCATGACACCGGCGGCAATGAGTAAAACGGCGGGGGTATAATACTTGGCAAATACATCGACAAATTGCTGCGAAGGTGCTTTTTGGGATTGGGCTTCTTCGACAAGATGCATAATTTTGGACAGCGTCGAGTCGGCAGCAATCCGGGTTACCTCAATTTCTAATGCGCCATGCTCATTGACTGTACCGGCATAAACAATATCACCGGCTGTTTTTTCCACTGGGAGTGATTCACCAGTAATGGTTGCCTGGTTGACGGCAGATAGACCGCCTTTCACCGTGCCGTCCATTGCAATCCGTTCTCCCGGTTTCACAATGATCAGGTCGCCAATCACAATCTCTTCCACCGGCAGGCTTTGCTCCATTCCGTTACGCCGCACTAAAGCTTCGGGTGGGGCCAATTCCATCAGTGCCCGGATGGATTGTCTTGTTTTATCCATGGTGTACGTTTGCAAGGTATTGCCGAAAGAGAACAGAAAGGCAACACTGGCACCTTCGCTCCATTCGCCAATGGCTGCCGCACCAATGACGGCAACGGTCATGAGAAAGTTCATATCAAAAGAAAGGGAGCGAAGGCCATACAATCCGCTTTTGGCCGCATTGTAACCACCAATAATCGCCGCCGCGACGTACAGCGGAATCAAGATGGTGTTACTGAAGCTCAACCAATCCAAGACACTGGCTATTGCCAATATAATGCCTGATATGATGGTTGCTTGGGTTCGGCGATTGGTCCACCACGCGACCTTAATGTCCGGGCGGCGTTTTCCCGCTTCCTCCCGTTCTGCTTTGTAACCAGCCTGCTCAACTGCTTGCAGAATGGCGGTAATGGTAGCTGTGTGTTCTACCGTCATTTTGCCGGCGGCAAAGTTAACCTGCGCCGAGTTTACTCCCGTTAGAGCAGCAATTCGTTTTTCCAGCTTCGCGGCGCAGTCACCGCAGTCGAGGCCGGAAACTCGAAAGACAGATTTATGAATCCCTGATTGTCCGGTGGCTGTGGGCATGAGCGTGGCTTGATAGCCAAAGCCGCTGACTGCCTTTTCGATTTGTACTGGCTCAATCTGAGAACTATTATAGGTTACTTTCATTTTTGCGGTGGCAAAATTGACTTTCGCATCGGTAACGCCTTTCAGTTTTCCAATGCCTTTCTCGAGTTTGGCCGCACAATCAGCGCAATCCAAACCGTCTACGGTGAAATTACTGGTTTGAGCGATGTCGGCAGTGACTACGGTTTTGGTCTTTGTCTGTAGGGGTGTGTCATCATCGCTGCAGCAATCGCAGGCTGCAGGAGTCGGGGTGGTTGCTGCATTCCCCTTCGAACAGCAATCACAAGCGGGCTCGGATAACGTAGATTGTGCAGGTTGTTCGCTTGGGCAGCAACTGCAGGTCCCTGCCGGTTCGATTTCTACTGGTTGTTTGGGTGAATCTGAGCAGCAGCCGCTCTGGCAGGTAGTTTTGTTTGAGACTTTATTAACGGATAATTTCTTTATAGCCATGATTTCACTCCTATTCATGTTTAATGTGTTCGATACTTTGGGACAGCAAGGAAGCAACGTGTTCGTCATCTAACGAATACCAAGCCAATTTTCCCTCGCGGCGATATTTGACCAGGCGTGCACTACGCAGCAGCCGTAATTGGTGTGACACTGCCGATTGCCCCATATTCACAATGGCCGCAACATCGCAGACACATAGCTCCCGGCGGGACAAAACTTGTAAAATCTTAACCCGGGTTGCATCACCGAGCAACTTGAAAGTTTGCGCAACTTGCTGTGCTTCATAATCAGAGAGCGTTTCTTGTTTGGCGGTATAAACCACATCTTGATGTTCGCAATTTTGTAGACACAGGTCTTCTTGGCATTCTTTAGCCAGCATAAAGCAATCACCCTCATCTATATTATATGTGAATATGTATTCATATATAATATATGTGGATTTGCTTAATAAGTCAAGGAGAAAAATGGTAGAGGAAATAAGAAAAACTCCCTGTGCTAAGAAGTAGGGAGTTTCCCATGGCAAAACATGATATCAATGGGAATGTTCGACCACTATCAATCAAATGGGAGGATGGTCGTGTCTTTGAAGTGGATCGCCTCATTGACGTGCGCAAGGCTGCATCTTTAAAAGGTGGGGGCGTAGGGATAAGGTATACCTGTAAGATCATGGGTAAGCAGGTCTATTTATTTGATGATGAGGGCAAATGGTTTATGGAACGAAAATAAGTTATAGACAATACTGCCTTACTCTCATGAGTGAGGGGACTTTTTTATTTGCGTAAGAAAATTTTAGTATAAGATCAGCTATATTTAAATTTATTTTGACTTAATAAAAAGGATTATTCCATTTATTGGAGAAATAATGATATTAAAATGGAGTATATTGTATTTAAAGTAAGATTATAACAGATTATTGATAAAAGGAGGAAAACGATATTGCAGAAAAAAACATTTATTTTGTTGTCAGTATACTTGTTACTTGTTTCAATAATAATAGGAGGTTGCACCACTATGGAGCCCAAAACGGTAACGACAACTAACAAATATCCGGAGAAACCCATTACCATAATTGTTCCTTTTAGTGCCGGTGGAGGAATGGATCTGATAGCCCGAGCGATGGAAAAGACAGCTTCTACGAATTTAGGACAGCCTTTAATTGTTATTAACAAACCCGGAGGTGGCGGCACTATAGGTTGGAATGAATTAGCTAGTGCTACTCCTGATGGATACACAATCGGTATTACTGGGGTTGAAGTCATATTACAACCATTATATGGCTCGACCAAATATAATTATCTAACTGCCCTAGAACCGCTTGTGCAGGTTTCCTCCAACCCATTTGTATTGGTAGTGCAGGCTAATCAACCGTGGAAAAATGTTGATGATTTAGTCAGGTATGCTCAACAGCATCCGGGGCAATTGAAATTTGGTAACGCTGGTACAGGCACGTTGTCTCATGTATACAGCGAACTGTTTGCCCACGATGTCGGTATTACGACGGATCCAGTTCCCTTCCGGGGGGCGTCAGAGTCTTTGATAGCTTTGCTTGGTGGACATATTCAAGCTTTTTTTGCTAACCCAGCAATAATCGAAGAGCATGTAAAAAATGGCACACTTAGAGTGTTGGCAGTGACAGCTGAACAACGTATGACAGACCCTGTATTTGCGGATGTGCCAACTTTCAAAGAACAAGGGCTGGACATTGTATTTAGTTATTGGATTGGAGTAGCTGCTCCTAAAGAAATGCCTATTGAGGTAAAAGCCAAGCTGGCCAATGGTTTAAAAGCTATCATTGTTGATCCCGAGTTTCAAAAAAATCTAGAAACTATTAGAGTGCAAGTTGACTATTTAAATCCCCAAGAATCCCAAAAGAAATGGCTGGATGATAATCAAAAATTATCCAAGATAGTACAAGAAACTGGTATTTTAGACCGAATTAAAGAGCAAAAAAAATAACTTAAATTTAGGAGAAATGCGCCGTCTATCTTTAATTAGGTGGAGGGTATTTTTTTGAAAAAAATAACAACTACCGCAATTGGGAGTGATAGTTACGGCCAGCATGGTGGTGATCGATACATACCCGTTGAGTTGCAGCGTAATTTTAGTAAGAACGCTGCCGTATCCTATGAACACCACTTTGGCGGTAATAGTTCAGGTTGGGAAGTAAAATATACGAGGAAGACGGATAAGTTATTTATTATATTTTAAAATTTCTAGGAATGGCAATGTAATATAATGAAAGTCATAACAAAAAGGCCACTTTGCTCGTTTGAGTGAGGTGGCCTTTTTGTTTTTCCTTTTTCTTGCAGATCCGAAATGCTATCTTATTATTTCATTATTATCGATATATTCTAAAAAAATAGAAAGCGCTGGATTATTAAAGAGTGTATTCCAGGCAACTACGGATTTTAAAATTTCATTTGCGCCATTCAGTTTTATATAAATTAGATTATTATTTTCATAATTAGGATATTTAGGCAATATGGTTATCCCCATTTCGGCCTCAACCATTAAAAGTACGGCTTCAATTGAATGAGCTTTATATGCTATGCTGGGGAAAAATCCACTATCGGTACAATTTTTGATTATTTTATCAATTCCACAGGGAGCTTCTGAGTTATTGATGAAAATAAATTTTTCATCCTTTAAAGCTGTGCGTGAGATAGTATCTTTATTTGCCAAAGGATGATTTTTATATAAAATCGCGTAAAGGGGGTGTGTTTTTAAAAATTTACATTTTAAATTCTGATATTTATTTAAATCAAAATCTATACTAAAAACTATATCTAAAGATAGTATTTCGAGAGAATCATATAAATTTTCAATACTATCTTCAGTAATAAATAAATCGATCAAAGGATAATCGTTTTTAAAATTATGAATTAATTTAGCTAAGTATGTGTCTCCATGTCGTGGTATAAAGCCAATCTTCAATAATCCGGTATAACCAACAGAAGCTTTTTTGGCCTTTTTTATCGCCTCATTGGTACGACTAACTATAAGCTTTACTTCTTCATAGAAGACTTTTCCTGGGAAAGTAAGTTTTACGGATTTGGGGCTTTATCGCCACTTATATTTTGATATCGGTTAATATAGATAAAGATATATTATTGTTTTCTGTTTTATTTTTATTGTTTGGCAGTTATTTTGGCAGGAACCATTATGAAAAAAGTCGTTTATTTACCTTCATGGCTTGGAGGTTGGGCAATTGCATTAGGTATTTTAGGGCAGACACCTACAAATAATTGGCTGCATATGGGAGTGGCAGTTGCTGTTTCTATGATAGTAGGTGTAGTTTATGTAGGTGTAGGAGTATTAAAGTTTCAAACATTTATGTCAAAAATATTTATTAGTAATGGAAATAATTAATTACAATGGAAGTCCTTCTATAATGACACATAGGGTTGGACACAAAATATAAAAACTAAGATACAATAGGAATATGAATAATAAACGCAAAAAGTATAGCGGTTCTGGTGCAAAAATTCAATATGATCAAGTTCATATTTTTTCCCTTCAAGATTATCAAATGGTTTATTCTTTGCAATGCATCTTGTTCGCAGCTGCATTTGCACTAAATTCTATTTGAGAGCGGGCCGCTGGATGAGCTTGGCGGGTGTAAACATGTACGGAGTTTTTGCTATAATATATGTATATAAGATATCGAATTAAATTTAAGCATCATTCTCCAAACGTTAATTACAAAAATAAAAAGCCCAGCGCAATGGCTGGGCAAAGTAGTTCACTTAGAGGATATTTCAATAATTCCAGTTTTAATTGTCTTCCTATCTGTGCTATATGGATAATAATGTGTCGGTATAGTATTGCGCGTGTCCTCGGCACCAACTCTAAACAAACCAGCTTTAGCTGGATTACTACGGAATAATCAGGATTTACAACAACTTTACTGATTACATTTTGTAGCATAGCCTGGACTCTGTCCGGGTCTTTTTGTTTTATGGCCAAAGACCAATCCTGGATCACTTCGCGGATCATGGATTCAGGAGAGGCTATATTTTTATTTAATAGTTAATAACTACCTTTTTTAACTTTCCGACTATAAAGCATTTTTCGATAGTGCCATTTTCTCATTTTTTACCAGTTCTTTTCCCTACACCTACCATTCTACCAACCTCTTCTAGTGTAAGGCCAAGTTCTTTTTTTGATAATCTACTTTTCACATCCAAAACCAATCCACTCCTAATTAGATTGAATAGGTAAATAACGTCCTCCCCGACACCGTCCTCATCGAATGGCAGCAAGTCATCAACACCGAAAAATAAGAAAAAATTCTCGTGCAAACTTAGTTAACAAGCAGTTAACAAGTAACTTAGCAACAAATCCTTTTACAAACCGTATAAATGGGTTATAATAGGCATAGGATAGAAATAGCAAAACGCCCTGCGGTAACAGAGCGTTTTGCCTTGGATAGGGAGGCTACTTGCAAAGTTTATGGATGATCTGATAAATCACCCATAAAACTTCGTCTGAAACCAATAGCTTAAACCATTTGGTTTCAAAGCGCATAGAAATCACCTCCTTATTCAGTTTGGGACGAGTAGCGAGCTCGTCCCTTACATATTATAGCATATCATGTGGAAAAATCGTCCTTGGCGGGGCGATTTTTCCTTATTTAAATCAACCCTCGGATGCTTCCGGGGGGTTTGTTATGAGCAATTTTAAGGAGTGAAAACAATGCATAATCATCAAATTGTAGAGAGTAATAAAGAAGTTATTCAATTGCTGCAGCAGATCAGCAAAAAGCTAGATGTGATTGTTACCGAACTTCAACCTAAAGGTCGTGATAAGTGAGATCCCGGCCCCTTGTAAGAGAGAAGAACACGAATCGCCGGAGATTATTAACAAATTTTTGGAGATTTCTTTGAGTGTTCAGGTCTATTAATCGTGCAACTTTTACTCGAAAAAATAAGAAGACAGCAGCAACAAATCGCACCTTTTATCTCATCCAATAGTTTTGGAAGAATAGTCGATCAAAATAAACCCGGCATCGGTTCCAAAGAGGGAGAAGAGTCTATGGTGAATTTTATAAAAAATAATGTTGGCGTTATGCGACAAATCTGAACATTAAAGGGTAATATTGACAGTAAAAACCAAGAAATGGTATAGTCAAACTAAAAGGGTGATGTACTTGAA
>Ga0316600_10000739_pt1 | contig 15345 bp, 13 predicted proteins | sample OWC_soil_day5_CT_FD_207652 | JGI IMG/M metagenome (GOLD analysis project Ga0316600, IMG submission 207652) | Wetland soil microbial communities from Old Woman Creek delta, Ohio, United States - OWC_soil_day5_CT | ecosystem: Environmental > Terrestrial > Soil > Wetlands | place: USA: Ohio... | reverse complement strand
AGGAAGGTGACGAAACTGGAGACCGGGTTGCCCGGCAGACCGACGAACAGCGCATTCGGCCCACTGGAGGCGCGCACCGCGCCGAAGGCCAGCGGCTTGCCCGGCTTGATGGCAACCTGCCACAACTCCAACCGCCCTTCCGCCTGCACGGCCGGCTTCAGGTGGTCTTCCTCGCCGACCGACACGCCGCCAGAGCTGAGGATCAGGTCATGCCCGAGCGCGGCCTGGCGCAGCGCCTCGCGCGTGGCCTGCAGCCGGTCGGGCACGATGCCCAGGTCGGTGACGTCGCAGCCGCAGGCCTGCAGCAAGCCGCGCAGCATGAAACGGTTGGAGTTGTAGATCGCGCCGGGCCGCAGCGGCTCACCCGGCATGACCAGTTCGTCCCCGGTGGACAGCAGCGCCACCCGCGGCCGGCGCACCACCTGCAACGTCGCGGCGCCGACGCCGGCCGCCAGACCCAGTGCCTGGGGCGTCAGGCGCGCGCCGCGCGGCAGCACCACGTCGCCGGCACACACATCTTCGCCGCGACGGCGGATCCACTCGCCTGCCACTGGGGCGGCACGCACACGCACCGCGCCCAGGCCTTCGCCCGGCACGGCTTCGCCCTGCTCCTGCATGAGCACCGCATCGGCGCCGGCCGGCACCTGGGCGCCGGTGAAGATGCGCGCGGCCGTGTGCGGCGCCAGCGGCTGGCCGACCACGCCGGCTGGAATGCGCTGCGCCACCGGCAGCAGGCTTCCGGCGGCGGCATCGGCGACGCGCAGCGCATAGCCGTCCATCGAACTGTTGTCGGCGCCGGGCACGTCGATGGCCGAACGCACCTCGGTCGCCAGCACACGGCCCAGGCCATCGAAGGTCGATACGGTCTCGGTGTGCGCGATGGCATGGTCGGCTGCGCCCTGGAGCAGCCGCACCAGCGCTTCGTCCAGGCTGAGCAGGGGCGGGCGGTCGTTGATTGCCATGCCAGCTCCCGTGCCTCAGAGTCCGGTGTGCTCGGCGATGTAGCGCTTGACGCGCCCGGCATCCGCCGGCATCACCTGGAAGCGCTTGGGCAACGATTCGATGCCCTGCAGCGCCGCCGGCCGTGGCGGGTCCATGTCGAGGGCCTCGCGGATGCTCTCGGCGAACTTGGCGGGCAGCGCGGTCTCCAGCACCAGCATCGGCACGCCGGCGCGGCGCTGCTCGCGCGCCACCTTCAACCCGTCGGCGGTATGGGTGTCGATCATCGTGCCGAAACGCTGCCAGGTGTCGCGGATGGTGGCGATGCGATCGGCATGCACGCTCTTGCCAGAAACAAAACCGAAACCAGCGATCCGTGCGAACTCGGCATCGTTGACCTGGAAGCCGCCGTCGCGCGCGATGCCCGCGCCGAAGAGCATGGCGGTGCGCGCGGCGTCGCGACCGACCAGGTCGAAGACGAAACGCTCGAAGTTCGAGGCCTTGCTGATGTCCATCGACGGGCTCGAGGTCTCGAAGGTCTCGCTGCCCGAGCGGACCCGGTAGCGACCGGTGCGGAAGAACTCGTCGAGCACGTCGTTCTCGTTGGTGGCGGCCACCAGCCGGCCGATGGGCAGGCCCATCATGCGCGCCACGTGACCGGCACAGATGTTGCCGAAGTTGCCCGAAGGCACGCAGAAGTCCACCACCTGGTCATTGCGCTGGGTGGCCTGGAACCAGCCCGCAAAGTAGTACACCACCTGCGCCAGCAGCCGCGCCCAATTGATCGAGTTGACGGTGCCGATGTGGTGGCGCTGCTTGAAGGCCAGGTCATTGGACACCGCCTTGACGATGTCCTGGCAGTCGTCGAACACCCCTTCGATGGCCAGGTTGTGGATGTTCGGGTCCTGCAGGCTGAACATCTGCGCCTGCTGGAACGGGCTCATGCGGCCATGCGGCGAGAGCATGAACACGCGCACGCCCTTCTTGCCGCGCATCGCATACTCCGCGGCGCTGCCGGTGTCACCCGAGGTCGCGCCCAGGATGTTGAGCTGCCGCCCGGTGCGCCCCAACTGGTATTCGAACAGCTGGCCCAGCAGCTGCATCGCCATGTCCTTGAAGGCCAGCGTCGGGCCGTTGGAAAGGGCCTGCAGGCACAGCCCCTCGTCCAGCGCTTTCAGCGGCGTGATCTGCGGCGTGCCGAAGGTCTCGGCCGTGTAGGTACGCCGCACCAGCGCATGCAGGTCGTCGGACGGAATGTCGTCGATGTACAGCGACAGGATCTCGAAGGCCAGGTCAGCGTAGGACAGACCGCGCCATCGCGCCAGTGTCGCGCCGTCGACCTTTGGGTAGGCCTGCGGCAGGTACAGACCGCCGTCGGGCGCCAACCCCTCGAGCAGGATCTCGCAGAAGGGCCTGGGCGTGGCATCGCCACGGGTGCTGACGTACTTCAATTCAGCTCTTCCTTGCGGATGCGCACGATCGGCGCCAGCACCGTCGGCAGGGCCTGCATCTGCGCCAGCGCCTTGTTCATGCGGCCCTCGACCGTGTCGTGCGTCAGGATGATCAGGTCGGTCTGCCGTTCACCCTCGGCGCTTTCGCGCTGCAGCACGGCATCGATGGAGATGTCGTTCTCGGCCAGGATGCCGGTGATGCGCGCCAGCACACCCTTTTCGTCGGCCACCTGCAGGCGCAGGTAGAAGGCGGTGACCACCTCGTCGATGCCGAGGATTGGCGTGTCCTGCATCGCGCTGCGCTGGAAGGCCAGGTGCGGCACGCGGTGATCGGGGTCGGCCGTGTGCAACCGGGTGATGTCCACCAAATCGGCCACCACGGCCGACGCGGTGGGCTCTGCGCCCGCACCTTTGCCGTAGTACAGCGTGGTGCCGACGGCATCGCCCTGCACCACCACCGCGTTCATCGCGCCTTCGACGTTGGCGATCAGCCGGTGGGTCGGGATCAGCGTCGGGTGCACGCGCAGTTCGATGCCCCCCGCGCCGCCCGGCGCGGTTGCCAGGTCATCGCGCCGCTTGGTAATGCCCAGCAGCTTGATGCGGTAGCCCAGCTGCTCGGCATAGCGGATGTCCGCGGCCTGCAGCTTGGTGATGCCTTCGACATGCGCCTTGTCGAACTGCACCGGCACGCCGAAGGCGATGGCGCTCATGATCGTGGCCTTGTGGGCGGCGTCGATGCCTTCGATGTCGAAGGTCGGGTCGGCCTCGGCATAGCCCAGGCGCTGCGCCTCCTTCAGCACGACGTCGAAGTCCAGGCCCTTGGAGCGCATCTCCGACAGGATGAAGTTGGTGGTGCCGTTGATGATGCCGGCGATCCACTCGATGCGGTTGGCGGTGAGGCCCTCGCGCAGCGCCTTGATGATCGGGATGCCTCCGGCCACCGCCGCCTCGAAGGCCACGACCACGCCCTTGGCGCTGGCTGCCTCGAAGATCTCGGTGCCGTGCACCGCCAGCAACGCCTTGTTGGCGGTGACCACGTGCTTGCCGGCGGCAATGGCTTCCAACACCAACGCGCGGGCGATGCCGTAGCCGCCGATCAACTCGATGACGATGTCGATGTCGGGGTTGGCGATCACCTGGCGGGCATCGCTGACCACCGTCACGTCCGGCCCGACCAGGGAGCGCGCACGCTCGACGTCCAGATCGGCAACCATGGTGATCTCTATGCCGCGCCCGGCACGACGACGGATCTCCGCCTGGTTGCGCTGCAGCACCTTGTAGGTGCCGCTGCCGACGGTGCCGATGCCGAGCAGGCCGACCTTGATGGCGTTCATGGTGTTCACAGGGAGTGGCGTTTGCGGTAATGGCCGAGGAAGCGCGCGATGCGGCCGATGGCGTCGCTCAGGTCGTCGGAATTGGGCAGGAAGACCAGCCGGAAGTGGTCGGGCGCGGGCCAGTTGAAGCCGGTGCCCTGCACGATCAACACCTTCTCCTCGGCCAGCAGTTCGTAGGCGAACTGCTGGTCGTCGGCGATCGGGTACATCTTCGGGTCCAGCTTCGGGAACATGTACAGCGCCGCCTTCGGCTTGACCACGCTGACACCGGGGATCTGCGACAGCAGCTGGTAGGCCAAGTCGCGCTGGCGGCACAGCCGCCCGCCTGGCGCCACCAGGTCCTTGATGCTCTGGTAGCCGCCCAGCGCCGTCTGGATCGCCAGCTGCCCGGGGGTGTTGGCGCAAAGCCGCATCGACGCCAGCATGTTCAGGCCCTCGATGTAGTCGCGCGCATGGCGCTTGTCGCCGGAAACGATCATCCAGCCGGCGCGGTAGCCGCACGAGCGGTAGTTCTTGCTCAAGCCGTTGAAGGTGACGAAGAGCACATCGTCGGCCAGCGAGGCGATGCTGGTGTGGGTATGGCCGTCGTACAGCGTCTTGTCGTAGATCTCGTCGGCAAAGACGATCAGCTGGTGCTGCCGGGCCAGCTCGACGATCCGCAGCAGCAGTTCCGGCGGGTAAAGCGCGCCGGTGGGGTTGTTCGGGTTGATGACGACGATGCCGCGCGTGTTGGGTGTGATCTTGGCGCGGATGTCGGCAATGTCCGGCGCCCAGTCGGCCTGTTCGTCGCATAGGTAGTGCACCGGCCGACCGCCGGACAGCGACACCGCCGCCGTCCACAGCGGGTAGTCGGGCGCCGGCACCAGCACCTCGTCGCCGCTGTCGAGCAGCGCGTTCAGGCTCATCACGATCAGTTCGGACGCGCCGTTGCCCAGGTACACATCGTCGACGCCGACGCCGGCAATGTTCTTTTCCTGCGAGTAGTGCACCACCGACTTGCGCGGCGCGAACAGGCCCTTGCTGTCGGTGTAGCCGGCCGAGTGCGGCAGGTTGCGGATCATGTCCTGCACGATCTCGTCGGGCGGCTCCAGCCCGAACACCGCCAGGTTGCCGATGTTCAGTTTGATGATCTTGTGGCCCTCTTCCTCCATCTGGCGGGCCTTGTCCAGCACCGGACCGCGGATGTCATAGCACACGTCGTTCAGCTTGCTGGACTTCAGGATGGGCTTCAACGGGTGGGCTCCTAGGGACCGGACGGCCGGTGGTCGGCACAGTCTGCCGCACCGCAAAAACCTATAATTTTAGCCTCAGGCACCGCCGCATCCCTGCCCGTCCGCGGGCCAGCACCTTGAAGTTCCAGCCCGATCGCGCCGAAGGCGTCAACACCATCACCCGGCACGACGCCGCGAGCATCTGGGTCGGCCAGACGAGCTTCGGCCACAGCCTGCTCGTGCCCTGGCAAGGCGCGGTGCAGGCTTGGGCGCCAGCGCGCATCGAGCACCTGCTGGCCGCGCACTTCGAGCAGGCGCTGGACCTTCAGCCCGAGTTGGTGATCTTCGGCAGCGGCACGCGCCACCGCTTCATTGCGCCGGCCCTGGTGCGCTGCCTGATCGAACGCGGCATCGGCGTGGAGATGATGGATACCGCCGCGGCCTGCCGCACCTACAACGTGCTGGCCAGCGAAGGCCGTACGGTACTCGGCGCCTTGCTGCTCGAGCCGGCCGCCGGGCCCCAACGCTGATGTGTACCGCCGCGGTGGGTGCCATCGGGGTGGCGATGCTTGACTTTATAATTCGCGGTTATGCCGTCACAGGCCCCGCCTTCGAGAGCCGAACCACATGACCCCAGCCGTCAATAAAGCCCTCCCGGAATTCGAAGCCGTCGCAACCAGCGGCGTGAAGTTCACGCCGCAGGCCTATCTGGGCCGTACGGTTGTACTCTACTTCTATCCGAAGGACGCGACACCGGGTTGCACCACCGAGGCGATGCAGTTCCGCGACCGCCACAAGGACTTCGTCAAGGCCGGTTCGGTGGTCTTCGGCGTGTCGCGCGACAACATGAACTCGCACGAGAAGTTCAAGAGCAACCTCGAACTGCCCTTCGACCTGATCGCAGACACCGAAGAGAAGTTGTGCCACATGTTTGGCGTGGTCAAGAACAAGATCATGTATGGCAAGAAGGTCAAGGGCATCGAGCGCAGCACTTTCCTGATCGACCCTGAGGGTGTTCTTCGCGCCGAATGGCGCGGCATCAAAGTCGCCGGCCATGTGGACGAAGTGCTCAAGGCCGTGAAGCTGCTGAAGAAAGCCGCTTGAACATTCCCCCCTGTTTCGTTGTTTGCCCGACGCCGGCCTCGTGCCGGCGTTTTTGCTGATTCAACCCTCCACTCCATGCCGCTGCCCAAGCCTCCTGCCCAGAAAGCCTCCCTGCTCGCCGCCACCGACTTCGAGGCGCAGTCCGCACCGCGCCACGACAAGCGCACGCTGAAACCTGCGGCCACTGCCGACGTGGCCGCAAGCGCGCCGCTGGAACTGTTGGACAGCCGCGTCGCTCCCGCCGTCATGGCCCCCGCCGGGCCGCGGCCGGCGGCCGCGCCCGTGGCGCCCGTCGAGGTTCCGCGGGCGCGCAGCCGAGCACCACGCATCGCCGGACCGGCCAAGCTGTTCGTGCTGGATACCAACGTGCTGATGCACGACCCGATGTCGCTGTTCCGCTTCGACGAGCACGACATCTTCCTGCCGATGATCACGCTGGAAGAACTGGACAACAACAAGAAGGGCTTGAGCGAAGTGGCGCGCAACGCTCGCCAGGTCAGCCGCAACCTGGACTCGCTGGCCACCTTCACCGATGCCAAGGGCAGCACCGATGCCTCGGCCGGCATTCCGTTGTCCAAGACCGGCCACAAGGACGCCGCCGGCAAGCTGTACTTCCAGACGACGCTGCTGGACATCAAGCTGCCCGACGGGTTGCCGCAGGGCAAAGCGGACAACCAGATCCTGGGCGTGGTGCGCGCGTTGCGCGAGCAGCAGCCCGGCCGCGACGTGGTGCTGGTGTCCAAGGACATCAACATGCGCGTCAAGGCCCGCGCGCTGGGCCTGCCGGCCGAGGACTATTTCAACGACAAGACGCTGGACGACGGCGACCTGCTCTACACCGGCGTGATGGCGCTGCCAGCCGACTTCTGGGAGCGCCATGGCAAGACCATGGAAAGCTGGAGCCAGGGCGGCCACACCTATTACCGCATAAGCGGCCCGCTGGTGCCGGTGCTGCTGATCAACCAGTTCGTCTACCTCGAGACGCCCGGCGCCGCGCCGCTGTATGCGCGTGTCACCGAGATCACCGGCAAGACCGCGGTGCTGAAGACGCTGCGCGACTACAGCCATGCCAAGAACGCGGTGTGGGGCGTGACCTCGCGCAACCGCGAGCAGAACTTCGCGCTCAACCTGCTGATGGACCCGGAGTGCGACTTCATCACCCTCACCGGCACGGCCGGTTCCGGCAAGACGCTGATGACGCTGGCCGCCGGCTTGAGTCAGGTGCTGGACGAACGCCGCTACACCGAGATCATCGTCACCCGCGTCACCGTGCCGGTGGGCGAGGACATCGGCTTCCTGCCCGGTGACGAGCAGGAGAAGATGGGCCCGTGGATGGGTGCGCTGGACGACAACCTCGAGGTGCTGGCGCGCACCGACACCGCGGCCGGCGAATGGGGCCGCGCCGCCACCAACGACCTGGTGCGCAGCAAGATCAAGATCAAGAGCCTGAACTTCATGCGCGGGCGCACCTTCCTGAACAAGTTCGTCATCATCGACGAGGCGCAGAACCTGTCGCCCAAGCAGATGAAGACGCTGATCACGCGGGCCGGCCCGGGCACCAAGATCGTCTGCCTGGGCAACCTGGCGCAGATCGACACGCCCTACCTGACCGAGGGCTCGTCGGGCCTGACCTACGCGGTCGACCGTTTCAAGGGCTGGCCGCACGGCGGCCATGTGACGCTGGCGCGTGGTGAGCGTTCGCGGCTGGCGGACTTTGCCTCAGAAGTGCTCTGAGCGCAGGCGAAGAAAGCTCGCGAAGCGGGGCACGCCGCCGGCGGTGTGGCCGCGATGCGTGTAGCTGACCAGGGTGCCGATGGCTGGAGGCGAATCGCGCTGGGCGTCGCTGAAGCCGGTGCCGAGCAGGAACTCCACGCCCTGCTCGCTGCGCACACGCAGCGCCCCGAGCCGCCCTTTGTGCCGGCCGCGGCCGGCGACATGGCCGATGACCCGTGCCTCGGCATCGTGCAGCGGCTTGAGCTTCAGCAACGACGAGCTGCGCCCGGTCTCATAGGGCGCATCGGCGCGATGCAGCATCAGGCCCTCGCCGCCAGCGACTATCACCTCGTCGAGCCGGCGCTGCAGTGCCAGCGGCGAGCTCAGCATCGTCTGTTCCACGGCCTGCAGCTGAGGCCAGCCGGTGTGCCGCGCCAGTGACGAGATGCGCTGTGCTCGAGAGGCAAAGCGGCCACTCGCGCCAGGCAGGTCGAGCACCAGGTAGCGCAGTTCTCGTCATGCCGCCACATCGGGCGACTGTCGCCGCACCAGGCCCGACAGCGTCTCGAAGCGGCCACGGCCGAGCCAAAGCTCACCGTCCAGCGGTACGGCCGGCAGGCGTTCGACGAAGCCCGCGGGAGCCGCAATCGGCATGCCGCTGCGAAAGTGCAGCACGCGGCCATCCCAGACGGCTCGCACGCCGTCGAACTTCTCGCTGACCAGGTAGCCCGTCGGGTCGATGCCCGCCGACGCCGGCTGTGCCAACATCAACGCAGTCGCCGCATGGGCCTCGGGCAGCCTGCCCCAGGCCGGCAGGGTCACCAGGGCGGCGATGACTTGGCGCCGAGTGTGCAGAAAGGGCATGGCAACCTCCTGAAGTGGATGCTGCGCAGTGTTGGGCCGGCGCGCTGCGCTGCCCATCCCTCCGGCGGCGGGATGCCGCACCCCCCGATGGGGGACGGCGCCGCTACTTCTGCGCCACCAGCTCCTTGACCTGCTGCAGCGCGCTCGGGTCCTCGATGGTCGTCAGGTCGCCCGGGTCGCGGTTCTCGGCCACCGCCTGCAGCGCGCGCCGCAGCAGCTTGCCCGAGCGGGTCTTGGGCAGCGCCGACACGAAGAGCACCCGCGCCGGCCGCGCCACCGCGCCGAGCTGGCCGTCCACCAGCTTCATGATGTCGCCTTCGAGCTTCAGCCGCGCGGCGTTGTCGGTCAGCCCGCTGGCGTCCTTGGCGATGACGAAGGCCATCGCCACCTGGCCCTTCAGGTTGTCGGCCACGCCCACCACCGCCACCTCGGCCACGTTGGGGTGGCTGGAGATGCTTTCCTCGATTTCGCGCGTGCCCAGGCGGTGGCCGGCGACATTGATGACGTCGTCGGTGCGGCCGAGGATGAAGTAGTAGCCGTCGGCGTCGCGCACGCCCCAGTCGAAGGTGCTGTACAGCTGCTTGCCGGCCAGTTCTGTCCAGTAGGTCTTGACGAAGCGCGCGTCGTCCTGCCACACCGTCTGCATGCAGCCCGGCGGCAGCGGGCCCTCGATCATGACCACGCCCTTCTCGTCGGCGGCGCGGATCTCCTCGCCGGTGCTCTCGTTGATCAGCTTGACGTTGTAGCCGTACATCGGCACACCGGGCGAGCCGAACTTGCTGGGCGCCTTTTCCACGCCGTTGGCAATGGTCAGGATCGGCCAGCCGCTCTCGGTCTGCCAGTAGTTGTCGATGATCGGCTTGCCCAGCGCTTCGGCGATCCACTTGGCGGTGGGTTCGTCCAGCGGCTCGCCGGCCAGGAACAGCGCGCGCAGCGAAGACAGGTCGTACTTGGACAGATAGGCCGGGTCCTGCTTCTTCAGAACGCGCACCGCGGTCGGCGCGCTGAACATGGCCGTGACCTTGTACTTCTCGACCAGGCTCCACCAGATGCCGGCGTCGGGGCGCGTGGGCAGGCCCTCGTACATGATCGTCGCCATGCCGGCGATCAGCGGGCCGTAGACGATGTAGCTGTGGCCCACCACCCAGCCGATGTCACTGGTGGAGAAGTAGGTCTCGCCCGGCTGGCCCAGGAAGATGTGCTTCATGCTCGCGGCCAGGGCCACGCAGTAGCCGCCGGTGTCGCGCTGCACGCCCTTGGGCGTGCCGGTGGTGCCGCTGGTGTAGAGCGTGTAGCTCGGGTGCGTGGCATCCACCCATTCGCAGGGCACCCGGGCGTCGATGTGCTTGCGGCGCAACTCGCCATAGTCGGCGTCGCGGCCGGCCACGCGGGCGAAGGGCGCCAGGCCGCGGTCAACCATCAGCACGCGCGCCGGCTTGTGTGCCGCCAAAGTGATGGCCTCGTCCAGCAGGCCCTTGTAGGGCACGACCTTGCCGCTGCGGCTGCCGGCGTCGGCGCTGACGATGACCACCGGCGTGGCGTTGTCGATGCGGCTGGCCAGGCTGACGCTGGCAAAGCCGCCGAAGACCACCGAGTGGATGGCGCCGATGCGCGCACAGGCCAGCATCGCAAACGCAGCCTCGGCGATCATCGGCATGTAGATCAGCACGCGGTCGCCCTTCTTCACGCCGAGCTCGATCAGGCAGGCGGCCATGCGCTGCACCTCGGCATGCAACTCGCGGAAGCTGTAGCAGATCTCCTTGTCGACCTCGGTGGAGACCCAGATCAGCGCGTTCTGGTCGGCACGGTCCTTCAGGTGGCGGTCGACCGCGTTGTGGCACAGGTTGGTCTGGCCCCCGGCGAACCAGTGGACGAAGGGCGGTCGGCTGTAGTCGCAGACGGTGTCGAAAGGCTTGTGCCAGTCGATCAGCTGGGCCTGCTCGGCCCAGAAGGCATCGGGCTGCTCGATCGAACGGCGATGGAAGTCCGCGAAATTCATTCTTGTCTCCTTTGGATGGGGCTGCATTCAGCCCGCAATTCGCAGCATCGCCCGGCGGGGGCCGGGCCGCCTTGACGGAACACAAGCTCCGAGGGTGCTCAGGACCGCATTTTCGCGTTGGCGCTTGCGCCATGCTGACGAGGCGGCCGAAGGCGCTCTTATCATGCCGGCCAACCCCGCATAGCGCCCACCACCGATGCCCATCCCCTGCCCCGTGCCCGCTGGCGCAATTGCCCGGAACGCGCGGGCGCGCCGGTGAAGACGGGACGGCGGTGACGGACTACATCGTGATCTTTGGCGCCGCGGTGCGCGCCGACGGCTCAGCCAGCGGCAGCCTGCGCCGGCGCTGCGAAAACGCCGTGCACCACGGCGGCGCCGGGCCCAGTGGCCCGTTCTATCTGCCCAGCGGCGGTGTCGGCCGCCACGCCCCGGCCGAGGCGCTGGTGATGCGCGACATCCTGCTCGAGCTGGGCGTGGAGCCGAGGCGCATCCTGCTCGAATGCGAGGCCCGCGACACGCTCGAATCGGTGCGGCTGTGCACCCGCATCCTGCAGCGGCGTGGCGACGTCGGCCAGGTACAGGTATCGACCAGCAGCTACCACCGGCTTCGCTGCGCACTGTTGTTCCGGCTGGCCGGCTTCGACAGCTCGGCCCTGCCCGCCGCGTCGGACCGGCCCCACCTGGGCTGGGGCAAGTGGTTGCGCTACGTCATCAAGGAACTGATGGCCACACCCTGGGACGCAGCAGTGCTGCTGCTGCACAGGTTCCGCCGTACGATTTGAAACCGGGCCCGCGTTCACGCCAGGCCGCCAGGCCCCCCGAGGACGATTGCAAATGAAGATCTTCCTGTCATATGCCTCAGAAGACCGGCCGCAGGCCGAGGAGATCCAGCTGGCGCTGGCAGGTGCCGGGCACGAGGTCTTCTTCGATCGCCAGAGCTTACCGGCCGGCGGGGACTACCACGCTCGCATCAAGGCCTCGGTCGACGAGGCAGAGCTGTTCGTCTTCCTGATCTCGCCCGATTCGGTAGACGCCGGCAGCTACACCCTGACCGAGATGGGCTACGCCCGTGCGCGCTGGCAGCATCCCAGGGGACATGTGCTGCCGGTGCTGCTGCGGCCCACGGATTTCAAGACGATTCCGGCCTACCTGAAATCGGTGACGGTGCTCGAGCCGAGCGGCAATGTCGCAGCCGAGGTGGTGAGCGCGGTCGCACGCGCTGTCGGCGGTACTGCGAACGGCGGAATGCGCAAGTACGCGCTGATCGGTGCTACCGGCGTGGTCCTGCTGGCGGGCGCCCTCTATGCGGTGATGAAGCCGTCCGATCCGCCTGCGGCTCCGGGCAGCCCCGTCGCCATCGACACGAAGCCCCCCTCACCTCCGCCCGGTCCCGAGCTGCCCAATCCGGTGCAACTGCGTTTCAGCTACAAGCCAGTGGCCGAAGCCAAGGTGGCGTTGGACGACACGCTGCGCGTCAATCTGCAGACCAAGCGGCGCATCGTCGACGGCGTACGGCTGGCGCGACAGGACGGCGGCTTCTACATTCACGACACGCAGTATCCGGCCGCGGACGATCACATCCTCGGCACGTTGAGCCGGGAGATCCGCGAGTCCAGCCTTGGCGCGCCGCCCGGGCCTGCCCGCTTCTGCCTGAAGCGGCCGGAGGTGCTGGAGCCCTCGAACGAGCAGCATGTGCACCTGGACTGCGACGAAAGCAACTCCTGCAAGCTGCATTTCCCCAGCCCGAAGTGGCTGGAACCCTGTCCGGTGGAGGAGATCAAGACTTCGCGCAGCTTCAGCCTGCTGCCGCTGGCCCATGCGGCCGACACCACGCGGCGCTGGTCGGTGCCCTCGGCCAAGACACTGGCCGTGTACAAGGACCAGATGAAAGGCGTGGGCTACACGCTGGTCCAGATCGAGACCGATGCGCTGCACGACCCGGCGATCATCGGCGTCGAGGTCGACGTGCGCGTCAACGGCGTGCCGATCCTGGAGGACGGACTGGCCCCCGCGTTGCGCCCGGTTCCCAACAATCCAGACAAGGCCTTTCGACACAGCTTCGCGCTGCAGTCGCTGGATTTCGAAGGCGCCCAGGCCGGCTGCGAAGCCATCGTGCTGACGCTGCGCCCGCGCCTGTCCAGCGGCAAGACGGGCGCGCCGCTGAGCGCGATGCTGCCCTACGTGGCCCTGCGCGACGCACCGGGCAAGCAGCTGCCCTTCGGCAAGGGCACGCTCAGCTGGTCGGCCAAGTACGTGGTGCCGGATGCGGAATGGAGCCATGAGGCCTTCATCACCTCGGTGAGCTACTCCACCTCGGGCGGCGAGGCGGCGGCCGCGCGCGCCCGCGAGCGCGCCGTGGCGCTGAAGCAGGATTTCGACAAGCTCGGCCTAACCCACAACGGCCGGCCGCTGGTGGCGGTGATCCGACCGCCGCTGACGCTCACTGGCGACAGGCTGGCCTACGGGCTGACCACCGGCGCGGTGCAGGCCTCGGGCCAGGTGCGTTTCACCTTCTCGCCGCAGGAAGCCCACGCGCTCGGCGACACGCTGCTGCAGGCGCGCAGCGGCAACGCCACCGCGCGCCGCGTCATCGACCGCGAAAAGTACATCTACAAGGTGGCGGGCACGCGCGAGCGCCAGGACACCCCCACGCCCAGCGGCGTGTGCGGCCATGTCAAGGCGCCTTGACGCCCGCCCTTCTGCGTCTGGGCCCGGAAGCCAGCGAGCACAATAGCGCCATGGGCCATACCTTCATTCCGCTGGTTGATCTGCGCCATGGGCTGATTGCGCGTGCCGTACCCGGCGACAGCCCAGCGCCGGGCGGCCTGCTCAGCGACCGGCTGGGCCGGCCGCTGCGCGACCTGCGCATTTCGGTCACCGATCGGTGCAACTTCCGCTGCAGCTACTGCATGCCGAAGGAGGTGTTCGACAAGTCGCATACCTTCCTGCCGCACAGCGCGCTGCTCAGCTTCGAGGAGATCACGCGCACGGCGCGGGTGTTCGTCGCGCACGGCGTGCGCAAGCTGCGGCTCACAGGCGGCGAGCCGCTGCTGCGCAAGAACCTGGAGCGGCTGATCGAGATGCTGGCCGCACTGCGCACGCCGGACGGCCAGCCGCTGGACATCACGCTCACGACCAACGGCTCGCTGCTGGCACGCAAGGCGCGCGCCTTGAAGGACGCCGGGCTGCAGCGTGTCACCGTCAGCCTGGATGCGCTCGACGATGCCATCTTCAGGCGCATGAACGATGTCGACTTCCCGGTGGCCGACGTGCTGCGGGGCATCGAGGAAGCGCAGGCCGTGGGCCTGGCGCCGATCAAGGTCAACATGGTGGTCAAGCGCGGCACCAATGACCATGAGGTGCTGCCGATGGCGCGGCACTTCCGCCACAGCGGGATCGTGCTGCGCTTCATCGAGTACATGGACGTGGGCGCCACCAACGGCTGGCGCATGGACGAGGTACTGCCCTCGGCGCAGCTGATCGAGACGCTGCAACATACGCATGCGCTGCAAGCCATCGACCCGCAGGTCGAAGGTGAGACGGCCGAACGCTGGCGCTATGTCGATGGCAGTGGCGAGATCGGGCTGATCTCGAGCGTCACCCAGGCCTTCTGCCGCGACTGCAACCGCGCCCGGCTGTCCACCGAAGGCAAGCTGTTCCTGTGCCTGTTCGCCAGCGCCGGCCACGACCTGCGCACGCTGCTGCGCGGCGGCGCCAGCGACGAGCAGATCGCCGCGGCACTGGCCGGCATCTGGAGCCAACGCAGCGACCGTTATTCCGAGCTGCGCGGCGCAGCCGGTGGCGGCAGCGATGCCGGCGCACGTCGTGTCGAGATGCACTACATCGGCGGCTGAAGACCATGTGGCCCGGCTGGAAGACCTCGCGAACCCGCTGGGAGCTGCTGTGGGCCACCGTTGCCAGCTTGCTGTTGCCGTGGATGCTGGGCGAGCTGGTCAAGACCTTCCATCAGCCGGGTCTGGACGACCAGTCCGAGCGCAATCAGATGCTGGTGGACTTCATCGTTGCCGGCGGCATCCTGTTCGCGCTGACGATGGTGCTGACCTATGCCATCGGCTGCTGGATCACCGCGGTGATGCACGGTCCGCGCCGCGATGGCGATGTCTTCCCTGCCGACCAGGGGCGGCCTGCGTCCGATGACTGAGGTCGCGCTGTCGCTGCAGGACATCGCTTCCTGCGTGGCCGGTTACGACCCCGACGCGCTGCCGGTGGCGCAGGCGCAGGAGTTCATCGCCCGGCTGGTACCGGTGGTGCAGGCGGTGGAGCAGCGTCCCATCCGCGACGCGCTGGGCCGCGTGCTGGCTCGCGACATCATCTCGGCCTTCGACGTGCCGGCGCACGACAACTCGGCGATGGACGGCTACGCACTGCGCGGCAGCGAACTGCGGGCCGACGCGCCGACACGGCTGCGCATCGTCGGCAGTGGCCTGGCCGGGCAGAACTTCTCAGGCGACGTGCCGGCTGGCGGCTGTGTGCGCATCACCACGGGTGCGGTCATGCCCCCCGGGCTGGATACCGTGGTACCGCAGGAGTTCACCCAGGGCGAGGGCGACCAGGTGCTCGTGCCCCAAGGGCTGCTGCGCACTGGCGACAACCGCCGCCTGGCCGGCGAGGACCTGGCCCGTGGCGAGGCCGCGCTGGCAGCGGGCCGCGTGTTGCGCCCGGCCGACCTGGGGCTGCTGGCCTCGCTGGGCCTGGCCGAGGTACCGGTG
>Ga0316600_10000738_pt1 | contig 15364 bp, 13 predicted proteins | sample OWC_soil_day5_CT_FD_207652 | JGI IMG/M metagenome (GOLD analysis project Ga0316600, IMG submission 207652) | Wetland soil microbial communities from Old Woman Creek delta, Ohio, United States - OWC_soil_day5_CT | ecosystem: Environmental > Terrestrial > Soil > Wetlands | place: USA: Ohio... | reverse complement strand
AAAAGTAAGGTGGAAAAGCTGTTCGATTTCATAAAAGTGAATATGCTAAACTGCCCGCTGTTGTGGGCAGTTTTTCTTTTTTAACTCAAAGGGACGGTTCTATCGAGTTACGCTTTGGAAATTACAGTTTGACTCATACCTGTCACTCTTGCTATCTGCCGCGTTGATATGCCCTCTATTTCCTTTATTTTTCTTATTATCTCATCTCGTCTTCTTCTTTCCATGTTCTGCAATTCGGCAGGCATCTTAACATTTGCATACTTTTGTATCATTTTCTTGGCATCTTCATCTGTTATTCTTTTTGCTTCCTTCATTTCAATACAATTATCATCAGCTTGTTCATTCATATATTTTTTAAAACCAGTGATAGCTTTTTCGCGTTCTTCAGCAAAAATAGCTAATATGAAATCAGTCTCAATGATTTTATTCTGACCTATGTATTCAGCATAACTGCTCCACTTATAATTAAATAGACTTTTCTCTTTTCCAGCTTTTAGTGGATTTTGATGAATATATCGCAATACTGTCAGTAAATATTCATCCGTTTCTACAACTTCACTTTTAAATCGATCTTGAAATAAGTGACCAACTCGATCATATTTACGATTGTACCACCCTACATAGCTTACTCCAATTCTCTTCATAGTGTGTCCGATTGTCTCTTTACCTTCCTTTATCAGCAAGTGGATGTGATTATCCATTAAACAATATCCATATAGAATATAGCTAGCAATTTCTTTATAATATTGTAAATATCCTATAAACTTTTCTCGATCTTCATCATCCTCAAATATGACTTGTTTATTGATTCCCCGTATAATAATGTGATAGATTCCGCTTTCGCTCCTTTGACGCGCTTGTCTGGACATTTTTATCACCTCATTGATATTCTATCACTTCTTTCTTTTAAACTCAGCAGAACCGTCCCTTTGAGTTTTTCCATCTTCATAATATATTTACTATATAAAATTAAATCCCTGCCGAATTTAGCATAATTTTGCAAAGTAACTAAATTTTTATAAAAGCCAAGGCCGACAAGCCATAATGTCTTATCAAAATTTACTCAGTATACTAAAAAATAAAGCGGCACACACTTTTACTAGGAGGTGTGAGTAATGTCTAAACAAAAAAACATCCTAAAAGTCATCGATAAGGCTAGAAAGAACAACATTTTCCCCAATATCACCACAGCCTACGCCATACTTAGTTCAAAAGATGATATAGGCTTGGACGCCACTGCCACTATAAAACAAAATAACAAAAAGGCGCCCTAAAGGCCAATGTCATTAAGTTAATAAAATATTTTTTTGGTACTTCGCCTTCTCAACCGAAAAGGTACTTTACGATTTTGCGTAAAGTACCTTTTCTATCATTGTACAACTCGTTATAAACGATTGCACTTGATCCAGAGAAGAATCAATGTCCTTCAAAGATTTCGATTAAGCTTTTCACTGCCATGGTGGCGGAAATGCGCCCTTCTATCACATCTTGTTCAATTATCGGCTTTTTCTGAATTACTTCGGGATGATTCATAAATAAGGTTTGTAAATATTCTTGCACCATTGACTGTACCCAGCTTAACATTTGCGTCCGCCGTCGTCTTTCAAAAATTCCAGATGCTGCAGTTACAGTCTGAAACTTATCAATCATCCGCCAAACATCTTCCACTCCCTCACCAGTATACGCGGAACAAGTATGTCCTTTGGTAACCCATCCTTCTGTAGCGGGACGCAAGAAATGCAAGATGCGGTCATAGTCTACTTTCGCCATCAAAGCCTTCTGCTTGTTATCACCATCTGCCTTATTAATTACAATAGCATCCGCTAATTCTATGACTCCTTTTTTCATACCTTGCAGTTCATCTCCTGCTCCGGTGATCATCAGCAAGAGGAAAAAATCAACCATAGAGCGAACTGTTACTTCGCTTTGCCCTACGCCGACGGTTTCAATTAACAGTACATCATAGCCACCAGCTTCGCATAGCAGAATCGTTTCCCGGCTTTTACGAGTTACCCCTCCCAATGTTCCGCTGGAAGGAGAAGGTCTGATAAAAGCTCTCGGGTCACGAGAGAGTTGTTCCATGCGAGTCTTGTCTCCTAAAATACTGCCCTTCGTTACCGTACTGCTAGGATCAACTGCCAGCACTGCTACTTTATGCCCTTTATTACACAATTGACACCCCAAAGCCTCAATAAAAGTACTTTTTCCGGCTCCCGGGACACCAGTAATTCCTACGCGGACGGATTTACCTGTATGAGGCAGCAATTGTTTTAATATTTCCTGGGCCAGCTCCATATGAGCTGGCAAATTACTTTCAATGAGTGTGATCGCTCTGGACAGCATAACCCGATTGCCGCTCAATACACCTTGAACATATTCATCTACGGAAGGCTGGCGACGAACAGCTCGGGGCTGAAAAGACATATCTGTTTTTTCCTGGTTCTGCATACCATCATGCCGGCTCTGAATTCCGCCCATAACTTCTGTAGTAAACGCCTCTCCCGCATTGGCTGGAATCCATTCCGGCTTCCACCGATCCTTCTTCTCTTCATGATTCATATCATTTCACTTCCTGTGAATAACGTCCTAACTCTTTTAATATTTTCTCTGCTGCTACCGGAATAATAGTTCCAGGTCCAAAAATGGCTGCTGCTCCATTTTCTCGCAAGAACTCATAATCTTGGGCCGGAATAACCCCACCGATGACAACCATAATATCTTCTCGTCCAAGCTTCTTAAGTTCTTCAATTAGTTGTGGCAGCAACGTTTTATGTCCAGCTGCCAATGAACTCATACCTACTACGTGAACATCATTATCGACCGCTTGCTGTGCGGTTTCTTCTGCGGTTTGGAACAAAGGTCCGATATCTACGTCAAATCCCATATCGGCAAAGGCGGTTGATATTACTTTTGCTCCTCGATCATGACCATCCTGCCCCATTTTGGCAATCATAATTCTTGGGCGACGACCTTCTGTTTTTTCAAACTCATCAGCCATGGCCCTTACTTTATTGATCGTTTCTTCTTCGGCAAACTCACTGCTATACACCCCGGAAATCGAACGGATAATCGCCTTATGCCGTCCGGCGACGTGCTCAATAGCATCGGAAATTTCACCTAAACTCGCTCTGGCTCTTGTTGCTTCAATGGCCAGTGCCAATACATTTCCTTCTCCAGTTTCCATGGATTTTGTAATGGCCTCCAAGGAACGTCTAACCCTATCATTATCCCGGTTGCTGCGCAGTTTTTCCAACCGCTGAATTTGAGACAGACGAACGGCAGTATTATCTACGGACAAAATATCAAGAGGATCTTCTTTTTCCAGCCGGTACCGATTGACTCCTACAATCGTTTCCCTGCCTGAGTCAATATGTGCCTGACGTCTTGCCGCTGCTTCCTCAATTCTCATTTTAGGAAGTCCTGTGTCAATCGCCTTGGACATACCTCCTAATCGTTCTACTTCCTGAATATGACTCCATGCTCTTTTAACCAACTCATTTGTCAAGGCTTCTACATAATAAGAGCCGCCCCATGGATCGAGAACTTTACAAACCATGGTCTCATCTTGAATATAAAGCTGTGTATTACGAGCTATTCGGGCAGAGAAGTCTGTAGGCAACGCAATGGCCTCATCCAGTGCATTAGTATGCAATGATTGTGTATGACCAAGGGCAGCTCCCATAGCTTCCATGCAAGTGCGTCCTACATTGTTAAAAGGATCTTGCTCAGTCAGGCTCCAGCCTGAAGTTTGGGAGTGAGTTCTAAGGGCCATGGATTTTGGGTTTTTAGGATTAAATTGTTTAATAATCTTAGCCCATAGCAAACGTCCTGCCCGCATTTTGGCTACTTCCATAAAATAATTCTTACCAATCGCCCAGAAAAAGGATAGCCGCGGAGCAAAGGCATCCACATCCATGCCTGCCTTAATTCCTGTTTTAATATACTCCAAACCATCGGCTAAGGTATAACCAAGTTCAATATCTGCAGTAGCTCCTGCTTCTTGCATATGGTAGCCGGAAATACTAATACTATTAAACTTTGGCATAAATTGTGAGGTATAAGAGAATATATCTGCAATGATGCGCATGGATGGCTCAGGTGGATAGATATAGGTATTACGCACCATAAATTCTTTCAAGATATCATTTTGAATGGTACCTGTTAGTAACTCCTGTTTTACCCCTTGCTCTTCTGCTGCCACAATATAAAAAGCCAATATGGGCAGCACAGCCCCATTCATTGTCATGGATACTGACATCTTATCCAAAGGGATACCTGAGAATAAAATTTCCATATCTAAGATGGAATCAACAGCAACACCGGCCTTTCCTACATCCCCCACAACACGGGGATGATCAGAATCATAACCTCTATGGGTCGCCAAATCAAAAGCAATGGACAGACCTTTTTGCCCGGCAGCCAAGTTCCGCCGATAAAAGGCATTACTTTCCTCAGCAGTGGAAAACCCTGCATATTGACGCACTGTCCATGGTCTCAGCACATACATATTAGCATAGGGCCCCCGCAAGAAGGGCGCGATTCCAGCTACATAAGGCAAATGATCGATTCCCTCGAGATCAGCTTTGGTATATAAAGGTTTTAGATTGATTTGCTCCATCGTCTTAAATTCTAATTCATCGAGCAACTTACCGCTATTACGTTCCACTTCTTTCTGCCAGGCAGATATATCGGAAGATTCAAAGTCTTTTCGGCAAGAGATTTTAGTAAAATCTGGTTTTATTAACATTACACAATACCTCTATCTTTCTGAAGTTTGGCAAGCATTTTATAACAATTGGCTCTAACATGGATAAAATCGTCGATCCCAGCTTCTTTGTACACCAGTTGTAAATCTTCTGGCGGTAAACCTGCTAAAAATAAGGTAATCTGAGGATTGCCTTCCTTAATGAGTTTAGCCAAAGGTGGTACTAATTCTGGATAGGTGGCATCTGTTGAGCAAATGACAGCAATTGTTGCCCCGGACTCCAAAGCAGCCTTAGCCGCTTCTTCTACCGTAGCAAAGCCATTGTTTTTCAACATAGTAAAAGCGCCTACCTCTAAAAAGCCGCTGACAAAATCGGCTCGTGCCTTATGCTGAGGAATTTCTCCCATATTAACAAGGAATACCTCTACATTCTTGCCCGTTCTTTCGATATAGGATTCTGTACGCTGGCGCATTTGCCTATATTGTTCGTCAGCTGAATGAAGATTCATAGGGTTAATTGATGTTACATTCTGATTTTTACGAATCACATTCGTAATATCCCCCAATGTAGCTCCACTAAGAATAGCAGTAATGGCTGCCTCTAAAAGAGATTTTTCTGCTGTCCTCTTCAAAGATGACTGCTCCACTTCTTCTAATCTGCTTTTACATTCTACATCGTCAATATCCAGGCGATAGTCATTAATTTGGTTTTTGCGCTGCTCTTTAAAAATACGAGCGTCAAAGGCAGGGACCTCCAATGGTTTTTCCAGAAGATTAGGATACATATTCGTTCCTAAAATGACATCTTTACGCTTGGCCAGACCATCTGCCCTACTTTTAGCTGTAGCTCCTACCTGTTCCTGAGGCAAGTTTTGCTGCAAGGACTCTATAATTCCTCCTGCTGACTCTACCTCTTGAAACAAGGTCCAAGTCCTTTCGGCAACCTCACTGGTTAGCTTTTCGATATACCAAGATCCCCCTGCCGGATCAACTGGCTGCGTCAAATTACATTCCTGCTGCAGCATGATTTGTGTATTGCGGGCAATACGATGAGAAAAATCATCTGCTGGTCGCACGGCTTCATCAAAATAACCTACATGCAAACTATCCACACCGCCTACAATAGCAGAAAAGGCTTCTGTGGTTGTCCTAAGCATATTTACATAAGGATCATAGACACTTTTTGTAAAAGCAGAAGTTCGTGCATGAATGTACATCTTTTGCGCTTCTTGGTTTCCGCCGAAGGCCTCGACAATCTGTGCCCACAACATACGCCCAGCTCTGAGTTTAGCAATTTCCATAAAGAAATTAGTACCTACCGAGAAGGAAAAAACGATCTGTTTAGCAGCGACATCGATAGCAACGCCCCGCTGCTGCATCTTCTGCAAATATTCCACACCAGTGGCTAATACAAAAGCTAATTCCTGTACTGCATTTGCACCACTATTATGATAAGGATGCCCTTGTACCAGTATCGTTCTTAATTGTTTTGTATTATCGTGAGCCCAATTAGCTGTCGCTGCCATTTCATCATAGTAGGTATCTAAAGAATATGATAATTCACCCACTGTAGCCAAATATCCGATTGGATCTACACCAATGCAGCCTTTTAACTGATGATAATCTCTGCCATTGGCTTTCATTAAGGCTGCAAATAAACTAAGCAGCTGCATACCAGAAGTACCCGCAAAGATCAATAATGGAGTTTTTTCTAAATCAAAACCATGAAAAGCCTGCTGTACATCATCTAAGGTTGATAAAGATATGCCTTTGCCGAGATAAGCATCATCGGCCTTGTCACCATCAATGCCATTCAAGGTCGCTTTGTCGGCGACTACATGAATGGTTGTTCCACCCTTATTTAACTCTTGCTGCAGAACTTCATGCATTTTCACAGCAAAAGGTTCGGCACACTCTTGGCTGATCTCCCATGGTTTGTCTAAGTATCCCATAGCATTGGATCCTCGTACAAAAGGAAAGCTGCCAGGCAAGGATTCACAATGAGTTAATCCTTCCAAATCTTCCATCCGATACATTGGCTGCAAATTAATGCCTTCATAGGTTTTGGTGATTAGTTTTTTCTCCCAATTCGCTCCTTTTAGTGCTTTTTCTGACTCAGCCCGCCATTCTTCATAGGTGGGATAGGGAAACTCAGCAAAGAACCGTACTGGCGACTCTTCATGATCTGTTTCTTTATTCTCTACATTCTGATTTGACATACTTTCACCATCCATTTCATTGTCATTCTCTAGCTTTTCATTCAATGATCCATTAAGGCTGACTGATAATCTGTACTCGATCCACACCAAAGCTGGAACGAATCAGCGGCACGAACCTGCTAAAATATCACTGATAGCAACGTATTTTATCACCCCTTTTCAAAATAAAAAAACTCCCAGCATAGGCCGAGAGCTTAAACGCAAGTATAGAAATAGTATTAATAAAGCCTGGCTATTCATAAAACAGCCAGGACGAAAAAAACGCGAATCTTGCGCGTAAATCCCCTCCCCATCTCTCGCAGGTCAATCGGTGATTGCTATATAGGCAGTTCTCCTGACTTTGGATCATTGCTTACCCATACCTTCCCAGAATGATTACTCCAGTGGCATAAAAATGGGTTTGCTCCTCATTACAGTGGCGGGACCGCGCCGGAATTGAACCGGACTTCCCTATTAAGCCCCAAAGGGCACCTATACCATCCATATGAAATTTTAGATACGTTACATTATTCACTTTATAATATCTTTATAGAATTGTCAAGTTTTATGTGCTATGCTGATTGGATTGTATACGAATCTTAAATCTGTTAAATAAAAAAATGGATCGGAGTATATAGTCAATTGTATTGACCAGCCAAACTCCTGCAATCCCAAGCGTAAAATAAAAACAAAGTACATAAATTCCGACTACACGGATGACCCAGATTCCAAAGATTGTGCTGTACATAGGACTTTTCGTATCACCTGATCCTTGCAGTGCTCCAGTAAGAACCAAACTCATTGCAATAAATGGCTGTGCAAAGGCATCAATACGAAGCCCCAGGGTCACCATGTCAATTACATCCTGATTACCTGTAAACCAAGGTCCGACTACTGTGGAAAAAGTGAAATACAAGACTCCGACAAAGCTCATAAATATAACAGCAATCCACATGGTTACCATTCCGTAATGATAAGCATCATTTTTACGCTTTGCCCCTATGTAAGTGCCTACAAGAGTTGCAGCTGCAACCCCCATACCATAACCAGGCATATAAGAAAAATAAGAAATATTTCCTGCTAAAAGAAAAGCGCTATACACATCCGTTCCAATCCGTACAATTAATCCCGCATAAAATAACTGCCCCAAACGCATAATTAATCGTTCAATAATTGCAGGACCAGAAATCGTCAGCAAAGGGACTGTGTATTCTTTCGATGTTCCTTTAAGCAATGAAAAAGAGATGGCTGATCGCTGAATATAAAAATATAATGCGGTCATTCCAATCATTCGAACAATGGTTGTTGCCCAAGCAGCTCCCGCAATTCCCCAGCCGCTCCAGCCCCCTAAACCAAAAATCAGAACATAGTCCAAGGCAATATGAATGAGATTGATCCATATACCCACCTTCATAGGATTTTTACTATCACCAGTACTTCGCAATATGCTGCCAAAATTGGTCATAAGAGCGGTAAAGATCGCAGGAATGCCTACAATTTCAAAATACACGATCCCCATGGCTAAAACATCGTCTTCAATTCCCATACTACGCAGCAAAGGTTCTGCCAAACACAAGGTAATAATGCCAAAGATAAGCCCGATGATTCCAGAAATAATGGTTGACTGTCGTGCTATTTTTTTTGCTTTATCAAGTTCCCCAGCCCCTATGGAACGGGCTATGAGTGAAGATGTTCCAATCCCCATCGCCAAAAACACAGCTATGTAAATTGCGATAATAGCATTTGTGATGCCAACGGCCGACACTTCATGCAAACCAATTTTAGATACAAAAAGAGTGTCAACAAACCCGACGATCGTAATTAAAAAATTCTCAATTACAGTCGGTACCGCAAGTGTTAATACAACTTTTACTTTTTTCTTTACATTTGGATTCAGAAGATTCTTAAGCATACTTAGACTCCTGCCTGAGACGAATAGTAGAAAAGGCACATTACATTGGGCTTAATCCTGCCTGCTTTTAAAGAAAGAATTGATTTTTTTAAAAAGCTTAAGAATTGGATTGATTAGAAACGGTATAAAGGCCAATGCAATCGGAACATAGTTCGCTAATGTTCTAACCAAGGTGCCAGAGTGAGCATATGCGATTGCCGGTATAACAAGCATTACTATCATCAGTCGAATTACTCTCATCTTTCTACCTCCTTCTAGCTATGCAAATCAATATGAAAACTGCCTAATGTACCTTTTCTTAAAACATATCTTTCAATAAAATAGTTAATTTTTGGGTACGATCTTTTTTCTTTATTTTATCCCCCCCTAGGGGATATTGCAAGATTTTTGTTTAGAACCTTGTAAGTTATTCGCCTATATATTATAATAAAACGCTTCGCGTCCTTTAAAACTAAGACCTTTTGAACCGCGAAGACGCCAAGAATAGGAAGAACACGAAGCAAACATACTCGACCTATTAACTTCGCGCCTTCGCGTTTCCGTGTTTTTGCTCCAAATCATAATAAATTCTAGCGCATAAACGTTAAAAAGGTCTGCAAAATTGCAGACCTTTTTAATGTTTATACACTATTTACTTAGATGCAACTGATTTTTCCATATGCACAATTTGAGCATCTCCCTGTTCTTCCACTACGATGCGAAAACCTTGCTTCTCCCAGAAATGAAAGCCGCCTGGCAAGAATCGGTGTGTGTGCAGATATATGGTTTCATACTCTTTTTCACAACCAAAAGCTTCGACTTCTTTTAGCAGTCTCGATCCAATACCTTGTCTTCTTAAGGTTTTTTCAATATAACAGCGTCCAATTTCCGCAGTGGTCTTACCGGGATAGCGTCCTTTCAGAACGGCGATCCGGTCATTATACTCACAAATCGCAATTGTCCCGATAACAGCGCCCTCAGGAGAGAAGGCAGCCCACATTTGATTGCGGGCAGGCTCAATATATAACTTCGCCAGTCCCCAGACATCATCGGTAATAGCACTTTGGCCATCATGAGAAAAGAGGTCTTGCAGCTGTCCTAACAAGAAATTTTGCACACTGGCAACATCATTATTGTCGATCTTGCGAATCACTATATTACGGGCCTCCATCGTAACCTTCCTTTCATGTCCGGCTAAATGCCGTTTTTCCCTGATTGCGGCTTTAATAAATGGCAGGCAGCACTGTGCCCTGGCCAAAGCTCCTCGATCACCGGTTTTTCTCTTCTACATAGTTCCATGCTTTCCGGGCACCTGCTCTGAAACGGGCACCCTGGCGACAAGTCAAGAGGGCTTGGTATTTCGCCCTCCAGCGGCCGGACCACTGTGCCCTCTTTTTTCTTCACCGGAAAAACCGCCTGCAGCAACGCCTTTGTATAAGGATGCTTCGCTTCATTTAGTACGTCGCCCGCAAGCACCTCTACTATATTACCGAGATACATTACGGCAATACGATGGCTTATCTGCGATACTAGTGCCAAATCATGACAGATAAAAATCATGGACAGATTCTTTTCCCGCTGTATTCTGACCAGAAGCTCTATAATCTTTTTCTGCACCGATACATCCAGTGCACTGGTCGCCTCATCACAAACGAGGATCTCCGGTTCAAGCGCCAGCGCCCGGGCAATCCCGATGCGCTGACGCTGCCCCCCACTCATGTTGCCGGGATAGCGGTCGGCAAACTCTTCCGGCAGTTCAACCATACGCAAAAGTTCTTCAGCCTTTTTTCCCGCATCGCGGTCTTTTATCAGCTTAAAGTTGCGCAGCGGCTCGCAAAGGATATCTTTTATCTTCATCTTCGGATTAAAGGCCTGCGAGGGATCCTGAAACACCATCTGAATATGCCGCCGGCTTTGCCGCATACGCTCTCCCGTAAGCCGGGTCAGATCCTCTCCTCGGTAGCAGATAGCTCCACTTGTCGGCGCATGAAGCTGCATGATCAGTTTTACAAGCGTACTTTTACCGCAGCCACTTTCGCCAACAATGCCAAGCGTTTCTCCCTGATAAAGGGATAGAGAAACATCATCACAAGCTGTCAGCATGCAACCGTCAGCTACCGGAAAACGTTTTACGATATGCTCGATTGTTAAAATCGTCTCCTTGTCAGCTGACATAGCTTTTCCCTCCAACCTGCGGTACCGCATCTAACAGTTCTTTCGTATACACCGACTGTGGCCGGGCGATAATCTCATTCGTTCTACCGGATTCTACGATCTCGCCTGCTTGCATAACGATCAGCTTATCCGACATATAAGCTGCCACACCGATATTATGTGTAACAATAATGATTGCCGTTTTATCTTGTTCGCAAATCTCCATCATTTCTTTTACTACCTGCGCCTGCGTTGTCACATCCAGAGCCGAGGTCGGCTCATCCGCCAGCAAAAGCCGCGGTTTAAAAAACATCGCCATTGCCACGCCGACACGCTGACGCATACCGCCGCTTAGTTCAAACGGATAGCTTTTCATAATGTTTTCCTGATTAGGCAAGTGCATTTTCCTGAGCATATCTTCTGCTGCCTTGGCTGCTTCCTTTTTTGTCAGCGGCGAGTGCTCACGTATATACTCTATGAACTGGCTGCCGATACGGGCGATAGGATCCAGTATGCTGCCGCTGTCCTGAAAAACCATAGTTGCCTTTGTTCCACAGAGGCCACGCCACTCTTCAGGGGTCTTCTCCAATAGATTTTTTCCTTCAAAGAGAATTTTCCCGCCGCTTACACGCCCCTCATGGGGCAGGCAGCCAAGAATCGCGCGGATAACCGTTGTCTTGCCACTGCCGCTTTCGCCTACAATTGCAAGGACTTCGCCTTCATCAAGCGATACATTCACATTCCGGACGATTTCACGTTCCCCATAGGATACTGAAAGGTCCGATACTTCTAGCAACATTTCAGTTCTCCTTCGTGTGATATTATTTTTTAGCGGGTTTAATCTTATTGGTCAGCCAATAATAATCGGACGGATACATCTGGGCGCCTTCAATCGAGGTTGAACTAATGATGTTTGTTTCCGGATAGCCCAGAAACAGAGCGGCCCCGTCGTTCATAATGATCTGCTGACAATCGATGATTAGCTGGCGACGCTGTTGACGGTCAAATGTTGTGGAAAGTTCCGCAAACTTCGCATCTAGTGCAGGATTGCTGTAACCGGAGCCGTTCTGCGGATTATCGCCGTTTGTATTCGTTTTCCAATACCAGTTCAAGAAAATCTCCGGATCGCCGGTATTGGCAGTCGTAATGTTTGAAATCAAAAGGCCATATTCGCCGTTAATCCCCATTTTATCGATTAAGTTATAGTCTACTGTCTTAATTTTTACATCAAAACCAACCTTCTTCGCATCAGACTGCACAGCCTCAGCATAAATGGGCAGTTCAGCGCGGCTGTTGTATACCACAAAATCCACCGTAAGCTTCTTTCCCTCTTTTTCCAAAATACCATCGCCGTCAGCATCCTTCCAGCCCGCTTCGGCCAACAGCTGTTTGGCACGTTCGATATTATAGCTGTTCGGATCCTTGAGCTGATCGAAACCGTAATCCATCGATGGCGGTACTGGCGCCTTGCCTTCAATAAAGGTACCCTTCAGAATAACCTCATTGTACACTTTTCTATCGCAGGCACTGATAAATGCCGCACGAACCTTCGGATCACCCAAAACGTCTTGTTGATTAATCCGGGCTAATACGGTGCGAAGCGAGGCAATTCTGTCAACATGGAATTTCGTCTTATCGTTAAAAAGACCAATGTCACCTGCCGCAATATTGACCGCCATGTCCACCTCACCGGACTGCAAAGCCATTGCCCGTGTGTTCGGATCATCTATGGATGGAATTTCAACAGTCTCATAAGGCACTACGCCGTCCCAGTAATAGGGGTTTTTTACCATAACTGCTTTATCCTTGACGAAAGTCTTGCACATATACGGACCGGTGCCAATAGGTCCTTCCTTTGCAAAATTACGTGCCGGTTCAGCCGATACATCCACAATTAAAAAGAGCGGATCAGCTAAAAAGCCCGGCATATTCGGTTCCGGTTTTTCCGTAAGGATAGTAAGTGTTTGGCCCTCAGCCTTTATTTCCTTATACTTAAAAAACGTTACTGCCCGTTTATTCTTGGCAAAGGCTCTTTCCAGCGATGCCTTAACAGCAGCCGCATCCAGCGGTTTGCCGTTCGAGAATTTCACACCGTCTCTGACTTTAAATGTCCAGGTCATGTGGTCGGCACTGATCTGCCAGCTTTCAGCCAGCCACGGCTGTACATTCATCTTTTCATCAAATTTCGCCAGGCTTTCCCCGATGCCATAACGCATAACAACCCAGCCAAAATAATTTTCCGTTGGCTCCAGTGAATCGGCAAAGTTAGTTACACCAACTTTCAGTGTCTTTGTGTCGGCTTCCTTTTTACCGCTGCCGCCGCACCCCGCTATAAAGACCGCGGCTAAGCACACTATCATAAGTACTAAGGTTAACTTTCCTAATCTTTTCAAGAAATCTCATCCTTTCCCATTGTGTTTGATTCAATTTGCCCGCTGCGGGTCCATGATATCGCGCAGGCTGTCTCCCCATAGATTAAAAATTGTTACTACAATCAGGATTGCAGCCCCTGGATAAAGCATCAGCCAGGGAGCTGTCTGGATATGCTGTCTTCCCTCATTGAGCATAAGACCCCATTCCGGCGTCGGCGGCTGCGCGCCAAAACCCAAAAAGGACAACCCGGCCAATTCCATGATCATTGTACCGATGTCCATCGAGGCCGTCACAACAATTGTCGGCAGGATATTGGGTAAAATATGGCGCCATAGAATATGGAGCGGCTTTGACCCGCTTGTTACAGCCGCGGCAATAAAATCACGCTGACGCAGCTTCAGCGTAAGGCTGCGTCCCAAACGGGCGTACTTAGTCCAGCTGACCGCCGCCAATGCCAATATTGCATTGACGATATTGCCGCCCAGCATGCCGGCAATGGCAATAGCCAGTACGATACCCGGAAAAGCCAGCATCATATCGACAATTCGCATAAGTACAGTATCTACTTTTCCGCCCATGTAACCGGCCAACACACCAATAAAAGTTCCCACCACCGTTATAACGGCAACCAGCGACAGTGTCATCATCAGCGAAGTGCGTGCCCCATAAATAATACGAGACAGACAATCCCGCCCTAGCTTATCCGTCCCGAACAGGTGCTCATCAGATGGTGCCTGCAGGGACTGCCGCATCACCGCATCATATGGATCGTAAGGAGCCAGCCATGGTGCAAAAATTGCAAAGCCGAGAATCAAAAGAACAAAAAATGTATAAAGCCAGAACAAGAATTTATCCTTTGTCAAACTTCCCACTCAGCATCCCCCTTTCTTCAGCCGCGGGTCAAGATACGTGTAGGAAATATCGACCAGCAAATTGATCCCCATATACAAAACAGCAATCCAGAGAACAAAGCCCTGTACCAGAGGATAATCACGCATCTCAATGGCATGTACGGCCATTTTGCCAAGTCCGGGCCAGGAAAAGACCATTTCAATGACAGCCACGCCGCCCAGAAGCCAGCCAATTTGCAGGCCTAAAAGCGTAATAAGCGGCAGACATGCGTTTGGCAGCACATGCCGCCAGAGAATTTTGTGCATGGGAACTCCCCGTATCCGTGCCCCAGTGATATATTCCTGTCCCAGTTCCTCTAAAACCGCTGTACGCACCTGTCGTGTATATTTAGCTGCCATCGCAATGGCCAGCGTCAACGTAGGAAGCACCATCCTGTCGAATGATACCTCTCCACCCGCTATGGGGAACAATCTCAGCTTCAGCCCCAAAACATACAATAAAATGAGTCCTACCCAAAAACTCGGCATGGATACGCCCAAAAATGAAATGCCGCGAATAAGATAATCCAGCGGGCGGTTTCGATATACCGCCGACAATATCCCGCACGGAACCGAGATCAAAAGCATCGTCACCGTCGCCGAGGCAGCAAGCACCATAGTTCCCGGAAGGCTTTGCCAGAGACGGTCAGCTACCGGCATTTTTGCTGAATACGACATGCCCATGTCTCCCTGTAAGACACCTGCAAGCCAGCGGAAATACTGCACATGAAACGGTTTGTCCAACCCCAGCTGCGCCCGCGTCTCGGCAATTGTTTCCTCTGAAACAATGGTGTCAGCTACTTCCAGCAGCATCTCTACCGGATCACCCGGTGACAGATACATCAGTGAAAATGTCAGCAGGCTCACACCGAAAAGAGTAATAAGCATCTGCATTAAGCGATGTACAAGCTCTTTTCCTTTCAAATCACCCTCTCCTCTCTATAAAATAAAAAAACTCTCGGTATAAACCGAGAGTAAAACGCAAGCAGAAAATCTATACTCATGTTGGGGTGACAATCCTATAACGAAAACAATACGAAAATTCGCATAAATCCCATCCCCATCTCTCGCAGGTCATATCGGTGATTTGTTATATAGGCAGTTCTCCTGACTCTGGATCATCGCTCTCCCAAACCTTCCCAAGATAATATCT
>Ga0316600_10000734_pt1 | contig 15428 bp, 10 predicted proteins | sample OWC_soil_day5_CT_FD_207652 | JGI IMG/M metagenome (GOLD analysis project Ga0316600, IMG submission 207652) | Wetland soil microbial communities from Old Woman Creek delta, Ohio, United States - OWC_soil_day5_CT | ecosystem: Environmental > Terrestrial > Soil > Wetlands | place: USA: Ohio... | reverse complement strand
TGCCGGGGCATTGTGCAACTCGAGCTTGACGCCCCACGCCTGCCGCATGATCCCGATGTCGAAGTCCGCGTAGCGGTCGAAGATCGCGCGGGCGTCGTCAGTCTCGCCACCGCTGTTGAGCACTGCGAGCGAGCAGCGGCGATACAGCGAGTAGAGGCCGCCGCGCGAGGAGTCGAGGAGACGGTCGACCTCCTGCTGGGAGAGGTTCTCGAGACTGCCCGTCGGCGAGACGCGGGCATCGACCGCGTCGGTGTCCTCCGGCGCAGCCGGAATGGCCACCTCGGCTCGGTTCATCATCAGCGACGGATCTCGATCGGGATGCCGAGGGTCGTGCGCTGCCAGACGTCGATCATGTCGGAATTGCTGAGTGCGATGCAGCCGTCGGTCCAGTCGCGGTTCGCATAGAACTCCGGGGATCGCTTCGGCACGTTCGGCTGGCCATGGATCATGATCAGGCCGCCGGGTGCATGGCCGTTCTCTTTCGCGACCGCGGCGTCCTCGCGGTTCGGATAGGAGACCTGGATCGACAGGTAGAACTCGCTCTCGGGATTGCGACGCACCAGCGTGTACTTGCCCTCGGGCGTGCGGAAGTCCCCTTCACGCTGCTTGTGACCGTAAGGATTGAGGCCGAGCTTGATCGGGTATTCGGCAATCACTCGCGATCCACGCAGCAGGTACAGCCGCCGCTCGCTCTTGTCGACGAGCACCTTGTCGGCCAGTTCGGACGAAGCCGAGCCGGCCGGACTGGGCCCCGCGCCTGATGCAGCGGCGGCAACCGGCAGGCTCGGCGCAGCGCCCGAGATCGAGCTGAAGCCCTGCGGCGCAGAGGGCCGGGCGTCGACGGAGCCCAGCGAGGCGGTCGTCGCCACCGGGGCTGGCGGCGCAGGTTCGGGGGTGCGCGTCACGCCGGCCGGCGCACCCTGCAACGAGGCTGGCGAGACCGAGGTCGCGGAAGACACCGACCCGAATGGCTGGGTACCAACTGGCGACACGGTCGGCGCCGCGCTCGAGACGGAATTGAATCCCTGGGCCGCAGCGTCGCAGGCGGGTACGACGGCCGTGGCGAGAGCCGCGAGGACCAGGGCGGGGAAAAGGTGCGGTGCAAGACGTGCCATTGCGCGAAATTATAACGTCGCGCGACGATTTGCTGTGTCAGCGCTCACGCGCCTGACTTGTCGCGGTCGAGTTCGGCCCGCCTGGTCTCCTGCTCGAGGACGCCCACGACGTCGAGTTTCTCGTTGCCCCGCAGGGATTCACCGCCCCTCACGACGACGCTGTCGCCCGCCCGCACCGACCCGTCGACCGCGATCCAGTCACCGTCGGCCACGCCCGCCTTGACGGGCACGCGCTCGGCCCGCTGCTGCCCGTTGATGCGCACGATGTACAGGCCCTCGGCGCGGATGATCAGCGCGTCGCGCGGCACCGACAGCCGCCGCTGCGGCTCCCCGAGCGGCAGGCGAACCTGCACGGTGTTGCCCGCCGCCAGCAGGCCATCTACGGGTGGCGCCTTGACCAGGACCTCGAACGACTGGGTGCGTGGATCGCCCGCGGGCACGATGGTGCTCACCGTGGCCGTGAACTCGCGCTGGTCCGCCTTGACCTGCACGGTATGCCCCGGCTGCACCGCGCGGACGTGGCGCAGCGGAACGAACAGGCGGATCTCCAGTTCATCCGGGTTGACGATGCGCGCGATGACTTCGCCGCGTCCCACCTCCTCACCCGCGCGCCGGACTCTGTCCGACACGACGCCGGCAAACGGAGCCGTCAGGCGTGACCGTCCGAGTTGGTCGTCGGTCTGTGCGAGCAGCGCCCTCGCCACCTGCAGGTCGGCCTCGGCGAGGTCGCGATTCGACTGCGCCTGGTCCACGTTGAAGCGCGACACCGCATTGCCCGAGGCGCGCAACCGTGTGAGCTCCCGCTCGAGCGCCTGGAGGTTCACCTCCGCCCGCTTCACCCGCGCAGCCTGCTCCGCACGCGCGAGCGCAAGTTCCCGCGTGTCGAGCCGCGCCACCAGCTGGCCCGGCGACACGGCTGTCCCAGGCTCAGCAACCCACTGCAGCGTGCCCGCCACCGAAGCCGCGAGGTCCGCCGCCGCGCGGGAGCGGACGATCCCCGTGGCGTGTACCGACGGCGCGAGCTGCCTCACTTCGGCGTGCGCCACCTGCACTGGCGACGGCCGGTCCTGCTGCGCAAGGGCCTGCGGAGCCGCGAGCGAAAGCCATGCGGCGAGCGCTGCTGCGACGACAGTCGGCGCGCTGGCCGGGGAGAAACAAGCTGGCTGGCGTTCGTTCATGGGTTTGCTCATGCAGTGGCCTGCGCATCGGCCGCCGTAGCCGTAAATTCCTGTCCGGCGCGCTCGCCGAGCCGCAGCAGGCTCGGCATCAGGATCCAGGTGAACAGCGTACCCACCGTCATCCCGCCTGCGACGACCGCGGCGAGTCCGCGATAGATCTCCGCACCAAGTCCCGGCATGGCGATCAGGGGAGCCATGCCGAGCACGGCGGTCAGCGTCGAGAGCACGATCGGGCGTGCACGGGTTTCGAGCGCTTCCGCGACAGCCTGCCGCCGCGCGATGCCGTTGCGCTCGCGTGCCCGCGTCTGGTCCACGAGCAGGATCGCCGCGTTGACCACCAGGCCGAGCAGGATGATGAAGCCGATCATCGTCAGCAGGTCCAGTGCCTGGAAGCCGACCAGCCCGAGCGCCCGCAGCGCGAGGATCCCTCCCGCCACCGAGACGGGTATGACGACCATGACCAGCAGGCTGTCCCGCATCGAACGGAACAGTGCCGCCATCAGCGCGAACAGGATCACGAGCGCGAGCAGGAAGTTCTGTCCCATCGCGCGCAGCGCCTGGTGCAGGTCGTTGACCGAGCCCGCGTAGGTCAGCCGCACCTTGGGAGCCATCGCGGCGCGCACCTTCGGTTCGACCTCGCGGTGCAGGATGTCGAGGGCCTCGTCGAGCGTCATGTCCTCCGGCGGCTCGAAATTCACGCTGACGGTGCGGTGGCCGTTGATGCGGACCAGCTGGGACGGCCCTACGGTCTGCCGCAGTTCGGTGAGCTCGCCCACCGTCTGCACGCCGGCCGTGGGCGTCACGATCGGCAGTTCCGCGAGTTCCTCCGGCACATGCCATTCGTCCGACTTGACGATGATGTCGAGGCGGTCGTTGCCGTCGAAGTACTCGCCCGCCCACAGCCCCCCCGTGAACGAGCGGATCGCTGAGGAAACCTCGGCGCGCGTCAGGCCCGATCGCGCGATCCGCCATTCGTCCGGCACCAGTTGCAGCTCGGGCTGGTCCAGTTCCAGGCCCGGAAACGCCTGCGGATAGGTCTGCGGAATCGCCTTCGGGATTTCGTCCACGGCGACCCGGGCGGAGCTCATGAGTGCGCCGAGGTCGGCGCCCTGGAAGTCGAGGCGGATCTCGCGCGCGTTGTCGCCGTCGACGTTGAGCAGTGAGCCGCGCTGCACGAACACCTGCGTGTCCGGGAAGCCGACCATGATCTCTTCGCGCAGCAGGCGCACCATTTCACCGATGTCGCGCGGATCCTCGGGGTACACGACGGCAACGCCACCGGTCCCGCCGAAGGCCGAGAAGTTGTAGTACTTCACCTTCGGCTGCTTCGTGCCCTCGAGGTACGGTCGCAGGCGCTCGATGACGACCGGTGCCAGTTCGGCCCGCGCGGTCTCGATGTTGCCGCCGGGCGGCAGCCGCATCTGGTTCCAGATGAGGTCCGTCTGCGCGACGGGCAGGTAATCCACCTTCGGCGCGAGCAACCAGATCACCAGGAAGCTCGCCGCGGTGATGCCGCCGATCCAGCCGAGCCTCGCCGCGGGCCTGTCGGTCAGCCGCATTGCGAACTCCGTCATCGCGTGCCACCAGTGCGCGTGCTGGTCCGCCGGGACGCCACGCGCGAGCGCCCAGCGGTTCGCCGCCGGGATCACTGTCATGGCGACGAGCAGCGAGGCCGCATGGGACACCGACATCGTGATCGCGAGGTCCTTGAACAACTGGCCTTCGAGGCCCTCCATGAACAGGATCGGCAGGAAGATGGCGACGCTCGTCAGCATCGAGGCAAGCAATGCCGGCAGCACTTCTGCGGCGCCCTCGACCGTCGCCGACCAGGCGTCACGCCCCTCCTGCAGGAAGCGCAGGACGTTGCCCTGGACGATGAGCGCCGCGTCGATGACGATCCCGGTCGAGAAGGCGAGGCCCGCGAGCGAGACGACGTTCAGCGTGCGCCCGAGCAGCTGCAGCGTGATGATCGCGAAGAAGAGCGAGATCGGGATCGAGGCGCCGATGACCAGCAGCGCGCGCGGCCCGCGCAGGAAGTACCAGAGGCCGCCGACCGCGAGCAGGATGCCGATGGCCAGGCTCTCCTCGACGAAGCCGATCGCGCGGCGCACGTACACGCTCGCGTCCCACGAGAGGTCGGCATACAGCTTTTCCTGGGCGAGCGGGCCGGCGTTCAGCTCGGCGATCGCATCCTTGATGCCGTCCACGACGTCAACGGTGTTCGATTCGGAGGTTCGCTGCGCCGTGATGTAGTAAGCGGGCACACCGCTGCGGAACGAGAACCAGAAGGCATCGACGTGCTCCGTGCGGATGTCGGCGACATCGCGCAGGTACAGCGGGCGGTCGTCGCTCCAGCCGACCACGAGGTTGCCCAGTTCCTCGACCGGTTCGCGTCCGGTGACGCGGACCGTGAACTGCCGGCGTCCGACGTTGGCAAACCCGGCCGAGACGTCACGTGCCGCGATCACCGTCTGCGCGAGCCGCTGCGGCGAGAGGCCGAGCGCCGCCAGTCGATGCGGATCGAAGCGGACCTGCACCTCGCGCGGCCTGCCGCCCTCGAGGTTCACGCGCGACACGCCGGGCACCCGGGCGAGCCTCGGCTCGACGACCTCCTCCATCAGCTGCTGGTACTGCACGGCGATGTCCGGCACCGAATGCCCCTCGATCGGCCGGACCAGCAACGAGGCTGCGTTCTGGGTCTGGAAGTTGTCGCCGCCGAATACCTGCGGTTCGTCCGCGTCGGGCGGCAGCGGCGGCAGCGTGTTGAGGCGCGAGACGACGTCGAGCATGACGCGCGTCATGTCGGTGCCGACCTCGAAGGTCAGCTGCACGCCACCCCGCCCGCGGTTCGACTCGGAGCGCATCTCGACGAGGCCGGGCAGGCCCCGCATCGCCTCCTCGATGGGCTCGATCAGCGCCTCCTCGAGCTCCGCGGGGGCCGCCTCGCGCCACTGGGCGTTGACGAACAGCTGGGGCTGCCGGGTGTCGGGCAGCAGCTGGATCGGCAGCCGCAGCATGGCGAGCACGCCGAACAGCACGACGATCGCCGCTGCGGCCGCGACGGCGGCGGGGTTGCGCAGGCTGTGCTCGGATACCTTCATGGCCTACTACCTCGCCCCAGAGTCGTCTGATCGCGCGGCACCGCGAGGCGCGCAGTCTGGACCGGGCCACGCCGGACGCCTATCAGAAAAAAGCTGATCCGTTGGGTAACTGCGGCGAACCGTTGGCACGGGGGACCGCAAACGCAACGGGGCGACCAGGAGGCCGCCCCGCACGCAAACGACCGGCTCGTCAGCGGCTCAGCCGCACTTGGAGTCGCCGCAATTGAGGCAGGTCATGCACCCGTCCATCATGACGACGGCGGCGGTGCTGCACTTGAGGCAAAGCTGCGCACCCTGGGGGTAGTCGCTCTTGGCGAACGCATCCTGCTGCTTCTGCTGGGCCTCGTACTCCCGGCGCTTGTCCTCGATCAGCTTGAGGCGGTGCTCGTCCATCTCGGGCGAGCGCAGCAGGCCGATCTTCTGCAGGTGCTTCTCGATCACGTAGCCGAGCTCGGCGATGATCGAGGGCATGAACTTGCCGCCCGCCTGCCAGTAGCCGCCGCGCGGGTCGAACACGGCCTTCAGTTCCTCGACCAGGAACGTGACGTCGCCGCCCTTGCGGAACACCGCCGAGATGATCCGCGTCAGCGCGACGATCCACTGGTAGTGGTCGAGGTTCTTCGAGTTGATGAAGATCTCGAACGGCCGGCGCTGCTCGTGCACCGTGCCCTCGTTCAGCACGATGTCGTTGATGGTCACGTACATCGCGTGGTCGGACACCGGCGTCTTGATCTTGTAGGTGGAGCCGATCAGCTCCTCCGGACGCTCGAGCTTCTCGTGCATCCAGATCACGTTCGGGCTGCGCGCGTCGACGACCGGCTGCGCGCCCTTGCCGGCCTCGGCCTCGGCGGCCTTTTCCTTCTCGCCGGGCTTCACGACCCGGTACTTCACGATCTTCTTTTCGATCTTGTGTGCGCTCATCGCTTGCCTTCACTCCGTGCGGGGCGCCCGCGCGCTCGATGCAGCGCGGGCCGGGCCTCATCTAGAACTTGCCGTAATACCCTTCCTTGAGGGCGTCGAAGAGGTTCGCGGCAGTGTGCATCTCGCCGTCGTACTCGATCTGCTCGTCGCCCTTGGCCTCGAGCTCCGTGCCATCCTCGAGCGTGAAGACGTACGTGGTGTTCTTGAGGTCCTCTTCCTTGACCAGCACGCCCTGGAACGCCTCGGGGTTGAAGCGGAACGTCGTGCAGCCCTTGAGCCCCTGCTCGTGCGCGTAGAGGTAGATGTCCTTGAAGTCCTCGTACTTGTAGTCGGTCGGGACGTTCGCGGTCTTCGAGATCGAAGAGTCGATCCACTTCTGCGACGCAGCCTGGATGTCGACGTGCTCGCGCGGCGTGACGTCGTCGGCGGTCGTGAAATAGTCGGGCAGCTTGTCGGCGGTGGTCGTGCCGCCCGGCATCGCGTTCGCGTTGATGAGCTCGCGGTACGCCAGCAGCTCGAACGAGAAGACGTCGATGCGCTCCTTGGTCTTGCGGCCTTCGCGGATCACGTTGCGGAAATAGTGGTGCGCGAAGGAGGGCTCGATGCCGTTCGACGCGTTGTTGGCGAGCGACAGCGAAATCGTGCCCGTGGGCGCGATCGAGCTGTGGTGCGTGAAGCGCGCGCCCTTCGCGGCCAGCTTGTCCACCAGCTCCGGCGCGACCTCGGCCACCCGCTGCATGTAGCGGCTGTAGCGCGCGTGCAGGATGCGGCCCGGCAGCTTGTCGCCGACCTTGATGCCATCACGCGTCATTTCAGGCCGCTTGCGCAGCATTTCGGGCGTCACGACGAACTCTTCCGTCATGATCGGCGCCGGACCCTTCTCCTCGGCGAGATCGACGCCGGCTTCCCAGCCCGCGAGCGCAAGCTCCTTGGAGACGCGCTCGGTGAAGCCGACTGCCTCGCGCGAGCCGTACTTCATGCGCAGCATGGTGATCGTCGAGCCGAGCCCCAGGAAACCCATGCCGTGGCGGCGCTTGCGCATGATCTCGTCACGCTGCTGCGCCAGCGGCAGGCCGTTGATCTCGACGACGTTGTCGAGCATGCGCGTGAAGACGCGCACGACCTCCCGGTACTCTTCCCAGTCGAAGCGCGCCTGGTCCGTGAACGGGTCGCGCACGAAGCTCGTCAGGTTGATCGAGCCGAGCAGGCACGAGCCGTACGGCGGCAGGGGCTGTTCGCCGCAGGGGTTGGTGGCGCGGATGTTCTCGCACCACCAGTTGTTGTTCATCTCGTTGACGCGATCGATCAGCACGAAGCCGGGCTCGGCGAAGTCGTAGGTGGAGGTCATGATGACGTCCCACATGCGCTTGGCCGGGAGCGTCTTGTAGACCTTGCAGAGCACCAGGCCTGCGTCGTTACGGACGTAGTTCGAGAACTCCGGCCACTCGCGCCAGACGTACTTGGTGCGGTCGGAAGTGTCCTCGCCCGCGATCTCGGCTTCGCGGACCGGGAAGGCGAGCTGCCAGTCCTTGTCCTCGCGCACCGCGCGCATGAATTCGTCGGTGATCAGGAGCGACAGGTTGAACTGCCGCAACCGCCCGGCCTCGCGCTTGGCGCGGATGAATTCCATCGCGTCCGGATGGCCGATGTCGAACGTGCCCATCTGCGCGCCGCGGCGGCCACCCGCCGACGACACGGTGAAGCACATCTTGTCGTAGATATCCATGAACGAGAGCGGGCCCGAGGTGTAGGCGCCCGCACCCGAGACGTACGCGCCGCGCGGGCGCAACGTCGAGAATTCATAACCGATGCCGCAGCCGGCCTTCAGCGTGAGGCCCGCCTCGTGCACCTTGGCGAGGATGTCGTCCATCGAGTCGCGGATCGTGCCGGACACGGTGCAGTTGATCGTCGAGGTGGCGGGCTTGTGTTCCAGGGCGCCGGCGTTCGAAGTGACGCGGCCGGCCGGGATCGCGCCGCGGCGCAACGCCCACAGGAACCGCTCGTTCCAGGTCTCACGGACCTCGGGTTTCTCCACGTCGGCGAGGGCCCGGGCGACACGTTTATAGGTGTCGTCCATCGAGCGGTCGATAGGCGTGCCGTCCTTGGCAGTCAGGCGGTACTTCTTGTCCCAGATGTCGAGTGACGCTTCCTGGAACGGGATGCTGCGCGCATCACGGGATTGCAATTTCACGGCGGTGCTCATTGCGGCGACACGGCTCCCCGGCTCACGTTAGCTGCAGTTCTGATTGGAAAAAACGGTCCCCCAAAGACCCCCGGCGCCCCGGCCTTGTTGCGCCAGGTGCAGTCGGGAGCCCGTCCGGCCCGGCGCGAGGCCAGCTTGCAGCACCCCCGTCCTTTCCCCCGGGGCGACGCACAAGCTGGACACAACATGTAGGGTCAGGCGGCCAAGACTATGCACCGTCCGCACGCCCGTCAACTGCTTCTTGCTGCTGCCGAAAGCACTAGACCGAAGAAATTTTCTATTGATTTTTCATGTAGTTATGGAAATCAGGCTCCGCGCAAGGCCAAGGCGCGAAAAAGCCGCCGCGTCAAGGGGTACATGCCGCCGCGAACACAATATCTTGTGTTCGGACCGTGCACCGTGCTTGCACCGGCCTCGCACAAGTTATCCACCGTCTCATGCACAACCACAAGCAAAGTAATCCCGCCGGGCTCGACGCGCGAACGGGAACTCGAGGTGAGCACCGCAGTCCCATGCGTGGCCGGTCCGGCGACGAAGCGCACAAGAACGGCCCTGCTAGACTTTCGCCGCCCTGCCGGCCGACCCCGCCGCAGTTTTTCTGGGAAAACAAACGCACATGAAGCTTCACTCAAGCCTCGCCGTTCTACTGCTCGCCGTCTGGACGCCGATTGCGGGCGCGCAATTGCCGGCCGTCGTCGGCGAGACCCCCGTCCCCTCGCTCGCGCCGATGCTGAAGCGCGTGAGCCCGGCCGTGGTCAACATCGCCACGCGCGGCACGGTGCAGGAACAGAACCCGCTGCTCAACGACCCTTTTTTCCGCCGCTTTTTTGACGTTCCGAACACGCCGCGGCAGCGTGAATTCCAGAGTGCGGGCTCCGGCGTGATCGTCGACGGGAAGAACGGCTACATCATCACGAACGCGCACGTGGTCGAGAACGCGACCGACATCACCGTGCAGCTGCTCGACAACCGCTCGCTCAAGGCGACGGTCGTCGGCACCGACCCGGGCTCCGACGTCGCCGTGCTGAAAGTGCAGGCCGGCAACCTGATCGACCTGCCGATCGCCGACTCGGACCGCACCGAGGTCGGTGACTTCGTCGTCGCGATCGGCAACCCGTTCGGCCTCGGCCATACCGTGACTTCCGGCATCGTCAGCGCGCTCGGCCGTTCCGGCATCAACCCGGAAGGCTACGAGGACTTCATCCAGACCGACGCGTCGATCAACCCGGGCAACTCGGGCGGCGCGCTCGTGAACCTGAGCGGCCAGCTCGTCGGCATCAACTCCGCGATCCTCTCGCGTACCGGCGGCAACATCGGCATCGGCTTCGCGATCCCGTCGAACATGATGAAGATCGTGATGAACCAGCTGATCAAGTTCGGCAAGGTCAAGCGCGGCGTCCTCGGCGTGAACATCCAGACGCTCGTGCCGGAAATCGCCCAGAGCATGGGGCTGCCGAACGACGTCCAGGGCGCGCTCGTTTCGCAGGTCGTCGAGGGCTCGGCCGCCGAAAAGGCCGGCGTAAAGGCCGGCGACGTGATCACGGCCGTCAACGGCCGCCCGGTCAAGGACGCCAGCGGCCTGCGCAATTCGATCGGCCTGCTCAGCGTCGGCGAGAAGGTCGACATCGCGCTGCTGCGCGACGGCAAGCCGCGCCGCATCACCGCGGTGATCAGCGAACGCGACGAGGCAGCCGAGGCAAAGGCCGCGGGCACGCACCCGGGTCTCGAAGGCGCCGACATCGTCGACGGGCAGAATGGGGTGCTGATCCGCAGCGTGGCCGAAGGCAGCCCGGCTGCCCAGCGCGGCCTGCGCACGAACGACGTGATCCTCGCGGTCGGCCGCACGCGGGTCGCGAACGCCGCGGAGTTCCAGCGTGCGACCGAGGGCCAGAGCGCCTTCGTGCTGCAGATCCGCCGCGGCAACGCGATGCTCGTCATCCCGATCCGCTGAACCAGCATGCTGCAGGGCACGCTGGCGGGCGATCGCACGTGACGAAGCACAACGTCTGCGTGCTGGGCGGCACGGGCTACATCGGCAAGGAGATCGTCGCGCGGCTCGGCGCGGCCGGGCACGAGGTCAAGGTGCTGACGCGCAATCCCGCGCAGCAGCGCGACCTGAAGGTACTGCCGACCGTGCGGCTCGTCCGTGCGGACGTGCACGACGAATCGCGGCTCGCGGCGGAATTTGCCGGCTGCGACGTCGTCATCAACCTCGTCGGCATCCTCAACGAGACTTCACTCGGCCGCGGCAGCGGCGCGCAGTTCCGCCGCGTCCACACCGAACTGCCGCAGAAGGTCGTGCGCGCGTGCAAGGCCGGCGGCGTGCGGCGTTACCTGCACATGAGCGGCCTGAAGGCCGACTCGAAGCGCGGCCCGAGCCATTACCTGTTCTCGAAGGGCGCGGCCGAGGACTACATCCGCGAGCACTGCGCGCAGGGCGGGCCGGAGTACGTGATCTTCCAGCCTTCGGTCGTGTTCGGCCCGGGCGACGCGTTCATCAACAATTTCGCTGGCATCCTGAAGCTCGTCCCCGGCGTGCTGCCGCTGGCCTGCGCGGATGCGAAGTTCGCACCGGTTTACGTGGGCGACGTCGCCGACGCGTTCGTCGCCTGCCTCGACCGGCGCGACGTGGCGGGGCGCACCTTCCAGCTATGCGGTCCCGACATCGTCACGCTCGGCGACATCGTGCGTGAAACGGCGCGCGTGCTCGGCCTCAAGCGGATCATCGTCCCGCTGCCGCGCGGGATCTCCCGCGTGCAGGCGGCCGTCATGGATTTCGTTCCCGGCAAGCCTTTCTCGACGGACAACTTCCTGTCAGCCACGCTCGATTCCGTCTGCGACTGCGACGGCCTCGGCGAACTCGGCATCGCCAGGACGCCGATGCGCGGGACGATCGAGAAGTACCTGCGGCGCTGACGCAGGAGCGTCCGCGGCCTGCCCCTGGCGGCTGCCCTGCGCGGGCGCCTTGCACAAGGCGGCGTGACGCTCCCTCGCGCCGAGTTCGGCCAACGCCTTTGCGCGCTCGTAGAACGCTGGCAGCGAGCCCGCCTCGAGCAACTCGCGCCGCAACCCGGGCATGCAGTCCCGGTACGTGGCGACGGCGGCAAGGCGCGCGTTGTTCAGCGGACGGCCGAACCATTGGTCGAATCCGGCATAACCGCCCCAGCTCGCGCGCAGCCGCTCGTACTCGAACTTGAGGCGGCCGAACTCACGCTGCTTTTCGATCCGCAGCTCGGCGGGCGGCAGCGAGGACTTGTACAGGCGTTTCAGGCGCTGCCGCGTGGCGCGCAATAACTCGGCGAACTGGGCCTCGCGGGCGGCCGCCGCCTCGAACTTCGGCAGCTCGCCGGACCGGTTCGTCGCCTCCAGCCAGCGCCGGAGCCCCTCCTCTTCCACCACGCTCGCGAATGCCTCGTTGAATTCGCTGTCCCCCGGGACGTAGAGCTGCTCGTGCGCCAGTTCGTGAAAGATGGTGCCGGCGAGGCGTGCCTCCGACCATTTGAGCATCGGGCTGAACACCGGGTCGGGCAGGTGGCCGAGGGTCGAATAGGTGGACACGCCACCCACACTGACGTCGTCGCCGCGCGTCGACAGCTTGAGCGCCTTGGACACCGCCGCCGATTCCTCGAAGTACCCGCGATAGGCGACGCAACCGGCGACGGGGAAACACCAGCGCCGCGGTTCCACCGAAAACTCAGGCGTGGCAACGACGTTCCAGACGACATAGGGCCGGCCAAGGTCCGCATAGCGCCGGTAACTGCGAGCCGCAGGCAGCGCGAGTTCCCGTTCTGCGAACGTCCTTGCAGCGACCGTCAGTTCCAGGCCGATGCGCGTGGCGACAGGCGTAGCAGGGTCGGCCAGCACTCGATCGATCGGTTCGCTGCGGCGTAAGACATCGATCTGTCCGCTCACAGCCTGCACTGTGTAGCAGCCGCTGAGCATCAGCGCGAGAAGCCCGGCGGCGAGGGCTCGAAGTGGCATGGGCCGAAGCTTATCGCACCGGGCGCCGGGACCAGGGCGGGGCTTTCGGCTACGATTCCCGCATGAAGTTCTACCTCGTCGGCGGCGCCGTGCGGGACGCGCTGCTCGGCCGTCCCGTCATCGAGCATGATTACGTAGTCGTCGGGGCCACCCCCGACGAACTGCTGGCGCGCGGGTTTCGGCCGGTGGGAAAGGACTTCCCGGTCTTCCTGCATCCGCGCAGTGGCGATCAATACGCACTCGCACGCACGGAGCGGAAGACGGGTGTCGGCTATTACGGGTTCGCGACACGGTTCTCGCCGGATGTCACGCTGGAAGAAGACCTGGCGCGCCGCGACCTGACGATCAATGCGATGGCACGCACGGACGATGGCGAGATCATCGATCCCTACGGCGGCCGCCGCGATCTCGACGCGCGCATCCTGCGCCACGTCTCGCCTGCCTTCGTCGAGGACCCGCTGCGGGTCCTGCGCGTCGCCAGGTTCGCGGCGCGCTTTGCGCCGCTCGGCTTCAGCATCGCGCCGGAGACGCTCGAACTGATGCGCGAGCTCGTGCGCTCGGGAGAGATGCAGGCGCTGGTCGCGGAGCGTGTGTGGGTCGAGACGGAACGTGCGCTCGGCGAGTCGCAGCCCGCCGTCTATTTCCAGGTGCTGCGCGATTGCGGGGCGCTGGCTGCCCTGTTCCCGGAGCTGGACCGGCTCTTCGGCGTGCCGCAGCCGGAACAGTGGCATCCGGAGATCGATACAGGCGTGCACACGTTCCAGGTACTGGACGTCGCCTGCGAATTGTCGGACGACACCGCCGTGCGATTCGCAGCGCTCGTGCACGATCTCGGCAAGGGCGTTACGCCGCCGGAGCAATGGCCGCGGCACGTCGGGCACGAGCAGGCGGGAGTCGAGGTGATTGCCCGCCTGTGCGAACGACTCAAAGTACCCAGCGAGCATCGCGAACTGGGCAAACTCGTGTCGCGCGAGCATGCGCGCGTGCATCGGGCGGCCGGGCTGCGTGACACCACCGTGCTCGAACTGCTCGAAGCGACGGATGCGTTCCGGCGCCCCGATCGATTCGAAAAGTTGCTGCTCGCCTGCGAGGCGGATGCCCGCGGTCGAGGGCCGGACTTGCGGGCGCGCCCCTATCCGCAGGCCGACATGCTGCGCGGATGGCACCAGGCGGCCGCGGGCGTGAAACTGGCCCCGGAACTGCTGCAGCAGTCGCAAGGACCGGAGATCGCCCAGCACATGCGGGCGGCACGGATCGCGGCGATCCATGCCGCGCGGCTAGCGAACCCGGCCCGCTGATCGTTTACGATTCGATTCCCCGGCCCTGCGAGTACGACGACCTTGGACCTCGAACTGCTGCTCAAAGCCGCGATCATGGGCATCGTGGAAGGCTTGACCGAGTTCCTTCCCGTCTCGAGCACCGGCCACCTGATCCTCGCGGCGACCCTGCTCGATTTCCACGACGAACGGGGCAAGCTGTTCGAGATCGTGATCCAGTCCGGAGCGATCCTCGCGGTCGTCTGGGAGTTCCGGCGCCGGATTTTCACGACCTTCGCCAACTTCCACAGCGATCCGCAGGCGCGGCGCCTGCTGGTCAACGTCGCCATTGCGTTCCTGCCCCTCGCCGTGATCGGCCTGCTGTTCGGCAGCGCGCTCAAGGCTCACCTGTTCAACGCGACGACGGTGGCCACGGCATTCATCGTCGGTGGCCTGCTGATCCTGTGGGCAGAGAAGCGCCAGCACGTCGTGCGCGTCCACACCGTCGAGGAGATGACGGCGCTCGACGCATTGAAGGTCGGCATCGCGCAGGCCTTCGCCCTGGTGCCGGGCACGAGCCGCTCCGGCGCGACGATCATTGGCGGACTGCTGTTCGGACTTTCGCGGCAGGTGGCAACCGAGTTCACGTTCTATCTCGCCATCCCGACGCTCGGCCTCGCCTCCCTCTATTCGCTCTACGACCAGCGCGAACTGCTGGTCGTCGACGACATCGGCATGTGGGTGGTGGGCATGGTGGCCGCCTTCGCCTCGGCTTTCGTCTGCGTGCGCTGGCTGATCCGGTACGTGTCCACCCACACGTTCATCCCGTTTGCCTGGTACCGGATCGCGTTCGGCATCGTGGTACTCGTCACGGCGTGGACGGGCACGGTCGCCTGGAGCAACTGAGGACGTTTGCGCTCGATCAGAGCGTGCGGCGCAGGTCGCGCACGGCGAAACCGCGCAACGGCATCTCGCAGCCCTTGGCGAGCGCGATCGCCTTGAACCGCTCGCCCATCTCACCGGGCAGGGTCAACATCATGGCCTGGCGCGAAAGATTCACGCGGTCGACGAGGTCCAGGTCCGCGACGTTGGCGACGTACTCACCGAGCCCGCAGCCGATGAGGAAGTGCGCTTGCGTCGTGTAGCCGGCGACATCGAGCCCGGCCGCCAGCGCCGCGTCGGCCACGGCGGTGAAATCCACCCACGCGGTGATGTCCTGCATTCCGACGCGAGCGAGCGCGTCATCGTGGAACCGGTGCCGGAAATGACAGAGCAACGTGCCACGCGTGCGCTCGGGTGAGTAAAACTCGCGCCGCGGCAACCCGTAATCGACGAAGAGCAGCACGCCGCGCTCGAGCGTAGCGGCCAGCGCCGTGAGCCACGGGCCGAGGGCCGGGTTCAGCTCGGATTCATAGCCCTCCGGCAGTGGCGCGCCGAGGTCCGCCTCGATGCGACGCACGGCGGCACGCAGGGTTGCGTTAGCGCGCACCTCGGCGAGCTGCAACCGCCCGTATTCACAGCCGACGCCCAGGGCGTGGACGTCGCCGGCGCGGATGGCGAAGCGTTCGATCGGGAGCGCGTCGAGCACTTCGTTCGCAATGATCATGCCCACCCAGGGGTCGTCGGGCAGGCCGTCGAGCCAACGGACCCGCTCAAGCAGGTGCGGCACGGCC
>Ga0316600_10000732_pt1 | contig 15452 bp, 15 predicted proteins | sample OWC_soil_day5_CT_FD_207652 | JGI IMG/M metagenome (GOLD analysis project Ga0316600, IMG submission 207652) | Wetland soil microbial communities from Old Woman Creek delta, Ohio, United States - OWC_soil_day5_CT | ecosystem: Environmental > Terrestrial > Soil > Wetlands | place: USA: Ohio... | reverse complement strand
TTAACAATAAGGAGCGTTCAGTGGAAAAAGAAAAAGACAAGGGATTCATCGACAAGATATGGGATTTTTTCGCCTCAATAAGACTTGCCATTGTTGTCTTTGCAAGTCTGGCTCTCACCTCCATCATAGGGACGGTGCTGGAGCAAAATGCAGACCCGGAGCGGAACTTAAGGTTACTTGCCAAGCTCTTCGGGAAATCTGCTGCGCCCTCTCTTTTCAACGCATTCGACGGTTTGGGATTCATGAACATGTACCATTCCTGGTGGTTCGTGACCATCCTCATGCTTTTCGCAGCCAATCTCATTATTTGCTCCATAGATCGGCTGCCAAGAATCCTGAAAGTGGTAAAGGAACCCATTAAACCAATCTCAGAGGACCGTTTCAAAGGGTTTGGAATCAAGAAAGAGTTTGTGCTGAACGGAGGTCCGGAAAAGACTAAGGGAGCGGTCTCGGAGGCTATAAAAAAAGTCACTGGCTTCAATCCTTCCGAGATCAAAGAAGAAAGTGGCTACCAACTCTATTCCCAAAAGGGTAATTACACCCGCCTTGGCGTGTACATTACCCACTTCAGCATCCTCGTGATTTTGCTGGGCGCAGTTATCGGCATATTCTTTGGATTTAAGGGGGGCCTTAATCTCCCTGAGGGGAAAACGTATTCGGTTGCCTTTTCCCAGACAGGTTCCATGTCCAAAACCCAGGAGTTCGAAAGAATTCTGAATGCGGTAGAGGCATCTGCGGGGAACCTTCAGAACGCCTCAAAACTCCTGGGCATTGACGAGAATTCTTTGAGGACCATGATGCGCAAGTTCGGAATATTTCCTCTGGGCTTCAATATCAGATGTGACATGTTTAACGTGGATTATTACGGCAAGAGCGATATGCCTAAGGCTTACAGGAGTTGGCTCTCAGTAACAAAGGATGGGAAAGAGGTAATGAAAAAGATAATAGAGGTCAACGAGCCCTTGAAGTATGAGGGGATCACCTTTTACCAGTCAAGCTACGGGCTTGTCCCTGGCGGAGTGGAAAATGGCATCTTTAGATTCAAAGTAACATCTAAGGAGGGTAAGACAGAAGAATTGAACGCAAGATTTGGAGGCTCATTCACCCTCCCCGGGTCAACCCTTACCGCAAAAATAGAGGACTTTTCGCCTGCCCTTGGGTTTGATCAGGCGACAAACAGACCCTTTACCTATGCGAAGCAGATGAACAATCCTGCCGTATTGATTAGCTTCTTCGAGAGCGGCAACAAAAAATTCGGGGGGTGGATACTCAAGAGGTACCCGGAAACATGGTCTTTGCCTGACGGGTATACCCTCGAGTTTATTGGCGTCTGGGGGAGCCAGTATACAGGGCTTCAGGTGCGGAAGGACCCTGGTGTGTGGATTGTGTATCTGGGGTGTCTTGCTATGGCGATTGGTTTGTTTATCGCATTTTTCATGAGCCACAGGAGGATATGGGTAAGGCTTGTTGATGAGAGGAACAATACCCGAGTCATCATTGGTGCAAGCGCGAACAAGAACAAACAGGCCTTTGAGAGAAAGGTTGACAAGCTCGTAAGTCATCTTTCAAAAACCAAGGAAGGAGGGAAGTAATTCTATGGACAGTTCTACCTTATTCGGAATCGCGACCATGGCATATATCCTTGCCATGATTATCTATATAGTTTACCTTGCGTTTAGGAAACCACAGGTCGGTATTGTGGCCACTACCATCACGGTAATCGGCTTTATCACCCAGACATTCGCGATCCTCTTGCGGTGGAAAGAATTCTACGAACTCAGCGGGATGGGTATCCTGAGAGCTGCACCTTTGACAAACCTCTATGAGTCACTGGTGTTTTTTGTATGGTGTCTCATCCTTGGGTATCTCATCATTGAGTTCAAATACAAAAACAGGTCATTTGGCGCCTTTGTCACACCCATCGCCGGCCTTGCACTGGCGTTTATAGACCTTACAGGCATGGACAAGGATATACATCCCCTTGTACCTGCTCTTCAGAGCAACTGGCTTCTCGCCCATGTGATGATGAGCTTTATTGCGTACTCAACCTTTGCCCTCGCCTTCAGCACTGCTCTCATGTACCTTATAATTAAAACAGAAAAGAGGACTGAGCCATCGTACATTTTCTGGACAATAACTATGGGGATATTCATAGTGATCCTGGGCGCCATGGGACTCGATTATCTCACCTACAAAGTCGCCATTAAAAACCCCGATGTCCTTATCAAGAGCTTTCTCTTCAAGGCATCGTTTTTCAGCAATTCCACTGCCGTTTCCCTCCTAAGCTGGATCATTGCGGTCGCCTTTATCTTTCTCCTCTGGAGGTATGGATACCTCCTCAAGAAAGTCATAAGCGGCTTTTCTCTTTCACCCGAAATCCTCGAGGAGATCACGTATAAGAGCATTGCCATAGGATTCCCCATCTTCACCCTTGGAGGCCTCATCTTCGGAGCCATCTGGGCAGACCAGGCGTGGGGCGTTTACTGGAGCTGGGACCCAAAGGAGACGTGGTCGTTGATCAGCTGGTTTGCCTATGCCTTCTTTCTTCACTCACGGTTTCTCAGGGGGTGGAAAGGGACAAAGATTGCGATCGTGGCGGTTGTGGGATTTGTCATGGTCATCTTTACCTATCTCGGAGTGAACCTGCTCCTCTCAGGCCTCCACAGCTACGGGAGCATGGAGTAGCGCAAAAGCCGTCTTCATAAAACAAGAAACAAAAGAGGCAGGGTTCTCTTCCCTGCCTCTTTTGTTAGTGTACTTCCATAACAATTCAACCCTTTACAGAACCAGCCTACTCGGTTGAGGACCTTGGACCTGATACTTGTGGATGAAACCCGCAATGTTTTGTATTATATGACACTGGAAGGAGATTATTGTGAAAATAGCCTATTTTGACTGCTCATCCGGAATAAGTGGCGACATGTGCCTCGGAGCTCTTGTGGATTCAGGTCTGCCCTTAAAGGAGATACAGAAAGGACTCAAGGGCCTTCGTGTCAAAGGATATAGGCTCGAAACAAAAAAGGTGAAGAGAGCCGGGATTGCTGCCACAAAGGTTGATGTCGTGATCCGGCAGTCAGCAATCAGCGGTCAGCGGCCCGCAAAAAGATGGAAAGACATTAAGAAGATAATAAGAGACTCATCGCTCCCCGATGAAATGAAACGAAGGGGGCTTGGAATCTTCAAACGGCTTTTTGAGGCAGAGGGAAGGGTTCATGGTGAAGAGTTCACCAGAACGCATCTCCATGAGCTTGGCGCAGTGGACTGCATTGTGGACATCTTTGGAACTTTGATCGGCCTCAATATCCTGGGAGTCGAAAGGGTATATTCATCAGCGCTCAATCTTGGAAAGGGCTCTGTCGTGACAGAACATGGAAGACTCCCTGTCCCTACACCGGCAACAGCAGAAATCCTTAAGGGAGTCCCTGTGTATTCATCAGATGTACCCTTTGAACTCACCACCCCCACAGGTGCCGCCATAGTCAGAGAATTAGCACAAAATTATGGGCGCATCCCCATGATGAAGATTCAACACACAGGTTATGGTGCAGGACAAAAGAACTTACCAGGGTTGCCGAACACTCTCAGAATTTTCCTCGGAGAGGACATCGTATCCAAACATACTGAACCTCACCAAAGGGTTTCGATTATAGAGACCAATATAGATGACATGAATCCCCAATGCTACGAATACGTTATGGGGAGGCTTTTCAGTGCAGGCGCCCTTGATGTGTATCTCACCCAAGTGATCATGAAAAAGGGGCGCCCCGGTGTGCTCCTTACTGTACTCTGCGGGGAAGACAGGAAAGAGGATATCATTGATCTCCTCTTCAAGGAGACCTCCACCATCGGTGTGCGATTTCATGAAGTGGCACGACTGGTCCTCAAACGCGAGATACGAAGAGTGAACACCGAATACGGTACAATCAGGGTAAAGGTATCGAAGAGACCTGACGGAACACCCAAGTTCTCCCCTGAATATGAAGACTGCAAAAGGATTGCAAAACAACATAAGATACCGCTTATTGAAGTGATGAAGCGGGCAAAACCCTTTTAGTCTCCTGCTCAGTCTAATATATTGACCTTATTCTGCCGGTCCTTTTATCCACAATTACTTTGTCAATTACCTTATTGTCCTTATCCCTTACCTCAGCCTCGAAGTAGAGCTCTTTCTCCCTGATCACACCTATCGTGACATTTTTCTTTGCGAAGTATTGCTTCAGCATTTTTTCTGCATCGCCGGGGGTCAAGACCTCTTTTTTCTCGCCATATCCCCCTTCCCGCGAACCTCCGTAAGGGTCCTTCTCATCAGCTCCATGCGCCCCGGAAACGGCGATTATAGAGAACAAGAGCATTCCCAAGGTAACCAGGCTCTTTACAATCCGCTTCATCATTGCAAGTTCTTCATTTTTCTTAAATGCAGGCAATAAGATTACCCTTTCTCAGAGACATTATAGAGGTTACCGCTGGGCAGGTCAATAAGCCCTGGGATTTTAGATTGGGTTTGACCATACTTTCAAAACGTTCATTTTGAAGAATTTTTTATAAAAAAAGGGCGACCCGTGAAGGTCGCCCTTTCACCTTGTGCCAGCTGTTATTTCATTTCTTGTGGCACTTTCCACAATTTGCTGCGTCGCTTGACTTGAATGCCTTTGTGCCGTTGTGGCACTCACCGCAGTTCTTGCCTGCGTTCATATCAGCCATCTTTATGGTCGCAGCTTTCTTCATCTGAAATATCTTTGTATGGCAGTCGTTGCATTTAAGCCCCTTGTCTGCATGGATCTTGCCATCAAATACGACCTTGCCTCCTCCGCCTCCTGCGTACTCAACGGTCTTTCCGGGAGGCACCGCCATTGCGCTGCCGATAAACACCACTGCAATTGCTACTGTCAATAAAATAGTCAACACCTTCATTCTCTTTTCACCTCCTTTCATGTCGTTCTTTCTCTTTTCATTGCTCACATCTTACCAAAGAATTGTGAACGTCCAGCGAAAGAATTACGAAGAATTGTGAAGGATTACAGAGGAAGTGAAAGGGTAAAAGTCGCCCCTTTTCCATATTCACTGTCTACCTCTATCTTTCCGCCATGAGCCTCCACGAGCTCTTTTTACAATGGCGAGTCCGAGGCCAAGCCCCCCCCTCCAAAGCCTTGTAGAACCTTTCAAAACGGAACACAAGAGGCCGACACAACCGCACTATGCACAGGTATCTTACTTATAACCTTGATGACACTTTGCGCAATTGTTCTTATCTTCAGCTTTGAAGGCCTTGGTCCCGTCATGGCAGGCACCACACGATTTGTGTCTGCTGACTGCTTCCATCTTGATCTCTGTGCTGCCTTTTTTCATCTGAAACGGCGAGGGGTGGCAGTCAACGCATCCAAGGACTTTGTTCGCATGGACGCTGCCATCAAACACTACCTTTCCCGCTCCTCCTCCTGCGTACTCAACGGTCTTGTCCCGAGGCACTGCATTTGCGCTGCCGATAAACACCATCGTGATTATTACCGCCACCATTGTTCCGACCACTTTCATGTGTTGTCCTCCTTTTTTCTTTTAAATCTCGATGGTTCTCTCACGTTCACTCTCTCACCTTCTTCCCTATTGTTCTTTCCCTTTTCATCGCTCACATCTTAGCAAAGAATTGTGAATGTTCAGCGAAAGAATTACGAAGAATTGTGAAGGATTACAGAGGGAGTGAAAGGGTAAAAGTCGCCCCTTTTCCATATTCACTGCGGGCCTCTATTTTCCCACCATGAGCGTCTACGAGTTCTCTCACTATGGTGAGTCCGAGACCAAGTCCCCCCTCCGAAGCCTTGTAGAACCTCTCAAAGATGAAGGGCATATCCTCCTGCTTTATACCGCACCCATTATCGATAATCTCTATTATCACCTCTGCTTTGTTGTCAGCAGCGCTAATCTGCACATTCCCACCCTTTTGGGTGGCTTTCAGTGCATTGCTCAGAAGATTAATGATAATTTGGCTCAATCTGTCAGGGTCGGCATAAACCTTGAGACGGTCATTGCACCTGAGCTGAATAGCAACACCCTTCTCCTGAAAGATTCTTGAGAATCTCTCGACAATATTGCTCAAGAAAGGTCTGAGCTCAAAACGTTGTTTATCAAGGGTAAGGCTGCTTGCCTCAGCCTGGGAAAGCTCCTCTATTCCTTCAAGGATACCCCTGAGTCTGCCGATTTCTGCGTAGAGGGACTGGAGATGGTCCTTGTCCATGGGCATAAATCCGTCCATCATTCCCTCGAGTTCTCCACGTATGGCGCTGAGGGGAGTTCTGAGTTCATGGGCTATGTGTGAAGTGAGTCTTTTCCTGAGCGACTCCTGTATCTCGAGGGCCTGCGCCATTCTGTTAAATGCAGCCGACAGCCTGCCTATTTCGTCCTCACCGCTCATGACCACCCTGCTCCTGAGGTTTCCCTCTGCGATCGCGGTGACCCCCTCGGTAAGGCGGTGAATGGGGTTTGTCAGCCTTCTCGAAAAGATAACGCTCAGGAGAACGGCAAATCCTCCCAGTGCGAGCAGCGTCAGGAAAAGCAGCCTGTTCGAACGGGTTATGAAGGCCATCTCCTTTTTGGATCTCAGGAATCTCAGTTCAACCTTTCCTATTTCCTTACCGGCATAGAAGAGCGCATACGGCTGGTATTTTCCCTGAATATCCCTGACCCTCAACGCTGAAATTGCCTCAATCCTTTTCCTCACGAGCGGCGAAAGCGTATTGGCAGCGCCCTCGGTGTCAATAATGAAATTACCGTCTGTGTCGTGAAGTCTCATGTCAAAGCCGAGCATGAGAGCCCAAATCGTGTTCTCGATAATCTCCGGGTTTGCCCACACTCCGTACTTTTCATAGGTGCTTTCAAGAGAGGCTGTTATCCAGTATGCCCTGTCCTCAACCTGGCCCTCGAGATACCCCCTGAAGTCTTGCTCCATAAGCTCTCTCATTATCAGGGCCGAGGACAAGGCTACAGCAGAGACAACCAGGAAAAGGAAGAAGAATTTTACCCACAGGTTCTTAAACATCCCTCTTCCCTGAGAAACGGTATCCCACACCATAAATGGTGAGTATGAGGGAAGGGTTTTTTGGATCATCCTCAATCTTGTGCCTGATATTCTTGATGTGGGCATCAATGCTTCTCTCATATCCTTCGAACTGATAACCGAGAGCTTTGTCCACAAGTTCCTCCCTTGTAAAGACTTTCCCCGGATGGGATGCGATGGTATAGAGCACCTTGAATTCGGTTGGCGTAAGATTTAACAAAAACCCTTTTTTCTTCACAGTGTACGTATGGCCGTCAATGACAAGGAGGCCGCCGTTGAAATTCATGGGCTCCGCAGCGGTCAGATCCTTCTTCTGAGCCCTTTTGAGCACTGCCTTGACCCTGTAGACCAACTCCCTCGGGCTGAAAGGCTTTACTACATAATCATCGGCGCCAAGTGCAAACCCCGCAACCCTCTCTTCTTCCGAGGATTTTGAAGTGAGCATAATGATGGGGAAATCCCCCATCTCCTTTAACTCCTGACATACGGTTTCACCACTGGTATCCGGCAGCATGAGGTCAAGAATAACCGCAAGAGGCTTCTCCTTAAGTGCAAAATCCACGGCACTTTTCCCCTTTTCAAAATGGACTACCCTGTATCCTGCGCCTTCAAGATAGACCTTTACCACCCTGGCAATTTTTGTGTCATCTTCAATGACAAAAATTGGTTGAAGCAATGTCCGCCCCTTCCCTGTCGACTACTCACTCATCCTATGTTAGGTTATTGAGCGCCTTCAAGATGCACCGCGCGCACCCTCTCTCATGTATAATGTTTTTCTTCGCTGACCTCTAGTATACTGCAAATTGCGGGGGGCCTGATACCCTCAAGGGTCTCTTGTTCTGGTGTAGGGGTTTACTCGTGGCGAGGGGTGGGAGTGTTTTTCCTATCGGGATTTCTTGTGATATTGTATCTCGATTTCATAAGAGATACTCGCATGATCAGGAGCAAGGGTATCGGTTTTTCCACAACAAACTAGGGTTCCTTTTCCTACCTTCTTACGGGTCTTCACCATGGATGAAATGACAGAAGTAAGGTCAAAGCCACCATCACTGCAGCCTTTTATCACACATTCCATATTGAAATATGCGGAATCTGTGGGAAGGACATGCACAGTACGCAGCATGAGAAGCTGATTTACTGCCTTTTGATAGTAGGTCATGTGAATTACCATCTCAGAAACATTGGGAAACCGTTCAGAAAGAACTCCGGTCGCAAGCCGGTTCTGTCTGTTGAGTTCCCTCCTGGCCGAATAGTTTTGTTTGTGCACCATTTTTTCTGTGGCCTTTACCGCCTATTAACGTTTCACTACATTAATTGCCTTGGGGCCCTTTGGCCCATTTTCAATGTCAAAGCTCACCGCGTCACCCTCGGCAAGAGATTTGAAACCGTCGCCCTGGATGGAAGAGTAGTGGACAAATACATCACTGCCGTCTTCACTAGTGATAAAGCCGAACCCCTTAGATTCATTGAACCACTTCACCGTCCCATTCGACATTTCTCGTACCTCCTCACGTATAAACTAAGCTCCAGAGTAACCACCTACTTCAACAAAAAAGGCCACAAAGCTAAAAGTCTTTGCGGCCTTATCAGTTACAAAAACTTCTGAAACTTGCTGTTATTAAGACATGTTTGTTAATGAAAAGTCAACCTTTCCCCTCGTCGCACGCATGATCTATGCGACCTTGAGCATTCCGATTCTCCTCCATGATATAATGTTCTATCCAACATAAAGGAGGAGTACATTGGCAAAGCATGCGGGAGCATACAAAAGCGAAAAACGGAGAAAAGAGGTGTCCCGTCAGAAAAAACGGGAAGAGAAACTCCAAAGAAGACTTCATAAAGGGGTTGACGCCCAACCGGAAGCTGAACAGGGACTTGCCCAAAATGAAACACCGGAAGATGAAAAAGCGAGTGAAAGTGCTTAGCGTGAACATGCAATACGCCGGCATGACTTGTTGCGTATAGATGCTTTTTATCACCGTCCCAGTCACCTGCATCTGCCCCGAGAAATCAGACATGAAGCCATGAGGCTCCCCTATTGGATAAAGACAAAGCATTTCACGGGACTTCACTCCACCAAACAGATATTGAGAAGCCATGGAGTCTCCACGGTCTGCGAGGAAGCCAGATGTCCCAATATCGGGCTCTGCTTTTCGAAACCCACAGCCACCTTTCTCGTTCTTGGCCCCCACTGTACAAGGCAGTGCGGTTTCTGTTCCGTGGACTCTGCTTCCTTCCCCCTTGATCCTCCTGCAGCGGACGAACCGGGGAGGGTCGCCCGTGCTGCACAGGAGATGGGCCTGAAGTACACAGTGATCACATCGGTCACCAGGGATGATCTCCCGGACGGGGGCGCCCTACATTTTGCGCACACGGTAAAAGAATTAAGAGATGTTCTGCCTGGCGCAGGGATAGAGGTCCTGGTCCCTGACTTCAAGGGAGACATAAGGGCGCTGAACATAGTCCTGGATTCAGGGCCCGATGTATTGAATCACAATGTCGAGACAGTGCCAAGGCTTTATCCCATAGTGAGACCACAGGCAGACTATAAACGCTCATTATGTGTCCTGGAAATCGCCAAGAAGGAGGCACCCCACATCCGTATAAAATCGGGGGTTATGGTAGGTCTTGGTGAGACTTTTGGTGAAACTATTTCGGTAATAAAGGATCTTTCCTCAGCAGGGTGCGATTTTCTCACCATAGGCCAGTACCTGAGGCCCTCAAAAAGAAATCTCCCCGTCGTGGAGTATGTTGCACCTCGCACTTTCATCGATTACAAAGAAACCGCCTTAAGAATGGGCTTTAAGGGGGTTGCTTCCTCACCTTTGGTGAGAAGTTCCATGAACGCAGAGGAGATGTTTTTATGCTGAATTTGTTATATTAATTAACATATACCATATAAGAATAAGGAGTTCTGGATGTCAGAGTTCAACAGGATAAAACGGCTTCCCCCTTATGTATTTGCCATAGTAAACCAGCTGAAGATGGAGGCGAGGAGAAAAGGCGAGGACATCATAGATCTCGGCATGGGGAATCCCGATCTCCCCACACCAAAACATATCGTAGATAAACTATGTGAGGCGGCCAAGAACCCGAAAAACCACCGCTATTCAGCATCGAAGGGGATAACCCAACTGAGAGTGGCTATAACCGAATGGTACAAAAGACGTTTTGATGTCAACCTTGACCCTGAAACAGAAGTGGTGATCACCATTGGAGCAAAAGAGGGTTTGAGCCATCTCGCTTACGCTACGCTGGGACCTGGTGACGTGGTGATGACGCCCACTCCTGCATATCCCATTCATCCTTACAGCGCAATACTCGCAGGTGCTGAGGTGAGGTATATACCTACGGGAAAAGGGTTTGATTTTTTTGAAGAGATGGAAAAAGCGTACAAGTCGTCGTGGCCGAAACCTAAGCTGCTCATCATTAACTTTCCCCATAATCCCACCACCGAGTGTATTGAACTCCCCTTTTTCGAGAGGATCGTGGACTTTGCGAAAGAAAACGGCATTATGGTAGTCCACGATTTTGCGTATGCTGACCTTTGTTTTGACGGATACGCTGCTCCCAGTTTTCTTCAGTCTGCCGGCGCCAAAGACGTGGGGGTTGAATTCTTCTCACTGACAAAGAGTTATTCTATGGCTGGATGGAGAGTGGGGTTCTGCTGCGGAAACAAAGAAATGGTAGGCGCGCTCACAAAGATAAAGAGTTATCTGGATTATGGCATGTTCCAGCCAATACAGATCGCAAGCATTATTGCCTTGAGGGGTCCCCAGGATTGTGTAGGGGAGATCAGAGAAACGTACGAATCCCGGCGGGATGCGCTCATCACAGGCCTCCATAAGGCAGGCTGGAATATAGAACCACCCAAGGCAACCATGTTTGTGTGGGCCGAGATTCCAGAACCTTTCAAGAAAATGGGATCTCTCGAGTTCAGCAAATTCCTCATCAAGGAGGCATGCGTTGCCGTTTCACCCGGAATCGGGTTCGGAGATGGCGGAGATGCCTTTGCGAGATTTGCCCTTGTGGAAAACGAACACAGGATTAGGCAGGCTGCTAGGGGGATAAAAAAGGCACTCCATGGAAACCATCCTCATCGTTGAAGACAAAGACTCCATGGCAAAGATGTTACAGGAGACCATGGAAACCGTGGGGTACCATCCACTCATTGCGAGGGATGGAATAGAGGGCATCAGGAAAATCTGTGAGAACAAGATAGACCTTGTCCTCACAGACCTGAAGCTTCCAAAGAAGGATGGCATGGACGTGCTCAGGGCAGCAAAAGAAGAAAACCCGATGCTGCCTGTAATCATGATGACCGCCTTTGGCACCGTAGACGTAGCCGTAAAAGCCATAAAAGAGGGTGCATTCGACTTCATCACAAAACCCTTTGACACAGATCACCTTCTTCATCTTATAAAAAAAGCTATGGAGACCCAAAGGCTGGTGACAGAGAATATCCTTCTCAGGGATGAGGTTTCGTCAATGAGGGGCATGCCCACGATCATTGGAAGGTCCGAAAAGATCCTTGAGGTTGCGAAGAAGATCCAGAGGGTTGCATCAGCGAAAACTACGGTCCTTCTTCTGGGAGAAAGCGGAACTGGCAAGGAATTGTTTGCAAGGGCTATACACTCTCTCAGTCCAAGGAAAGACTTTCCCTTTGTCCCCATAAACTGTGCTGCTATACCAAAGGAACTCCTGGAATCAGAACTTTTTGGACATGAGAAAGGGGCATTTACTGGGGCAGAGGCGAAGAAACTCGGCAAGTTCGAGCTGGCAGATAAGGGAACCATATTCCTCGACGAGATTGGTGAGATGGCCCTTTCCCTTCAGGCGAAGATTATGAGGATTATTCAGGAGGGAGAAATTGAGCGCGTGGGGGGAGTGAAGACCATACCGGTAGATGTGCGGGTCATCGCTGCTACCAATAAAGACATCGAAAGGGCTGTTTCAGAAGGGGCATTCAGGGAAGACCTCTACTACAGACTCAATGTCTTTCCCATAAGGGTACCTCCGTTAAGGGAAAGGACAGAGGATATCCCGCTGCTCGTGGATTTCTTCACGAAAAAATATTGCGCCGAGATGAAAACCGGCAGGAAAAAGGTCTCTGAGGAAGTATTGTCTCTGCTCATGGACTCTCCATGGAAAGGGAACGTAAGGGAACTGGAAAATTCTATAGAACGAGCGGTAATCCTCTGTGATGGCGTTACTATAACGCCTGAACATATCTCCTTGAACCCCGTTCCCATGAATTCACACCTTGGCACGTTACCCATGAACGGCACCCTCGAAGATACTACAAGAGTGGCGCTTCGCCTCGCAGAGAGCGAAAGAATAAGAAAGGCATTACAGGAAACAAAGGGTAACAAGAGCAGGGCTGCGGAACTCCTTGATGTAAGCTACAAGACCCTCTTGACCAAGATAAAGGAGTATGCCATTGAGTAACACAAAGGGAAGGCTTCTGTGGTAAAATAGAATACCCCGAAAAATGTAACTTTGTGGATGGAAATTCGATACTAATGAGTGCCACTTCTGCAAATTTTCTTAAGTGACCTAAGATCTTTATTTGAGATTTGTCAGAAAGCGACGGAGGATCACAAATGTCAGGACATTCTAAATGGGCCCAGATAAAGCATAAAAAAGCCCATACCGATGCAAAGAGAGGAAAAACATTTACCAAGATCGTGAAGGAGATCTCTGTTGCGGCAAGGATCGGCGGGGGTGACCCCTCCGGCAATCCAAGACTCCGGCTTGCCATCGAAAAGGCAAAAGAGGTGAATATGCCCCACGATAACATCAAAAGGGCGATTATGAAGGGTACGGGGGAACTCCCTGGTATGTCATATGAGGAGTTCACCTATGAGGGGTACGGGCCGGGAGGCGTTGCGGTACTCATCGAGGCCCTCACTGATAATAAACAGAGAACCGTCTCGGAGATTCGGCACACCCTGTCAAAACACGGAGGGAACTTAGGGGAAGCGGGATGTGTAGCATGGATATTTCAGCAAAAAGGATATCTCCTCGTGGATAAGAGCAAAGTTGACGAGGATACCCTCATGACTATTGCCCTTGACGCCGGTGCTGAGGACATGAAAAATGATCCGAGGGAAGACAATTATGAAGTCATCACCTCACCCGAAGACCTCACCAGGGTGAAGGACGCTCTTGAAGCTGCGAATTTGCCCGTTTCTCTTGCAGAAACGACAATGCTTCCAAAGAATTATGTCCTCCTTGAGGAAAGGGCTGCGGAGCAGATGCTGAAACTCATAGAACTCCTCGAGGAAAACGAAGATGTCCAGAACGTATACGCCAATTTCGATATTCCTGACGAGGTTATGACAAAGGCTGACAGGTAAGATGACCCCCATCCGTACCATCCTAAAAAGAAGAATCCTTGCAGGGCTTGTCGTATTAATTCCCGTCATACTCACCGTCAAGGTGATTGTCTGGTTTTTCATGTTTGTGGATGATCAGCTCGGTTTCATATTTGACAAACTGTTTGACGCCCATATTTACGGGCTCGGGTTCCTCTCTGCGGTAATTATTGTTCTTTTAGTCGGTGTAATCTCGACGAATGTCTTCGGAAAGTGGACGATAGGGGTCATGGATAACCTGTTCCTCAGGATCCCCGTGTTCAAGGGAATTTACACCGGATTGAAACAGCTCGCCACTGCTTTTTCCCCCGATAACACCAGTTCATTTAAGAAGTTTGTTATTGTTGAATACCCAAGGTCAGGCTCTTTTGCCTTCGGGTTCCTCACAAAGGAATGCACACTGAGAGCAGAGAAAGACCACCAAGAAACGTATCTTATCGCGGTGTATATTCCCACGAACAATCTCTACCTGGGTGAAGTAATCCTCTTCAAAGACCAGGACGTGTTCCCCACCGACATACCGATCGAAGAAGGCATCAAGATCATCATGTCGGGAGGGATTGCAACACCGTCGAGGATACAGGAATCAAAGGTATGCATCTGAACTGCGTTGTCCTTGCCGCAGGACTTGGAACAAGAATGAAGTCAGCAATTCCAAAGGTGCTCCACACCGTATGTGGAATTCCGATGCTCAAGGCGGTTATTGCTGTAGTAAAGAGGCTAAACCCTGAAAGGATTCTCGTGGTGGTTGGGAAACAGGGAGAACTCATCAAAAACACAATAGGATCCCATGAGGTATCGTACATACTCCAGGGAGAACCGAGGGGCACCGGCCATGCCCTCCGCTGCGCAAGACCTGCTCTCAGGAATTCTAAGGGTGTCATCGTGGTGCTTAACGGAGACACCCCTCTTTTAAACCCCGATACCATAAAAAAAGTTCTGCAATACCATAAGAAAGATAAGAACACCATCTCCGTATTGTCATTTAGTGCAAGGAATCCCGAGCACTATGGCAGGATCATTAGGAACGCTTCAGGACAAGTCGTGTCCATCGTGGAGCATAGTGATGCAGACTCCAGGCAGAAACAAATCAATGAAGTAAACAGCGGTGTGTATGCCATAAACCATAATGTTCTTGATATCCTTGACAAGATAACAGTGAATCCGGCAAAGGGTGAATACTACCTCACGGATATAATTGCCGCCGCCTCAAGGAAGAACCTGAGAACCTCTGCTTATTGCATAGGCACAGAAGAAGAATTTATGGGGATAAATACACGGGAAGAGCTCTCCAGGGCCTCAGCGCTCATGAAGAGGAACATTGTACAGACCTGGATTGCCAAGGGCGTGACCTTTCTTGATGCTGACTCGGTATATATCCATCCCGATGTATCCATCGGAAAAGAGACGACGATCTATCCGAATGTCTGTCTCGAGGGCCAAACGAGGATAGGAAAAGGCTCCATCATTCATCCGAATGTAAGGGTTCGGAACAGTGATATCGGAAATGGTGTAGTAATAAAAGACTCCACAGTAATAGAAGACTCCAGGGTAAAAGACAGGGCATCCGTGGGCCCTTTTGCCTGTCTCAGACCAGGCTCTGAAATAGGGACTGGGGTCAAAATAGGCAATTTTGTTGAGATAAAGAAATCGGTCATTGGTGAAAGAACAAAGGCATCCCATCTTAGTTATATTGGTGATGCCATTGTGGGGAAGGACGTGAATATCGGGGCCGGCACCATCACCTGCAATTATGACGGGAGGGCAAAGCATACTACAGAGATAGAAGATGATGTGTTCATCGGCAGCGATACACAACTTGTTGCCCCTGTACGTATTGGCAAAGGCGCGTATATTGGCGCAGGCTCTACCATCACACGTGATGTGCCTCCCATGTCCCTTGCCACGAGCAGGGTACACCAAACGAACAGGGAGGGATGGGTACGGAAAAGACGCGGAACTATCGGCAGCCGGCAGTCAACCACTCAAAGAACTGCGCCCAGGAGAGGGAAGACGGGGGACTAGGA
>Ga0316600_10000731_pt1 | contig 15488 bp, 13 predicted proteins | sample OWC_soil_day5_CT_FD_207652 | JGI IMG/M metagenome (GOLD analysis project Ga0316600, IMG submission 207652) | Wetland soil microbial communities from Old Woman Creek delta, Ohio, United States - OWC_soil_day5_CT | ecosystem: Environmental > Terrestrial > Soil > Wetlands | place: USA: Ohio... | reverse complement strand
GACATAGCCATGGCAATCATGATACGCTGACGCATTCCTCCCGAAAACTGCTGCGGATAATAATCGAACCGCTCCTGCGGATCGGGTATATTAACCAGCTTCAGCATCTCAATGGCACGCCTCTCCGCTTCTTCCTTGTCCACCTTCAAGTGCTCCATGATATTTTCCCGGATCTGGTATCCGATGGTCAGTACCGGATTTAAGGATGTCATAGGCTCCTGAAAAATCATGCTGATTTTTCCACCTCTCATATGACGCATTTCTTCGCTGTTTGGTCCGTAATCCAGCATATTTTTCTCATTTCCCCGGATATAAACCTCACCGCCGGTCACCTTTCCCGGCGAACCGATCAGCTGCAGCATGCTCATCATGGTCACGGATTTCCCGCTCCCTGATTCCCCTACGATTCCAATAATCTCACCTGGATTTAAATACATGGATACGTTGTCAACAGCCTTTACAAGCTGTCCGTCTGTCTTAAAGCAGGTCTCGATATTTTTCAGTTCCAACAAATGTTCCATTTTATCTCCTCCCATCAAACCTCACCCCGAAGTCTTGGATCAAGTGCATCCCGGACACCGTCACCAAACATATTCAGACAGATAACCAGAACCGCCACGCAGACTCCGGGCGTAAGTGCAAATACCGGATTCTGGAGAAGAAACAAACGGCCATCACTGACCATTCCTCCCCAGGATGCAGTGGGTGCGCTGATTCCAAGTCCAAGAAAGCTTAGTCCGGCTTCTGCCAGAATGGTCTGTCCCACCTGCTGGGTCATCATGACAATGATTGGGGAAATACTGTTTGGGAGAATGTGCTTAAACATCAGCCGGAAATTTTTATTTCCCTGAAGCTTTCCTGCCATAACATAATCTGCCTGCTTGATTGTCAGCACCTGTCCTCTCATCATCCGGACATATCCTGCCATAGACGAGATTCCAAGAATAATTGCCAGATTACGGATCCCGCTGCCAAACACAGCCGTTAAGGCCATAGCAAGAATAATCTGGGGAATTGCCCGAATGGCTTCCATGATTCTGGTAATAATGTCATCTGTGATACCGCCGAAATAACCTGCGATCATTCCGAAAAAGGTTCCTGCGATACAAGCGATCATGACTGCGAATACTCCGATAATGAGACTGACTCTGGTTCCATATATAATGCGGCTTAACACGTCTCTCCCGTAATTATCAGTTCCAAGAAGATGATCTTTTCCAGGTCCCTGAAGATAAGAAGAAAAGTCTGCATAATTGGGGTCATAGGGCGCGAATACCGGTGCGAATACCGCCATGGCTATAAACAGGAAGACCACCGCTGCACTGAATACGGCAATCTTTCTGGCAAATAAAATCTTAACTGTCTTTTTCCATCTTCCGTTATTTTTCATTCTTTCGCCTCCCTATTCAAACCGGACTCTCGGGTCAACCACTGCATACAGAATATCCGTTAAAAGGTTGATTATACAGGATACCAGCGCGGTAACCAGCACACATGCCTGAACAACCGGAATATCTCTTGACTGAATGGCCTTTACAAATAAGGAGCCCATTCCGGGAATATTAAACACAGATTCCACAAACATAGAGCCAGCCAGCATGGAACCAAGGCGCATTCCAAGGATGGTGATAACAGGTATCAGGGCATTTTTAAGAGCATGAACATAGATGACTTTTCGCTGTGACAACCCCTTGCTTTTCGCAGTTCTCACATAATCCTGCTGGATGACTTCCAGCATACTGGAGCGAGTCTGCCTCGTCACAGTGGCGATCCCTCCAAGTGCCAGACAAAATAAAGGCATAACAGCCTGTCTGATGCCCGTCACCGGATCCTCATGAATCCAGGTAAAGCCATAGGAAGGAAGCCAGCCCAGTTTCATCGCGAAAACGTACATAACTAACAACCCGATCCAAAACTGAGGCAGGCAGGCTGTTATGTTGGCAACCAGGGTAACGATGGTATCTGCCGGCTTTCCCCTGTATACAGCGCTGATCACACCGAACAGGATTCCCAAAGGGATGCTTATGATAAATGCACTGATTGAAAAGAACAGAGTTATGGGAATCCGTTCATTTATAATATCCAGAGTACTTTTATGAAACTGGGTTGACTGCCCCCAGTCCCCCTGAACCGCTCCTGACAGCCAGCTGAAATACCTGTGAATAATTGGCTGGTCTAATTTCAATTCATGAAACACCCTGCTATATTCTTCCTGGGATACCTCCTGACCCAGCATTGCATATACAGGATCACCAGGAATCAACGATACCAGCATAAATGTAAATATGGATATCAGAAATATAATCAGTATCATCTGTCCGGTACGTTTTATGATGTATGCTTTCATTTCAACTTTATAGCAGGAACTTATAACCTGCCATATTCCTCCCTCCTTGCATGACTCTTTTTTATTCTCTTGTTTTTCGTGTTTTCAATATAGCCAATGTCTGTTATAATAAAAATATAGTCGATTTTGATCAATAAATCGCATCAACTCCTTATCTATATAAATTTTAAACTACTTTCAGGTTTTAATTATATATTTTATTATGCATTTTTTCCAATAACCCTTTCCTATTTTTATTATAGTCATTGCCTATAATGAAAACCTACAACAAAAGAAGGCAGGTTTTACATGGACATCAGATATCTGGAATATATTCTCGCACTGGCTGAAACCGGAAATATGACGAAAGCAGCGAAAAAACTCTACATCTCTCAACCTACTCTCAGCCAGTTTCTTACCAAGCAGGAACAGGAGCTTGGTTTTCCGCTTTTTGAAAGAGCCAGCGGTACCTATTCCCTGACTCCAGTGGGGAACCTTTACGCAGAATACGCAAAAAAAGTGATCTCTTTAACCACTAATCTGGAAAAAGATATTAAACGTGTCTCAAATACAAGCCGGATTCGTATTGGCACTTCTGCCTCCAGTGCCATGCAGATGCTCTCCTGCATCCTGGTGGATTTCCGTAAGTATTACCCCAAAGCAGAGCTGGTTCTGTCGGATGATAATCTGCATTCCACAAGTAATTTTATTTCAAAAGGGGAGATAGACCTGGCTTTTGTAACTGCTAATTCTATGGAGCAGTACAGAGGTCAAAGCATTGAATTGAAAAAAGAAGAAGTTGTATTTGCTGCTCCCAGCAGCCATCCCTATTGCCAGAAGACAGGCGGGAACCGCCAGCGTTCTCTTACCAGTGCGCAGCTTCTGGAACACTTTTATAATTCGCCTTTCATCCTGCAGCATAAAGGCTCCTGTATCCGGTATCTGATCGAAGATTTTTTTGAAAAGCAGGAATTTAATCCAACCATTGCCTGTATGACTTCCCATGTGCAATCGATTTGTGATATGGTATCCAGCAGTATTGGGGTTGGATTTATTCCGTCTGAATACCAGTTTCCTCACAAGAGTATCACCTGCTTTTCATTGGAGCCGAAACTATACAGAATCCATTCCATCCTTTACCGTAAGGACTTAATTATGACACCGCCCCATAAATGCCTGATCGATTTGGCTAAAGCATATGTAACTACTAATTGGAACCATTTTTAAAAATGACATTTCATTAGAATATGTGCCTGACGGGCACACAAAAAAGAAGGATTCTTCCATCCTGAAGAATCCTTCTTTTTTAAGCGGTTTTTCCTCTGCCTGTAGGGGAAAAACCTTTATTTAATTTGGATCTCTGCCTGTAAAATCAGATCACCAGCGTAGGCGGTGTATAGACTCTGGCTGCCAGCTCCGAATCCAGGAGATAAAGTCCCTTTGCATCATTACCGAACAAATCATATCTCTTAATGATATCATCCGTATTCTTCTCTTCTTCACTCTGCTCTTTTACAAACCAGTCAAGAAACTGCATGGTACGGAAATCCTTTATTTCATAAGCAGCTCCATAAATGTCGTGAATGGAAGCTGTTACCTTAATCTCATGTTCATAGGCTTCCATTGCAGGCTGGCGGAAATCGGTGAAAGTAAAGGAAGGGGCCTTAATATCTGAAAGAACAATCTTTTCTCCATTCTGAAGAAGATAATCCATGAACAGCATTGCATGATCCCGCTCCTCCTGAGTCTGTATTTTAAACCAGTTCGCAAACCCGTTTAAATTCTGATCTGCATAATAATTCGATATATCCAGATATACATATGCGGAGTAAAGTTCAAAATTAATCTGTTTGTTTATCTTAGCAACAATCTCTTTGTTAAGCATAATATAATCCTCCTTTATAATGTAAAAATCATTTTCAAAAACAAGGTTGTCCAATATTTCATATTAATTTAGTTACTATCAAATATTTCAACTTGTTTATTGCTATATTCTAACATCTTTGATGAAATTTTTCAATATGATATACATAAAATATTGGCGTGTTGACGTGTTTTATAGCTAAACGACCTCATGCTAATTTGTCTTACAATCGAAAAAAAGGCCAGGCAGTCAAATAAACTGACTACCCGGCCTTCCCCTAATATCTTATTATTTACCTTTCTTCTTCTCCCACATTGCCCAAAGGGTACCTGCCACACAAATTGACGAATAGCAGCCAGTCAGGATACCAAAGAACATAGGAAGTGAGAATTCCATGATGGACTCAATATGGAAATACACAGAAGCCACCATAAGAATTAATACGCAAATTCCAGTTGTTGCGGAAGTATTAATGGATCTTCCCAGTGTCTGGGATGTACTTACGTTAACCAGAGTATCCACAGGCATTTTTGAATCATGTTTTCTGTTTTCACGTATTCTGTCGTAAATTACGATAGTATCGTTAATGGAGTAACCGATGATCGTCAGTACGACCGCAACGAAAGCATCATTCAACGGAATCTGGAACAATACAAATGCGAAGAATACCACAAAAACATCATGAACCAGTGCAATCATCGCTGTTATTCCAGCAGAAAGACCGGATATAACGGAAAAACGGATCCAGACATAAACAACAATGAAGATCAGTGACAGTATAATGGCAGCAGCGGCGTTCTTCAGCGCTTTTGCACCAATATAAGGTTCTACAACAAAGGTCTCAGACAGCTTTGCATCATTTTTGCCAATGGTACTGTTAACTGTATCAGTTATGGACTTCTGCTCATCCGGCGAAATACCTGCATTTCCAGCAAGTGTAACAGACAACCTCTTTAATCCGGTCATATTATCTTCTTTAATCTGAACGGTTACCGGACGCTTTGTCTCTTTTTCAATAGCCTCCTGGATCTTACCAGTATCTGCCTCATCGGAAACAGAATAAGACAGAACTGCACCGCCTTTAAACTGGGTATCCAGCTTCACTCCAAAGAAGAAGCAGCCAGCGATACCAGACAGTATAACAAATCCTGAGATAATCGCAAATATATATTTTTTCTGATAGAAAGGTATGATTTTTTTATCTTTTCTGATTCGGAACCTTTTTTCATTTCTCCAGAAATCAGACTGAATCAGTGACAGTATCATATGTTTGGATACGGATACACCAATCAGAAGATTTACCACCATACCAACCAGCAGAGTATAGCCAAAGCTTAGCATGGTTCCTGATCCAAAGATCATTAAGATCACTGCTACAATAGCAGTTGTCACATTACCGTCCAGTACTGATGAAAACGCATTTTTATAACCGGAAACAACAGCTCCCTTTACCGATGATCCCTTCTTTAGTTCATCTGAAATACGCTCTGAAATAATAATATTGGTATCCACTGCCATACCAAGTGTCAGGATAATACCTGCAATTCCCGGAAGGGTGAGGGTATACTGGGGAACCGAAACTGCCAGCATCTGTATTACCATCTGTAAAAGCAGTGTAACACATGCAACAATACCTGGCATTTTATAGAACACGATCATAAAGAGACAGATCACGAAAAATGCAACCAGTCCTGCATAGACCATAATTGACAGAGCATTGCTTCCCAAGGAGGGGCTGATGGTAGAGAAGTTGGTTGTTTTTAAGGAGAAAGGAAGAGCACCGGCATTAATTTTCTCAGCCAGAGCCTTGGCTTCCTCGTAGTTCTTCATACCAGTGATTACCGCCTGTCCTCCTGATATCTGATTCTGCACTGTAGGATTGGAAATCAGATTATTATCCATATAAATTCCGATTCTTTTTCCGATCAGCTTTCCGGTAGCATCCTCAAACAGCTTTGATCCATCGCTGTTAAAGCTGAGAGCTACTACATAAGTCTTGATTCCATTGGAGGTATTGGTCTGAGGAGTGGCCTTCTCAACATCCTTGCCCTGGATTAAAACAGTTCCATCTGGGTCCTTAAATGTCAGCTCTGCCATCTCACCTAACTCAGAAATTGCATCCTCCGGGTTAAAATCTGTTTCCCCTGATTTCCATGGGAACTGTACTATGATATAACCAGCATCTTTATCCACTGTTACTTCACGGTCAGAAATGTTCTGGCTGTCCATTCGGCTCTCAATTACTTCCCTTGCCGATTCAAGTTCCTCAGTTGTTGGCTTACGGTCTAAGTTCTGGGGTTCGAATATAGCTTCTACGCCTCCGCGTATATCAATACCAAACCGCATATCAAAGATTCCTTTAATACTATCTCCTGCTCCAAATATAGCAACACAAACAATAGCTGCAATTCCTAAAAATATTGCAGCAAGCATTTTCTTTCCTGGCTTCATATGTTTTCCTCATTTTCTAAATTAATTTTCAATCTGCCATAATCTGCCTGCTGCCTCTTTCTCTCCGTCTGAATTATGAATATAACGAATCACAAACATCCGGCTTATATCTCCCTCACGCATAAGAACGGTGCGAAGTGACCATAACGCAAATGGTATAAATAAGAAAAATGTTTTTAAACATATATAATTAAGGATTACGCTTTTTAGATTTGTGCGGCTTAAAATATTAAGAAATACATCACTTACCGCTTCCTCTTCCAGCACATCCTTAGATTCAATCATTGCATCATATCTTTTATGACGCAGGTTATCGCCAGAAAAACTGCTTACGGAAAAAAAGCCAGGATGTCCCAGGCTCTTGACCACATCAACCGTATTCAGTTGTGTCATTAATACCGCCGTGCAAAAAAAACATGCCAGTATCAGACGATGTATCCCGGACTTTTTCCTCCTGGTTTCCAATGTAGTACCTCCCGCTACAGGTGTTTTCCCATATTCCCCACACATCTTTATTCATGTTGCATTGTATCACATATTGATGAAAATGCAACGTTAATATACTGACAAAATTCCACAATTTTGGCAGGAACTTTGTCAGTTCTACTACCGTTTTATAATTACATTCAAATCTATGGTAATAATTTTCTTAAAAGCAGCTCCAACTGGTCTCTTTCTTCTTTTTCCAGGCGGGACAGCACTTCTTTGTCTCCTTTTGATATGAATGCTTCTATAGATTCAACTCCTTTATCAGAAAGGGTATACTGGTTTACTCCGTCCTGCTCTGTCGCTTTTATATATCCTTTTTTTTCAAGCTTTTCCAGACATTCCATTAGCTTTTCCCTGCCGGTTCCTGTTTCCAATTGCAGCTCTTTCACTGTCTTTCTATCTGTCTGGAACAATGCTCCCATTACCAATGCTCTTAATTTTTTACTGCTTTTTCCCTTTTCCTTCTGGTCAAACAGACTGTGAAACCCCAATTTATAGGTAAGAAGAATTCTGTTAAATGACGGTTCATAGTTTTCAGTTTGCGGCTGGCTGGCTTCTTCTTTTCGCTTCAAAGATTTTGCATAGACCTTCCCTTTGCTGCAGTGAAGATCATCAAGGGAACAGTGACGTTTACAGCAGGGACAATGCAGATTATCTGATTTTTTATCACCCATAAATAAATTCCTCCTATGTCATAATATACGAAAGGGCATATACCAACGTATATACCCCTGAATTCATTATATTCCTCCACAGAATGGATGTCAACGTCCCTATGGATACTATTTCATTTTATTTTCCTTTTTCCCCCTCAATGCATGGGTGCCGGCAGATAGGCAATGCTCAACTCCCCTGTAATGGGATTGGTATAAATTTCGCACTCCACATCATAAACCTCTCCGATGAGCTGACTGGTTAATACCTCTATTGGAGTTCCATGGGAAATCACTTTTCCCTGCTTCATTACGTAAAGATAATCACAGTATTCAGCAGCAAGCTCCAGATCATGCAGTGCAGCAAGAGTACCAACATTCATTCGCTTTACAATTGATAAAATCTGCAGCTGGTATTTTATATCCAGATGATTTGTGGGTTCATCCATAACCAGGAAGGAAGGCTGCTGTGCCAGTGCACGTGCCAGTATGACACGCTGCTTCTCACCTCCCGACAGGGTAAGGTAGCTGCGATTTTCATATCCGGACAAGCTGACCTGTTCCAGTGCGGCTCTGACAATTTTATAATCCTCCTCAGAATCACCCTCCATAAATTTTTTGTGAGGAGTCCTTCCCATAAGGACCATTTCCTGAACGGTAAAATCAAAGCTAAGATCATTAAACTGACCAACCACCCCCATAATTCTTGAAACCGACTTGGGATCTGATTTCACCACATCTAGATCACCCAGATAAATACTTCCCTGCCTTGGCTTTATAACCTTGTAAATACTCTTAAGCAGTGTGGACTTTCCACAGCCATTAGGTCCTATTAATCCAACAAACTGTTTTTCTTTTACTTTTATTGAAATATCCTTCACTATGTCAGTATTGGATAACGTAACAATCATATTATTTGCCTGAAGTTCCACCCTATTTTCCTCCAAATCCATATCCTTTTTTCATTAGCATATACATAAACATAGGCGCGCCGATCATGGATGTAATAATGCCAATAGGCAGCTCACTCTGATGAATCAATGTACGTGAAAATACATCAGCCCAAATGAGAAAGACAGCTCCAAACAAAGCAGATGCCGGAATCAGTCTTTTATGATCTGTCCCCACCACCCCTCTGACAATATGCGGAATAATTAATCCAACAAAACCGATGGTACCACAGCTGGAAACTATAATTCCCGTAACTAATGCAGAAACCATCATATAAATGCGAAGATAACGATTTAAGGAAATGCCCAGCGTGACAGCTGCTTCACTCCCTAACAGCATGGTGTTGAGCACCCGAAACTGAGTTAAGAAGAACACAAACGCAATTCCGATACTGATTGCTGCCAAAGGAAGCTTGTCCCATGTTGCTGATGCGATACTCCCCATGGTCCAGAACGTTACAGTCTTAATTCCCTCCGTATTATTTGCAAAATAGACAATAAAGTTAGAAAACGCATTACACAGCGCATTGATCACCATGCCTGTAAGCACCAGCTTGGAAGAAGTAATCTTCCCTCCCATGTGAGCGATAACCATCACCAGAACAGCGGCTCCAAATGCCCCTGCAAACGCCCAGGCGGCAACTCCCATCTGGCCCAGTACTCCTGGAATTCCAAACCCCAGTAAAATAGCAAAGGTAGCACCTAATGCACCGCCTGAGGAAATCCCCAATATGTAAGGGTCTGCCAACGGATTCTGTACGGAAGCCTGCATTACTGCGCCGCATAGGGAAAGCCCGATTCCAACCAGCATTGACATCAGCGCCCTGGGCAGACGGATGTGCCAGATAATATCCGCAAAAGAGGCCTTTGAAAGTCCCTCTAATGAGCCAAATTTCATTCCGGAAATCTTATAAAGCAGAATTTGAAACGTATCATTAAGAGAAATTGGCACTTGACCAATGGACACCGAACAGCCCACTGAAAATACAATAAAAACGATCAGGGCTATAACCAACGGTACAAATGCCTTATGCTGGATGCTCTCTTTTTTTCTATTCCTTGCAGTTATGCTGCTTTGTGTCTTCATGCTGATGCTCCTTAGTAATTGACATATTTGTTCGGGTTAGTCCATTCTAACCGCATTTCAATATATCATACCTCAATACAACTGTCAACACAATCGTCTTCTCATGGCTCAGGTGAAACCTTGTAAAACAGGTTGACAAATCTACTGGTTCTACGGTATACTTTCTAAGTTAGCTTTCACTAACCAATAAATATAAAAGGAGAAACACACTTGAATATCACTTGGAAAAAGCATTTTGCCGGCATATCGCTGCCTGTTCTTATTGTCGCAGGATTAGTTGGATGCACCTCCAGCTCTACCTCTTCCAATCCGGAAAACACAGCTCAAAAAACGGAGACTGTCGATACTCAGACTTCCCAGCAGTCCGGTTCTGTTTCCTATCCCTTAACAGTGTCCAATTACAGCATCAATGATGGAAACTGGACATCCAAGCAGCAGGTTTTTGAAGCAGCTCCCACCCGCGTGGTTGCCAACAACCAGTCCACAGCAGAACTTCTGATTCGTTTGGGTCTGACAGACACCATGGTAGGCGTTGCCGCTCTATACGGTGAAACCTCTGAAGATATTTCCGGAGAATTCTTAAAGATCCCCGTACTCGCCAATGATTATGTTGGAAAAGAAGTAACTCTGGGAGCGAATCCCGATTTGATTATTGGACGTGGCGACTTGTTTGCGGACGCAGAATGGGGTGTTGGAAGCGTAGATGAATTAAATTCATTGGGAATTAATACTTACATCTTTAACACCTGCAAACGGGGCGCAACCGTTGACGCTTTGTTTCAGGATATTAAAGAGCTTGGCAGCATATTCAACGTACAGGATAATGCCTCTGCTTTTGCTGACAAACTTCACTCCAGGATTAATCACTTAACAGAGACAATCTCAGGAGCTGCACCACATCTGACTTATGCCTATACATCCTACAGCGATGGAGACCTTTCCGTCTATGCAGCAACCTCCGATACGTTTCAGAATGATGCGTTGAATATTATAAATCTGGACAATGCTTTTAAAAATGCAACCGGTGAAATTACACTGGAACAGCTTGTTTCAACTAATCCTGATGTTCTATTGATATCTCGTTACGCAGGCGGCCCAGATGCTGAAAAATCCGTTGAAGAAATCTATAATATGCCGGCACTCCAGTCACTTTCTGCAGTTTCAAATCATCAGATTTACATTATAGACTTCAGCCGGTTCTGGGGATATAGTTATCAGATTTTAGATGGTGTGGAGCAGCTCGCATCGGAGATGTACCCAGATCTTATCAACTGACGCCTGCATGGCAGTCAGTTGATAAAATCCGGGGAGATGCTATCTGACTAAACTAACAGTGCCAGCACCTGATATCCCTTTAGTATTAGCTTCTTCCCATCTTCTCTGACCGTATGGTAATTATTAAGCAGAATTTTCCGGTACGGTTCCTCCAGTTCTATTTCCTGTTCTTCCATCTTATAGTTTCCTATGACAAGAATCCTTTCCTGTTCCCCGTTTCTATAGTAGGCCATCAGCCGTTCTATTTCTAAATATGCGGGTATGAGCTGGCCGTAAACAAGGGTATCTTTATATTCCTCATTCTTTCTTAGGGCAATCAGCTTTTTGTAAAAGTGAAAAACAGAATCAGGATCTGCAGACTGATGCTGAAGATTAATGGCGGGATAATCCTTACTGACTGGAAGCCAGGCCGTTCCTGTGGTAAATCCGGCATTTTCACTGTCGTCCCATAGGAAGGGTACCCTGGCATTATCCCGGCTGTATCGCTTTACAATCTCCAAAGCCTGTTCCTTTGACAAACCGTTTTCAATAGCCACCTGGTATTCTTCTAATGTGGAAATGTCGTCATACTGGTCGATGCTTTCAAAGAAGACATTCTCCATACCAATTTCCTGCCCCTGATAGATGAAGGGCATACCTTTTAATAGATAATATAAAGCTGCCAGCATCTTTTTTGCAGCATCGGAACACTCTCCCTCAGGAATATATCTGCTTACTCCTCTTGGTTCGTCGTGATTTTCAATAATATTAGAAAGAAAACCAATTCCCTCCGCTCTTTCCTGGCTGTCAAAGCAACACTTTCTGTAATCGTCGGGAGTAACGGGACCATTGTCATACCAGCCTTTTTCACTTGCCCCGAATACAGTCTGGCTGAAATCAAAGATGCTGGAAAAGCATCCGTCTTCCCCTATAAAATCACACAATTCCTCTTTTTTCTCATTAAAAACTTCACCCACGGTAAAGGCATCATATTTGTGAAAGGTGGCATCCCGCATTTCCTTTAAAAAATCCATCACCCCCTGGTTTTCATTCAGCATCAGCCTGCAGTCCGCCAGTCCGTCTTCCCGGTCAGGCTCATAATCATGAAAAGGAAGGGCCTTTTTAATATTCATAATGGCATCAATCCGAAATCCTGCAATTCCTTTTTTCAGCCACCAGTTTATCATGTCGTAGATTTCTTTTCGCACCACAGGGTTTTCCCAGTTTAGATCCGGCTGCTTTTTATGGAAAAGGTGAAGGTAATAAAGGCCGGTATCCCCTATTTGTTCCCATGCACTTCCTCCGAAATAGGACCGGATATTGGAAGGCTCTTTCCCATCTTTTCCTTCTCTGATGTAAAAATAATCACCATATTCGCCTTTCGGATCTTTTAAGGCCTTCTGAAACCATTCATGCTCATCGGAGCAATGGTTCACCACCAGATCAAGAAGGATATAGAGCTTCCGTTTTTTCGCTTCATCAATCAGTTCCTGCAAATCCTCCATGGTGCCGAACCGGGGATCAATCTGATAGTAATCGGAAATATCATATCCCTGATCTGCAAAGGGAGACTGGTATATGGGCGAAAGCCAGATAATATCAATACCAAGCTCTTTTAAGTAATCCAGTTTTGAAATCACACCTCTTAAATCTCCTATGCCATCTCCATTGGTATCGCAAAAGCTTTTCGGATAGATCTGATAAGCAACCTTATCATGCCACCATTGTTTTTTCATTCTAATCTCCATTCCGCTTATTTCTTTTGCAGGTAATAGGCTGCTGCTTCATACGGCAGCAGCCGGCTATGTCTTTGTTGCAAAGAGTCATTGTAGTTATGAATCAGGCACGTTGCATCCTCTCTGAAAAATTCTTCGGGTAAGGATACGTCTGCCTCCTCATCAGAGAAATTACAAACCACCAGCAGTCGTTGGTCTCCCAGACTTCGCAGATAGGCAAATACCCGGGTATCCTCTTTCAGAATCAGTTCATAATTTCCATAAACAATAATCTCATAATTCTTACGAAGCTTAATCAGCTTCCTGTAATAATGAAACACAGAATTTTCATCTGCCAGTTCTTTTTTTGCATTAATTTCGATATAATTAGGGTTTACGGATATCCAGGGCACTGCATCGGTAAACCCGGCATCCGGTCCATCATCCCACTGCATGGGAGTCCTTGCATGATCCCTGCTTTTACACCGCAAATACCTCATCATGGTATCATGGTCTACAAGGCCTTTTCCAGTAAGCTCTTTATAAGCATTGAGACTCTCAATATCCCGAAACTGGGATAATTCTGTAAATGGATAATTGGTCATCCCCAATTCCTCTCCCTGATAAATATAAGGAGTCCCTCTCATCATATGAAGGCAGGTTGCCAGCATTTTGGCGGAAACCTCTCTGTAACGGCTGCTGTCGTCACCAAAGCGGGAAACGGCTCTTGGCTGATCATGATTATCCCAGTATAAACTGTTCCAGGCATCGTCTCCCAGTTCCTCCTGCCATCTGGAGAGTATTCGTTTTAACCGCAGCAGATCCGGCTTTTTATCCGTCCACTTCAGCAGTTCACCATCTCCCTCCACATGCTCAAAATGAAAGACCATATTTAATTCCTGTTCTCCGGAACCTGCATATTTTCTGGCCTCCTCCACCGTAACCCCAGCAGTCTCACCGACTGTCATCAAATCATATTTAGACAAAACCTTTTCATGCATCTCTTTGAGATACGTATGAACCTTCGGTCCGTGGACTGCGTAGGGGGAAAAATCCCCATAGAGCCCTTCCTTAACTTCTCCGTCTGGAAGGGAGGGGGTTTTGGATATCATACTGATTACATCCATTCGAAAGCCATCAATTCCTTTTCTGCACCACCAGTCCATCATTTCAAAAACTTCATTTCTCACAGCCTTATTTTCCCAGTTTAAATCCGGCTGCTTCGGGGAAAACAAATGCAGGTAATACATGCCGGTTTTCTCATCCTTTTTCCATGCAGAACCTCCAAAGCAGGAACCCCAGTTATTGGGCGGATCTTTCTCTCCCTTTCCCTCTCTCCAGATGTAATAATTCCGGTAAGGATTCTCCCTGCTGCTCCGACTCTCCATAAACCACGGATGCTCATCAGAGGTGTGATTTACCACCAGGTCCATAATAATTCTGATTCCGTTTTCATGGGCCTCTTTTAACAGATCATCAAAATCATTCATGGTTCCGAACTCATCCATAACCTTTTTGTAATCACTGATGTCATATCCATTGTCATCGTTTGGGGATTGATAGACAGGTGACAGCCAGATTACATCAATTCCTAACAGTTTTAAATATGGAAGCTTCTGCCTGATCCCGTTTAAGTCGCCAATCCCATCTCCGTTGCTGTCTTTAAAGCTTCGGGGGTAGATCTGATATACAATTGCCTCTTTCCACCATTTTCGTTCCATCTCAGACTCCTTTTCATTATTTAATTGCCCCTTCTACCATGCCCTGTATAATCTGCCTCTGGGCACATAAAAACAGAATCACAATGGGAATCATGGCAAGAAATGCGGCTGCCAGGATTAAATCCCACTGCTTGACATAGGAACCTACAAAGCTGCTCACTGCAACAGGCAGGGTTTTGATTCTTCCATTAAGCCCCAGCATCAGAGAAGGAAGAAGGTAATCGTTCCAGATCCAGATTCCGTTTAAAATCAGCACAGTCATCTGCACAGGCTTTAACAGCGGAAAAACGATCTGGAAAAATGTATTTTCCGGACTGCATCCATCAATCCATGCTGCTTCCTCCAGTTCTTTTGGTATCCCCTTTATAAATCCATGAAGAATAAACACAGACAAGGAGCCTCCAAATCCCAGATAGGCAGTAATGATACCGGTATAGCTGCTTAACATAGGAATCCCAGTAAATTCAGATACCTTACGAAACGTAGATAAAAGAGGAAGCATAACCACCTGAAAGGGGATAACCATGGATGCCACAAACATCATGAAAATCAACTGCGACCACTTTGTCTTATTCCGGACCAGCACCCACGCCGCCATGCTGGAAAATAAGGTCAGTAAAATAAGACTGACTGCTGTGATGTACAGTGAACTTCCAAAGGATTTCCAATAGCTGAAATTCTGGTTTCCAATGACATTTTTTAAGTTAATAAACAATTGTCCCCAGTGAGACGGAGGTGCAACGGGGCTGATTACAATATCTGCACTTTTCTTTGCTGTATTAAATACCACAAGAATAAAAGGAGACAGCACAATCAGTGACAATATGAAACCAATCAGCTCAGGAATCAGATGTTTTGACTGCCTTGCGTTCCATGTTGTTTTGTTCCTCCCGCTATTTTCTTTCATAGCTCCACCTCCCTTTTCTTACTGATGGAAACCTGAGTAAGAGATACTGCTGCCAGAATGAGAAAGAAAAC
>Ga0316600_10000730_pt1 | contig 15489 bp, 15 predicted proteins | sample OWC_soil_day5_CT_FD_207652 | JGI IMG/M metagenome (GOLD analysis project Ga0316600, IMG submission 207652) | Wetland soil microbial communities from Old Woman Creek delta, Ohio, United States - OWC_soil_day5_CT | ecosystem: Environmental > Terrestrial > Soil > Wetlands | place: USA: Ohio... | reverse complement strand
CAGCGCTGGCGCGAACTGCAGAGTTCAGTGCACCCGGACCGCTTTACCGCGCAGGGCGCAGCGGCGCAGCGCATCGCGATGCAGTGGTCGGTGCGGGTGAACCAGGCCTACCAGCGCCTGAAGGACCCGCTGAAGCGTGCCGCTTATCTGTGCGAGCGGCGCGGCGCGCCGATCGATGCCGAACGCAACACGGCCATGCCGCGCGAATTTCTGATGCAGCAGATGGCCTGGCGCGAGGGGCTCGACGAGGCCGGCGACAGCGAGGCGGTGCGCTCGCTTGCCGACCAGGTGGAACAGCACGAGCGCTCGCTGCTCGGCCGGCTGCAGGAACTGATCGACGCTCGCAACGATGTGGCCGCCGCAGCGGCGCAGGTGCGTGCGCTGATGTTCGTGGCGCGGTTTCGCCAGGACATCGAGCAACGTCTGGACACCCTGGAACAATGACTCCCGTTTCCCGCTGACATGGCGCTGCTGCAGATCTCCGAACCCGGCCAGGCGAGCGACCCGCACCAGCGTCGCATCGCGGTGGGCATCGACCTCGGCACCACCCATTCGCTGGTGGCGGCGGTGCGCCACGGCGTGGCTGAATGCCTGCCCGACACGCAGGGCCGCGTGCTGCTGCCGTCGGTGGTGCGCTATATGGAAAGCCAGCGCCGTCAGGTCGGCTTCGACGCGCGGGCCCATCAGGCCGAGGATGCGGCCCATACCATTGCCTCGGCCAAGCGCTTCATGGGTCGCCGCCTGGCGGACCTGAAGGGCGCCGCGCATCTGCCCTACGAGTTCGTCGATCAGCCTGGCATGGTGGCGGTGCGCACGCGCCAGGGCCCGAAGACCGCGGTCGAGGTGTCGGCCGAGATCCTGGCCACGCTGCGCCAGCGTGCCGAGGACAGTTTCGACGACGAACTCTTCGGCGCGGTGATCACCGTGCCGGCCTACTTCGACGATGCGCAGCGCCAGGCGACAAAGGACGCCGCGCAGCTGGCCGGGCTGGAGGTGCTGCGCCTGATCAACGAGCCCACCGCCGCGGCCGTGGCCTACGGCCTGGACCACGGCAGCGAAGGCCTGTATGCCGTGTATGACCTGGGCGGCGGCACCTTCGACGTGTCGCTGCTGCGTCTGACCAAGGGCGTGTTCGAGGTGGCGGCCACTGGCGGCGACGCTGCCTTGGGCGGCGATGACTTCGATCACCTGCTGGCCGCCTGGGCGCTGCAGCAGTCGGGCCGTCAAGCCGTCAGCCCGCAGGACAAGGGCGCATTGCAGATGGCCGCGCGTCGCACGCGTGAAGCGCTCACCGACCATGCCCATGCCACGCTGCATTGCCCGCTGGATGGCGGCGACCTGCGCATCGACGTGTCGCGCGAGCAGCTCGAGACCCTGACGCGGCCGCTGCTCGAACGCACGCTGGCTGCGCTGCGCAAGGTGCTGCGCGATGCGCGCGTACAGCGCAGCGACGTGCTCGGCGTGGTCATGGTCGGTGGCGCCACGCGCATGCCGGCGGTGCGCCGCGCGGTGGGCGAGTTCTTCGGTGAACAGGGGCACGTGCGCGTGCTCACCGATGTCAATCCGGACGAGGTGGTGGCCCTGGGCGCGGCGATTCAGGCCCACGCGCTGGCCGGCAATGCCAAGGACGGCCAGCTGCTGCTGCTCGACGTGATCCCGTTGTCACTGGGCATCGAGACCATGGGCGGCCTGGTCGAGCGCATCGTCGAGCGCAATACCACCATCCCCGTGGCCAAGGCGCAGGAGTTCACCACCTACCAGGACGGTCAGACCGCGATGGCCATCCACGTGGTGCAGGGCGAGCGCGAGCTGGTGGCCGATTGCCGCTCGCTGGCGCGCTTCGAGTTGCGCGGCATTCCGCCGATGGCAGCCGGCGTGGCCCGCATCCGCGTCAGCTTCCAGGTCGATGCCGATGGCTTGCTCAGCGTCTCTGCCCTGGAGACCGGCAGCGGGGTGCAGGCCAGCGTGGTGGTCAAGCCCAGCTACGGCCTGGGCGACGACCAGGTGGCGCAGATGCTGCGCGACGGCTTCGCCCATGCGCAGGACGACATGCAGCTGCGCGCGCTGCGCGAGGCCAAAGTCGATGCCGACCGGCTGCTGCTGGCCACGCAGTCGGCGCTGGATGCCGACGGCGAGCTGTTGTCCGACGCCGACCGCCGCAGCATCGGCGCGCTGATGCAGCAGCTGCGCGAACTGTCGGCTGGCCAGGACCACGACGCCATCAACGCCGCGGCCGAGGCCCTGGCCACGGGCACCGAGGAATTCGCCGCCGCGCGCATGAACCGCGGCATCCGCCAGGCGCTGGCCGGGCGCAGCATCGAAGACGTCTGAACCATGCCGCACATCCGCATCCTGCCGCACGCCGAGCTCTGTCCGATGGGCGACGATATCGAGGCCGAGCCGGGCACCTCGGTCTGCGAGGCGCTGCTCGAAAACGGCATCGCCATCGAGCATGCCTGCGAGATGAGCTGTGCCTGCACCACCTGCCACGTCATCGTGCGCGAGGGCTTCGACTCGCTCGGCGAGATGGATGAATCCGAAGAAGACCTGCTCGACCGCGCCTGGGGTCTGACGCCGACCTCGCGGTTGTCGTGCCAGGCGATCCTGTCGCAGCAGGACGTGACCATCGAGCTGCCCAAGTACACCATCAACCACGCGCGCGAGAACCACTGAGCCGCCGATGAAGGTGCTGGGCATCGAAAGCTCCTGCGATGAAACCGGCGTGGCGCTGGTCGACGCGGCAGGAGAAGGCGTGCCGCAGCTGCTCGCACAGGCGCTGCACAGCCAGGTCGACATGCACCAAGCCTACGGCGGCGTGGTGCCCGAACTGGCCTCGCGTGACCACATTCGCCGCGTGCTGCCGCTGACGCGGCAGGTGCTGGCGGACGCCGGCTGCAGCCTGCGGGACATCGACCTGGTGGCCTACACCCGCGGGCCCGGCTTGGCCGGCGCGTTGCTGGTCGGTGCCGGCGTGGCCGTGGCCCTGGCCGAGGCGCTGGGCCGGCCGACCCTGGGCGTGCACCACCTGGAAGGGCACCTGCTGTCGCCGTTCCTGTCGGCCGACCCGCCGCAGTTCCCCTTCATTGCGCTGCTCGTTTCCGGCGGCCACACGCAGCTGATGCGCGTCGATGCCGTGGGGTGTTACGCGCTGCTTGGCGAGACCATCGACGATGCCGCCGGCGAGGCCTTCGACAAGAGCGCCAAGCTGCTGGGGCTGGGCTATCCGGGCGGCCCGGCGCTGTCCGCGCTGGCCAGGCAAGGGCGCGCCGACGCCTTTGTGCTGCCACGGCCGCTGCTGCACAAGCCGAACCTGGACTTCTCCTTTGCCGGGTTGAAGACCGCGGTGGCAGTGCGCCTGGCCCAGTTGGGCGCCCCGCGCAGCGATGCACAACGTGCCGACATGGCGGCCAGCGTGCAGGCCGCCATCATCGACGTGCTGTGTGCGAAGTCGCTGCGCGCCCTTCAGGCCAGCGGCCTGTCCCGGCTGGTGGTGGCCGGCGGCGTCGGCGCCAATGCCAGCCTGCGCCAGCGGCTGGACGAGGACTGCCGCCGCATCGGCGCGCGCGTGCACTATCCGGAGCCGGCGCTGTGCACGGACAACGGCGCGATGATCGCGCTGGCCGCCGCGATGCGCTGGCAGCGCGGCCTGGGCGAAGGCGAACGTTCGGGCGCCTTCGACGTACGGCCGCGCTGGGACCTGGCGCAGATCAGTTGACGGTGATGCACGCCGCGGCCGGGGTGCCGCGCTTGGTGAGCGTCAACGTGAGGACGCCGTGCTCCAGCTTGGCGCTGGACTCGGCCTGGTCGATGTCGGCCGCCACACTGAAGTTGCGCGCAAAGCTGGCCAGCGAGCGCTCGCGGTAGACGACGCGATCGCCTTCCTTCTTCTCTTCTTCCTTGCGGGTCTGCGCCTCGACGCTGACGCGCCGGCCGTCGATGGCGATCTTCACGTCTTCCTTGGCCACGCCGGGCAGGTCCAGCTTGACGGTGTAGGCACGCTCGGACTCCGACACGTCCAGCGCCGGGCTGCGCAGCTTGTCGGCTTGCGCGGCCGGGGCGAAGAACTGATCAAAGCCGTCATCGAAGAGGCGATCGAAGCTGCGCGCCAGTTCGGATGCGTTGCGGCTCAGGGGAACTAGAAACATGGTCACTCCTACAATGGTTACTGGTGTCGGCGCAACAGCGCCGCTACCCATGCTGTGCAGATGGACGCGCAGCCTTGCTTTTCAAGTCCGGGGCATCTTGTGCTGCGTCAAGCCAACATTCGCGGCCGGCCCTCACACCAAGAACACACCATGCGCGAGACCATTGCCCGCCTGCCTGGATCGAAGATCCGCGAGGTGGCCAACGCCGCCATGGGCCGTGACGACGTGCTGGCCTTCTGGTTCGGCGAAAGCGACGAAGTCACGCCCGAGGCGGTGCGCGATGCCGCCGCGCGCTCGCTGCGCAGCGGCGAGACCTTCTATTCCCACAACCTGGGCCTGCCCGAGCTGCGCCAGGCCCTGGCCGAATACTGCACGTCGCTGCACGGCCCTGTGGATGCGGAGCGCATTGCCGTCACGTCGTCCGGCGTCAACGCGCTGATGCTGGCCATGCAGCTGCTGGCCGGGGCCGGCGACGAGGTGGCCGCGGTGGTGCCGCTATGGCCCAACCTGACGGCACAGGCCGAGATCATGGGAGCCCGGGTGCGTCGCATCGCGCTGCGCCCGATGCAGGGTCGCTGGTCGCTGGACCTGGACAGCCTGCGCGCGGCGGTGACGCCGGCCACGCGCGTGCTGTTGATCAACGCGCCGAACAACCCCACGGGCTGGACACTGACACGCGACGAGCAGCAGGCCATCCTGGCGCATTGCCGTCGCACCGGCACCTGGATCGTCGCCGACGAGGTCTACGAACGCCTGCATTTCGGCATGGGATCGGCGGCCCCCAGCTTCCTGGACATCGCCGGCGATGAGGACCGGCTGGTGGTGGCGCACAGCTTTTCCAAGAGCTTCCTGATGACCGGCTGGCGCCTGGGTTGGCTGGTGCTGCCGCGTGGCCACCTCGACGCCATCGGCAAGCTGATCGAGTTCAACACCTCCTGCGCACCGGTATTCGTGCAGCGCGGCGGCCTGGCGGCACTGCAGATGGCGGCGGATTTCGTGCCGGCGCTGGTCGCGCGCCTGCGCGGTTGCCGAGACCGACTCATCCCCCAGCTGGCGGCGCTGCCCGGCGTGGAGGTGGCCAGCCCGCCCGGCGGCATGTACGCCTTCTTCCGCGTGCAGGGGCAGGACGACTCGCTGGCCTTTGCCAAGCGTCTGGTCGAGCACCACGGCCTGGGCCTGGCCCCTGGGGTGGCCTTTGGGGCGGAAGGCGAGGGCTGGCTGCGCTGGTGCTTTGCCTCACACGACCCGCGGCGGCTGGATGCCGGCGTGCAGCGCCTGGCCCGCGCCCTTGGCCTATAATCCCACGTCTTCCCCGCAAGGGAGAGATCACAGCACGGTACGGGTCGGTTTCACCTGTATTCGCAAGTCGCACCGGAAACCGTCGCAGCGCCGCACGAACTCCCAGTCGTGGCCTGGACAGGCGGTTTCCCAACCCAAGGAAATCTCATGACCATGGCCAGCGCGCAAGTCGCAGAAATCATCCAGTCCAATGCGCGCAGCGCTGCGGACACCGGTTCGCCTGAAGTGCAGGTGGCGTTGCTCACCGCACGCATCAACGAACTCACGCCGCACTTCAAGCTGCACGTGCACGACCACCACGGCCGCCGCGGCTTGCTGAAGATGGTCAACCAGCGCAAGCGCCTGCTGTCCTACCTGAAGGAAAAGGCGCCCGACCGCTACACCGCGCTGATTGCCAAGCTCGGCCTGCGCAAGTAAGTCCGCGATGAAGGACGACGGCCCGCGCGCACGCTGCGCTGCGGGCCGTGTCGGAGCAGGGCACTTGAAGGGCATCCGCTTGTCATTCCATCGACGCCACGGCGCGGGCCTCGCTGGAATGGCATGCCGCCAAGAGAAGGCCGCTCCTGGTCAAGGGCACCACCGCAAGTGTGCCGAACCCTTATAGGAGTACCGCTATGAGCATCTTCAACAAGGTCACCAAGACCTTCCAGTGGGGCCCGCATACCGTCACGCTGGAAACCGGCGAGGTGGCACGCCAGTCCAGCGGCGCCGTCATCGTCAACATCGACGACACCGTGGTGCTGGCCACCGTGGTGGCGTCCAAGACCGCCAAGCCGGGCCAGGACTTCTTCCCGCTGACGGTGGACTACACCGAGAAGACCTACGCCGCCGGCAAGATCCCCGGCAGCTTCTTCAAGCGCGAAGGCCGCCCCAGTGAACTGGAGATCCTGACCTGCCGCCTGATCGACCGGCCGATCCGCCCGCTGTTTCCCGAGGGCTTCTACAACGAAGTGCAGGTGATCGTGCACGTGCTCAGCCTGAACCCCGAGGTGCAGGCCGACATCGCCGCGATGATCGGCACCAGCGCCGCGCTGGCGATCAGCGGCATCCCGTTCGATGGCCCGATCGGCGCCGCGCGCGTGGGCTACGTCAACGGCGAATACGTGCTCAACCCGGGCAAGACCCAGCTGCTGGATTCGAAGCTCGACCTGGTGGTCGCCGGCACCGAAGCCGCCGTGCTGATGGTGGAGTCCGAAGCCGACATGCTGTCCGAGGAAATCATGCTCGGTGCGGTGGTCTTCGGCCACGAGCAGGGCAATGTCGCCATCGCCGCCATCAACGAACTGGTGCGCGATGCCGGCAAGCCCGAATGGGACTGGAAGGCGCCGGCCAAGGACGAGGCCTTCATTGCCAAGCTCAACGCGCTGGCCGAAGCGCCGCTGCGCGCCGCCTACCAGATCCGCAGCAAGCAGGCGCGTACCCAGGCCTGCCGCGAGGCCTATGCCAACGTGCTGGCCACGATGAAGGCCGAAGGAGCCGAGTTCGACGCCGTCAAGGTTGAGTCGATGCTCTTCGACATCGAGGCGCGCATCGTGCGCAGCCAGATCCTGGCCGGCGAGCCGCGCATCGACGGCCGCGACACGCGCACCGTGCGCGCGATCGAGATCCGCAACGGCGTGCTGCCACGCACCCACGGCTCGGCGCTGTTCACGCGCGGCGAGACCCAGGCGCTGGTGGTGGCCACGCTGGGCACCGAGCGCGACGCCCAGCGCATCGACGCGCTGGCGGGAGAGTTCACCGACAACTTCATGTTGCACTACAACATGCCGCCCTTCGCCACCGGCGAGGCCGGCCGCTTCGGCAGCCCGAAGCGCCGCGAGATCGGCCACGGCCGCCTGGCCAAGCGCGCGCTGCTGGCCGCGCTGCCGAAAAAGGAAGACTTCCCCTACACGATGCGCGTGGTCAGCGAGATCACCGAATCCAACGGCTCGTCGTCGATGGCCTCGGTGTGCGGCGGCTGCCTGGCGCTGATGGACGCCGGCGTGCCGATGAAGGCCCACGTGGCCGGCATCGCCATGGGCCTGATCAAGGAAGGCAACCGCTTCGCCGTGCTTACCGACATCCTCGGTGACGAGGACCACCTCGGCGACATGGACTTCAAGGTCGCCGGCACCACCAGCGGCATCACCGCGCTGCAGATGGACATCAAGATCCAGGGCATCACCAAGGAGATCATGCAGGTCGCCCTGGCGCAGGCCAAGGAAGCACGGCTGCACATCCTGGGCAAGATGACGGACGCGATGGGCGAGGCCAAGGCCGAGGTGTCGCAGTTCGCGCCGCGCCTTTACACGATGAAGATCAACCCGGAGAAGATCCGCGACGTCATCGGCAAGGGCGGCGCCGTCATCCGCGCGCTGACCGAGGAGACCGGCTGCGTCATCGACATCGGCGAGGACGGCACCATCACCATCGCCTCGACCGACAGCGACAAGGCCGAGTTCGCCAAGAAGCGCATCACAGAAATCACTGCCGAGGTCGAAGTGGGCAAGGTCTACGAAGGCCCGGTCACCAAGATCCTGGACTTCGGCGCGCTCATCAACCTGCTGCCCGGCAAGGACGGGTTGTTGCACATCAGCCAGATCGCCCACCAGCGCGTGGAGAAGGTCACTGACTTCCTCGAAGAAGGCCAAGTGGTCAAGGTCAAGGTGCTGGAGACCGACGAGAAGGGTCGCGTCAAGCTGTCGATGAAGGCGCTGCTCGAACGGCCTGAAGGCATGGAAGAAGAGCGCGAGCGTCCGCCGCGCCGCGAGTATGGCGACCGGCCGCGCCGCGACCGCGATGACCGTGGCGATCGTGGGGATCGTCCGCGTCGCGAGCCGGCTGCCGAAGCACCGGCCCCAGCCACCGTCGAAGCCGACGACCCGCCGCGTGACTGAAGGCCCTGCCCGGGGTTTCGGCCCTGGGCTCCTTTCTAGGAGCGAGCATGCAAGCCATTGAGATCAAACAGCCCGGCGGCCCCGAGGTGCTGGTGCCCACGCAGCGGCCTGACCCGGTGCCGAAGGCTGGCGAGCTGCTCATCGCGGTCGCCGCCTCCGGCATCAACCGCCCCGATGTGCTGCAGCGCAAGGGCCTGTACCCGATGCCGCCGGGCGTGTCCGACCTGCCGGGCCTGGAAGTGGCCGGCAAGGTGGCCGCCGGTGCGGCCGAGGACCTGGCCACAGCCGGGCTGAAGATCGGCGACCGTGTCTGTGCGCTGGTCGCCGGCGGCGGTTATGCGCAGCTTTGTGTCGCACCGGCCGGGCAATGCCTGCCGGTGCCCAAGGGCTTGAGCGATATCGAGGCCGCGGCGCTGCCCGAGACCTTCTTCACCGTTTGGCAGAACCTGTTCCAGAACGCGCGGCTGGCACGTGGCGAGACGCTGCTGGTGCAGGGCGGGTCGAGTGGCATCGGCGTGACCGCCATCCACCTGGCCAAGGCCTTCGGCGTGACGGTGATCGTCACCGCCGGCAGTGACGAGAAATGCGCCGCTTGCGTGGCCCAGGGTGCCGACCACGCCATCAACTACAAGACGCAGGACTTCGTCGCCGAGGTCAAACGCATCACGGGCGGGCGCGGTGTCGACGTGGTGCTCGACATGGTTGGCGGCGACTACGTGGCGCGTGAGGTCGAATGCATGGCCGAGGACGGCCGTATCGCCCTCATCGCGGTGCAGGGCGGCACCAAGGCCGCGCTGGACGTGGGCGCGCTGCTGCGCAAGCGCCTGGCGATCATTGGCAGCACGCTGCGGCCACGATCCATCGCCTACAAGACGGTGATCGCGAGCGAACTGCACGAGCAGGTCTGGCCGCTGATCGAAGCCGGCAAGGTCAAGCCGGTGATCCACACCGTGTTCCCGGCCGCCCAGGCGGCACAGGCCCATGCGCTGATGGAGTCGAGCGTGCACGTGGGCAAGATCGTCCTCGACTGGAGTCGGTCATGAGCGCGCGTCGGAAGCTGGTCGTCGGCAACTGGAAGATGCACGGCAGCCATCCGGCCAATGCCGAACTGCTGGCCGGCATCGTCGCGGCACGGCCCTTCGGGGCTGACGTAGCGGTGTGCGTGCCCTTTCCCTATCTGTCGGAGACCGCGGTCACGCTGGCCGGCAGCGACCTCCGTTGGGGCGCCCAGGACTGCTCGGCGCACAAGCAGGGCGCCTACACCGGCGAGGTCTCGGCCACGATGCTGGCCGAGTTCGGCTGCCGGTACGTCATCGTCGGCCACTCCGAGCGCCGTGCGATGCATGCCGAGTCCGACCAGTTGGTGGCCGACAAGGCGCTGGCTGCACTGGGCAGCGGCGTGACACCGATCGTCTGTGTCGGCGAAACGCTGGCACAACGCGAAGCGGGCGAGACCGCGGCCGTGGTCAAGCGCCAGCTGTCGGTGGTGATCCACACACTGGCGCACTGCGCCTCCGAGATGGTGGTGGCCTACGAGCCGGTGTGGGCTATCGGTACCGGCCTGAGCGCCACGCCGCAACAGGCGCAGGAGGTGCATCAGCTGCTGCGCGCTCAGCTGCAGGCGGCGACGCCGCGGGCCGTGCAGATGAAGATCCTCTACGGTGGCAGCGTCAAGCCCGACAACGCGGCGGCGCTGTTCGCTCAACCCGACATCGACGGCGCACTGGTTGGCGGCGCCGCGCTCAAGGCGGCCGATTTCGTCGCCATCTGCCGCGCGGCACATTGAGCGCGACGCGGCCGACCCCCATTTGAGAAAGCCAAGGACAACATGCAGATCTGGACCACCGTCATTCAAGCCCTGCAGCTGATCACCGCGCTGACGATGATCGGCCTCGTGCTGATCCAGCATGGCAAGGGCGCCGACATGGGCGCGTCCTTCGGCAGTGGTGCGTCGGGCAGCCTGTTCGGTGCCAGCGGCAGTGCCAACTTCCTGTCGCGCTCCACCGCGGCCTGTGCGGCGGTGTTCTTCGCCTGCACCCTGGCGCTGGCCTTCAGTACCAATGAAGGCCGCGCCAGCGCCCCGCTCAGCAGCGGCGGCAGCGTGCTCGACCGCGCCGCGCCTGCGGCCAGTGCTCCTGCACCTGCGGCGGTCATCCCGGGCGTGGCGCCGGCAGCCTCGGCGCCGGTGGGTGTGCCGGCAGCCATTCCGGTCCCGGCCGCTGCCACGGCCAGCGCACCGAAGTAGGCCTTGCGACGGCTCGCGTGGGTGCTGGCCCACGCGCAGGCCGATCGAAGGTTTCGCGTCAGGAATGGCCCGCAATTGCAGCTAGAATTCTTCGGCTGAAAGGGTGTCATTTCCTCACGTCACCCCAGTGATTTTCGAGACGAGCGCCGACGTGGTGAAATTGGTAGACACGCTATCTTGAGGGGGTAGTGGCGAAAGCTGTGCGAGTTCGAGTCTCGCCGTCGGCACCATCTAAGTCCCTCAGCGGACGAACAACATGGATCTGCAACCGTACCTGCCCGTCATCCTGTTCATACTGGTGGGCGTGGCAGTCGGCGTCGCGCCGCAGGTCCTGGGCTACGCGTTCGGACCGAACCGGCCCGACGCGGCCAAGAACTCCCCCTACGAGTGCGGCTTCGAGGCCTTCGAGGACGCGCGCATGAAGTTCGATGTGCGCTACTACCTGGTGGCCATTCTCTTCATCCTGTTCGACCTGGAAATTGCCTTTCTCTTCCCCTGGGCCGTGGCCCTGCGTGAAATCGGGCCGTCAGGTTTCTGGGCGATGATGCTGTTCCTCGCCATCCTCGTCGTCGGCTTCGTCTACGAATGGAAGAAGGGCGCTCTCGACTGGGAGTGAACAACACACCATGGGCATCGAAGGCGTACTCAAGGAAGGCTTCGTCACCACCTCGGTGGACAAGCTGATCAACTGGTCGAAGACCGGCTCGTTGTGGCCGATGACCTTCGGCCTGGCCTGCTGTGCCGTGGAGATGATGCACGCCGGCGCCGCGCGCTACGACATCGACCGCTTCGGCATGCTGTTCCGCCCGAGCCCCAGGCAGAGCGACCTGATGATCGTCGCCGGCACGCTGTGCAACAAGATGGCGCCTGCATTGCGCAAGGTCTACGACCAGATGGCCGAGCCGCGCTGGGTGCTGAGCATGGGCTCGTGCGCCAACGGCGGCGGCTACTACCACTACAGCTATTCGGTGGTGCGCGGCTGCGACCGCATCGTGCCGGTCGACGTGTACGTGCCGGGCTGTCCGCCGACCGCGGAGGCGCTGCTCTACGGCATCTTGCAACTGCAGAACAAGATCCGGCGTGAGAACACCATCGCGCGCTGACGCATCCGCTGCAGCGCCCCATTCGCCGATCCTTCCCCTGCGATGACCCAGAAGCTCGATATCCTGCAAGGCGCCCTCGAGTCCGAAATCGGCGATGCAGTCCGCTCGCTGCGGCGCGAACGCGGCGAACTGACCTTGACGGTGACGGCCGAGAGCTACCTGCAGGTGGCGAGCCGCTTGCACGAAAGCCCGACCCTCAAGTTCGAGCAGTTGGTGGATCTGTGCGGTGTGGACTACTCCGACTACAAGAACATGCCTTGGGACGGTGCGCGCTACGGCGTGGTCAGCCACCTGCTTTCACTGAGCCACAACTGGCGCGTACGGCTGAAGGTCTTCGCGCCCGACGACGACATGCCCGTGGTGCCCTCGTTGTGCGAGGTCTGGGCCTCGGCCAACTGGTTCGAGCGCGAGGCCTTCGACATGTTCGGCATCATCTTCGATGGCCACCTCGACCTGCGCCGCATCCTTACCGACTACGGTTTCATCGGCCACCCGATGCGCAAGGACTTCCCCGTCAGTGGACATGTCGAGATGCGCTATGACGCGCAGGCGCAGCGTGTGATCTACCAGCCGGTGACGATCGAGCCGCGCGAGATCACGCCGCGTGTCGTCCGTGAAGACAACTACGGCGGATTGCAATGACGACCCCCCCGAAGCGGCTTCGCCGCTCCCCCCAGGGGGCAACGCCAGCAGCCCGGCAAAGCCGGTTCTGCGGCGTTTGCTCGATCGGCGAGAGCGGGTTCTGAGATGGCGGAGATCAAGAACTACACGCTGAACTTCGGGCCGCAGCACCCGGCTGCGCACGGCGTGCTGCGCCTGGTGCTCGAGCTCGACGGCGAGGTCATCCAGCGCGCCGACCCGCACATCGGGTTGCTGCACCGGGCCACCGAGAAGCTGGCCGAGAGCAAGACCTTTATCCAGTCGCTGCCGTACATGGACCGTCTCGACTACGTGTCGATGATGTGCAACGAACATGCCTACTGCCTGGCCATCGAGAAGCTGCTCGGCATCGAGGTGCCCGAACGCGCACAGTACATCCGGGTGATGTTCTCGGAGCTGACGCGCTTGCTCAACCACCTGATGTGGCTGGGTACCCATGCGCTGGACTGCGGCGCGATGAACATGTTCATCTACTGCTTCCGCGAGCGCGAAGACATCTTCGACATGTATGAGGCGGTGTCCGGCGCACGCATGCACGCGGCCTATTTCCGGCCCGGCGGCGTATACCGCGATCTGCCCGACACGATGCGCCAGTACGAGACCAGCCGTGTGCGCAGCCGCAAGGTCATCGACCAGCTCAACGAGAACCGCAGCGCAACGTTGCTCGACTTCATCGATGATTTTTCGCGCCGCTTTCCTGCCAACGTCGACGAGTACGAGACGCTGCTCACCGACAACCGCATCTGGAAGCAGCGCACCGTGGGCATCGGCGTGGTGACGCCGGAGCGGGCTCTGAACCTCGGCTTCACCGGTCCGATGCTGCGCGGCTCGGGCATCGAGTGGGACCTGCGCAAGAAGCAGCCCTACGACGTCTACGACCGAATGGATTTCGACATCGCCGTCGGCACCCACGGCGACACCTACGACCGCTATCTGGTGCGCATCGAGGAGATGCGGCAGAGCAACCGCATCATCAAGCAGTGCGTGGACTGGTTGCGCGCCAACCCGGGTCCGGTGATCGTCGACAACCACAAGGTGGCGCCGCCGCCGCGTGAGGACATGAAGGCGCACATGGAGGAGTTGATCCACCACTTCAAGCTCTTCACCGAAGGCTTCCACGTCCCCGAGGGTGAGGCGTACGCGGCCGTGGAGCACCCGAAGGGCGAGTTCGGCATCTATCTCGTCAGCGATGGTGCGAACAAGCCCTACCGGCTGAAGATCCGCGCGCCCGGCTTCGCGCACTTGGCGGCCATGGACGAGATGGCCCGCGGCCACATGATTTCCGACGCCGTCGCCATCATCGGCACGATGGACATCGTTTTCGGCGAGATTGACCGATGAACTTCTCCGAGAGCACGCTGGCGCGATTTGCGCGCGAAGTGGCCAAGTACCCGGCCGACCAGAAGCAGTCGGCCGTGATGGCCTGCCTCGCAATCGTGCAGCACGAACAGGGTCACGTCTCGGCCGAGGCCGAGAACGCGGTGGCCGCGTACCTGGGCATGGCGCCGATCGCCGTACACGAGGTCACCACCTTCTACAACATGTACAACCAGCAGCCGGTGGGCAAGTTCAAGCTCAACGTCTGCACCAACCTGCCTTGCCAGTTGCGTGACGGGCAGACTGCGCTGGACCACGTCTGCCAGCGGCTCGGCGTCGAGCCCTACGGCAGCACCTCCGATGGCGTGTTCACGGTGCAGCCGAGCGAATGCCTGGGCGCCTGTGCCGATGCACCCGTGCTGCTGGTCAACGATCGGCAGATGCTCAGCTTCATGGGCAAGGAGCGTCTTGACGAACTTCTGGCCACGCTCAAGTCGCACGCCACCAAGGAAGGCCACTGACCATGCTGGACCTTTCCAAGTTCCAGGCCACCGGCCGCGAGACCTGCTTCCACGGCCGCCACATCGGCGCGCAGATCTACGACGGACTGGATGGCGGAAACTGGCGCCTGCGCGACTACGAGGCGCGCGGCGGCTACCAGGCGCTGCGCAAGATCCTCGGCCAGGACGGCGGCCCCGGCATGACGCCCGACCAGGTGGTGGCCGAGGTCAAGGCCTCGGGTCTGCGCGGCCGCGGCGGCGCGGGCTTCCCCACGGGCCTCAAGTGGAGCTTCATGCCGAAGAACTACGCCGGCCCGAAGTACCTGGTGTGCAACTCCGACGAAGGCGAGCCCGGCACCTGCAAGGACCGCGACATCCTCGCCTACAACCCGCACATCGTCATCGAAGGCATGGCCATTGCCGCCTACGCGATGGGTGTGGGCACGGCCTACAACTACATCCACGGCGAGATCTTCGAGGTTTACCAGCGCTTCGAGGAGGCGCTGGACGAAGCGCGGGCCGCCGGCTACCTGGGCGACCACATTCTGGGCAGCGGTTTCAGCTTCCAGTTGCATGCTTTCCACGGCTTCGGCGCCTATATCTGCGGTGAGGAGACTGCGCTGCTCGAGTCGCTGGAAGGCAAGAAGGGCCAGCCGCGCTTCAAGCCGCCCTTCCCGGCCAGTTACGGCGTCTACGGCAGGCCGACGACGATCAACAACACCGAGACCTTCGCCGCGGTGCCGTGGATCATTCGCAATGGCGGCCCCGCCTACCTCGCCGTGGGCAGGCCCAACAACGGCGGCACCAAGATCTTCTCGGTGGTCGGTGACGTGCAGCGCCCCGGCAACTATGAAGTGCCGCTGTGCACGCCCTTCCCGAAGCTGCTCGAACTCGCCGGCGGCGTGCGGCCGGGGCGCACACTCAAGGCGGTGATTCCCGGTGGCTCGTCGGCGCCGGTGCTGCCGGCGGACATCATGCTCGACTGCACGATGGACTACGACGCCATCGCCAAGGCCGGCTCGATGCTCGGCTCGGGGGCCGTTATCGTCATGGACGACACGCGCTGCATGGTCAAGAGCCTGCTGCGTCTGAGCTACTTCTACCAGCACGAAAGCTGCGGCCAGTGCACGCCCTGCCGCGAAGGCACTGGCTGGCTGTGGCGCATGGTCGACCGCATCGAACACGGCAAGGGCCGCATGGAGGACATCGAACTGCTCGGCTCGGTGGCCGACAACATCATGGGCCGCACCATCTGTGCGCTGGGCGATGCCGCGGCGATGCCGGTGCGCGGCATGATCAAACACTTCCGCGACGAGTTCGTGTACCACGTCGAGCACAAACGCT
>Ga0316600_10000729_pt1 | contig 15490 bp, 15 predicted proteins | sample OWC_soil_day5_CT_FD_207652 | JGI IMG/M metagenome (GOLD analysis project Ga0316600, IMG submission 207652) | Wetland soil microbial communities from Old Woman Creek delta, Ohio, United States - OWC_soil_day5_CT | ecosystem: Environmental > Terrestrial > Soil > Wetlands | place: USA: Ohio... | reverse complement strand
AGTGTAACGATTCCTATTCTCTTGCAGTAATTGCAATGAAGTTAAAGGAAATCTTCGGTCTGGCTGATATCAATGAGCTTCCTATCGCTTACAACATCGCCTGGTATGAGCAGAAAGCAGTTATCGTGCTTCTTGCACTCCTTCACCTTGGCGTAAAGAACATTCACTTAGGACCGACATTACCAGGATTTTTATCTCCTAATGTTGCAAAGGTGCTTGTAGATACCTTCGGTATTGCAGGAATCGGTGAAGTGGATGATGATATTGAATTATTCATGAATGCATAATTAAAATTATTAATAAAGTCCACCGGCCCGTTGCTTTTCGCAGCGGGCCGGTGGACTTTTTACGGTGTGCCGGGCATGGCACTAATCTAACTAGTGAAAGTCTAGTCACTGGTATTTACTGCCAAGTGTAGCGAACCACAAGCTGTAATGGCTTCTATTGATTTAGCGATAAAGTCAGTTTACAAAATTTTCTTAAGAATTTGACTCTAAAATTAAGGATATGGGTGAGTTGTAGTAAGGAAAATAATATTATGGCATAATTTTTGTTGCTTAATTGGCTTGCTATTAAAAAATGTAAAGTACTTAATAGAATAAAAAGACAAATATGCTAAAATAGTGATTGTATCAGACAGACTAAAATGAATATTGCATAAAAACTAGGAGGAGCATGTATGAAGGAAATATCTCGAAAAATTCATGAGTATGTCGAAAGAAGTCAGCATGAAATGTTTGATGTATGGAAAGAGTTAGTAGATACACCTAGTCAGGCGAGAGTGCGTGATGCAGCAACTGTGATGTGTAATAAATTGAAAGATATATTTACACAAAATGGAATGGAATGTGAAGTATACGATGTGGGTGAGGTAAATGCTCCAGGTTTGATTGCATACTGGGGAAAAGAGCGAGAAGGGCAGCCCATTATATTCTCAGGTCATTATGATACGGTTTCACTTCCGGGTGAAAATCCCTTTAGGATTGATGAGAATGGCAATGCAAGAGGGTTAGGGTGCCTGGACATGAAAGGCGGAATTGTGATTGCGCTGTATGTTGTGAAAGCCTTGCAGTTTATAGGCTGGGAAGAGCGTCCTGTAAAATTTCTTTTTCTGGGTGATGAAGAAAAAGGACACATTGATGCAGATTCTCCGGCCCTGATTCATGAGCAGGCAAAAGGGGCCTTATGTGCTTTCAACATGGAGACGGGACTTGTCAGCAATTGTATTTGTGTGGGTAGAAAAGGTGGCGGAGTCGGTCATTTTGTGGTTAATGGTGTAGGTGCTCATTCCGGAAACGACTATTTAAAGGGGAGAAATGCCATTGGAGAGATGTCGTATAAAATACAAAAATTACATGAATTGACAGACTTGGAAAAAGGAACTACAGTAAGTGTAACAATCATTCAGGGTGGAACGGTGCCGAATGGTATACCGCCACAATGTACGATTGATGTGGATGTTCGATATGAAATCCTTTCCGAGAGAGATCGGGTATTGAAGGCTTTTGACGATATTGCAGGTAAGAATTATATTGATGGATGTACAACTGTCTATGAGTATAAAGAATATATGCCTCCTTTTGAAACGACAAAAGAAGGTGTGGCATTGGCGGATTTTATTTCAGATATTTCTGAAAAATATGGTTTAGGGAAAATGGGACAGATTCGCCTGGGAGGCGGATCGGATGCATCTCACATAACTATTGCAGGCATACCTGCCGTATGTTCAATGGGAGTGAGAGGAGAGTTTAATCACACGGAGAAAGAGTATGCAGTTGTTGCCAGTTTATATGAACGAACCGAGCTATTAGCAAATGTTGTTGTTAATATCCAGGAATTTGTTAAACATAAGTGAATAAAGGAGAATTTATCATGAATAAACAGGAAAGCAAAGACAAAAAAGCGGAAATTCAGGGATGGATTGCATTAGTTGTTTTAATCGTACTGCTGTCGGGGATATTTCAAAATAATAAGACTTTTTTGAAAGCTTTCGATTATACCAATCTTTCGGGTGCATTTGGTACCATTTCGGTACCTAATATCCAGATTAATGAAGATGGGAAGATTAAACTGAAAGATGATGGCACAATTGCAACGACAAACTATACCTTTCAAGGAAAAGGCGGAACTGGAGCCCGTGAAGGGATCCTTGTCGCATTGAGTTTAATGCCGTTGGTATCATTTGCATTTGGCTTGATTCAACTGGCCCAGAATATGGGGGCAATGAAGGTAGCAGAACGAGCTTTTCGCTATATATTAAAGCCTCTATATGGGATCCCCGGAATATGTGGAATTGCATATGTGGCGTCCTTTACTAGCAGTGATGTCGGTGCTTTAATGACACGTAAAATGTTTGAAGATGGCTCGATTACCAATGATGAAAGAACAATTTTTATTGCTTATCAATATCCTGGTACAGCGGTAATAGGAAATACAATCAGTACACAGGCAGCGCTGCTTCCCTGTATTGCATTATCAACAGGTCCTGTTATTTTGGTATTATGGCTGTGTAAAACAATCGGAGCGAACCTGGTAAGAGTAATTATTCATTTGGATAGTAAGAAAATAACAAGGGAGGAAGCCTGAAAATGGAGAGTAATGCTAAGGCAATAGATGAAAAAGAAAAGAAGATGGGTGCAATAGAAAGCTTTATGGATGGCTGCAAGCAGGGGGTGCACATTACTTTAAATAATATTATGCCTGCGATGGTCCTTGGATATGTTATCATACAATTTTTAACCCTTACCGGTTTGATTAATATGCTCTCTAAGGTATGCGGACCAATTATGGGGATTTTCGGGTTGCCGGGTGATGCAGTGGCTGTGTTTATTGCAGCGATATTTGCCAAGGCATCCGGTGCAGCAGCAGCTGCAAATCTTTACAATTCCGGAGTATTAACAGCAGCGCAGGCAACTCTTTGCGTTATTCCAAGCATGCTGATGGGTACGTTGATCGGTCATTACGCAAGGTGTGTACTGGTTGCGGATGTAGAGGGAAAACGAAGAGGTCTGCTTTTGCTTATACCGATAATTGATACAATTATTGGGTTGTTTTTGATGCGGTTATTGCTGACAGTAATGGGACTTTGGTAGACGAAAATACTTAGATGAAAGTGCTGCCGCTGGAGAAAACAGATTCCAGACGGCAGCATTTTTTTAGATTGAGGTGAAGTGTGAAAAAAATAAAAGTGTATTTAGCAGGAATTCTTATGTCTATTCTTATGGGCTTTTCTTTTTTTGCGACTAAAATTGCATTAGAAATGTGTCATCAGGAGGTTATTCTGGCGTGGAGATTCACGCTGGCCTTCGCTTGTATGGTAATATTAAAGATGGTAGGTGTCATACACAGCAATTTCAAGGGGAAATCTTTACTGATTCTTGTTTTAATATCAATGATATATCCTGTATTATCATTTTTTTTGGAAACAAAGGGAGTTAATATACTTCCAACCTCTCAAGCAGGGGTTATAATGTCGTTAATGCCAATTATTGCATTGGTTCTTGGAATGATATTCTTAAAAGAGCAGCCCAATATCACTCAGACAGTCATGTTAGTGTTATCGGTAATCGGTGTGGGAATTATAACTTTAAGTTCGAATAAGAGTGATATAAGAGGAAATGCGGTTGGAATTATGCTGCTTGTAGGAACAGCTTCTTGTGGAGCGGTTCAGACTGTTATGGTCAGAAAAATGGCAGCCACTTTTTCGAGCGTAGAGATTACATTTTTCATGAATTTTATTGCAGCAATTATCTACCATATTAATGTATTATTCGTATATGGAAAATCCGGTATGCGTATGCTGATGATGCCCACAGATAACCTTAAATGTGTGTTGGCATTATTATATTTAGGTGTGGGGTGTTCCGTTGTTGGTTTTTTTTGCATGAATTATGTTAATTCTAATCTTGAAGCTGCCCGGGCTGCCGTATTTACAAATTTGGCAACTGTTGTATCGATTTTGGCAGGAGTGCTTATTGGTAAGGATCAAATTGGATTGATCCAGCTGGTGGGCATGATATTTATTATTTTTAGTGTATGGGGGGTAAATTGGTTCGCTCAATCAGATCGGAGAATAGGATCACAAAGTGCTAATTGTGACGGTTCCAGCCATTGAATTAGTAGCAAATGGGTTCCCGTTGCATGAGATAGGTAATATAAATGCTAATGGAAGAGGTAATAGGAATGGATGATAAGAACAATAAAAGACTTTGGAAACGTCCTAGCAGAAGAGTGGCAATCGCTTTTCAATATATAGGGATGCTTATATTTGCAGGCACTATTCTGCTTCAGATGTTTTTTTATTTCGAAAAAGCTACAATGATTTTTTACTATGGCGTATCTGCGTCGTTTCTTGGATATGGAATTCTTCTGCGCCGGTATTACGACCATGATTGATTAATCATAATCTGCAAGGATTTTCAGTTTCTCAATATCGGTAATCATGTAGTAATTATCATGCCGGATTAAAAGACCATTTTGTTCCATTTTTGTTAATTCACTGCTGGCAGTTACTCTGCTGGTACCCACCATACCTGCGATATCATTTTTTGTAAAGCGAATTCGAAGGCAATGCCCATGAACGGTTTCCTCCCCGTATAACTGGCATAAATCAACCAATGTACGGGCAATTCTGGAAGCAGCTGATGAAAAAGCCAGAGACAGCACCTGCTGTTGAAAAATATTGCTCTTTCGTATTTCAAATTTCAACATGTGCTTGGTAAGTGATGGATTTTTTTGAAGTTGAGACCAAAACTGATCGACTGTTATGGAAAGAACCTCCGATGTAACTATGGTTGATGCAGTACTTAGATAAAAACCGTTTGAGATGCATCCGCGTTCGCCAAATATAGAGCCAACTTCGGCAATAAACAGCTGTTTTTCATTCCCATCTTTTAAATAGGAGCTGATTCGGATCCGGCCTTTTAGTACCATATAAATACGCTCAGCTTTATCCCCTTCATGAAAAAGCACTGTATTTTTCTTCACAGTGTTTTTTTTTGCTTCAAAGAACAACTCTTCCCAACATTTTGCATCTCCGTATAGCCAAGGAGAATCTGTTTTGCCCCAATTATAATCCATGGAAATGCTTCCTTTCGAGTATTTGATATGAATTTATATTATATAAAAAAATATTAAAAGTCAATCTTAAAATTATTTATCAAAATGCAAAGTAGTTAATAGTTTTATGTTAAAAAAAAGGCTACGATATAACTGTAAAAAATAACGAAAGGGGTAATAAAAAAATGAGTGTTGCAGAACAACGATTATTGGAGAAAGACATAGTGTTACCAGAAGTATCAATTCCCTTGGCAAACTATGTTCCAGGCCTTATTAACGGAAATATGGTTTACACATCTGGTCAGCTTCCCATGCAAAAAGGTCAATTGAAAATCAGTGGAAAACTGGGAGAAAACCTGGAGATTTCTGATGGGTACGAGGCGGCTAAAATCTGTGTAATCAATTGTCTTGGTGTTTTGAAGAGTTTAATAGGCGATTTGGACCGAGTGGAGAGGGTAGTAAAAGTTGTTGGATATGTTAATAGTACCAGTAATTTTACAGATCAGCCTAAGGTTGTGAATGGAGCCTCTGAATTGTTGGAACTGGCTTTTGGCGACAAGGGATCACATGCGAGATCAGCAGTTGGGGTAGCGTCACTGCCATTAGGAGCAGCTTGTGAAATTGAACTAATAGTACAATTCAAATAGAATAAAGACGCTCATACAATTTTTTATGACTTGTTTAAGCCTTGAGAAAAGCGAAAGGAAAGATGAAAAAATGAATATTGATTGGGAGAAGATTAGAAAAGAAGAATGGCCGGTACTGGAAACGATGACCTTTTTGGATGCAGCATGCGTTAGCTTTGCTCCGCAGAGAACGGTAAGAGCAGTAAAAGAATTTGCTGAAATGACAGCGTGTCAGGAGGAAGCCAATTCCAGTGCTCATCATATAGCAATGGATGCATTACGCCATAAAGCATACGCAGAGGCTCAGAAGCTTCTGAATGCAGATGAAGAGGAAATCGCATTGGTAGAGAGTACTTCTCATGGTCTGAATATTGCGGCAATGGGAATCGATCTGGAACCAGGTGATAATATCATAACAACCAATCTTGAATTTATTCAAGTTGCATTGCCGTGGTGTGTAATGAGAAAAAATAAAGATATTGAAATCAGAATCTGTAAAACAGCAGATAATCGTTTCACTGCAAAAGATTTTGCGGCTCTGGCTGACGAAAAAACAAAAATTTTGGTTATGTCCACTCTGGAATGGTGTAATGGCTGGGCAAGTGATTTAAAAGAAATTGGAGATTTCTGCAAAGAAAAACAAATTCTCTTTGTTGTCGATGCGGTTCAGCAGTTGGGGGTTACAAAGATTGACACAAAAGAGTGCCATATTGATTTATTGACGGCTGGTGGTCATAAATGGTTAAATAGCCCATATGGTACAGGGGTACTATATGTTAATAAGAAAAATTTTTCAAAAATCAAACAGAGTTATGCAGGATATTTAAATACGACAGTTCCGGAAGGTGGATGGGGGGCCTATTGGGAGGACCCCACAGCTCCAGCTGTAAATGACTGGACATTCCCGGAAACAGCAAGAAAGTATGAGATAGGCGGAACCAGTAACTATACGGGTGCAATTGCATTAGGTGAAACATTAGGACTGGTAAATGAAATAGGAATTGATCATATTCAAAGCAGAGTATGGGAAATAAGCGGATATTGCATGGATGAGATTGAGAAAATCGGCGGAACACTGATAACCCATAGAGATCCGGAGCGGCGTGGCGGAATTGTTATCGCCCGTTTATATGACAATTTGGATGTGGATCGTCAGATTCTTAAAAAATTGCATGCAAGAAGAATTTTTATTGCACAGCGTTTTACAGATTATATCGGAGGATTTCGCATTTCCTGTAACTGGTTCAATAATAAAAAGGATATTGATACTTTGATCGCCGCTATGAAGGAATTAATCGCGGAAATTGGATATGCACCAGATTACAAAAAATAAAATATAGAATTGCAAAATATGCTCTGGGCAAGCCAGGGCATATTTTAGATAGGAGGATAGATGATTCATGTGAAAAACGGTTTTCCGTCTTATGGTCAGAAGGTTGGCATTTTAGTCTTTGACGGGGAATCCCCACGTGTTCCGGGAGATGCTGGTCATGCAAGTACATTTCAATATCCTGTATGTTACGAGGTGATCTCTGGAAATTTTATGTCGCTCGTTCAAAAGAATACAAAGACAGAAGCACAATTAATGAAAACTGTAATGAATCTGCGCAATAAAAGAGGAATTGTTGCATTTGCAGGGGATTGCGGTCTTATGAGCCTGTATCAGAGGCAAATGGGGGTGGCAGGAGGATTGGCAGTAGCGTCTTCTCTTTGCCAGATTCCCATGATTTGGCAGATGATAGGGCGCATAGGAAAAATCGGAGTAATAACAGGCCACTCAGAATTTCTTAAAGCAGAACATCTTTCAGAAAGCGGCTGTGACGGAATTCCGGTACTTATTTATGGTATGGAAGAAATGCCAAATTTTAAAGATACTGTAATTGAAGGAGGAACGTGTCTGAATACGGAGCTAATCGAAAAGGAGATTTGTTCGGTAGCAAAAAGAATGGTGAAAGAGAACCCGGATATGAAAGCAATTGTTCTAGAATGCAGTAATCTGGCAACCTATTCCCGTGCGATTGCAATCGAAATTGGAATTCCTGTTTTTGATTTGATTTCCGCAATGAACATGATGGAATATGCAGTAAATCCGCCCATGTATTAATTAAATACAGGTGAGGTAGATCCAGGCTGTTGACAGTTTTGGTGTTACAGTAACAAGTAAAGTGAATGATAGTATCAAATTATTCATAAATGCATAATTAAAATTATTAAAAAGTTCATAGGGCGTGTTGCGTTACGCAACCGTCCGATGGACTTTTTTGTGGATTTCAAATGTATAAGCCTAATGCCATGTTTTCCAGTACCATCAATCTTAACAACAAAGCATACGTGTACCAAATTTTTAATCATTTTCCGTGTTTACAGAAGAGCAGAAACGATTCTTTTATAAAACAAGCTCAGGCTCGGAAAAATCCAGTATCAGATCAGCATCCTCCTCAGAGAGTTTTTCCTCCTCCATACCTTTTTCCACACGGTATATATGAAAACCTGAGCTGCCATTATTAGTATCTTTTATAATTCGATACTTATATCCAATCTCTGATTCAGACGTTAAGCCCCCGGTTTTTACTTTCCCGTTTTCATCTACGATAAACAGGCCTGTCCCATGATCTCCTGAAAATTCCGGAATATAGACCAATTTGAACTTCATCTCTTCCTCTGCTGTGACGGCAAGTCCCTTGCAGTACAATTCGATTTTTAAAACTGCGGATTATTTATCGCACAATAATCACCTCTTGTTCTCTGGTTTTCATTTACAAACATATTACGCCTATATGGTATAGTAGATATTAATATTTGTAAAGTGAAATTATGTTTAAAATATAGAGAACAGGTGTTAATAATAGACGATTATTAATATAGAACCATAAAAAAACAATTTAACACGTAATTGAAACTTTTTATTAATAAAAAACATTGAAATTGGTGTTACAAAACGAAAACTTAACATATAGTCCGCCATCTGTTAATATGAAAAACTTATACCGCAATTCTATGGATTTTTACGTTCTGATTTTTATCTGGTTACTGTAGATTCCAAATATTCCCAGACCATCAATGTTAACAATTAAAAGTATTGCGACGAAAACCTTTCATAGAATGGTTATCTAATGCAATATGTCGAAAAAAGCAAAGCATTGTAAAATATGCACAAAATATACTGCATAAATTTATGGAAATTCACATCTTGAATAATGGCGGGATGTAAAGTAATATTAGTATAAATTAAATTAATTAATTAATTACTTTTACATTTATTCGAGGTGAAAAATGAAAAAAATAAGTATGGAGTTAATAGACGGTTCCTCATGGCTGTCGCCGGAGGAAATTGCCAGTGGTGTGGAAGAATATGCCTCCTACCTTGATGAAGTAAAGTATGGGGAAGAACAGTATGAAGAATATCTTGGCTGGCTTGATGTAGAGGAGTGGGCTGGAGAGAAGTGGATCACTTATTATAAGAAATTAGCAGAAGATGTAAGAGAGAATGCAGATGCATTCGTAGTGATCGGTATCGGCGGATCGAATCAGGCAGCACGTGCCGTAGTAGATGCAATTGGAGAGACGGGTCCGGTTACGATTGTATGGGCGGGAAACAGTATTTCTGCAGACAGTATCCGTAATGTATTGCAGGAATTAAAAGGGAAAAGTGTTTACATAAACCTGATCGCAAAAAATTTCGAAACCCTGGAGCCTGGAATTGGATTCCGCGCCCTTCGCAGTTTTATGAAGAAGGAATATGGGGAGGAATACGCAAAGCGGGTAATCTGCACAGGTACCAAAGGCAGTCATTTAGAAAAACTTTGTAAAGTGAACGGGTTTTATTTCCTGCCGTTCCCGGATAATATCGGAGGACGATTTACGGCTCTTTCCCCGGTAGGACTATTCCCCATGGCTGTGGCAGGAATTGATATTGGTGCAATTGCCAAAGGTGCACAGCGTATGCGTCAGCGTCTTCTTAAAGAAAGCGCCTCTGAAAGTATGGCTCTGGAATATGCGGTTATAAGAAACCTGCTCTATCAAAAGGGGTTCAGCATGGAGATGCTTTCTTACTTCGAACCGCGGTATTTCCGCTTTGCAAAGTGGTGGATGCAGCTGTTTGGCGAGAGCGAAGGAAAAGACAACAAAGGCTTATATCCTCTGTTTGGAAACTTTTCTGAAGATTTGCATTCCATCGGTCAGTTTTTACAGGATGGTTCCAATGTGATATTTGAAACGTTCCTGGAAGTTCAGGATACAGGGTCATCTTATGTTCTGCACAATGATAATGTAGATGATCTGTTTGATTATTTAGACGGTAAGGATTTTGATGAAATAAACCGGGCAGCATTTGAGGCAACAATTACAGCACACAGTAAAAAGTTCCCGTGTGTAAAAATAAGCGTTCCTGCTGTTGATGAGGAAACCTTTGGCCAGCTGTTTTATTTCTTCGAGTTTGTATGTTATTTGTCAGCAAAGATTCTTGGGGTTAACCCGTTTGACCAGCCAGGTGTGGAAGCGTATAAACAGTATATGTTTCAGGCTCTGGGAAAAAACGAAAATAAGATTCAGGCAAACGGTTATGGGGCAGCTGTCGGTGGCAGAAGTGCCAGTGGTATCTCTTTTTAATATCAGGTGCATGAAAAACACTTGAAATAATAAGGCATCAGAGAAGGAGGAATTTTTTATGAAAAAAGGTTTTAAGAAAATTTGTTCGCTTGCCCTGGCTGTGGTAATGACAGCTTCTACGCTGGCAGGCTGCGGCGGATCTAAGTCAGAAACGACTGAAAGCAGTGCGGGCAGCAGTGCTGCAGCTGAAAGTACAACAGCAGGCACTGGGGGTACTCAGGCAGCAGCTACAGGCGGCGATGGTGTATTGGATATCGGTTATAACCAGATGGTGGAAAGCTTAACACCATTTAGGGGCAACACTTTAAGAAATGCTCCCTTCATGACCCAGCTGTATGAATCTCTGGCAGTTGTAAATGAAATCCGGGAAATGGAGCCGCTGGTAGCAAAATCATGGAAGACGGATGATGACGGATTTACATATAATATAGAAATCTGGGACAGAGTAAGCGATTCCGCAGGAAATAAAATCGATGCATCTGATATTGTCTGGTTTATGCAGGAGTCCATGAAACGGGCATTAAAGCCTGTATTTGCAAAGGTTGAAAGTGTGGAACAGACTGGCGACTATACATTGACAGTTAAGATGAAATCCAATATTGTAGGTACATTTGAGTCTCTTTTAAGAGATACATACGCAATCTCTAAAAAAGCTTTTGAAGCCAGCTCTGATGAATTCGGTGCATCACTGGTTTCCACATCACCTTACATGATCACGGAATATACAGCAAATTCCAAACTGTCTTTTGAAAAGAGAAGCGATTACTGGCAGGATGAAGCAAATATGCCAAAATGTGTACGTCCTTCTGTTAAGAAGCTCAGCTATCACTGTATTACAGAATCTTCCCAGATGGCAATTGCTCTGGAAACCGGTATCGTAGACATGGTAATGAATCTTGATCCTTCTTCTGTTAAACAGTTTGCAGACAACAAGGATTACACCGTTGAACTGGCAGATGGTTCTCAAGGATATCAGATGTTTTTCTCCGGCGCAGACAGCAGTATAGTTGCAAATAATGTAAAACTGCGTCAGGCGATCTGCTACAGCGTTGATGAAAACGGTCTGGTTGCCGGACTTCTTCAGGGCTATGGTACTCCGATGTATGATGTCTGCCCGCCAATGTTTAACGGATTTAACCAGAAGTGGCTGGAAGAAGATTATTATAATTACAATGTTGACAAGGCAAAACAGCTGCTTGCAGAATCCGGCTATAACGGTGAATCAATCAGCATTCTTACAACCAGTAACACATTATCCCAGAGAATGGCCCAGATGCTCCAGAGCTACTTAATGGCAATCGGCATCAAGGTTGAGTTAAAAATAGTTGATATGGCGTTATACACCTCCATTCGTCTCGATGGTACCCAGTATGACATTGTACTTAATACAATCGGTGGAACATTCTTAAGTGACCACTGGTCTATCCGGTATGACCCTGCTGCTTATAAGACCGGAGATGCAACAAGCCGTCATGACAATACTCTGGCAGAGCTTTTATATAAGACCTGGACACCAAGCGGTTATACAGAGGAAAACATTGATGCAGTTCATAAATATATCAAGGATAATGCAATTGCCTATGGAATGTTTAATCCCCAGACGATTATAGTAATAAGAAAAGATGCAGGTTTAGAAAAAGAAGTACTTGAGTACCAGGGGTATATTGCTCCGGCATCCAGTACATTTACCAATTACTAAAAATATCAGAAACAGAACAGTTTTATACTAATTCTAAGCTGAGGTGCGCAGAGTAGCACAACAAGGCTGCGCACCAGTCAGCTTCAATGGAGAATAATATATGTTAAAATATGTATTGAAACGATTGATCTGGATGATACCGATTGTTCTGGGAGTTGCAATTCTGGTTTTTATTATGATGACCTTCTGCCCGGGAAAGCCGGAGGAAATAATCCTTGGTCCTTCCGCGACGGAAACAGAACTTGCTGCGAAACGTCTGGAACTTGGACTGGATGATCCGATTGTGCTTCGTCTCGGCCGGTATATGAGTGATGTTTTTATCCATTTTGACCTTGGAAAGTCCTGGCTGACCAATGTGGATATTACCAGTTCTATTAAGGAACGCCTTCCAAGAACATTGATGCTGACTATTACTACCTTATTAATATCCGTTGGTATTGGTATTCCATTGGGTGTGATAGCTGCAATCAAGCAGAATAAATGGCAGGATTCCCTGTGTATGGTGCTGGCACTGATTGGTGTGGCAATCCCCAATTTCTGGCTTGCGTTGCTGCTGGTTTTACAGTTTTCTGTAAAACTCAACTGGCTCCCTGCTTTGGGAATCGGAACCGGGCTGGCCGGAATTAAATATTACATTCTGCCCGCAATTTCCGGAAGTACAGGAGGTCTTGCAAGCTGCGCCAGACAAACCCGGTCTGCCATGTTAGATGTAATCCGTGCCGATTATATCACAACTGCCCGTTCAAAAGGTGTACCGGAAAGGGATGTAATTATGAAACATGCCTTAAAAAACAGTTTAATCCCTATTATAACTGTTATGGGAACCATGTTCGGTCATTTTCTTGGAGGAGCGATGATCATTGAAACCATTTTCGCAATTCCGGGTATGGGAACTTATATTATCGGTGCTGTAAACAGCCGTGATTATCCCATCGTGCAGGGCGGCTCCATTTTCCTTGCTATCACATTCAGCTTCTGTATGCTTATTGTAGATTTACTTTATGCACTGGTAGATCCACGAATCAAAGCGCAGTATGCATCAGGCAGGAAGAAAAGGAAGGTGAAAGCAAATGCCTAAGACGACCGGACATGCCAAGAATCAGGGTGGTTTTACTGCTGTTATGAGACAGATGAGTAAGAATAAAGCGGCAATGCTTGGCCTTTTAATTCTTTCAACTGAAATCATCCTGGCAATCCTGGCACCTTATATAATACCTTATGATTATTCTTTTATGGACATGGCAAATATGTTTGCCACACCATCATTTTCCCATCCGTTTGGATGCGATGATATGGGAAGAGATATATTCAGCCGTGTGCTTTTTGGCGCAAGGTATTCCATTTCCATCGGCATCATAGCGGTTGCCATTGGTTCCGTTATTGGCTGTACCATTGGTGCAATCGCTGGTTTTTTCGGCGGACAGGTGGACAATCTCATCATGCGTTTTTTGGATATCATTCAGGCCATCCCGGGAATGCTTTTAATGATCGTTATTTCTGCTGTACTGGGACCTGGTTATTTTAATACGATCGTTGCATTGTCCATAGGAAGTATTTCCGGTATGGCCAGAATGCTGCGTGCCCAGATGCTGAAGGAGAGGGAAAACGAATACATTGAAGCCGCACAGTCCATTAACTGCAGCAAATTCCGGATTATTACAAGTCATCTGCTTCCCAACTGTATTTCACCTATGATTGTATCTGCCACCATGGGAGTGGCGCAGACCATAACCATGGCCGCTGGTTTAAGCTTTATCGGTCTTGGTGTTCAGCCTCCTATTCCTGAATGGGGTGCCATGTTATCAGCAGCCCGCCAGTTTATTCGTCAGGCTCCTCATCTGGTTTATTTCCCAGGGCTTGCGATTGCAGTGACGGTTCTTGCATTGAATTTACTGGGAGACGGCTTAAGAGATGCTCTCGATCCCAAATTGAAGAATTAAGGAAGGAGGAACAGCTGTGCATCAGAAAGAAATCAATACAGATATGCCGTTCCTTTCTATAAAGGACTTAAAGGTGGAGTACAAATCGGATGGTCAGATTGTCCATGCCGTAAATGATGTAAGCCTTCAGCTTGAAAGGGGAAAAACCCTGGGATTGGTTGGTGAGACCGGTGCAGGGAAAACTACCATTGCAAAATCAATCCTTAGGATTTTACCCGATGTTGGCAGTCATATTGCAAATGGTGAGATTTACCTGGAAGGGGAAAATCTCTTGAAATTAACAGAGACTGACATGAGAAAGATCCGCGGAAATAAAGTTTCCATGATATTTCAGGATCCCATGACAGCGTTAAACCCGGTTCTTCGCGTGGGTGATCAGATCGCAGAGGTAGTGAGTCTGCACAGTGACAGTAACAATCGGGCAGAACATGAAAAACGGGCAAAGGAAATGCTTGAAATAGTAGGCATTCCTGCAGAGCGCTATTATTCATATCCCCACCAGTTTTCCGGCGGTATGAAGCAGAGAGTTGTCATTGCCATCGCTCTGGCATGCAATCCGGATCTTCTTCTGGCAGATGAACCAACGACGGCTCTCGATGTGACCATACAGGCCCAGGTGCTTGATCTGATCGCAGAGTTAAGAAACAAATATAACACAGCCATGCTTTTAATTACCCATGATATGGGTGTGGTTGCACAGGTATGCGACACTGTGGCAGTCATCTATGCTGGCAGTATTATTGAGTATGGAACGAAACAGCAGATTTTTAAGCACCCCTCCCATCCATATACCATTGGATTGTTTGGAGCGATACCTGACATGAATGAGGATGAAGAATGGCTTCACCCCATTGACGGACTGCCGCCGGATCCGACAAACCTGCCTCAGGGCTGCTCCTTTGCACCAAGATGCAAATTTGCAACAGATGCATGCCGGATGGAATCAGTCAGCATGCACACGACTCAGGATGGACACGACTGCCGCTGCTGCCGTATTGAAGCCGTTATGAAGGGGGAGGATTAAATGAATCCGGTTATTGAAGTAAAGAATCTAAAAAAATATTTTACAACTCCCCGCGGTATGCTTCACGCTGTTGATGATGTCACCTTCACCATTGAAAAAGGACGTACACTGGGCGTTGTAGGAGAGTCAGGCTGCGGAAAATCCACCCTGGGAAGAACTATTATCCATCTCCATGAAAGTACGGAAGGACAGATTTTATTAAACGGTAAAGATGTCACCAACTTAAAGGGGAAGGATTTACGACAGGCCCGTGAAAAGATGCAGATTATTTTCCAGGATCCATACTCCTCTCTTGATCCACGTAAAACCATAGACAGTACGATCCGGGAGCCCCTGATTGTATCAAGGCGTTTTACAAAAAGCCAGATTGATCAGAAAACACAGGAATTAATGGATTTGGTTGGTATAGATGAACGGCTGAGAAAAGCATACCCCCATGAACTGGACGGCGGACGCAGACAGCGGGTGGGAATTGCCCGTGCGCTTGCATTAGAGCCTGAGTTTGTGGTATGTGATGAGCCCGTATCCGCTCTTG
>Ga0316600_10000728_pt1 | contig 15510 bp, 16 predicted proteins | sample OWC_soil_day5_CT_FD_207652 | JGI IMG/M metagenome (GOLD analysis project Ga0316600, IMG submission 207652) | Wetland soil microbial communities from Old Woman Creek delta, Ohio, United States - OWC_soil_day5_CT | ecosystem: Environmental > Terrestrial > Soil > Wetlands | place: USA: Ohio... | reverse complement strand
CCCGGAGCGGTCACCCAGCCTGTCGTGCCCAGCGGCAGCAATGCGGCGGTAAGCTGTCCCTCACGCCGGCGGTCAGCGGCTCCCCGTTTCGGCCCAGCGTTTTAGGTCCTGGCGATTGTCGTCGGCGTCTCTTGAACGCTGATTGCGGTCACCCACGGGGCCGGGCTTGAGTGGGTGAAAACGACGCGAGGCGGTCTCTGGGCCTCCGTCGGCGACCGGCTGCAACGAAACCGACAGCGATCGGTCAGGCCGAACAATGAATGATTGAGACCCCGATCCGGCGCATCTCCCTGTGAACTGAGCGACGCAGCAGGCTTCCCCTTTTTCTTGCTGCGGAACCTCCTGTGGCGCCAAAGCCGATTCGCGTTCCCTCCTGGCGGCTGACGACGCACGCTCGTTCCGCCGGCAGCGGGACTGCGTGAGTACCTGTTCGGATAAGTTCCCTTAGGAGGGTTCAGACCCCTTGTCTACGGTGAGCATGCGAACCGCGCCAACCCCGGCCGGTGCGGTTCCTTCGTCACCCCACCCTACGCCGGATCAAAGCCTCCAGGAGCACGAAGGTCAGGAGCGCACCGAAGAGCGTCACCCCCAGAACCAGATTGAAGGATGGGTGCTCGATGATGACGGGGGCGAGTGAGGGAAGTACATCCATATCTGTGCCGACCAGCACCGAGTTGCCCAGGTTATTCGCCCAGTGCAGACCGATGGCCATCCACAGCGCACCCGTGCGGTATGCGAACCAGGCGTACAGCAGCGCCGAGACGAGGTAGGGAAGCAGCGCATACCAGTGCCCGCCGAAGGCGGCGATATTTGCGATGTGCATTGCGGCGAAGATCATTGCCGGAACGCCGATGAATGCGATGGGGTTGGCGGTGTACCGGCGCACGAACTGGGTCAGGTAGCCGCGATACATAAACTCCTCCGTGCCGGTCTGGACCAGCAGACCAGTCCCGGCGACGACGAGTAGCAGCAGCCATTGCCCCATGTCCAGCGTCTGGAAGTGTATCCGCAGCAGCCCCGCGGCCCCGAAGATCAGGGTCGACGCCAGGCTGACGAAGAGTCCAACGGCTAGCGCGATGCCAAGTGCCCACCAGTTGATCCTTCCTTCCGGAAAGCCGAAGCTCCACCAGGGGCGCTTCAGCAGGTAGCGGGTGACCAGTGGCACGGCAATGGCGGCGACGAAGAAGGTGGACACCACGCCCAGGGTCTTGCCGGCGGCGCTCCCCTTGAGGACCGTCAGGCCCAAGAGGGTAAAGGGAACCGCGACCAGCGACCCCAGGACAAACCAGCCCGCGAGGATCAGGATCAGCCCGATCGCATAGCGGACAAAGGTCGCAGCCCCCTTGTCGGACCAGTCCAGATAACTCGTCGTCTTGGCGAGTGCCGGTGTATCCACTCAGGGGTCTCCTCGGGTCGATGGTGTCAATGGGTGTGGATGAAACTCGCCGGGTCCCCGGTTCCGGCCACGGTGGTGGCGGACCTTCCGCCCGCGAGGACGGGAGGGAGGGGCCGCGACGGGCGCCATTCTGACAGAACTTCGCCCCCCCCGGCGGCAAGGCAGACTCCGTGGCCGGCCGCACGGAAAGCGATTTGGCCCCTTGTTTCAACCCTTGTCCCGCTCCATCGGGATTCGCCGGAAGCGGCCGGACAGACACCGCCCTGGCGGTCGCCTATCATGGGCGCGGCGAGCATGAACGACGCAATTCGGGTTCCCTTGATTCAAATGGCGTTTGCTGCGGCACTGGCCCTGTTGGCCGGCGCGGCAGCGGGCGAGACGCCCGACGGCGCCGCGGATACGACGGAGCGACACATGAACGGCGAGACACGAGAGAAGCCGGACTCAGTGACCCGGCTCGAAGCGGCCTACGGCGGGCCGAGCGAGGGGGGCTTCGGCAGCGCCGTGTTTCACGAAACATTGCGGGACACCGACGACCTGACGCAAGCGGCCCTGTCGACCTACAGAACCTTCGTCGGCAAGCTTTGGGAGCGCCATGGTGAGCCGGCGTGGATGGGGCCGTGGAAAGAGGTCTACGCCCGCCCGACCGGCGTGAAGCCGGATATCACCACCGAGCTGCGGGGCATCGCCGACCACGACACCCGACTGTCGGTGCCGATGATCCTGGACAACATCGAGGACGCCGAGGCGGCCCGCGCGGCCTTGTCCGCTGCCTTCGACGACCTGGCAGTCACCGAATTGCGCGCCTTCAACCTGGGGGACGGCGAGGCGCTGTCGGGATTGCTGGTCGCCGGTCGGCGCGGGGCCAGCGGGGACGCCACGTTCCTCGTCTTTCTGATGGACTGATCCACCCGCAGAGTGGAACAAACGCGGTGGTTCCACCGCAAGCCAGAAAACCCTGAAACCATCCGAGCCCCATCCCAGTCCTCGCGCGATGGCGGCAAGGGGACTGGGTTTCTTACTCCATGGACATCGCGCGCTACAAACTTTCACTCGCCGCCGGGTTTTTCCTGCTGTGGCTCTGCATCCTTTACATGGGTGCGGATCACCCGCCCCCGATCGGATTTCTCTGGGTCGTGCTGCTCGATCTGGTGGCGTCCCTTTTGGTCTACCTGCGGGTCCCGACCTATGCCGATTGGCATGCCACTCGCCGCCCCCGCAGGGTTCTCCTGGCGCTGCGCGACGGCGTCCTCACAGGGTTCGCCTTTGGGGTGACCGCACTGGTCTTTTCGGCGGCGAGGCCGGGCAGCACACTGGCATTGGGCTGGGAGCCTGTCCTCATCTGGTTCGTCGTCCTGACCCTGGTGGGCGCCACGACCGCGGCGCTCGTGTATGCCTTCATTTCTCTGGCTAGCGGACGCAGCGCCAGCGGCACCTAGCGTCAGCGCCGGTGATAACTACACCGACAGGTCCGCGCGGGAGATACACGCTCGAAGCGACCACTTCGATGGGGACGCGGAGTCACCTCGCGGGTGATCGTTCGTGGAGAGGCAAGTGATGGCAAATAAAGGTAAAAATCGGCGTCAATCCGCGTTACCCACGGTCTTTACTCGGATCGCTTCCTTGCTTGTCATTGTCGCATCCGTGGTCGGATGCCACGCGCGGATCGGTGACTACGTTTCCGCGTCATCGATCGCGAGGAACGGTTTTGCCAGGGACACAACGGCGATGCGCCGCGTCGATGGTCGGGAGATCCGGGTCTGGGGGTTCGTCGATCACCGCAATCTGTACGGTGACGCCGCTGCGAAACGCATCCTTGGGGACTGGTGGGGCGGCGTTGGGCCGAGTGCCACATCCTGGCGCTTCGACCTCATGGCCGAGGCGGACGATGAAGTGGGTCAGGGGTTCCAGGTGCGCGTGCCCAATGATCCCGGGCGGGACAACCTGCTTCGCGCCTTTGTCGTGGACGTAAAGGCAGGGAGGCCAACCAAGGTCTTCGTCAAAGGTACGCTCCACACATTCGATGCGCCGACCAATGGGGTTACGCTGACGGGCCTCTATCTGGAGCTGGGGTCCTCAGGGGACATCCGCCTGGAGTTCAAGGAGTAATCCTCGGCGCGACGGGACGAAGCCGCGTCGCTGTCGGGAATCTCCCGATGAAAAATCCGCGTCTTATCTTCCGCGGCGTCTTCATCTAGACTCGCCGCCTCGCGATTGCCTGGCAGGCCGGTTTCTGTTGACATGGGTCTTATTACCTCAGATCCCGTGTTCCAACCCCCAGCCTGCGGGTCGAAAGACCGGCGGCGGCCGGATCGCGATCCGCGCCGCAGCAACAATGTTCTTATCAACAGTGGAGACAACCGAAATGACCAACGCCATCAGGTTCGCCTTGATTGCCACCGCGGGTTTGGCGATGACCGCCTGTGCCGCCGACTCGTACAACGCCGGATCGGGTAGCAGCGGGATGCGCCAGGCGTCCAGTGCTGCGGAGAGCGCCTGCATGGTTAAGGTGAACAACAATTACGGCGGCAATGTCCGCTCGGTGAACGTGGTCAGCTCCGAGTTCTCCCAGGCCAACTCTGAGGTGATCGTGGAGGCGGTGGGGGTGCGCGGCGGATCGACGAGCGAGCGTTGGCGCTGCCTCGTCTCCAACGACGGGATAGTGCAGGACCTGAGCGTGGTCCAGTAACAAGCGGCAGCGTCGTCTGATCCAGGCCCGAGGCGGCTGGAGGCCCGGTGCCTCAGGTCGCCCACTTCGACGGCATCTGCGCCGGGTCGACATCGCTCCCCCAAACGACTTGCCAATCTGCTGGAAGCGTCGGCAACATTCGCGGGCCTCGAGGCCCGACATCAGGGGGCGCCTGCCCTCCTTCACTCACTTTTCTAAGACAACACACATGAAGCCAGTTGAATTCTCGATGGCCGCGGTTGCGGTAACGGTTCTGCTCCTGGGTCCCGTGGCCGCCTCGGCCGGCACCCCTAGTGACGTATCCGACCTTGTCGGTGCGCGCGGCTCCAGCGGCGAGATGGAGCTTGGCCAACGCGGCTATAGCAACGTGACCATGAGCCATGGCGTTCAGTACTGGTGGAACGCCGGCACCAAGGCCTGCATCGGGATCAAGGTCTCGCAGGGGCGCTACAAGAGCGTCTCGGCGGCCTCGGCGTCCAAGTGCAACCAGAGCGCCAAGGCGAACGGCAGCGGGAGCGAGGTCAGTAGCAATGCAAAGACGGCGTGCATGGAGGCCGTGAACCGCAACTACGGGGGCAAGGTCCGCGACCTCGTGGTGACCAGCTCCGAGTTCTCCCAGGCCAACTCCCAGGTGAACCTGAAGGCGATGGGGGTGCGCGGTGGCTCAACGAACGAGACCTGGAAGTGCCTGGTCTCCAATGACGGTAAGGTCCAGGACCTGAGCGTCGTCGGCAATTAGTCATAGACGTGTAGGAAACTGGTGCTCCCAGCTTCCTGGGGCACCCGGTCCACTCACCCCCAAGCAGGCAATCATCATGGACATCACCAGTCTCCTGATCTTCCTAGCCATCGGCGCCGTCGCCGGCTGGCTCGCGGGCCAATTGATGCGCGGCGGCGGCTTCGGCCTGCTCGGTAACATCGTGGTCGGTATCATCGGCGCCGTCATTGGCGGGTTCCTGTTCGGGTTGCTCGGCATCTCGGCCGGCGGCGGACTCGTGGGCTCGCTGGTTACCGCGGTCGCGGGCGCCGCCGTCCTGCTCTTCATCGTCGGCATGCTGAAGAAGGCCTGACCCGGAATGCCCCGCGAGCGGGAGAGGAGGTTCAGGTCTTGACTTATGCCTCTGAACTAAGGCGAAGGTGCAACACCATCGGCCGGGCAGAATTTCTGGGACAGCACGCGTAACTCGTGGACTTGTTCAGTGTCGGCTGTCCACTCGACTGCGGACCCCGGCCGGCGAAGCACCGGTGTCGGCAATGGGTCGTTTGCAGACTGTGGCGGCACCGCATGTTGCGTTCTTCCGATCTGGCATCGTCATGCCGCGGAGGCACCGGTTGGCCTGGCGCAAACCGCGGCACCGCACGGATCGGCGAGGCGCTCAGGAATCGGGCGCGAAGCGCACGATGATCTTGCCGCGGTTGTGACCGCCTTCCATCGCTCGCTGCAGGGCCGGGACGTCCCCCGGACCGCCGATCCGGGTCACGACCGACTGGGTCCTTCCGACGGCGGCCAGGCGCACGAGCGTTACGAGGTCGGCACGGTTGGGGCGCTCCATCACCGGCACGCAGCGTTCCTTCGCAGTGAGCTTGAGCCACCAGGACCAGCCGAACAGCGCCGCATTCGGCAGCGTGTGCACATAGGTGCCGCCTGGGGCGAGCAGCCGCCGGCACTCGGGAAAGGTGGAGGTGCCCGAGGCGTCGAACACGATGTCGAAGCGCTCGGCAAGGGCCTTCCAGTCCTCGCGTTGGTAGTCGATGGCGCGGTGCGGCGCGAGACGGGCGAGAAACGCCTGCCCGTCGGTACTGGCCACGGCCGTCACCCGCGCCCCAGTGTCCTTGGCGAGCTGCACAGCGAACGAGCCCACGCCCCCCGCAGCGCCCACTACGAGCACGCGCTTCCCGGCGGCGAGCCGCGCGTCGCGCAGCGACTGGACGGCGGTCATGCCCGCTCCCGGCAGCGCGGCGCCATCCGCGAACGAAAGGGACGGCGGCTTCAGGGCGGCGTGGGCCTGGGTCGCGCACACGCGCTCGGCCATCGCACCATGGCGCGAGGTCAAAGGATTCAGCCTGCCCACGACCGGGTCGCCAGGCGTCAGGCGTGTCACGCCCTCCCCGACCGACTCGACCACACCCGCATAATCGGAGCCCACGCCGCGGGGCAACCGACCCGCCGTCATGAAGCGGTACTGCCCGGCGCGAAGCTTCCAGTCCAACGGATTGAGCGCCGCGGCGACCACGCGCACCACGATCTCGCCCTTGCGCGGCACAGGCTCCGGCAGCTCGGCCCATTCCAGCACCTCGGGGCCGCCATAGCGGCGAAAGATCCACGCCTTCATCGAGCCTCCAGAAGCACGGACCGCCCTCATAGAAAAAGATTCAGCCGTCCCAGGGCGAAACAGATGGCAGCATAGCCCCCGATGCGGATGGCGGGCGAGGGGCCTCGCACAAGGCCCGTGGGTGCGGCACCGTCATTTGGCAAATGACGGGTTGATTGAACTCCAACGGGGTTTCTGGTCTGGTATCAGGTGCCGATGCGGCCTGCCGCTGGCCGCGGCCTCCCGTTGCCGACAAGCGTCGGGGTCGGAATCGTGCCACGGAAGGCGAGCCAGCACTCCACCGGCCCATCAGGAACCCGATCATGCGGACCTTCATCGTTTACGCTCACCCCGAACCCCAAAGCTTCAACGGGGCGCTCTACCGCACCGCGTGCGACACCCTGCGCGCCGCCGGCCACTCGGTGCAGACGTCCGATCTCTACGCCATGGGTTTCGACCCCGTCTCGGGGCGGCACAACTTCACCACGGTCCGCGACCCGGCCTACTTCAAGCAGCAGATCGAGGAGCTCCACGCCACTGAGGCCGGGGGTTTTGCGCCGGAGATCGAGGCGGAGCTTCGCAAGCTCGAAGCCTGTGATCTCATGATCTGGCAGTTCCCGCTGTGGTGGTTCGGCCTGCCGGCGGCGCTGAAGGGCTGGGTCGACCGGGTCCTCGCCATGGGCCGCACTTACGGCGGCGGGCGGTTCTACGACTACGGCGTGTTCCGCGGCAAGTGCGCCCTGCTTTCGGTCACGACCGGCGGCCCGCCCGCGGCCTACGTCCCCGGCGGCTTCAACGGTGACATCCGGGCCATCCTGCGGCCCATCGAGCGCGGCATGCTGCGGTTCGTCGGCTTCGACGTTCTGGCGCCGCACCTGGTCTACGGACCGGCACACCTGAGCGACGAGCAGCGCAAGGAGATCCTCGCGGCCTACGCCGCCCGGCTGCAAGGCATCGCCGGCGAAGACCCAATCGACGTCGGAGAGTACTGATCGGCCCAGGCCGGGGGAGAACGCGTTGCGGACAGACTGGAAGGACAAGGCCCATCACCGGGACGCGCCCATCGTCGCCCTGGTCACCGGCGCGACTGGGGCCATCGGGCGAGCGATCGCCGGGCGCATCGCCTCGCGCCCTGGGTACGAGGTCGTGCTGCTCTGCCGCGATCGGGCCAAGGCCGAGACGGCGGTCGCGGACATCCAACACCGAACCGGCAACCCCCGGGTTCGCTACGAGGTCGTCGACCTGGCGCGGCAGTCCTCCATCGCAGCCCTTGCCAAACGCTGGGCAGGCCCCGTGCATGCGCTGGTCAACACTGCCGCGGTCGCGCCGCGCCGGCGCGAGGAAACCCCCGAGGGCATTGAGCTTCAGTTCGCCACCAACGTGCTGGGCTACTTCTGGACGATCACGGCCTTCCGAGAGCGCCTGGCCGAGTCGGCGCCGGCCCGCGTGGTCAATGTGGCAAGCTACTGGGCCGGGGGCTTGGATCTGAAGGATCTGGAGTTTCAGCGCCGGCCCTACGACAACGATGCGGCCTACCGCCAGTCGAAGCAGGCCGACCGTATGCTGACCGTCGCCTTCGCCGACCGCCTCAAAGACACGGGCGTGACGGTCAATGCCTGTCACCCGGGGGACGTGGCCTCCTCCTTGAGCCGCAGCCTGGGCTTCGGCGGTCATGAGTCACCCGATCAGGCCGCAATCACCCCGGTGTGGCTCGCCACCGAGGCCATTGGCGCCGTGGCGACGGGCCAGTACTTCGAGGGCCAGCGCGAGGTGAGATGCCCCTTCGGCGCCGACCGTGATGCCGTCGAGGCGCTGTACCGCGCCTGCGCGGACTATGGTTGAGGAGCGACTGGGCGAATCCTGTTGCGACAGGGCCCCCGCGGCCGCCTGCGGGTGGTCGCCCTGCCCTGGCTCCGCGGCCCCTTTCGATCCGTCGCGGCCGATCCTGGTATCCAGGACAACTCCGGGCGCGCCGGTATTCGTCATGCCCGACGATGCGGGTCATCCTGATGGAAACGGAGACAGGGCTAACTGACATGGCGGAAACAGCCGCCGAGCCCCTTGCGGACGTCAATGCCGACCTCAGTGAGCGGGTGGTGATCGACACCCGACAAATGGCTTGGGAGCCGAGCCCGAGCGGAACCGTCTGGCGCAAACCGCTGTATCGACAGGGGGACGAGTTTGGACCGGTGACCAGCCTCGTGCGTTATACCCCGGGCGGCGCCTTCCCCGCGCACGCGCACCCGGAGGGCGAGGAGATCCTGGTGCTGGAGGGTGTGTTCTCGGACGAGCACGGGGACTACCCGGCGGGCACCTTTCTGATGAATCCCCACGGCAGCCGGCATGTTCCCCGCTCGGAGGGCGGCTGCACCCTGTTCGTGCGCCTGCGTCAGTATCCGGGTGAGGACCGGCCGCGGCTGGTTGAAGACACCCGCGCCCCAGAGGGCTGGCGGCCCGGTCTGGTGGAGGGACTGAGCGTCCGTCCCCTCTACGCCCAGGGCGGCTATCCAGAGAACGTCGCGCTGGTGCGCTGGGCGGCAGGTACCCATTTTCAGCGCCACACTCACTGGGGCGGCGAAGAGATTCTGGTGCTGGAGGGCGAGTTCTGTGACGAGCACGGCCGGTATCCGGAGGGCACCTGGATGCGCAGTCCGCACATGAGCCAGCACACCCCCTTCTCCGAGACGGGGTGCCTCATCTATGTGCGGGTCGGGGGGCTTTGAACGGGTTGCGATGCCTTGTCGCGGAGCTTACGCATCACGGCGCAAAACGAAGACTTCATAGCCGCACACAGCCGAATAGCGGCCCATGATCGACATCTCCTGCTCGGTCAGATCGGCGATGGCCTTGGCATCCCGGGTGCGCAAGGGCAACTGGGCGATCATCACCGACCTGCTCTACATGGACTTGGCCAACGGGGCATCGAAGGTCAAGGGGGTCACCGGTCCCGGCGGCGCGATTACTCTGCCGATCAACGCCGAAGCGAATATGGGTGTGCGCACCACGGTGTGGACGCTCGCAGGCAGCTACACCGTGGCGCGAAGCCCCGTCGGCACGTTCGACGTACTCGGCGGCTTTCGCTATGGAGGGATGAAGACCTCGCTCGACTGGAGTGTCGCTGGGCCGACCGGCGCTCTGTCGCCATCGGGCGGTTCATCCGAAAGCGTGAACCTATGGGATGGCATCGTCGGAGTACGCGGTGAAGTATCGCTCGGCGACAACGGCAACTGGTACGTCCCGGATTACGCCGACATCGGAGCCGGCAACTCCAACTGGACCTGGCAGGCGTATGCCGGCGTCGGCTACCGCTTCGATTGGGGCTCGGTCGTTCTCGGGTTCCGCAATCTGTCCTACGACCAGAGCGGTGGCAAGCCCGCGCAGAATGTCAACCTGACAGGCCCGCTGCTCGCCTTCAATTTTCCGCTGGTGACGTGCGAGCAAAACGGCGCTGACACCACGTGGTCGTTGGGGCGCTCGCGGAATCCTGCATCGGCGGCCCGGCGCTGCTCGGTGCCTCGATCGACCTCGGCCAGCACGGCGCCGGCGACGGCCGGATGGATGTCGCGCTTTACAATGAAACGAAAGCCGCATCGTGATCAGCGTCGCGCCGACCAATGCCGCCGCCGTTCTCATGCTCCCGGAACTTCGCCACCTCCCCGCGCTCCGGCTTGGCACCGTGGGCAAGGCAGCGAGTTGAAAATCTCCGCCAACGGCGAAGCGCTCGTCTGGCCCGTCGCGGCGCTGCACGATGCCTGGCACGGCGCGATCGCGCGCGCGATGGAGGAATAGGGTATGACCCGAAAATCCCTGACCACCTTGCTTGTTGCCGGGATCGCGACGGTGCGGGCGGCGGAGCCATTGGTTTCGATTCCGCCGATCCAGTTCACGCACCGCACGCTCGCGAATGGAATGGAGGTGTATGCGGCCCCGGATCACTCGACGCCCACCGCGGCGATCAACGTCTGGTACCACGTCGGTTCGAAGGATGATCCCGAGGGTCGCAGCGGGTTCGCGCATTTGTTCGAGCACATCATGTTCAAGGGCACGCGGCACACGAAGCCCGAGACGATCGACCGGCTGACCGAGGACGTGGGCGGTTCCAACAACGCCTTCACCGCGGATGACGTGACCGTATTCTATGAGGTGATCCCATCGAACCATCTCGAGCGCCTGCTGTGGGCGGAGGCCGACCGGATGACCGGGCTGAATGTGGACGACAAGAATTTTCGTTCCGAGCGCGAGGTGGTGAAGCAGGAGTATTTGCAGCGAATCGAGGCGGAGCCGTATGGGCGGTTTGGCGAGGACATCCAGAAAAAATCGTTCGCGGTGCATCCCTACAAGCGGCCAACGATCGGCAACATCGCCGAACTGAACGCGGCCACGCTGGATGCCGTGCGCGCGTTTCACAGCACCTACTACCGGCCCGACAATGCGACGCTCGTGGTTGCGGGCGATTTCGATCCGGCGCAGCTCGATGGGTGGGTGGACAAATACTTCGCGCCGATCCCAAAACCGGCCGATCCGGTGCCGCGGGTGACGGCGAAGGAACCCGCGCGGACACGGGAGCAGCGCATCGTCGAGTACGATCCGAATGTGCCCCTGCCGGCGATCGCGGTGACATTCCTCGGCCCCGCGGCGCGCAGCGCGGATTCGCTGCCGCTGGATCTCGCGCAGGAGATCCTGGCGGGCGGCGAATCGTCGCGGCTTTATCAGAGGCTCGTGTATGAGAAGCAAGTCGCGCAGAGCGTGGAGTTCGAAGCAGACTTGCGCGAGGACCTCGGCATTCTCGTTTTCAAGGTGGTGCTCGCGAGTGGCAAGACGGCGGGCGAAGTGGAGCGCGTGCTGTTCAAAGAGATCGAAAAAATTGCCGCGGAGCCGGTGGGTGAGGCGGAGTTGGCCAAGGCGAAAAACCGGCTGCTTACGTCGCGGCTGCGCGATTTGGAGACGTGCGAGGGAACGGCATCCGCGCTTGCGCAGGCGGCCGTCGTCCTCGGCGATGCGACGCGCGTGAACACCGACCTGACACGGTTGCAGGAAGTGACCGCGGCGGATGTGCAGCGCGCGGTGAAAACGGCACTGACCCCGGAGAACCGGCTGGTGCTAGAGTGCTTCCCCGCGTCGATGAAACCGAAGCAAGCGGCTGTGAAAGGAGCGGCGAAGAAATGAGAAGGGGCGCCTTGGTGATTGCCGCCGTCCTCCTGGTGACCTTGCTGCCCGCATTCGCCGAAGACGATATCCAGCAGCCGCCGCCTCCCGGCGAGCGGCATGAAATCAAGTTTCCCGAGCCGGCCGAAAAGACGCTTGCAAACGGACTGCGCGTCATCGTGGTCGAGCGCGAGGCGCTGCCGATTATCTCCGTCGAGCTCGTCGTGAAAAGCGGCGGCGAGGTTGATCCGCCAGGCGCGGCGGGTGCGATGGAGATGGTGGCGTCGCTGCTCACGCGCGGCGCCGGAAAGCGGACCGCACCGCAGGTCGCGCAGGCGATCGAGGCGCTCGGCGGCTCGATCGACACGGCCGCCGCATGGGACGCGACGACCGCGAATCTGACCATCATGTCCGCGCAGGCCGATGCGGCGCTGGGGATTTTTGCGGACATCACGCGGCGGCCTTCCTTTGCGCCGTCGGAAGTCGAGCGTCTGCGCGGCGAGATGCTCGACGAATTGCGCGTGAAAATGGAGGAGCTGGGAACGCTCGCGAAAGCGGCGGCGGCGCGTGCGATTTTCGGTGAAAGCCCGTATGGCCATTCGCTCGCGGGAACACCGAAGAGCATCGCGAAGATTGGACGTGCGCAGATTGCGAGGCTCCACGCGGAGCATTTCCGCCCGGACAATTCCGTGCTCATTTTCGCGGGCGCGCTGACGGCAGGGCAGGGGTTTGCATGGGCCGAGAAATTTTTTGGTGACTGGAAAAACTCGCGCGACCCGCTGCCGGCCACAAGGCCAGCGGACTTGCCTCCCGAGCCGCGCGTCATCGTCATCGACATGCCGGTTGCGGGCCAGGCGGCGGTCATTCTCGGCACGACCGCCATCGCGCGCGGCGCGCCCGATTACTTCCCCGGTGTCGTGGCGAGCGCGGTGCTCGGCGGCGGATACAGTGCCCGGCTCAATGAGGAAATTCGCGTCAAGCGCGGCCTGACCTACGGCGCCTCCAGTGAAGTCGCGGCGCGCCGCCGCACGGGCTCATTCCTCGCGGCGGCACAGACGAAGAACTCCGCCGGCCCCGAAGTCGCGACCCTCATGCGCAAGGAACTCAACCGCCTTTGCGAAGAGCCCGTGCCTGCGGGCGAGCTCGCCGCGCGCGTGGCGACCCTCACCGGCGAATACGGGCGCTCGCTCGAAACGAACGAGGGTTTTGCCGCGCGCATCGGCGAATGGGCCGCGCTCGGCGTGCCGCTATCGATGCTCAATTCCTTCATTGGAAACGTGACCGCCGTGCATGCGGATGCCGTGCAAAAATTTGCAGGCGAGCACCTGCGGGCGGCTGAGACCAGCGTCGTCATCGCCGGGCGCGCAGAGGACATGCGCGTGACGCTCGGAGCGGATTTTCCAACAGCGGAGATCATCCCGCAAAAGGTGCTCGACCTCGATTCCATCAGCCTCCGCGCGCCATCGAAGCCCGCGGAAAAGCGCTGACTGAGTTGAAACAGCCCCGACATTTCGTGACCGCGGATTTCACAGATGGCGCGGGTTGGAAAACGCTCCGGAACTAAAGAAAGGGTGTCCTCCTGAGCGGAGTTTCGCCGTGGAAGGGCGGAGGCGAAACGGAGTCCGACTGGGACGCCCTGGCGCAACCGCCACCGGAGTACGTCTTCGACCAGAGGGACCAAAAGGTTAGGTCTTGAAATCAAGCATTTGGGAGAAGTGTTAACTTCCCACGGCTTACGGTTTCTTGCTGGATCACAAAGGCCCAGGCTCAATTGCGGCTGTCTTTGCTCGCCGGAGCGCTCGTCGATGCCTGGCGTGCGGCTAGGATTTCCTACCGGGCAAGTGTCGGCTTTACATGCGACTGCGGACCCCGGCCGGCGAAGTTCCACTGTCTGAAAATGGCCGATCTGAGCCGCCCAGAGGGCACCCTGCCAGCGTCTCCAATGCGTCCAGAGCCGTCGCTCAGGACGAGGCGCCGAGCGGCAGGTCTGGGTCGTAACCGGCCTATCCGGAGCGTCACCGCCAGCGTCCGCAGAGCGCGTGTTCCGGCCGCCGCGGAGCCGAACGGCCGGCGGCGGCTTCGAACGCATTGCAGCCGGTCGCGTAGCAACGGAGCACAGGTTGCGCACGTCGAATGCTTTGAGCGTCTCGGAGACGAGTTCGTGCTAGCGAAAGCGAAGAACCGTCCAGATAGAGAAATCAAGCCACACGAAGCTTGTCCTACCAGAGGTCCGGTAGTCAGCCCCAACGGGTGCTTCCAAAGTTAAGGTCTTGGTCCGGGCCAGCTAGCGCTTTGGGCCGCTCGGCCGATGGCGGCGCCCGCATCCCAAAGGGATGGCGCGGAGCAAGCCGTTCGGGTCAAGGTCGCGCGTACGCCAACACGTGGGCTAACCTAACCCGGCCGACGGGTGTGGTTCGCAGGCCCAATTTCCAACATCGACTCCAGCCTGACGAGGCAATGCCATGAGCAACGATGCGACCCCGACCGATGACGAGAAAAGTGTGCGTGCTGTGGTGGGCGCGCTGACGACCGACCCGGAGCTAGTCGGGTTCCTGCGCGAGCTTGCCCCGCAATGGGGCTCGAGCGTCGGCAAGACGCGCTCATTCCGGAGCACGCGGCTGATGGCTGATCCAGATGCACGCTGCACCCTGCGGGTCGACTCCCGTGCTGCGATCATGCTTAATGATGTCATCTACAACATCGACGGGCCGGCCCCTTCGGTCTCCCTTATGCGCGATGCACTGCTCAATGCGCAGATCGACGAGGGTGGGCGGCGCTGCGTGATCCATGCCTCCGATTTGGGCACCCTCCAAGTGCGGGTGGAACAATACGTCGACGCGCTAGGCGCCGAGGTGGCACCAGACTCGCAGAGTCTGGATCATCGCGTAGTCTCGATCGCCAAGATCGGATGATCCGGCGTCACATGCTTAGGGCTGGGTGCGATATGCGTCTGCATTGGCCCTGCCAGTACCGAATGAAGCGGGCGCCGCGCGCGGGTGAGACCGGCGGCGTCAGTGATGAAAATGGCGATTCTCGGAACGTCCGCTATGGGTAGCATTGCCGCCGCCGTTGTTCGCAGCGCCGATGTCTCCAATGGGTCGTGACCGGCCGGTCCGGAGTCCAACCGCCAGCGTCAGCAAAGCCCGTTGACCGGTCACCCGACAGGCCCACGTTGACCGGCAGTTCCTGGCAAACTCCGGGCGCTCCAAGAACCCCCGCCGAGCGGCCGCTAACTGGGCCTGACCTGCCGGTCGGACGCGTCTGGGGATCGGCACTGGCCCGAATGCGCCGACAGCGCGCGGCCGAACATGGCCGAAGCTTCTGACTCCTCACCAACCACAGAGGAGACAGACGATGAACGCAATCGCAACCCCTGGCGTAGCCCCGCGCATCCTCTGGAACAAGGGCAAACTGATCGGGCAGAAACCGCCCCTCAAGCTCCAGCAGATCTGGACCCCGCGCACCCGCTTGCAGTTGGCCGGAGAGACACACCAGCTGACCCCGATTCTTGACCCCGATTCTCGTGACCCCGATTCTGCGAGCGTTGAGCAGCGCACCACGACCTCCGCGTCGTGCGCCGTCCACCGGGTTAGGGACCTCGCCTGGCGAGGTCCCGCCGGGTCAAGGTGCAGACCGCCTCAACATCCCGTCCGATAGGGCAGATCCAGCGTGCAGAGATGCTCGTCCGGCGGGCTCATCCGGGGGCGGGGTCCATGGGCCCTGGGGCGTCGCCCAAGAGTCGGAAGCGTGCCATGCCCCTGCTCTCCGCCTCGAAGCTATTGACTGGGAAGTTGACCTCGCTCCGCCCCCCGGAGTGGGCTGCCTCCCGATGGGGCATCTGCTGCAAAGCGATGGCGTGCTCGAAGAGTTGAGCGTCCCGGGCCTGGTACACCCGCGGAGCCTGGCTCGCGAGGTATTGGGCTGCCCTGCCCGACCGTCACGGCAAGGGCCCGATGCGCGAGATCAAC
>Ga0316600_10000725_pt1 | contig 15556 bp, 22 predicted proteins | sample OWC_soil_day5_CT_FD_207652 | JGI IMG/M metagenome (GOLD analysis project Ga0316600, IMG submission 207652) | Wetland soil microbial communities from Old Woman Creek delta, Ohio, United States - OWC_soil_day5_CT | ecosystem: Environmental > Terrestrial > Soil > Wetlands | place: USA: Ohio... | reverse complement strand
TAAAAATATCGCCAATCACTAAAATGCGATTGACGATACATAAAATCTTTTTATTTTTTCTACTGTCTACTTGACAGGGAGCATATCAGTTCCTAATGCCTTTGTTTTATTTACTACTATACAAACTTTTTAAAGATTACTATTAAAATTCATAGAAAGTATTATTTATTAGTTTTAACAACTATATTATCACTAATTCGATACTATGAAATAGTTATTAACGTGTTTCTTGAGTAGTGTTCGCTAAAAATCATCTCTAAAATATATTCTACTTTTAGGCTTTTTTATCATGTAAGATTACTTCTTCTGGTAAATATTTAAAATTTATAGCCCCATCTTGAACAATAAACATATCGTGTAGTTTTGCTTTTTCTCGATTTGGAAGGGTAATGTCATCATCTCTGTTTTCGCTATCATCTTTTAGCCAAAGGATGAAAGAGTTTAAATCTTTATAATTTTCACTGAAATAAGCAGCTAGTCTTCTAAATAATTTCGGCCAAATAACTAAATCCTTTAATTGTTCAAGGCTTTTTATTATACATGATTTTTCTTTAGATATTGCATCTTTCGCCCATATATTCAATTTATTTTTTCTAAGCTCATCCGTTTCTAACCTAAATATATCAACAAGATCTATAGGAAGTGTCGTATATAAAGCCGGGTATGCTAAACTATTTTTGAACGATTGATAATTAATACTTTCTTTTAGTTCTGCTTCTTTTAAATAAATCTTCGCTCCATCCTCTTGCGTTGATTCGCCGCTATAAACAAATGCTATTACTCTCCCGTATTTATCAGTTCCATTTGCTATTATATATCCTGGCATACTTGGTTGTGAGACAGATTTCACCAGATTAGGATTATCATCATAAAATACTACATTGGTAAAACCTAGTTTGTCCAATACAAAGTCTCTGGCCTTATATCCGAATTCAAGATCTTGATGTACTATTAATGGCTTACGTGGAATAGGGTAATGCGTTTCTAAAGTATCAATGGACTCAAAGCGTATCTTAATCATACCATTTCCTGTTATTCTAATTCTGTCTCTTCTGTTCTTTAATAAATGATCAGTTAGATTAATGTTATCCGGCTTAAATGTTATTGTATCACCATCTGGCTGTGGACCATTTTTAGGCATGTCCGGATAAAAAATATGAAAACTTCCCTTTATTAGAGTATATCTCCCATCACTCATATTTTTACCTCATTTCTTTATATTTTGTACAACTACTATTATTTATTATTTATATATATTACTTTTTCATACTACTAATAATTACACATAAAACGAACTATAGAAGGTATCCAAATAGGTCTAATTAATTGTATCTTTTATAAGATTACGCATATATTTGAGAAATGAGGTTACAATAATCATTAAATAACCATTTAGAAACATGCAAGTTAAAGAAAGGTAATAAAATGAGTGGAATAAAAGATTTATATGGTGTATTAAAAGGAAATGTTTATAAATATAATGAAGGCGATGCTAGAACTGATCCTCATAGTCCTCATGTATATATTTATGTAAATGCTAATGATATAAAGTATGAAATTGTAGTTAACACTAAATCTGTTTCTAGAACACCAATTGAAATCGATGGTAATGAAGTACCAAATGATCTTTTATATATTGCTGAACGTAATTTCGATGCTAAATTAATTACAAATTTGCAAAAATTAAGCGATGGATTTTATCCAATAAAATATCATAACAAATTTGTATTAGATAAATCAGACTATCCTAGGAGTATACCTGTAGAATTTCCTAGTTCTCAATATAACCCGAAAGATATAGCTATAGATTTTGTGCGAAATAGGCTGTTTGATCCATGTAAAATGACTATAATGCCCTCTGATGAAATCGGTCCTGATAATGACTTAGCTGATTTTTTCAAAAATATATAGGGGATAGCGCAATCAAGAATAAAGCGACCATTTATGTTTACGGAGGTCATTTCAAGGATGGTAAAGGTATTCATGAAGTTCATATGAATCAAGGAAGTATAGGTCCATATAAAGATTCAAATGGAGTTTATCAAGATGGTTGCATATTGTTAGAATACCCAGATAATCATTGGGAAGCAGTATTTTTGGCATTTCAATCTCAAACATGGGATACTAATAATGAAACCGGTAATTTAGAAAGTGAATCATTTATTTATGATCATGTGAGTGGAGAAAATATATGTAAAATTAAGAGTTAGGAATATAGTAATAAGAGTTAAACAAGATGTAGAATTGATGCTAACTTCCATTATCTAAATACTTGATAAATATATAGCTTTTCAAATATGCAATTTTGATAATAATTCGAGTACTCAATTAAATTTATAAATATAAATTTGATTGTTTTTTTTAGTTTAGAGGTAACGCATAAGTTGCTTTGCGGGTTCGATTAAGACAGTAATCTATTTATTTATAGTATTTAATCTATAACATGGGACAGCTTAAATTAAGCTGTCTTTTTTATATTTCTATATGTTTAATGAAGGAATTAATATAAAATGTTAATAAAAGGATAAAGTCTATTCAAAGATTCAATACTTGGCTCACGCTTGTCACGTTCCCAATCATAAAAGGATCGAGTATTAAAACCAAGAGTTTCTGCAGCTTCTTTTCGATCATACCCATGATAATATCTAGCCTTTTTCAATCGTTCCCCAAACGTAGTTTCAGGCATATTTTCAAAACACCCTAAAAATTCAATTGGCTGCTCTAAAACATCGCTAATTTTTTTCAAAGTGGCAATGTTATAACGACCAGTCTTTGCAATCATAATAATAGTAGCTGGTACGCAATTAATTTCTCTTGCTAGCTCAACTTGTGTCATGTACTTATTTAATCTAGCCCAACGTACACGATCATTTACATTATTAGGTGAAGGTACTCCTTGATTTGAGTAATAATAAGGTATGTCTTTCGATAGATAAAAAATGGAGTTGCTATCTGAACGCTTGTCTAATGAGATTGGATAAATGTTAAGTATTTAGAAATCGGCTTTGGTACAGAAAAGTATTATTGCAAATTTTTATTATGATTCTCGCATGCATTTTTGCATGCATCTATCAAAAATGTAGGTGAATATATGCAAACTATATTGTGATTAAAACGAATAGAAATCATTACAAAAACACTGAAAGAACGCTTTCAAATCACTCTTAATCAGTAGGTTCGGGGTTCGATTCCCCGGTGTGTCAGCAGTAAATTATAGTCTTCGTAGTATGCGAGGGCTTTTTTGTATTCCGCTTTAGCGCGAGTTTAGAGTATAGTTAAAACTAAGCTGTAATTGTTTATATTTTGTTATATACTTATAAAGTAATTATGAAAATCAAATGGATAAAGCATTATGTATTCAAGTTGTTGTTAAAGGAGCATGTAAATGGAAGCAAGAAGTATATTAGATAATAAATATTATCTGTACGTGACAGAATTTTTTGCCGGAATGTCAGTAATGGCGGTAGAACTTGGAGCAAGTAGACTCTTAGCGCCGTATTTTAGTTCTTCACAGATTGTATGGACAATTATTATTGGAACTATTATGATTGCAATGGCATTGGGGAATATCTGGGGTGGTAGAAGTGCAGATAAGAATCCAAATCCGGATAAATTGTATATGCGCATGATTATCGCTGCTATATGGATTGCAGCAATACCGTTGGTGGGTAAATATGTAATTTTAGTCATATCTACAGCACTTGTTTTAACAGTAAACAATAATTTTTTAGTTTTAGCAGCCTTCGTATCTTGTATGATAATTTTTGTATTTCCGCTTTTCTTGCTCGGGACAGTCACCCCCTCTTTGGTGAAATATACGGTAGATAGTTTAGATGATAGTGGGGACGCTTGTTGCAGTGAATACGATTGGCAGCATCCTTGGTACATTTTTACCGACCTTTGTTACGATTCCGGTAGTTGGCACATCAGTTACATTTTTACTATTCTCGGGGATTATTCTACTGCTTGGATTAATTTACTTTATACAGAAAAAAACGAAGAAAGTGCAATGTATCATTAGTGTTATTTTATTTCTTTTTTGCAGTATATTTGGAGTTTCAGGAGGTTTAGCTTTTTGGGAAAACAATCTTTTATATGAAGGCGAATCTATTTATAATTATTTGCAGGTGAAGGAAACAGAAAATAGTGTAATACTTTCTACGAATGTACTTTTTGGCGTTCAATCTATTATGAAAAAAGATGATAGTTTGACGGGAATGTATTATGATTATGCACTTGCTGGACCTGTAATGTCTGGAATTGCAACGAAGGAAAATGCAAAAATTTTAGTGCTTGGTATGGGAACAGGAACTTACGCAAAACAATGTCAAAAATATTTTACCAATGCTTCCATCGAAGGAATTGAAATCGATCAAAAAATCACTGATTTGGCGAGTAAATATTTTCAGCTTCCAGATAGCGTAAAAGTGACTACTTATGATGGGCGGGCATACTTGAATGCCACAAATCAAAAGTATGATGTAATTATGGTGGATGCATATCAAGACATAACGATACCTTTTCAGATGTCTTCCGTAGAATTTTTTACTATGGTTAAGAACCATTTAACAAAAGATGGCATCATGGTTGTGAATATGAATATGCGTACCGAAAAAAAGGAGAATATTAATCAGTATTTATCAGATACAATAGCCAATATTTTTGATGTGGTATATACAGTGAATGTAGATGGTGCAACCAATAGAGAACTGTTTGCAACACAGAATATGGAAGTTGCTAAAACCTTTGCGCAAAATACTATGAAATTAGACAATTCTGAATTAAAGAAATTAATGCATAATGTTGCTAGCAATATGGAGATCTATCGAAAGGGAGAGTATCTTTTGACGGATGATAAAGCACCAGTGGAACTTTTAGGGATGCGGGTGATTGATGAATTAATCCAAGATGAAATAAGTCATTATAAAGAAGTGTTCGAAGCAGAAGGGGTAAATGGATTACTAAAAGATATATTATTCTGAAAGAATAGAGTGAAATTTGGAGTGAGATCTCCACTTCTTTTACTTTAAAATAAATTTGGATTAAAACAAACGCTCTTAGAAAGTTGGTGAATATGTAAATGTGGGAACAAGCAAAAATTGATTATATGAATGGCATGGAATTATGGAAAATATAATGCTAATTTTAAGTACATATCCAAAAAAAAGAATTCAGATAGGTATAATAACAATCATTACAACGACAGACTATGGCGGAACATCAGGAAAAGAAATAACGTCCGAATTTATAATAAATAAGGGTAGCATAGAAATTCTATACTACCCTTATAAGTTACTATGTTTATTTTGTCTTTTGTTGAAATTTAGCTTTACCAGTTGCTACTAAGTAAACAGCAAATATTATAAAAACAACACATAAGCCAACTGATCCATATTTTATTAATTCATACATATGTTATACCGCCTTTTTAGATTGAAAATTAATTTTGCCTTCAATATAGTATAGTAAATTAAAATACTTTTCAATAAAAATACTCCTTTTTAGGAATAATTACCCATCAACACTAAATAAAATAAATTGATGAGTATTAGAGTGTGTTTTATCGTAGTACATGTATTTTAGTGGTACGGTTAATTATTTTTACAATCAAAGCAACTGTTTTTTCCAATAGCCTAAATCAACTTCACTTAGAGGAAGTTCAATAGCGGAATCATTATTGATATATTTAAATAAAATTTTGACAGTGTTAGCATTTTTGATTTCTTTTAGAAGAGAAGGGTCAAAATGAACAAATAAACTATTTGTATATTTAAAACCTGTATCAAGTTTAAAATCTTTGGGAGAATAGGTTGGAGGAATTGAGGAGGTTTCGTCTGCTGAGACCTTATATTTTTTACCATCAACATCGACGATGCAGAATTTTTCTAAGGAATTCTTGGAGAATCTATAATCTACTAATGAAAATGTTGCTGCTTGAACTTTATTTGTTGCTGGATCAATTATACCGCGGAAATCAATGTTACAATAGGACGATAAGTTATTTGCGGAACGATTATCATAAGAAGCTCTATAGCCGATAAAAGAGGTGATAACAAGAATAATAGTAAAGATAGCAAACGTTATTTTTTTGATCATAATAAACCACCTTAAATTTATTTAAATATTTTTCTTATCTTTTAGCACAAGAAAAAAACACGTATTAGTTTGCAATAGTACGTGCTTTTTTCTATTTTTACGTTATTTCTATTAATATAGATAGTCGTTTAAAATAATAGAGCAATGTAATCAGCATGATGATAAAAAGTCTCTAATTGATCTATCTATATTGTTTAGTGACCATTTGCTAATAGAAATTCGCCTGTAGTTCTATCATGAATGTATACTTCTCCAGTTTCAATGATGTAATGCCAGCCACTGATCATTAGTTTTCCATCCATTACTTTATCATAAACATATTTATAAGTCATTAGATGCTTTAATTGCTCCACTACATTCGCTTGCTCCATCATCCATTGACGTGCTTCTGGATCGTTTTCGGGAATTCTTTCTAGAACTCTGTTACGGACTGGATGAGCTAGTTCCAACCATTGTCTTGTGTGTGGCATTTTATCTAAAGATTCGGTTGGTTTTAGGCAGGCCGCACAGCCGCCACAATTAGAATGTCCACAAACAATGATATTTTCTACGTCTAGAGAAATTACGGCGTATTCGATAGCCGATGTGGTAGCCAAATATTCGAGAGTTTCTCGTTCAGGTGGTACTAGATTTGCTATGTTACGAATGATGAATAGTTCCCCAGGTAATGTTCCAGTAATCATATTCGGATCTAGTCTAGAATCTGAACAGGTAATAAAGAGCGTATGTGGCTTTTGTTGAGATTTCAATTTATTGAAAAGTTCTCGATGAGCTTCAAAATCACCGCGTCTAAATTTCATTATACCTTCTAAAAGTCTTTGCACGTCAAATCCCCCTTTGTAGAATATGTGAAATTTTTCTTTAATAATTCAAATTTTATCATCAAACTTTACAAATGTCTCTAGATTATTTTAAATTAACTTTTATTTATGATAAAAATTAATATTTTTTTATAATTAAGGACTTTTTTCAGGTTGCAAAGTAGATTTGTGTAACCTGAATAGGGTGGGGATGATTTATAGGCAAGTTACCGTATTTATTAGATTCTTTATGGCTATTTTGAAAGATTTTGATGGATTAAATATACACGTTTCAAAGAGGTGAACAGGTAAAAAAAGAGAATTATATTTTATATAAATGGTTATAATTGTAGGTGATTGTATGGATGGTAATAAAAATAATATGCCTAGGAAATGTCCATATTTAAGCCACTTTGATTGTCCAAAAGATAGACCAACTGCATATGCTGGGCTTGGCATACGATTTATTTTTGCAATTTTAGCTTGGTTTGTATTAGGGTTTAATATTACCCCTGGTAGTAGCTTTTTCGTTTCTCTACTGCTTTTTTCAGCACCGTTATTTTTAGAATATAAGAAATTTATTCCTGATACGCGCTTGCGGAGAATTGTAAATAATATTGGAAAGGTTTTTTCAGGGGGCATGGCTTTAATCAGCGCAATTGGACTTTTTGGCATTTTAGTAATTGTGCTTGATGAGAACAATAATTTATATGTACAAGTCGCAACAACCTTCATTATTTTTAAGGGGTATATTATTCCTCTTGATTTCATATGGTGTCTTGTAGGATCTTCAGTAGTTATTACTGGGGTAGATTGGATTGTTTATGAAGGAGTGACGGAAAAGCAGTATGTTGAATATAAGTGTAGTAACAAGAAAGGGTGATGGGGGTGAGTTTGACATTGATAACAATTTTGCTAATATATATAACCTTTGCAATAGGGACTCTAATAAAGTTTAAAATGAATAAGGTGCCTTCTGATTATAACTATGTAGCAATCATTATGCCAATCATTTTTTTAGTTTGGGCACCTTTCTATATTACTGTTGAGAAAAAAGTTGAAAGGAATATTTATATTTTAAAAGCTTTAATTCAGAATTACAAAAATAGCATTAAATTTTATCCTGTATTAGTTGGTTATGCTGCGCGCGCACTTGCTGCGAAGCAGGTCTGCGATAATTCTCAAACGATTGAAATTATATGGCCGTCATATGGCTACTTATATTTTGAATATGATAAAAACTAGTTAAATATTTTAAAACAGCTAGAACTGCAGTATATTATCGATATTATTTGGTGTAAAATCAACGGTTTATTTTTAAGAGAGAAAATGTTAAGTTGTATTGAGCGATGGGGCCTCGTATAAAATGTAAAAGTAAGTTATTTGTAAATTTCATTGTAATTTAATTCTTCTTTGAAATCAGACAGATACGTATCGTAGTCTTGTGCGTCCGTATTGACAGGAATCCAATGATTGTTTAATTCATCCCAAACTTCCATATTTTCAATACGATAATCATCATCTGCATTGATGCTAACCAATCGGTTTGTTTTTTTGCTGTGATAGGTAAATGGAAATTTCATAAGTACACCTCATTTAACTTTTTTAGATGTAGTTATGATGCACAAATTTTATTATTTTATTAAAGAAATATTCAATAGATACTAGGGTTCATAACTTTGTGCTTAGGTGTGAAACGAAGTTGAAAACACGTAAAAAGGGTAAAAAATAATTTTATTTTGCGTATTAACTTAGATGACGTATAATATAATCAAAACTTATGAGGAGGTCATAACATGGTAGTGCAAGATGTTTCGGCGCAAGATAAAAAAGATAAACTTGAAAATAGCCCTTATGTGAAGACGATAACAACCGAGGATATGCTCGAAGAACTGAAATCTGATAAAGATAAGCAACTTCTACGTATGATCAGAACATATTTGTCTGAAGATAAATAAAAAATATCCCCTATAAGGAGTAAAACGATTTTTACGTTCCCTCCTTATAGGGGATATTTTTTTAGTAGATATTATATTCTTTCCAAGGGATTTGATCCACTCGGATTGTTTTAAGAAAATCGACGATGTCTTTGCGTCCAATGTAACGTGGTACACCCTGTTCATTTTGTGACATAAGAATAATCGGCATGTTGGGGAAAAAATAAGAGAAATTTTGTCTCGCATTGATTGTTGTAACGGTATAACGAGTGATATGCTGCTTTACGGAAATGATTGCAAAGGTTACGCCTTGTTCTTTGATAACAGCACCATTTATAATCATAGATTTCTCCTTAATATTAGAATCAAAATAATAAATATATTACTTGAATTCTAACAAAAAAAATATGGAAAATCAATAGAATCAAGCCTTGAGGGGATAATTTTTGTAATTAATCATAATCAGCATTATTTTTTAATTGAATACTTTACAGAACATATGTACTGTGATAAAATAAAAAACATAATAACGAACAAATGTTCTTAGGAGGCTAACATTCATGAAGATTATCATAGCTTTTTTATTTTCAGTTATTGTATGGACTTTTGTGTCAACTAGTACATCAAATGCTTATTTGCATACAAATTTATATGATGAAGTAACTGTAAGGCAAGGCGATGATGTGTGGAATATTGCTAAAAAATATGTGAGAGATAAAGAAGATATTAGAGAACTTATTTCAGTCATTAATAAAATAAATAATTTAGATAATAACTCGAGGGTGTTTCCCGGACAAAAATTAAGAGTACCAATCAATGAAAAAATAAATAAAAATGCAATTAGCAAAATAGCTAATTGCATTTTTATTTATGTGAAGAGGGGGGGATTATTTGGCGTTATGTGTTTCAATGTTGGTTGCACCAGTGGACGTTAATACTTGAATTGCTTGTGCTACTTTGTCTTGGGTCGTTTTAATAACAGCTAAAGTACTACCAGAAGAAACTTGGTTACTATAAGCTTCGCTCTTTTCAGATGGGATTCCCCAATCAATTAAACCGCCTGCTATACCACCGCCAATAGCACCACTAATTGTAGCTGCAATTGGACCTGCAGCAATAATTGGACCAACACCTGGGATGGCTAGTGCCCCTGCGCCGAGAAGCAGTCCGCCAACACCACCGATGGCACCACCGGTCATCGTTCCGTCCATTATACTATCATCAGTAAGTTCAGTGGTTTCACCAGATTTTTGCTTGTCTTTGGATATAATGTTAATTTCTTCGGTGCTGAATCCATTAGAACGTAATTGTTTTACAGATTGTTCAGCTAATTTTAGATCCGAAAATAGTCCAACAACTGCTTTAGGTGCTGTATTTTGTGTATTACCAACATTACTAGAGCTTGCTGCTGCTTGGCTTTGTTGTGGCATTGTGGTTTGCTGCGTGCTTGTTTGTGTTGAATTTGCAGAACTTGTGTAACTATTTAATACATTATTGTTGGAAGAATTCATACTATTTGGCATATAAAAAACCTCCTTGATGTTTAAAATATAAAGTGACTGTATCTAGTTTGTACGATATATAAGATGTTATACAGTTTTTTATTATTAAATTTTTTGCAATACAATCTATTGGTGATTTCCAGATTAGTTAAAAATTTTTATAATTCGATAAAGGTTAAAAGGATTTATATTGCTGTATGTCAAATAGATAAAATTTATACATAGAGTTGATTCTGTGATAATAAATTTAAGGTTGTGTAAATATGAATAATGATAATGCTGAAAATTTAATTTCTAAGATTATAGAAGTTATAAAAAGTCAAAACAGTTTAGAGTCTGTACAAGTTGAGCGCGATATACAAGTTGAAGGTAGGACAGCATCTTATCCTGTTGATTTATATTGGGAATTTGAAGCTGGTAATGGCGTTACTTACAAAGTAATTGCACAAGTGAAAAATGTAGAAAAAATATTAAGCAAAAATGAATTATTCCAATTTGCAAATGTATTGCAAGATATTTCCGGTCAAGTAATGGGAGTAATATTTACTCAGCCAGTATACGATAAACTCGTACAAGATATTGCTAAAGATGTAGGGATTATGTTATATGAAATGGGCAATTTGCAAGATCAATCCATGTGGCAGCCTAATATCGGTGATATCAAAATTGATTTTAATACAGAATGGATTAAAGCCGAAAAAGCAAAGAAAGGCTTAGAAGATTGTCCAATTTCATTTAGCGGTGACCCTAAATATATGTATATCTATGATGAGCAAGATTTCTGTATAGATTCAATAGAAGGTATTTTTAATACCTATGTAAAAGAATATACTGAAAAGGAAGATTTCTCGGAAAAACGAATTGAGCATTCGTTTGAAAAAGGAGTATATTTAGAAACAGGACATGAGTTGATCCCTAAAGTTAAAATTAATGGTGTCGCTTTTGGACTAAACTTTATACAAATTCCTGCCTGGGAAGCAAAAGATATTGTTGAAAAAATCGTCAATACAGCGGTGTCTGCCAACTTAAAATAAATAATATGACTCTATGTTTTTGTATTGTCTGTTAGATTCTTCTGAATTGCTAGGTGCATTGTATTCATTTCTTTGATTGCACATATAATAGCAATGAGGAGTGATGAATATTGAAACTATTTTCAGTTGGTTTGACGGAAAAAGTTGATATGATTCAAGCCAAGTTACAAGATGATTGCAAAAATTTAAAAAGTCAAGGCTTTTTGATTGCGATAGATCTAGTTCCAAAGGGAATCTATACTTTTCTCGAATGCAATATAGTTGAAGGCGAAATGTCTTTTAGAAATTACGAAAAGATTAAAAGTGTTGTTAAGACATATGTCGCAAAACATTTATGTAATTACATTGTGAAATATGGTGAAAAAAATTTCATTTGTCATAGTATTATGAAAAAGTATCAATATTTTAATCACGAAGAAAACAAAGCTGTTTTTCAAAATACAATAAAGCTACTTGCAGAAAATAGCGATTGTGAACAATGTCATAGATTAAAAAATGATATACAAAGTAAATTACTTCATTATCTAGAGACAAATCAAGAAATTGTAATTGATGGGTTTGTGAAGTTTCGCCTGCAAGAGTATCAAGAATATTTAATAAATATAATTGATCAAGCGGTAGATACGTACATGGTGGAACTAGAGTATCAGGAATTTATTAGTGTACTGCGTTATTTTGTTCGTGTAAATACAGAAGAGGCTTTAACGATACAAGTTATGATGAAAAATTCAGGACCTTATTTATTGCTAGATGAAGCTGGCGAACTGCTGCGGTATCAATATATTGATTTTGTGGATCGTCATACGGAAGACGATTATGCAGAACTACTGATTAGTACCTTAATTAATCTTGCACCACAAAAAATCATAGTGCATAATATTCATGGTGAAGCAAATGCCAGTTTAATAAGAACATTGAAGAATATTTTTCAAGAACGAATTTGTGTGCTCCATGACGATAAACTAGGGAGCCATCTTGACAGTGATTTATTGTAGAGATATAATGAATTTCAAGTTAATATTTTAAAAGTAATGCAGAAGATAAGATAGTAACGATCTTGTTTAACAGAGAAAGGTGCCATGGCTGGAAGCATTTTATGCAATCGTTATTATTACCACTTCTAAACTGCAGGCTGAAAGAATAGTAAGCTGTGCCGGGGGAGTCTCCCGTTACCAAAATAGAGCTGGGTAAACAGTTTTATTGTTTATCAATCAGGGTGGAATCGCGAAGTTATAGCATAGCCTCGTCCCTATCTAGGGATGAAGGCTATTTATTTTTTAGGAGGGGTTTATTTTGGCAGATATCAAAGTAACATTAAAAGATGGTGCTGTACGTGAAGTGCCAGCAGGTATTACAGTATTAGAGTTTGCAAAAACGTTGAGCAATAGTCTGGCGAAAGTAGCTTTAGTAGGAAAAGTAGATGGAAATATTGTTGGAGTAGAAACAAAGTTGATGAAAGATGCAAACGTTGAAATTTTGACATTTGCAGATTCAGAAGGTAAACATGCATTAAGACATAGTGCATCTCATATTTTGGCGCAAGCAGTAAAACGTTTATATAAAAATGTAAAATTGGCAATTGGACCAGCAATTGAAAATGGTTTTTATTATGATTTTGATACGGAACGACCATTTACGCCTGAAGATTTAATGAAAATTCAAGCTGAAATGGAGAAAATAGTAAAAGAAAATTTAGCGATTGAACGGACAGAACTCTGTCGAAGTGAAGCAATTGAGTTATTTGAACAACAAGGCGAAAGCTATAAAGTAGAATTGATCAATAATTTACCAGGGGATGCAGTGATTTCCACTTATAAACAAGGTGAATTCATTGATCTTTGTGCAGGTCCTCATGTTCTTACAACTGGTAAAGTAAAAGCATTCAAACTACAAAGTATTGCTGGTGCTTACTGGCGTGGTGATGAAAAACGTAAAATGTTGCAACGTATTTATGGTACTGCATTTGAGAAAAAAGCTGAATTAGAAGAATACTTAACAATGCTAGAAGAAGCTGCGAAACGTGATCATCGTAAATTAGGTCGTGAGCTCGACTTATTTAGCATTAGCGAAGAAGGTCCAGGATTCCCATTTTTCCACCCAAATGGTATGGTTATTCGTAATGAATTGGAGACTTTTTGGCGTGAGCTTCATAGAGAATTTGGTTATCAAGAAATCAAAACACCGATTATTTTAAATCGCAAACTATGGGAACAATCTGGACATTGGGATCATTACAAGGAAAATATGTATTTTACTCAAATTGATGGTGAAGACTATGCAGTTAAACCAATGAATTGCCCAGGTGGTATTTTAGTATATCGTACACAACATCATAGCTATCGCGATTTGCCGTTACGTACTGCTGAACTAGGTTTGGTACATCGTCATGAATTATCTGGTGCATTGCATGGCTTGATGCGTGTTCGTGCATTTACTCAAGATGATGCCCATATCTTCATGTTACCGTCTCAAATCAAAGAAGAAATTCAAAAAGTTATTGATTTATTCGATCGTGTATATAGCACATTCGGCCTTGAATACCACGCAGAGCTTAGCACACGTCCTGAAAAAGCAATGGGATCTGAAGAAGTTTGGGAAACAACAACAAATGCACTTCGTGAGGCTCTAGAAGAACGTGGCATGAAGTATATTATTAATGAAGGCGATGGCGCTTTCTATGGTCCTAAAATCGATTTCCATTTAAGAGACTCTATTGGTCGCACATGGCAATGTGGTACAATTCAATTGGATATGTTACTACCAGAAAAATTTGACTTAACTTACGTTGGTGAGGATGGGCAGAAACACCGCCCTGTTATGATTCATCGCGTTGCTTATGGTAGTATTGAACGTTTCATTGGTATTTTAATTGAACATTATGCTGGTGCATTCCCTGTATGGTTGGCTCCAGTACAAGTTAAAATTTTGACGATCACAGATAAACATAGCGACTATGCTTATGTACTGAAAAAAGAAATGTTTGATAAAGGTATTCGTGCTGAAGTCGATGATAGAAACGAAAAAATTGGTTATAAAATCCGTGAAAGTCAAATGTCCAAAGCTCCTTATATCCTCGTAATCGGTGATAAAGAAATGGAAGAACGTAAAGTGGCTGTTCGTAAACATGGTGAAAAAGATAGTGTCGTGCAAGCTGTTGATGCGTTTATTTCTGAAGTTTTAGAAAAAATAAAAATAAAAGCAAACTAATGTGTTGACATTGAAATTAAAAAGTGTTAACATAAATGAGTCGGTTAGAAAAATATTAAGTAGAAGCCATCCGCTTCTCACCTTATGGCGTTTTAGTCACTAGGGTTTGAGATATCCATTTTATGATAATGGTATTAGTACGGGTGGCAGGTTGCCACCCGTTTTTATTTTATATTTACAAATTATTTTAGGAGGTGGATCTCGATTAGTAAAGAAACATTAAAGATCAATGAAGAAATCCGCGCTAGAGAAGTTCGTGTAACGAGTTCTACTGGTGAACAACTTGGAATTATGGCAACGAAAGATGCATTACGCTTAGCTATCGAACAACAATTAGATTTAGTTGAAGTAGCTCCAATGGGTAAACCACCAGTTTGTCGTATTATGGATTTTGGTAAATACAGATATGAACAACAAAAACGCGATAAAGAGACGAAGAAAAAACAAAAAGTTGTTACTGTGAAAGAAGTAAAACTTCGTCCAAATATTGAGCAACATGATTTTAACGTCAAGTACAAGAATGCTCTTCGTTTTATCGAAGATGGTGACAAAGTAAAAGTTACCATTATGTTCCGTGGTAGAGAATTATCTCACCCAGAACTAGGCAGAGAGGTATTACTGAAGATGGCAGCTGAGTTAAAAGACTTAGTAACTGTTGAACGTGACCCTAAGCTTGAAGGTAAAAATATGATAATGATTTTATCACCAAAGGCACACAACTAAAGGAGGAATAGCAATGCCAAAAATTAAAACTCGCAGAGCTGCTGCAAAACGTTTCAAGGTAACTGGTACAGGTGAATTTAAACGTGCAAAAGCTTTCAAAAGCCATATTTTAGAAAAGAAATCACCTGCGCGTAAACGCAATTTACGTAAAGCAACACTTGTAAGCAAAGCTGATTACGAACGCGTATCAAAAATGCTTCCTTACGCTTAAAATATAGATTATTTAGGAGGAACGAAACATGCCAAGAGTTAAAAAA
>Ga0316600_10000722_pt1 | contig 15569 bp, 11 predicted proteins | sample OWC_soil_day5_CT_FD_207652 | JGI IMG/M metagenome (GOLD analysis project Ga0316600, IMG submission 207652) | Wetland soil microbial communities from Old Woman Creek delta, Ohio, United States - OWC_soil_day5_CT | ecosystem: Environmental > Terrestrial > Soil > Wetlands | place: USA: Ohio... | reverse complement strand
CTTTACGCTACGCCGGACTTATTGCCGGACGGTTCGGTCAATCCGGATAAAGTCTGGGTGACCAAATACGGTTTGAAAGGCTATTCTCCTATAGCCAAAGGATTTCCCTACAACGATTTTGACGATTTCGGAACTGCAAGATCCTACGGATTCAAACGCCAGCATCTGGGTCATGATATGATGGGCCAGGTTGGAACCCCTGTGATTGCTGTGGAAAGCGGCTATGTGGAAGCGATCGGCTGGAATCAATACGGTGGCTGGAGACTTGGCATCCGAAGCTTTGATGGAAAACGCTACTATTATTACGCTCATTTAAGAAAAAATTATCCCTATCATAAATCATTAAAGCAGGGCAGTATTGTAAACGCCGGAGATGTGATCGGATATCTGGGCCGGACGGGATACAGCCGGACAGAAAACACCAATAACATTAATGAGCCCCACCTTCATTTCGGGCTTCAGCTGATCTTTGATGAGTCCCAGAAAGAAGGAAACAATGAGATCTGGGTAGATTGCTATGAACTGACCAAATTTTTATCTATGAACCGGTCTGAAACGGTAAAAAATCAGGAAACCAAGGAATACAGCCGGGTTTATAATATGAAAGATCCTGCCATTCCAGAGAATTTTATCGCACCTCCGCCGCCTCTTGAAAAGGAACAATAAAAATATAAGCAGCTTATTTACGGAAACCTTTAAATTATTCCCGTAAACAGGCTGCTTTTTATAGCAGATTCATTTATTTCCAAGTTAAAAAATGGTATAATTAAGGACAGATTCTGCAGTGGACAGATTACGGGGAAGGGGATTCATATGGAAAAGCAAATTAGCTATGAAATTCAAAATGGAACAGAGTACAGTTTTAAGAATCATGCAGATTTTTGTGTAGGGACCGGCAGAATGGGATTAACTCTGCAGCAGCAGTATCAGGAACAGTTAAAGCTGGTGCAGGAGCAGATAGGTTTTCGCCATATCAGAGGACACGGAATCTTTTGTGATGATATGGCAATCTATCAGGAGTATACGGATGACTCAGGTAACATAAGGGCGGAATATAACTTTACCTATTTGGATATGGTCATGGATGCCTATCAGAAGCTTGGGATTAAACCGTTTCTAGAGCTGGGTTTTATGCCTCAGAAAATGGCATCCGGAGATCAGACCGTGTTTTACTGGAAGGGAAATGTCACACCTCCGAAAAGCTATGAAGCATGGTCAGATCTGGTACAGGCAGTTCTTTTGCACCTTTTTGACCGCTACGGAAAAGAAGAGGTGGTGACCTGGCCGGTTGAGGTATGGAATGAGCCAAATCTTCCTGGGTTCTGGAAGGGGGCCGATAAAGAGGAATATTTTACTCTGTTTCAAAAGACCTTTTATGCTGTCAAAAAAACTGACAGCCGTTTTCAGGTGGGAGGCCCGGCAATCTGCGGGGTTGACGACGTTCTCTGGCTGAAGCAGTTTCTGGAATTTTGCAGAGAGCAGGAGTTAAAACCGGATTTTATTACACGGCATCATTATATGTGGGAAAAACCGGAGCAATGCGGCCATTACAGCTACGGATCCTTAAGAGATCCCGAAGCCGCCATGGAGGAGCTTAAGGTTTCCCGGGAAATTATAGACAGCTTTGAAGCGTTTCAGGGACTTCCCATGCATATAACAGAATTCAACACTTCCTACAGCCCTGACAGCCCGATTCACGACACCACAGTCAATGCAGCTTACGTGGCATGGCTTTTATCAAAGCTGGGTGATCTCTGTGAATCCTACTCTTACTGGACCTTTGGGGATATTTTTGAGGAAAAGGGGGTTCCATTTACTCCATTTTACGGTGGATTTGGATTGGTGGCAAACGGAACAATTCCAAAACCCACATTCTGGACCTTTGCATTCTTTAAAAAGCTTCAGGGCAAATGCATCCACCGTTCCGACGAACTGATTGTTATGGAAAAAGAGGATGGCAGTTACTGCGCAGCTGCCTGGAATCTGTGCCTTGGGCAAAGGGAATGCCTGCGCCTTTCTTTAACGCTGCCGGTGAATGAAGACGGAGAATATTGTCTTCTTACAAAGACAGTTGATGAAACTCATGGAAATCCGAGAAAAATCTGGCATGACATGGGAGAATCTTCCTGGCTATCAAAAGAAGAAACAAAGATACTCAAAGATAGTGCACAGCCATTGATTCATACAGAATCAATAAGCGCTTGTGCCTTAGCGATTTCCTTTTCTATTTCCCTGCAGCCATGGGCAGTTATGTGGTTTCAGCTGAGGAAAATTAAAAGAAACGGGGACAGGGGTTATGATTACTGCCGCGGAGAGAACCCCGCGGCAGGTGCCAAAAGCCAATAATTTTTATCCTTTAACGCCTCCGATTGTAAGACCTGTGACGAAATACCGTTGTAAGAACGGATAAAGGCAGACAATGGGCAGCATGGTAAGTATGGTGGCAGCAGAGCGGACCGAAGTGGGCGTTACGGCTGCCACCGCATTCTTCATGGATTCTACAGAATTACTTTGATTACTTACAGATGACAATAACTTCATCAGCTCATACTGCAGTGTGGTCAGATTGGAATTCATCCGATTGTAGAGCATGGCATCAAACCAGGAATTCCAATGTCCTACTGCACAGAATAATGCAATGGTTGCATATACCGGTTTGCATAAAGGTGAGATAATTTTTGTAAATATAACCAGGTCTCCGGCTCCGTCTAACTGAGCCGACTCTTCCAGGCTATCAGGAATCCCTACCATATATGTCCGGATCACCATCATATTAAAGGCTCCTACCATTCCAGGAATTATATAGACCAGAAAGCTGTTGGTAAGGCCTAAGCCCTTATATAATAGAAAAACAGGAATCATTCCACCATTTACGTACATGGTAATAACCCAGAATAAGGAGAGCTGTCTCTTAAAAATAAAGCGTTTCCGGCTTACTATATAAGCAAGAAGGGCGTTGGCGGCCAGTGCAGTAAGGGTGCCGATTACTGTCCTTGCAACAGTTATATAAGCTCCCACAAGCAGATTTTTTTTATGAAGTACTGTAATATAATTCTGAAGTGTCCATTTTCTGGGCCATAAATACAGCCCTCCCCTCAGAGCATCGGTTCCATCATTAAAGGCCAGGACCAGTGTATTCCAAACCGGATAAAGGGTAATAATCACAAACAGAACCATGAATATGGTATTAAGGAAAACAAATACCTTATTACCCAGTGAACTTTTCCTTCTATGTAACATTCTATGATTAATCATATCTGCCCCCCTTAGAATAAGCGTTCTTCGCCGGCTCGCTTTGCCATCTCATTTGCGATTAATATAATGGTAATACTTACCACGCTTTTAAATATTCCTGCTGCAGTACCCAGGGAATAATCTCCCTGACTGATACCCCATTTCAAAACGTATATATCAATAGTCTGGGATACACTCTGCACCAGTCCGTTTCCTAACAGATACTGAACTTCGAAACCGGCATTTAAAACATTCCCTGCATTCATCAAAAGAAGAATAATAATCGTAGGCTTTATTCCAGGCAGTGTGATGTATTTGATTCTGGCCCACCTTCCTGCTCCGTCTATGGCTGCCGCTTCATAGAGGGCTGTGTCTATGGCTGTGATGGAAGCCAGGTAGATAATGGCATTCCAGCCCGTTTCCTTCCAGACATTGGCAAAGGCGACAATCCACCAAAAATATTTAGGATATGCAAAAAAATTAAGAGGTTCCATTAACAGATGAAAGCGAACCAGAAGATCATTGACTATCCCCGTCCCAGACAGAGCATCGTGCAAAATACCGGTAACAATAATCCAGGATAAGAAATGTGGAAGATATGATATTGTCTGCACAACTTTTTTACCACCCTGTGACTTCACTTCGTTTAAAAGAATTGCAAACACAATAGCCGCAACCATGGTAGTAACTAAATTAATGACTCCCATCGCCAGCGTATTTCTGATGACACGAATAAATCCATCATCAAGAAACAACTGCCGGAATTTTCCAAGCCCTATAAATTCCGAGTGGAAAAAGCCTGCCTTTGGCTTATAGTTCTCAAATGCCATGAGCCAGCCTGCAAGAGGCAGATAACAGAATATAAATCCATAAATCACATAGCCTGCAGATAACAGCAGGAGCACTTTCTGCTTTTTTATTTCTTTCCAATTGATACGTTCTTTTTTAACCTTTCCAATGGATGCCATAGTACCACTCCTTTGCTAAAAAACAGGCTGGCGCAGATATATATGATTGCACCGCCTGTTTTCTACTATTTAATTTGCTGCCGCTTCTTCTGCTATTTTAATTCTCCTGTCTACCTCCGGCTGTACCTCATCAAGAAATGCCTGTGGATTGCAGGTCTCATAAGCAGATAAATATTCATCCCAGCCAGCTTCAAAATCAGGCGCCATAACAACTTTTGGTAAATACTCATGTTTTAATTCTCTCATTTTAATCCATGCGGTTCCGCCAGGTGTTGCCGTAGTCATGGTTCCTACAAACGTATAAATCGGATACCATGGTCCGGGGATTTCATTTTCTCCTACCATTTCTACATATGTTTTGCAGCCATATGCCTCGAGACATTCCTGTACATTAGTTGGAAGACTATCCAGGAACTCATTGGGCTGCAGCTCCGGTTTTGCTGCATTGATTCCATCCTGGCTCATTCCGGTCCAGACCGGGAAATAGGAATATGGGCATAAATGAGAGGCTTTGTATGCAGTATTGCTGACTTTCATACGAATTTCAGGTGTCCGGTAGAATAAGCCATCCTGATCCACCAGGTAATCCACATCCTTTTCTCCCCAGTTTCTGAGAGTGATCGCTTCTTCACTTAACAGATCATCTACGAATTTTAAGGCTCCTCTGACATCTTTACAGCTTACGGTAATGGACAGACCGGAACCTACATTTAACGTATCCCCTGAGGTATGCCATCTGTTTTTTACTCCCTTGTCAATGGTAATCGGAAGGGGTACATAATTACAGCCCTGGTCCTCCAGCCCCTGCTGCTTTAAAGCATCATTAACGTGAACATAAAAATCCCACCACTGGTCAATCATTCCAAGTACACGGCCTGTGGAAAGCTTTGTAATATATTCATCATAGATCTGAGTAAAGGATTCCGGATCTACGATTCCCTTTTTAAATTCTTCATTCAGCTTCTGGAAATAGCGTTTTGCCGTAGGTGTAGTATTGTAATCTTTTACTTTCTTTGTATCCAGATCTACAATACAGCTTCCATCATTAGGATATCCGTCCAGGAACAACGGAGCATTCTCAAGGCAGAAATATCTCCAGTCATCACATAAAATAGTGTATGGAATGTTCTTTGTTCCATCCTCCATGGTGGGGTTGGCTTCCTGATAACGCTCGATTAAGTCAAAATATTCGTCCATGGTGGTGATCTTTGGATATCCTGCCCATTTTAGTACACGGGTCTGAATCCAGAAGGCCTCATCGTTGTGAGTGGTCTGCATATCCTTTTCATAGCTATTGTTGAACTGAGGGATCCAGTAGATATGGCCATCAGCCTGACGCAGCTGTTCCCATTCCAGCTTGGTAAAGAAATTCTTGATATTGGGATAATCATCAATATAATCATCAAGTGCGACCAGTGCTCCCGCATCATAAAGCTGGCTGGTTCCGTCGCTGCCGCAGATAAAATCAGGATATTCCCCTCCTGCTATTAAGGTTCCCACGGCTTCTTCTGCTGTCTGTCCGGTCAGCCAGGTTTCCTTCACTTTGGCTCCTGTAAGCTCTGCAAGGTGCTGCTGAATTTCATTGTCATCATTGATTTCGTCTCCCGGCACTGCAAAAAAAGCGGTAAATTCCTTAATTCCTCCGTCCTCTTTTGATGAAGCTCCCGTAGCTGCTGTCCCCTTGGAGCAGCCTGAAATTGTTCCTAAAACCATGGCGCCAGTGACAAGCAGGGCTGTAATCTGTTTTCTTCTCAAACTTATATCCTCCCTTTACTTATTTATATTAATAGTTTACCTCAAGGCAGTATTTTCACAACTGGGGAAAGCGTATGAAAACACAGGAGAAATTATAGAAGTTTCATAAAGGATTTCTCCCACCTTTTCTAAACTTTGACGGTGTACAACCCTTAAGGGCAATAAAACGATTTACAAAGTAATCCAGATCACGGTATCCCACCTCTTCCGCAATCTGGTATATCTTATGATCCGTCCTTAAAAGCCTGACTGCTGCCTGCTCGATCCGGCAATTATTTAAATAATCTTTGAAGGACATGCCATATTTTTTACGGAACAGCTGGCCTAAATAGGCACTGTTTAAATAATATTTGTTGCTGTATTCTCTTAAAGATAGATTTTGTGCGTAATTTTTCCTGATATCCTTCTCCACCTCATGGAGTATATCCTTTGATACATGCTTTCGAAGCTGTTCTAAATAAGCCGCATACTCACAGGATAACCGGATTAAATGCTCCTTTCCGCCTCTGAGCATGTCACCTTCAAAGACATATTCACTGATATAGTGCATAATTTCTTCCTGGTTTACATAACCGTCCTGCTCGGATGCCAGATGGATCAGCTGAAATAAAAGATAGTTAATGTTCAAATTAACCGTATCCATGGCGAATCTCAAGTGATTCATTTCCTCATACAGCCGTTCCACGCTTTCTTCGATTCTTGTACGTTCATTCTGTTCCACGGCATGTAAGAGATCATCCAAATACTGTTTGCATAAGACAATTCCGTTATTATTAACCTGAACCTCTTTTTCATAATAATAGATGTGCTGCTTTTTGCGGAATGCCTGAAAGGACCGGAGAATTCTGGCAGCTCCATAGGAATTAGAGATCTTTGAAATATCGTTTACTCTCTTTCCTACCAGCATGACAACCGGAAGATTCATGGTTTCATATAAATACGTCCGAAACCGTTCCAAATACTCTTTTTGCGTTTCTCCCTGAATTTCTGCCATATAATTGCAGAAAATAAAGCCGATATCATAACTCTTTTCATGAATCGTAACATCAAATATACAGTGATCCCCATCTTCCTTTAAAAATGCAAGGCAGGCACGGTAAAGTTCTCTCTGCTGGTTTCGTTTTTCCTCATCCATCTGCTCTTCCATCTGCTCAATATTGTCAATTTCGATGTCCACGTAACTGATTCCTTCGGACCACCGCATCTGTTCTCTGATATAATCGAGATTGATTTGGTCGTATTTGCCAAAGATAAGAGAGATCATATTCCTGGCAAGATATGCCTTCTCCATCTTTATTTTGTTAAGCTGCTGCTTTTTACTGCCCTGTCTCTGATAATTCAGCCGGTGCAGCACACGGATCAGTTCTTCTTTCACAACTGGCTTTAATATATAATCAAAGCATTCAAATCGTATTGCCTGCTGGGCATAGGAAAAATCGCTGAAACCGCTTAATATGATAAAATCTGCACGGGAAACCTTGTCTTTTCTCAGAATTTCCAGCAGCTCCATTCCTGACATAACAGGCATTTTAATATCTGCAATGATTAAATCCACCTGATTATTTTTCAGGTATTCAAGCGCCTCCATTCCATTTGCAGCTGTCCTTACAATCTCATAGCCTTCTTCCTCCCAGTCAATCAGTACCTTTAATCCCTGAACAATAAATGGTTCATCATCCACTAATAAGACACGTATCATAGTTCTCCCCCATTATTTCGAATGTTTAGTATCGGAATTTTTATTGTTACCATAGTTGAAATTCCGGCTTCACTTTCTAACTCAAAGCTTACCATGTTATCCGTTGCCATCTTAAGCCGCAGGCAGGCATTTAATATTCCGACTCCTTTCTTACCTTTTAGCATATCAATGCTGGCATGGTTCATCTTGTTCTTCAATTCGTTCAAAAATGACTCTTCCATTCCGTCCCCGGTGTCTTCTATTTCAATATAAAACACTTGATCCTCTAAATAGATATGAACAAAAATCCAGCCATCTGCTGTTTTACTCTCAATGCCATGAATACAGGCATTTTCAGCAAATGTAACAATGGTGAGCTTTGGGATCTGATAATCCATACATTCTTCCATAATATCAAGACGGTAAGACAGCCGATCTCCAAAACGGTACTTTTGCAGCTGCAGATATGCCTCTACAAATGAAATCTCTTCCCTTACCGTGATAAAATCCGTACCCCAGTCAAAGTTCTGACGCTCCATTATTGCCAGCCGCTCCACCATGCAGGCAGTTTCTGTTTCATTTTTAAGCAGACTGTGCATACGGATGCTCTCCAACGCGTTAAAGAGGAAATGGGGATTAATCTGGCTGTGAAGCGCTAAAAGTTCCGCTCTCTGCCGTTCAATATCCATCTCCTGTTCTCTTAAACGGTTAACATAAACAGTCTGAATTAACTCATTAATAGTAGCGACCATGCGATTATAATTTCGCATTACAATTCCAATTTCATCTTCACCCCTAATATTCTCAATCTTCATAAGCTTCTCGTCATCAATTCGATTAAATACCTGACTCAGCTCCTTCAGCCGTTCGGTAAAGGATTGGTTAATCGCTACCATAAATCCCAGTGGCAGCAGGATGTTTATAAATACCAGCAGGATGAACAGGGGAATATTCTTTAACATCTGCCTCACGATTACTGTCTCGGGCTTTAGAACATAAATTGTTAACTCAGCCCCGTAGGAAGCGAAGTTTATCTGATATCCCACTTTTTCCTGCAGATCAAAGGTTTCAAAATCCTTCCATTGTCCGTAATTGCCCTGATTGGAAAGAATGATTTTATCATTCCAGCATACATAAACCGGAGCATCGTAATTCATTTTAACAAAACTCTGTGCCATGGTGCTATAGTCTATATCCATTTTTACAAGCTTCTCACAGCCATCTCTCTTGTAAAAATTCAGTCTCCTGATAAAGGATATTTTCCGTTTAGAATCTACAGTGGGAATTCTGCTCTCATCATAATAAATATAAAGCACCCCATCCCGGCTGGAGTCTTTTAGATAGTGGTACCACTCCTGGTCTTTTACTGTGGAAAGCTGTTTAAATTCCCCTCCGCTTACAATGGTGGGATTGTCCGCGTACATGATAATCGAAGACGCTGTCGTTCCGATGCTGCTTTCAAACAACGAATCTTTCATAAAAGCCTGGTAGCTTAAATAGTAATCAAGTTCCGACTCAAACTGCTTATCCATGAACTGATTCACATATTTGTTCATATAAATTTTCTTTGTTGTACCGGCCGCTTCTTCAATATCATAGAAAAAATTGTATTTTACCGCACTTGCAATATTCTCCATACCCTTTTTCATGGATGCTCCTTCTGATGCTATAAAAATGGCAACAATCACACTATCCGTTATAAAGATTGGCAGAAGAACACTGTATATGTAAAGTATTCTAAGTTTTTTCTTCAATTTAAAATCATCTAATCTGCTGCTGATCCTTCTTAATATATGCCTCATCCCTGATCCCCCTGTTAACTCTTGTACAATCCTATTATACCTCTTTCTAATAATTATACGGGATAAAATTTTTCTATCCTCCTGACAAACTATATTAACTATCCGGACAAAGTTTAATTATGTGGCTGAAATACAAAAAGCGTATCAGACGATACAAAATAAGTCTGATACGCTTTCAATATTTTATTTCATTATTTTACTTTTGGCTGTTGCTGAGTAATACAGTGGATATTTCCACCTCCAAAAGCTACCTCTTCGGTACGCACTCCTACTGCCTTCCGCTCCGGGAACATTTCCTGAATCTGTTGTAAGGCTAATGCATCGTTTTCATCACCATACTGTGGTACAATTACACCACCGTTTACAATGAGGAAGTTCATATAGGAAGCAATGGAGATTTCCCCATCTTCTCTTGGAAGAGTGCCCTCTACCATATCAATGGAGTCTGCACCGTTTAACCGTACCGGTTCTTTTGTAAGACAGAGCTTGTAAACCTTAAGCTTGCGTCCCTTTGCATCAACCGCCTCAGAAAGAGTTTTGTAAGCGGCCTGTGCTTCTGCATAGAAAGGATTTTCTTCATCCTCTGTCCAGATGCAGGCAACCTCACCTGGTCTTACATACTGGACAACATCATCAATATGGCCGTTGGTTTCATTTGGATCAATTCCGTCTTTAATCCAGATTACTTTTTCACAGTTTAAGTACTGACAGAGCATTTCCTCTATCTCTTCTTTTGTCATAAGAGGATTGCGGCCCTCGCTTAACAGGCACATTTCTGTCGTAACTACAGTTCCCTCACCATCTACATGGAAGGACCCGCCCTCCAGTACAAATCCTTCTGTGCGGTATGAATCAATTCCTTCCAGATCACATACTTTCTGCGCCACCAGATCATCCTGATCCCATGGGAAGTACAGTCCGTCAACAAGTCCGCCCCAGGCATTGAAGGTCCAGTCACACCCTCTGATTCCGCCTTTGTCATTGATTACGAAGGTAGGTCCGCAGTCACGAATCCAGGCATCGTTGCTGGTTACTTCTACTACACGAATATCAGCTGGCAGGTGTGCCCGGCAGTTCTGAAACTGTGCCGGGGAAGCACATACGGTAACCGGCTCAAACTGACGGATTACTTTTGCAACCTGGGCAAATACCATCTGTGCAGGCTTTGCACCATTTCTCCAGTTATCCGGTCTCTCCGGCCAAAGCATCCAGACTCTTTCCTGTTCTTCAAATTCTGCAGGCATACGGTATCCATCCTGCTTTGAAGTTGTATTTTCAATTCTCTTTGCCATAATATATACCTTCTCTCTTATTTATCTCTTTTTCTGTTAACAATTACTTCACCGATTATAATGAATATTACCGCACCTATAGTGATGGGGAGCTTTGACGTCAAAGTCTCTGTATCAAAACTTAATGGGATTGCCGTAAAAATCAGTGCAACTACAATCAGTAACATAGGCAGACCCGCTAATATCTTTAAAAACAATGGACTGCCTGGGACCCGAAACGGCCGCTCTGTCTCTGCATCCGTCTCTCTCAGCTTAATAAATGCAGGAAATACAGGCAGGTAAGAAAGCAGAAACATAACCAAGTTCAGTGCGAAGAAACTCCAGAACAAATCCTCATTTGGCATAAGCGGAGCGATAATAAGAACCAGGCTGGCAACCAGGCCATTCATGACTGCTGCACCAATCGGCATATTTGTTTTTTTGCTGCGTATCTTAAATACTCCGGGCATATCTCCATTTTCCGCGGAATAAGCGGCCACATTATTTACGCCCAGTGACCAGGAAATCATATTTCCAAAAAGTGTAAGCAAAAATCCAATTGCTACGGCGATTACAATTACACCTCTGGTTGAACCAGTTAAAATCTGAACACTTGCAATAAGTCCTGTACTGGTGCTGATCTGGTCGGAAGGAATTGCAACTCCGATTCCAAATGCCATAAAGATGTAAATAGCTGCTATTACCAGACCTCCTGCAATGATTGACTGGGGAATCTGCTTTTTGGGATTTTCCATATCTCCCGCAAAGGTACACACTACTTCAAATCCAAGGCAGTTAAACAAAATTACGGATATATAGGATAAGCTGTTTAAATCAAATTTGGGTAGCATGGAAGATAAGGTGTATTCATTTGCCACACCATGGGTTACGGCTCCGTAAATTCCAAGCACACCCAACGTAACGGCAATTAGAATTTTAATCGCAGCTGCCCCATTTAAAATCCACGCACTGTCACAAATTGAATTAAAACTGATTAATACGATAATCCAAACAAAGGCCAGCTCGATCAGTAAAGAAGGAACGAGTCCCATCTCGGTTCCTGTCAGCAAACTGATAATATTAGGGAACATCAGCGCCAAAGAAGCCATCCAGAGGGGGAAATTAATCCAGTAATACCACGATACTCTTCCTCCCCACTTATTTCCAAAAGCCTTTGATACCCAGTCGTACAATCCGCCGTCTCCTTCATAGGTTGTACCAAGCTCTGATGAAATCAGGCCATAAGGCAGCAAGAATGTAATGAGCAGAAAGATCCACCAGAAATACTGGGAGTTACCGATTGCTGCTACCGGCGCTGCTGCTTCTGCCACAAATACAACACAGATTACGGTCATTATGGCATCGATCAAACGAAATTTTTTCTTTGGCGCTTCTGACATGGTGACTCCCCCTTATCTGATATGTCTCTCATCCATGAATTTTTCTAACTGCTCTTTTGCTGCTGCGATCTGCAGCTCGCTTGCTGCCTGTTCTCTCTGATACTGAGTGAAATAAACCAGCAGACCTCTCATTGCTGTGAGACGGTTTCCTGCCTCTAAAAATGCGATGGAACTTTCGCTGTCTAGTACCTCATCGGTCACGTCTTCTCCTCTTGTAGCCGGGAGACAGTGCATGAATTTGCATCCGATATTTCCAAGAGACATCAAATCTCTGTTTACCTGGTAATCCTTAAATGTAGCTACACGCTCTTCTTTCGGAGTCTCGTTCTCGTAAAGGCCATACCATACGTCGGTATAAATGAAGTCTGCACCGCTTACACTTTCACGGTTATCGGTTACTTCCCATGTGCCGCCTGATACCTTGCAGTTTTCTTCCATAATTTTTTTGTGTTCTTCCAAAAGCTGGTTCTTTTTGGGACCATAATGTACAAAATGCATGCCAAGCTTTGTTGTAATAAATCCAAGGGATGCACATACCTGAGTGCCGTCTCCTACAAATACCACCTTGCAGTCTTCCAGTTTCTTTCCTCTTGGAAGATGCTCAACGATTGTGCACAGATCGCCAATTTCTTGAGTTGGATGATTATAGTCGCTCATTGCATTTAATACCGGAATTGAACTTGCACTTGCCAGTTCCACTACGCTCTTATGCTCGATGACTCGTGCCATAACCACATCGATCATCTGGGATAAAACTCTTCCTGTATCGCCAATGGTCTCATGACCGCCAAGCTGAATCATACCAGGTCCCAAGTACTGAGCATGTCCGCCAAGCTGCTCCATTGCAGTTTCAAAGGATACACGGGTTCTTGTAGAAGACTGCTGAAAGATCATTCCAAGGGTCTTTCCCTTCATAAGGGGTGGATTGTATCCTACCATAATGCTTTTTTTGATCTCTAAGGAAAGATAAATGATGTCTAACAGTTCCTCTTTTGTAAAATCATTGGTGTCAATAAAGTGACGAATTCCGTTTGTTCTCATGGTGAATCCTCCTGTTTTTTATTTAATTAAAAGTAAATACAGTTCCGGTTTTCCCGTCTAAAGCTTCTATTGCCTTATCCAGAGAAGTGATGATTGCTTTCTTGGAGGGATTGAATCTTACAAACTTCATGGCTGCCTGCACCTTCGGAAGCATACTTCCGGGAGCAAACTGTCCCTCTTCGCAATATTTATTTGCTTCATAGATACTTAAGTGATCCAGATTCTTCTGATCCGGTTTATTGTAATTAACCGCAACCTTCTCTACTTCAGTGAGAATCATAAGGATGTCTGCTTCTACCTGTTCAGCCAGCAGCTCTGCTGCAAAGTCTTTATCAATTACTGCTGCAGTACCGCAAAGACAGCCAGCCGGATGTTCAATAACCGGAATACCGCCGCCTCCGCAGGTAATTACGATTGCTTTTGGCCAAAGCTCTTTTACTGCATCAATTTCCACAATTTTTTGGGGAAGGGGCGATGCAACTACTCTTCTGTATCCCCGGCCCGCATCTTCCTTCATTACATATCCTTTTGTTGCTGTCAGCTCATCGGCCTCTTCTTTTGAATAAAAAGGACCAATTGGTTTGGTTGGATTTTGAAATGCAGGATCCTTCTCATTTACTACAACCTGAGTCGCAATGGTGACTACGGGGAAATTCTGATTTCTCTTATTCAGTGCATACTTCAGCGCCTGTTGCAGATGATATCCGATATATCCCTGGGACATGGCTCCGCATACATCAAACGGCATTGGCGGTGTTACATCCTTTGCTGCTTCGGATGCCATAAGAATTCTTCCGACCTGGGGTCCATTTCCATGTACAATGGCCATTTCATACCCGCGTTCGTTCATTTCTGCAATATACTCACAAGTCTTATGAACGACTGAAAGCTGAGCCTGCGCTGTTGCTTCTCCTTTTCCTGACTGAAGGGCATTACCGCCTAAGGCAAGAACTATTTTTACAGCCACTGGTGAAACCTCCTTTATTTTGTTTTTGCTGTGATTGCCGGTTTGAATCGCTCTCACAAGACGAAAATAGCAGTTTTGGGATCGGTTGAGAATGTAGCTAACGGGTAGAATTTTATAACACTTTCAACTGTTTTACACATAAACCTTCCTAATCTTTTGTGCATATTGCACTATAATTTTGTCGTTTTTTGTAATTTCGCAGTTGAAAAAAGTTTTTATTTTGTTATACTGATAATAACTTACAATCAGCGGTTTACGAACTGGAGGCACATATGGAAAAGGGTGTTAGCTTTCTTTACAATTTGTTTATAATCATTGTCTACTCCGGAATTATGTGGATGTCATTTTTTCTGTTTCTGAATGGAAAAAATAAAATTCTGCTTTGGATCGGAATTATTTACTCGGCAATTATAATAGATGATATTGTGACTTTCGCATCAGAACAGTTTCAGAGTTTTGCAGAAAACTATAATCGGATTTTTATGATCGTACCAACTCATAAGACATTAATTTATTTAACTATGTCGCTTGGTTATCTGATCATATTTAAAAGCCTGATCAATAAAAAAATAACCTGGTATGACTTCAGCATTCTCGGCATTTATGTAACCTACATGTTTTTCATCCCTGTTATGGATAACAGTGCATGGAAAATCTTTCTCTATTACCTGCCAAGCCAGCTTTATAATGCCTATGTAGGTGCAGAGGTTTTATGGACAACAAAAAAGAACCCTGAATTTTATCAGGGCTCGTTCTATCGATGGTGCAGATGGCTTTTTTGTTTCACGGTTATTATGAATCTTTGTATCATCACGGAAGATTCCATTGTGATTTTTCATTTTGATGTGTATTCCAAATACTATATTAATATGAACAACAGAAGTATTACTTCAGATATTATGTATCTGACCCACGCTGCATTTTCCGCTTGTTATTTAATGTATTATTTAAAAACTTCACTACGGAATATTACAATTGTGAATTCTGTAAACAGCCATACTCACTCCAGCCTGCCTTCTGATATTGAAGAAAGCATTCTGCATCGCTTTTCTGAGACCTACCATTTAACATTCAGAGAACGTGAGATTTTAAAAGTACTGCTCTTAGATAAAACAAATCAGGAGATCAGCGATGATTTATTTATCTCTCTTGGTACAGCAAAAACTCACGTCCATAATATTTTTCAGAAAATAGGCGTTGTAAAGCGCCCCCAGCTACTGAGTATATACGACACCTTCCGGAAAGAACAGCTGAATGCAAAGCCGGAAAATGAAACACCGTCCCCGTAGCCTACCGGCTTCGGGAACGGTGTTTTTTATTTCAACATATGAATAAACAGCCCACTTCTTAACTTGGGTTCAAACCAGGTTGATTTTGGCGGCATCAAAAGTCCTGCATCCGCAACTGAGAAGAGTTCTCCAATTGAGGTTGGATACATGGAAAACGCCACTGT
>Ga0316600_10000720_pt1 | contig 15638 bp, 15 predicted proteins | sample OWC_soil_day5_CT_FD_207652 | JGI IMG/M metagenome (GOLD analysis project Ga0316600, IMG submission 207652) | Wetland soil microbial communities from Old Woman Creek delta, Ohio, United States - OWC_soil_day5_CT | ecosystem: Environmental > Terrestrial > Soil > Wetlands | place: USA: Ohio... | reverse complement strand
TTCCGGTGACGTCCACGATAAGAGCCGGATCAAGGGTAGAGGGGTTTGTACCAAGTCTGTAATACACATAACCATCAAGGCGGTTATGATGAGAGCATGAAGAAATGGCAAGAAGCGAGGAGATGAGAAAAGCCAGGCAGCTCAGAATACCTAACTTCCTGCAAAACGAAATAAAGAATGAAGGAAATGAGGGCATTGGCAATTATAACAAATTCCTTGCCTTTCCCCTTATAATCTCCTGTATCTGATTCCCTAAAAGGAATCGCCCCGTTCCTTTCCTGGCCCACATTCATAAACTCAGGAGAGGTATCCGGCTCGAAAGGCAAGACTCAGGGTTATGTGCCGTCCGCACGAGCGGACCTTGACAAAAACTGGGAACAGAATGTTCTTAGATGTGTAGACCACGGTATAGTCAATAAGGGCTATTGTCTTGCCGAGAGACAGATGCCTCTCCTATAAGAAACTCATGAATAGAATGAGCTAAAACCTTAAAAAGGCCCCTATGCCGCCTGAATCGGCAAGTCCCTTGTGTTCTATGACCACCTCAACAGCGGCTCCCTGCTCAACCGCCTTCTGCGCAACTAACTCTACCATATAATTTGCCTTTTCCATTTCTCCCTTGCAGTATGGACATTGCTTGATATCCTGGATACCCAGGAACCCGCAGTTCCTGCAGACAGACCCGGCAGGGTTAAAGTCTCTCAGGAAAAGGAGCTTCATCACCCTTCCCTCCTGGAGGGCGTTAAGAACGTTTTCCATACCAAGAACCGCGTTTTCATTCTTCATGGCCTGCCTGATAAGTCTCTCTGCGTTTTCGTCCCTCTGCTTCTTTTCATGCCGGATAATCACGGGCTCAACCATTGTGAATATCTCGTCGGTCTTTTTAAACATCTCCGCATGGAAAGTCCCGACAATCATGGTGTGCACGTCCGAGGGCAGTATCTCTTTGGTCCGTGAAACCGCCTCATCAGAGCCGCCGATAATGAGGCCGCTCATCTTCTCGCCTGAAATGAACACATCGATCTCCTTCACCACCTCTTTCAGATGAAGACCCACATGATACTCAATATGCCGATCGTAGTGGTTCTGTGAAAGGGCGAACCATCCTCCCTTTTTGTGTTTTCCCGGTATGTCAGGGGTATGGACCCCACTGTATTCCGTGATCTCGCCCAGATGCACCACAAAAATTCTCGCGCTTTCCTTGTCCACAAGAAGCACCGCATAACGCTGGTAGTGATCAACGATATCCAGGAGTGGTCTTATAGAGGGACTTTTTTCTATGATCAGCTCGCTCTTTAGGGGCGCCGAGAGATGGTATTCCCTCCAGAAAGAATGACGCGTGGAACTGAAGATGGCGAGCCCTTTTTTGAAGAGCCTTTTGTTCCCCAAAACAGCGACTTCTATTTTTTTCAGGTCCTCCTTGACAGTTCTGTAAGTACCTTTGTCAAGGGTCTCCAGGGTGTCCTTAAGCATATTCTTGAACTGTATGGCATATTCTCCCCTGGGATTGGTGAGGGGGTTCACATTAAGGAAAAGACTCACATAGCACGCATCTTCATCACGCATCTCTGCAATCTCTTTCAACTCATTACGGTCAAGCATCCATTCCTCCTTCTATGGCTTTAAAGATCTGGAAGACCGAGAGAAACAGGGCGAATACCAGGGGACCCATTATGAGTCCCAGCAACCCGAAGACTTTTATCCCTCCAAGGACGGTGAAGAATATGATGATTGTCGGCATTTTCGTTCGTCCGCCGATGATCAAAGGTTTCAGTACATTATCTACCATGCTGATGACGAATACCCCTATGAGAATAAGTGCTATCCCTTTGGCATATGCGCCCTGGGATAAGAGAATCAGACTCGCGGGAACCCAGATAACGGAAGTGCCCACCACAGGGACAAAGGACATGAGCGCCATGCTGCTGCCCCAGAAAACAGGGGACCTGATGCCCAGGACTGCAAAAGCAAGCCCCCCGAGTATCCCCTGTACGATCGCCACAACCACCCCTCCGTAAATCGTTGAGACAATCATGTCCTTTGTCTGGGATACCAATCTGTTCCTGTGTTTTTCTGAAAACGGCAGGTAATCCCTTATCTTCTCAAGAAATCCGGGACCATCCTTAAAGAGAAAAAATATGGTGAATGCCATTACCACAAAGTTGCCTGCCACACTTACCGCGTTGGTGAACCCAAACGAAAGCCCTTCCACAACCTTTTTCCCCAATTTCCTTGTGTTCTCGATAATAAACTCCTCCGAAGGTCCTTCCACCCCGGTATAAGGCTCGATCTTTTCTATAATTTTCGTGATACGTTCATGCGCCAAAAGTTCTGCCAGTTTCTTCGTGGTTATTTCCGCTCTGCCCACAAAGTCAGTGACCTCGTTCATAAGGGCATAGGAGATGTATGAGAATGGCCCGATAATTACAATAAGAATCAACGTGAGGGTCGCAAGTGAGGCCATGGCCTTCAATCTGATGAACTTCAGGGAAAAGGCATAGACAGGATAAAATACAACACAAAACACAATCGCCCAGGTAATGGGGGTCAGAAAGGGCAGGAATATCTGGTAAGAGAGGTACCCCAGGACAACAAGTATGGAGAGGAGCATGAAAAGATAAAACCTATTTGCAGGCACGGGCGCTCTCCACAAAGGCTCTGAAGAGCATCAGGGATAGCTCATCATCTGAGCGCTCCGGATGCCACTGCACACCTGTGAGAAAGGGATAATCGTCCAAGGTAATGGCCTCCACGATACCATCCTCAGAAAGGGCACTGGCAGAGAGCCCCTCCCCCAAGCGTTTCACCGCCTGGTGGTGTGAAGAGTTGACGATAAACTCTCCCTGTATTTTGTTCCTGTTTCCCAGAATTCTGTGGCTTCCTTTCCTGTGATCAATGGTCGTATTGAACTGGCAGGCGATATCCTGATACAGACTTCCGCCAAAGGCCACATTAATCAGCTGCATTCCGTAACAGATACCCAATACGGGCTTCCTGAATTTCATTATAGTCCTTAACAATGAAATTTCAAAGTCCGTGCGTTCCTTTGGTACCGTATGAAGTTGTACCTCTGACGTCAGCACCGTTGCGTCCCTTTCGCATCCCTCCTTGTTCCCTGAGATGCCGCCTTCTCCTTTCATGAAGGCCGCCTCTTCGGAATAATAGGAAGGGTCTATATCACCCCCGCCAGGAATGAGGAGCCCATCGATGCTCTCTGCAATTATGAAAGGGTCATTGCAGTGAGGGATCAGGATGGGTATACCTCCGGCACGGAGTATGGCAGGCGGATACTGATGTTTCAGCCTCAGATATTCTCCATCCCTGTCAAGAGTAATACCGATGAGGGGTTTGCCTGCAACCCTCTTATTTCCCATGCCGTAATACCCTTCCTGCTGTTGTACCAATTGTCTCGCCCTCCCATACAACAGGTGAACCGTTCACAAGGACATAATGTATTCCCTCGGGTTTTAGAAACGGCTCTTCAAAGGTGGCCCTGTCCTTGATTCTTTGATCATCGAATATCACCAGATCAGCCATATAGCCCTCCCTTATGCAGCCCCTTGCTTTGAGACCAAAGGTCTCGGCCGGGAGCATGGTCATTTTGTGAATCCCCTTACCTAAGCTCATCTGTCTCTGGTCCCTGGCATACCTGCCGAGGAATCTGGGGAATGTTCCAAAGCCCCTCGGATGAGGCTTGCCCTTGCAGGTCGGTCCATCCATGGAACGTGCGGAACTGTCGGAACCGATCATTACGTAGGGGAGGGAAAGAAACCTGGCAAGGTTATCCTCGTTCATGGAGTAAAAGATAGCCCCTATTCGTAACCTCTCCTCAACAAGGATATCCAGGAGGAAGTCCACGGGGCTCTTACCCACTGCCTTTGAAAGAGTATGCAATGTCTTGCCCTCCATCCACTTGTTCGATTCCAACTGAAGAGACGAGATGGCTATACCGTCCCAGTACTCCTCTTCCGGATGCTGGCAAAGAAGTTCAGCCCTTATGGAATACCTGACCTTCTCATCCTTAAGCCTCCTCAACTCCTCCTCAGCCCCTCCTGCGTATGCCCAGGGGGGAAGCACTGCATCAAGGTCTGTGGACGCAGCAGTATACGGGTATCGGTCACAGGTCAGCTGGACCCCTTCCCGCTGTGCCTGCTCCATGACCGAAATTACTTCGTCTATCTTTCCCCAGTTGGCCTGTCCCCCTGTCTTGATGTGCGATATATGCACCCTGATTCCGGACTCCCTGCCTATCTTCAAAGTCTCCTTAATGGCCTCAATTAGCGCGTCCCCCTCACTGCGCATGTGGGTAGTATATATGTACTGGTTGATATCCTCTGCCAATCCGATAATCTCATCTGTCTTCGCATACACGCCAGGGGGATATATTAATCCGGTGGAAAGCCCTATCGCCCCTTCAGAGATCGCTTTTTTTAACAAGAGGCGCATCTCCTGCATCTCCCCTTTGTCGGGCTCCCTATCCTCATATCCAACCACAGAGGCCCTTATATTGCCGTGACCCGCCAGCGTCGCATAGTTTATGGAAGGATGTACGTTTTCCAGGAGACGAAAATACTCCCCAAAGGTTGCCCACCGTTCCTTTATCCCCATTTCCTGAAAATCACCTTCGCGCTGTTCCCTTGCCTTGCCAAAGAGAGGGGCTGCGGACAAGCCACAGTTGCCATTAATTTCTGTGGTGACCCCCTGAAACACCTTACCCTCCGCGCGGTGATCCGCAATGAGCGTGAATTCAGAATGGGCATGGGTATCTATGAATCCCGGTGCCAGCGAAAGTCCCTTTGCCTCTATAATCTTTTCTGCTCTCCCCTTATACCCCTCAGGGGCCTTCACGATACACGCAATCCTGTCACCCGTGATGCCCACATCAGCCAAAAAACCGTCATCCCCGCTCCCATCATACACATTGCTTCCCCTGATCAACAGGTCCACACCACTGTTCATCATTTTTTCTCCTTTGGGAGAGGGCTGTGCTCAGAAGAGACAAAAAAAGCCTCAGGCGAACGGATGCTCTCTACGAACACCGGTAACAGGAAGGACACTATGTGCCTCATTCTCCTGGGAAATCCGTGGTTATCGTGATTTGTTATTTCCTCCCTGTAGGTTTTCACCAGGTGGTTCATAAGGACAGGAAAGGCCTTAAGGGTCAATCCCATTACACAGAAGAAATCCTTCACAGGCAGGCCGATTCGCTCTAGTGGCTTCAGGACTGCTTCCAGTGAATGAATCATCTCATCCATGGAAAGTATCCCTGTCAATATCTTCGCAGCAAAGATCATGGACAAAATCCTCAATGTCCTGATAGCTGCCATCAGCAGACCTTCATCGGTTACGGAGAGCAGATCATTTCCGTATAGTATCCTGCCGGGTTGAAAGAAGAGGTTGCCTGCAAAAGTGAATAAGAGGAAGAGTGCGATGGGGACGAGGCCGCCTTTCAGTCTTTTCAAGGGCAGGACTATGACGGCGATACAGAATACAGTAAGCGCAATGATACCATGGAGAACTATGTCCTGGATAAAAAAGAGGGTCGTGACAAAGAGTACATAGAGAAAGATTATGAGATACGGCAGCAAACGCTCTTCACCGCCCTGCCAGAAAGTCATGCGACTTGGCGGAGTGTATATTGGAGGAGGCAGCCATTTTCACGGGTGGGGCAACAGTATGCTTGGCTTTAGCCATTTTCTGCACAGGACCTGATGATTCAAAATAGATAATTACGCCCGCTGCGATGGACTCCGCAATGAGCCTGCGGTATGAGTTATCTGCAAGGAGTTTCTCTTCCGTAGGGTTGCTGATAAATGAGACCTCTGCCAGGATGGAAGGGGGCATGGAAGCACCCATCAGGACAAAAAACATCGCCTGCTTTACTCCCAGGTTTGCCGTTTTTGCATGAACCTTTGCGATATTTGAATACAGGGAGTTCTGCACATAGTGGGCAAGGGCGATCGATTCATCCCGTTTATAGTCCCTATTGAGATCAGTGAGAATTTTGCCCACATCGTCATTCTTATACTGGGCCATCTTCTCCTTCATTCTCCTCTCAGTTATGTAATTTTCCCTCGCAGCAACTCGTATGGCCTCCTCTTCATTAGTCCAGTTTTGGAGATAGGTCTCAATCCCCTTTGCACCCCTGTTGGGGCTCGCATTGGCATGGATAGAGACAAAGAGGTCTGCCTTGTGCTGGAGTGCGACCAGCGACCTTTCGGGCAACGGAATGAAGACATCCTTATCCCTGGTAAGGACTATCTCGATATTCTCCTCCTTCAGCAGAATCTCCCTCACTTTCAGTGCAATGTCCAGCACCACGTCCTTTTCCTGAAGTCCCCTTTTTCCCACAGCACCCGGATCGTGTCCTCCATGCCCTGGGTCAAGGACAAGCACCTTTCTCGTTATCGTAATATTTTCGTGCCTCTCAGGTCTCAAAGGCTTCTCATTCTTCTTTGCATTGACATCAATGACCAGTTTTGTGGGATCATCAAGGATATAAGCACTAAAATCATCCATGGTCTCGAGATCGAGGACTATCCTTACCGTGGCCTGGTCATATTGCCCTGCCCTCACCGACCTGAGGATGCCGTCACCCACGGGAAGTGAATTCTGTATTCCCTTGGAGATCCTCGTATTCCTGAGATCAAAATAGATTCTGTCAGGACCGGAGAGCCGTCTTTGCGCAAAGTCCACCGGGCGGGACAGGTCCACGATAACTCTTGTATACCCATCAGATGACCAATACCTGATGTCCTTGACTTGTGCCCTTTCCTCTGCGCCCAAGGAATGGGAGAGAATAATTACAAAAAAAAGGACCAAGAAGAGAGAGAACAGAAAAGGACGGGAGTTTAGCCTCACCTCATGGTGCATGAGGCACAATACATTCACTTTCTTTGCGCCGCATTCGTTATTCATACAGAACGAACAGCAATTATCTCCGGAATCTCCTTCTTTAGATTCGCCTCCACCCAGTTTTTCATCGTAAGAGTGGACATGGCACATGTGCCACACGCACCCTTGAGTTGTACATAGACGATATTGTCCTTGATATCCACAAGTTCTATATCGCCACCCTCAGCCTTTAGACCACCCCGTATCTTCTCAAGAACCTCTTCAACTTTTTCCCTTAACATATTGTTCTCCTTTGATAATAATGTAAACTTATCTAATATTCAAGTCTTTTTTTTATTTTCCGAAGGGGCATACGGGATACCTGCACTCATGGCAGTTAAGGCAGAGCCCGCCGTGACCAAGTTCTGCAAGTTCCCTTCTGCCAATGACTTCCCCAGCAAGAATCCTGGGAAGGATCAGGTCAAGTACGGTCGTCCTGTGATACATCCCGCAGGCGGGTATGCCGAGGACAGGGATAAGCGCATGGGGCATGGGGCTATGAGTATTTTCTTTTTTCTTTTGCTCTATGCTCCGTGCTCCTTGCGCTTTTTCGATATATGCGACAAGGAACATTGCCCCAGGAAGTACCGCAGAACCGTAGATGATATCCCTTGCTCCCAGTCTCTTAATGGCAAAGCGTGTCACATCATCAGGGTCAACGGACATACCCCCTGTGGTGATCAGCAGGTCAGCGCCTGAATCCATCAACTCCCTCAGTCTTGCTTCGATAACAACTTCGTCATCAGGGGCGAAGTATATCCCCACTATCTTTCCGTTCACTTCCTTTATTTTCTTTTTAATGACAGGGGCAAAGGCATCCTTTACCCTGCCGTGGTAAACCTCGTTACCGGTGATTACAACCCCCACAGTGGGTCTTCCTATCTCCTTGACTTCAATGGTCCTGCCGTTGGATCCCGCAACCCTTTTCGCCTCGTCAATCACCTTTTTCATCACCACCAGTGGTATCGCCCTCGTTCCTGCAACAACCTGCCCTCTTCTCACCATAGTATTGGTGTGAAGCGTCGCACACATCACCTCTCCAAGCATATTAAGATGAAAGAGAATCTCCCGGTTAATTTTTAAAAGTCCGTCCTTTGCCGCAATTATGTTAATCTTCCCCTCTCTCGGTTCTCCCTCCATTGCCACGCCTCGCCCCATAAGCAGAGAAGCCAACGCGTACGCAGCATCATCCTCATGCAGCTCATCATCCCCGACGGAAAGGACAAAGAGGTGTTCCTTTCCGAGCCTCTGGAGGTAGCATATATCTTCCCGTCTCAGCACGTGGCCTTTCTTAAAAGCCCTTCCTTTGAACTTGTTCTGCCTAATCTCAGTGATGTCATGTGCCAGGACCATGCCCACTGCCTTAGCAAGGGGAACGCGTGCACATGTGCAAAGGCCTGAAGGTTCAGAAGTGGTGAAATCAGTTTTGTCTATATGGTTTACGTTTTGGTCTTCTGCTCTTTCCCTCTCACACATCTTCCAGTCTCCTCAGCCCTTATCGCCAAACACCTTTCGGAATTTCTCATCAACAATCTCCCTTATCCCCGCCTCCATCTGCTCATACCGCTCCAGAAATTCGCTTGCTTCATGGGTGAGGGTCGCACCACCGCCATTTTTTCCGCCGGCCCGCCTTTCCACCAACCTGATGCCGAGCCTCTCTTCCATTGCCTTGATATAACTCCATGCCTTTCTGTAAGAGATGCTGACCTCTCTGGCCGCACGATTTATCGATCCGTGTCTCCTAATCTCCTTGAGCAACAACAGCCTTCCCCTTCCAAACACAGGCTCACCGTCCACCTCTATCCAGAGCTTTGACTTGATTTCCATATCGTTATGACATTTATGCATAACGGCAGGGAATAAAAAAGGACGACGAACCTTATAGTACCCTCCATCGGCGCACGACCTGCACACCACCTTTCCCTCTTTATACACTTCTCTCATATCCTGAACATCCTCTCTGCAGAGATCACATGTAATCCTTTTCAGCGGCCTCCCGGGCATATCTTCAGGTCTCAGCTGCACATCCACTTCCATCGTGTCAAAGAGCTCATCTTCAGGCATCATCTTATACGCTACGATCTGCTCTGCATATTTGTTCCCTCCCCCGTTACTGACACCCTTTGCCTTTTCCCTGGCATCTTCTCTTCCGCTCACCCGTATTGCCTTTCCTGTTCTCAGGTTTACAAACGTAGCAGCCATTTTCCCATAATCCATAAACTTCATGGTCCTGCGTCCAAGGCTACAGCCGGTTACGGATTGAATAGCGTCAGTGGCACATCTGTCCAGTTCAACGAAGACGAGAAGGTTCTTTTTATCCCTGCTCCGCGGATCTTGAATCCCCACCTTTCTCATACCTAGGAGCGACATCTTCACGCCCAGCACCTGCCCCGGACAGAGATGTCCATGAGCCTTTACCGATTCCTGAAGAAGGGTTTCAAAATTCAATGGAGACGCCATATTATTCTTTTAACACATCTGGGACTGCATCACCAACACTCTTTGACCGGTCCACGGTATTCCCCGATTCTTCTTCGCAGTATGAATACGCAAGGTTTGCACAAAGTACATGCGGCATATTGAGAATCGCCTTCATTTTCTTCACCTCTTCCCCTGTATCCCTCCCCTCCAGCGTCACGATAATCTTGCCCGTTTCATCATGGAAGAACACGTCACAGAGCCCGGATGACTTCAGGTTGTCCAGGACATTCCTCAGATGTTCAGGTGCTGTCTTGACCACAATACCCGATATATTCATTCTGCTTTTACCCCTTCATTCAGGGAGTCCAGCAGGTTCGATTGTGTCCTGTCTTTCTTATGCCTGAATTCACCCTTAAAGGCGTTCTTTATGGGCTCGGGGATATTCACCTGGGGCACATGACACTGCATGCAGTTGTATCGCTTCCCATCAAGCTTTCCCTGCAGATCTTTCCCTGTTTCGAAATCAATGAAATGGGATCTAGGCAGGGCGGTTGCACCGATTCCCTTCGCAACATCCGGCATATGACAGCCAAGACACATGTTATTCGTCTCTGCAACGGGCAGCATCCCGGTAAGGTCATGCGGAATAAGGGGAGGGCTGTTTTCAAACGCCCTTTCGATCTTTTTGCTTTTTCCTGGCTCTGCACTGGAGTATTCCCCTCCTTTAGGACTGACCTTGTTTTCCTCGTATATGCTCTCTTTCCTGATTCCCAGGTCTTCCTCGCTCTTTTCCTTCTTGTCCGCAAATGCGGCGCTGCTGGTGAACAGTATCATCGCCCCTGTCACCACAGCGATCAATGCCTTTCCACCGCTTCCTCTCATAGCAACCCTCCTCTTTTTTCACTACTTTCCATAGACATGCCTTAAACCGAATTCCATTGCTTCCTCGTCACACACCTCGATGCATCTCCCGCAATTGGTACACTCCCCGGAAAGAACTATTCCGCTCTCTTTCCCCACCATAGGAAGCACCTGCGCTTCCGGGCAGATCTCAAGGCATTTCCTGCACAAGGTGCATCTGTTCTTATTGTGGCGTACTTTCACCATACCCGCTCTGCCGATCAGGGAATAAAAACCTCCGAGAGGACAGAGATGTCCGCAGAAACCGTTTTTCACAACAAAAAGGTCAAAAAGGAATACACCCAGCACCGCGGTCCAGCCAATGCCCATGCCGAATATAATCCCTCTGTGGAGCATGGAAATGGGACTTATCCATTCAAAGGCAGCAACCCCTGTAAGCGCAGAGATGACAAGGGCCATTCCCAAGACCCAGTATCGTGTCTTTCTGTTTATACTATTTTCCGAGGAGATATCAAGCCTTGCCCTTTTTCTCAACCAGTTCGCAAAGTCGGTCACCACATTTACGGGACATATCCAACTGCAAAAAACCCTACCCCCCATAACCGTAAAGAAAAGCACAATGACAAGGGCGCCAAGAATCGCCTGGAGAGAGACTATTTTCCCCGCTGCAAGGACCTGAAGGACAGCAAGGGGATCGGCGAGGGTCAATAGGTCAAAGAGTCTTGAAGTACTGAGATTGCCCCTCAGGATATGCCAGCCAAGTACATTCCCTGTAATGAAAAGGGTCATAAGGGATATCTGAGATATCCTTCTCAGTACCATAAATCTGTATTTGATTGCCGGATACACCTTTAGAATTCACCCTTATTGAGATAATCCAAGGGATTCTTCTCTGAGCGCGGGGTTTTGGTTACTGTCTCTTCAGGCAATTCCCTCAGGCGCTCTTCGTCTTTTTCTTCCCATCCCTTAATGTACCGTGCACTTGATTCGCCCATAGCAATACTCCTGGTCAGGATAAATATGGAGGCCTTCTTCGTCACACACGCGTGCTCACACAGCCCGCATCCCGTACAGTGATCACTATGGACAACGGGCGCCAGTACGGCGTGTTTACCCGTTCTCTCGTTCCTTACAGGCTCCACCGTAATCGCCTTATCCATCACCGGACAGGCCCGGTAACAGGCATCACACTGGATGCCCCAGTATGCGATGCAGGTCTCCCTATCTATTACCGCAAGCCCAATCTTTGCATGATTCACCGCAAGTATCTTCTTTCCCGAGACAGCTTGTTCACTCACGAGATTGGTATCAAGGGCACCAGTGGGACATGCAACCGTACAGGGTATATCCCTGCACATTCGGCATGGATTCTCGCGCATCACAAAATAGGGGGTCCCCATCGGTCTTCCCTCCCCTGGTTTTGCAAGGATAAGCGCCTTGTACGGGCACGCTTCAACGCACAAACCGCATTTTGTACATTTTGCCAGAAACGCATCTTCAGGAATGGAGCCGGGAGGCCTCAGGATCAAGGCATAAGACTTCTTTCCGTCAAGAAAGCCTGCCCAGACGGCTCCTCCCACGCCTGCAGCACCCAAGCCCTTCAATACACCAAGTATGAATTCCCTCCGCTCAGGCATTTTAGCCCTCTCACTGTCGCTCATGGTAATGATAAGCCCTCAAGCCTTATACACCTTAACCGCGCATTTCTTAAAGTCGGTCTCCTTCGAAATGGGACAGGTTGCATCAAGGGTGACCTTGTTGATAAAGACATTTTCATCGAACCAGGGTACGAATATCAGGCCCTGCGGGGGATTATTCCTCCCCCTCGTCTCCACCCGTGCCTTCACCTTCCCCCTCCTTGACTCGACCCAAATGAGTTCATTGTCCTTAAAGCCAAACTTATTTGCATCCTTCGGACTCATAAAGCAGAGGGCCTCCGGAACTGCACGATATAATTCGGGGACCCTCATAGTCATGGTACCGCTGTGCCAATGCTCAAGAACCCTTCCGGTACAGAGCCATAATGGATATTCATTATCAGGAATTTCTGCTGGCTCGATATAATGCCTGAGGAATATCTTTGCCTTGTTGGGTAGTTTTACCTTCTCATCTCCTTTGGGACCGAGCAGGTCGCCCTTGGGGATCTCCTTGAACGCATCTCCATAAAAGGCGAATTTGCCATGATTGGCCTTCTTTGCATAGGGATCGAATTCGGCATTGAACCTCCAGAGCGTCTCCTTGCCATCAACCACAGGCCATCTCAATCCTCTTACACTGTGATAGGCATCAAAGTCCGCGAGATCATGGCCATGACCGACGCCGAACTTTCTGTACTCCTCCCATATATATTTCTGTGCAAAAAAACCATACCCCTTAAACCCTTCCACGTTTCTTCTATCCCCTCCAGCCTCCGTGTTAGAGAAACCTGCTCCTACAGGGTCAGGCCATTTATATCCTTTCGCTTCCTTGTTGGCAAAGAGGACATCAAATAGGGTATCGCTTTCCTTATAGCCTATCTCCTTTGCCTTGGCAAGGACATTGGGCAGGGTAGTTTTTTCATCGATCTTCTGCTCCTTCCAGACATCCGAGAGCTTGAACCTCTTGGAGAACTCCATCAACTGCCAGGAGTCAGACATTGCCTTGCCTACAGGAGTGATCTGCTGTCTCCAGTGCTGTGTCCTCCTTTCCGCATTTCCATATGCACCCCACTTCTCGAATATCATTGCTGCGGGAAGGATAAGGTCAGCCACTTTTGCGGAAATGCCGGGATACGCCTCAGAGACGACAATAAAATTGTCCATCTCGCGCGCAGCAGTAATCCAGTGATTCGCATTTGCGGTATTCTGCCAGGGGTTGTTCACCTGGACCCAGACCCATTTGATCTTTCCGTCTTCCAGGTCCCGCATGATCTTCACGTAATGGGAACCTATCACCGGATTGAGGGTGCCTTCGGGAAGTTTCCATATCTTCTCGGTCACACCCCTATGCTTTGGGTTCATCACGACCATGTCAGCAGGGAGCCTGTGTGCGAAGGTCCCCACTTCTCGTGCGGTTCCACATGCACTGGGCTGTCCTGTCAGGCTGAAGGCCCCGTTTCCTGGTTGTGCCTGTTTTCCGAGCATGAGATGGATAGCGTATATCTGTTCATTCACCCAGGTACCCCGCACATGCTGGTTAAAGCCCATGGTCCAGAAACTCACCACCTTCCTGCCCTTTTCAGTATAGAGATCCACCAGCTTTACCAGCTTCTTCTTGAAATCTTCAAGGGATTCGTCACCATCTCCCTTTGCAAGGGGTGCCACAAAATCCAGGGTGTAAGGCTCAAGACCCTTTTTGAAGTCCTCGAAGCTGATGGCCCAGTGGGCATCCGCGGCATTGGCATGTTTCATCTCCATTTTTTCCCCGGCCTTGATACCCAAAGAGGCCATTGCAATAGCCTCTTCCTTCGCCACTACCTTATATGCTTCTTTACTCGCGGTATCCAGTTCTGACTTCCTGTATTTTGCGTGGTCAATCTTCGGTCGTAATCCATAGCCGATATCCACATATCCTGTGGAAAAAATGCAGTTGTTATTCACAAAATCCCAGTCAATCGCTTCTGGCCTGTTGTACACGATTTCCCTCAAAATGTAGTTTTGTACCGCAAGATCGGTGTTTGGCTTTATGATAATCTCTATGTCAGCGAGGGTCGAACATCTGTTCGTGAAGGTGCTGAGATTCACCACTTTAACTTTCTGGGTATCGCTCAGTTTCCTGTCAGTGATTTTTGACCAGAGAACGGGATGCATCTCCGACATGTTGGCACCCCAGAGCACAATAGTATCTGAATGGTGCATGTCATCATAGTTTCCGGCAGGTTCATCAATACCAAAGGTCTGCATAAAGCCCACCACGGCACTGGCCATGCAGTGCCTGGCATTGGGATCCAGGTTGTTGGACCTGAACCCTCCTTTGTAAAGTTTTGCAGCAATATATCCCTCCATTATCGTATGCTGTCCTGATCCGAACATGGCAACCCCGGTGGGGCCCATTTCGTTGTAATATTTCCTAAACTGCTTCTCCATCTCATCGAAGGCCCGCTTCCAGGGGACTGGCTTGAATTTACCTTTTTTGTCAAACTCGCCTTTTTCATTCACTCTCAGGAGGGGCTCTGTGAGCCGGTCGGCACCGTAGATGATCTGTGCATTAAAATAGCCTTTAATGCAGTTGAGGCCCATATTCACCGGAGCAACTGGGTCACCTTTTACCGCAACAATTCTGTCACTCTTTGTTGCTACCATAATGCCGCATCCGGTTCCGCAGAACCTGCAGACCGACTTATCCCACTTCCATCCTGCCTCTGTCTGTTTTGCCGTTGCTTCCATTTCCTCGGGTACACTTATTCCCGCTGCGGTTGCAGCTGCTACTGCTGCAGCTGTCTTAAGAAATTCTCTTCTGGAAAGTGACATGGCTACTCCTCCTCTTTTTTCACAACCTTTTTATAAGACCGCACCATTTCTTGTACTTACCCATAGACACCGAACAATGCTACGGCATGAACTTACAAAATCCTATGACCTACATCATGCCCGGTCACAGCGGCAAAAAAAGAAAATGGAGAAACAGATCCCATCTAATATCATTCTAACCAAAGTCTATATCCAAAGTGCCTGCCTGTCAAGCAAGGAAAACCAACAAGAACAATCGCTTCCCTTCGCCCTCTTCAGCGCCACGCATTGTTGATGCTCAATAGTTTGATATACTTAATTAATATGGAACTCTCCGAAAACGCCATTAAAGTCCTGAAGGCACGGTACCTTCTTAAGGATGAGCATGGAAATGTCACCGAAACGCCCGATGGCATGTTCAGACGTGTCGCCTCCACCGTTGCTTCTGCCGAAAAACTCTATGGTGAGGACCGCTCTTTATGGGAAGAGCGCTTCTATGACCTTTTATCCAACCTCAAATTCCTCCCCAACTCCCCCACCCTCATGAATGCCGGCAAGGATATAGGGCAATTGGCTGCATGCTTTGTCCTTCCGGTGGAAGATTCCATGCAGAGCATTTTTGATACCCTGAAGAATGCGGCTCTCATTCTGCAAAGTGGAGGGGGAACAGGCTTTTCCTTCTCAAAGTTAAGGCCGAGGACAGATATGGTACGTTCCACAGGCGGCATCGCGAGCGGTCCTGTTTCCTTCATGAAGATATACAACACCGCAACGGATGTCATCAAGCAGGGGGGGGCGAGACGGGGCGCAAACATGGGGATACTGAGGATTGATCATCCTGACATCCTTGAATTCATCAGAATCAAACGGGATGAAAGGGAGATGACAAATTTTAATATCTCGGTGGCCGTCACGGATGCCTTTATGGATGCCCTTGCCCACGACAGGGAATACGATCTAGTGAATCCAAGGAGCAAGGCGGTAGTGGGAAGAGTAAAGACAAGAACTGTATTTGACGAGATCGTGACAAGCGCG
>Ga0316600_10000719_pt1 | contig 15649 bp, 7 predicted proteins | sample OWC_soil_day5_CT_FD_207652 | JGI IMG/M metagenome (GOLD analysis project Ga0316600, IMG submission 207652) | Wetland soil microbial communities from Old Woman Creek delta, Ohio, United States - OWC_soil_day5_CT | ecosystem: Environmental > Terrestrial > Soil > Wetlands | place: USA: Ohio... | reverse complement strand
TTGAAACGCGGACTCGGAGGCGATGCGGTCATCGCGCCCTATGCAACGGCGCTCGCGGCGATGGTGGATCCGGGAGGCGCCGTGAAGAACTTCACGCGTCTCGCCGCCGCCGGCGGCCGCGGCCGCTTCGGCTGGTACGAGGCGCTCGACTACACCCCCGCGCGACTCCCCGAGGACGAGCCGGTCGCGATCGTCCGCGCCTACATGGCGCATCACCAGGGAATGACCGTGATTGCGATCGCCAACGCCCTCGGCGACGGGGCGATGCGCGCCCGCTTCCACGCCGAGCCGATGATCCAGGCGACCGAGCTGCTGTTGCAGGAGCGGACACCGAGGGGCGTCGCCGTCGCCCGCCCGCGCGCCGAGGAAGTGCGGGCGGTGGCGAACGTCCGCGAGCTGGTTCCCCCGGCGCGGCGCCGCTTCGATTCGCCGCACGATCCGATCCCCCGCGCGCATCTGCTCTCGAACGGCCGCTACACCGTGATGGTCACCGGGTCCGGCTCGGGTTACAGCCGCTGGCGGGATCTCGCCGTGACGCGCTGGCAGGAGGACGTGACCTGCGATGCATCCGGGTCGTACGTGTTCCTGCGCGATCCGCAGAGCGGCGCGCTGTGGTCGGCCGGCTACCAGCCGAGCGGCGCCGAGCCGGACGCCTATGAGGTGGAGTTCTCCGAGGATCACGTCGAGATCGCCCGCCGCGACGGCAGCATCGGGACGACGCTCGAGATCGCGGTCTCCGCCGAGGACGACGCCGAAGTGCGCCGGGTGTCGGTTTCGAACCTCGGAAGCCGCGTGCGGGAGATCGAGCTCACCTCCTACGCGGAGATCGTGCTCGCGCCGCCCGCGGCGGACGCGGCGCACCTGGCCTTCTCCAAGCTGTTCGTGTCGACCGAGTTCGTCTCCGAGATCGGCGCGCTGCTCGCAACGCGGCGACGGCGGTCGCCCGGCGAGCCGGAGGTCTTCGCCGCTCATCTCGCGGTGGTCGAGGGCGAACGCGTGGGCGCTCTGCACTACGAGACCGACCGCGCGCGCTTCCTCGGCCGCGGGCGCACGCTCCGCACGGCGCTCTCCGTGATGGACAGCCAGCCGCTCGCGGGAACGGTGGGCGCCGTTCTCGATCCGATCTTCAGCCTGCGCTGTCGCGTGCGGATCCCGCCCGGCGCGACGGCGCGCGTGGCGTTCTGGACGCTCGTCGCGCCGTCGCGTGCCGAAGTGCTCGATCTGGCCGACAAGCACCAGGACCCGACGGCGTTCCAGCGCGCCGTCACGCTGGCGTGGACGCAGGCCCAGGTCCAGTTGCACCATCTGGGTGTCGGCCCGGACGATGCGCACCTCTTCCAACGCCTCGCCAACCACGTGCTCTATTCCGATCCGATGCTGCGGCCCTCCTCCGCCATGCTCGAGCGCAACGAGCAGGGACCCGCGGCTCTCTGGGCCCATGGGATCTCCGGCGACCTGCCGATCGTCGTGGTCCGCATCGACGAAGCCGACGACCTCCAACTGCTCCGCCAGCTGCTGTGCGCTCATGAGTACTGGCGGATGAAGGGGCTCTCCGTCGACCTCGTGATCCTGAACGAGCGGCCACCCTCGTACGCCCAGGAGCTCCAGGCGTCGGTCGAAGCGATGGTTCGCGCCAGCCATTCGCAGCAGCGCCGCGAGACGGAGAGTGTACGTGGTACGGTGTTCGTTCTGCGCACCGATCTGGTCTCGGTGGAGGTACGCACCCTGCTCCAGAGCGTGGCGCGAGCGGTCCTGGTGGGCCGACTCGGGAGCCTCTCCGAGCAGCTCAAGCGCCGGGCGGAGGCCGTCGTCGCGCCGCCGCGACGCCTGCCGGCGAGTGCGTCGCGAGAGCCGGCGCCGCCGCGTTCCGGTCTCGAGTTCTGGAACGGCCTCGGCGGATTCGCGGCGGGCGGGCGCGAGTACGTGACGATGCTGGGCGAGGGACAGTGGACGCCGGCGCCGTGGGTCAACGTCGTCGCCAACCCCGGCTTCGGATTCCAGACCTCGGTCGAGGGCGGCGGCTACACGTGGTCCGGGAGCAGTCGCGAGAACCAGCTCACGGCCTGGTCGAACGATCCCGTCGGCGACCCCCCGGGCGAGGTGCTGTACGTGCGCGACGAAGACGACGGCGTGCTTCTCGGTCCGACCGCGCTCCCGATTCGCGATCCAGCCGGACACTACGTCGCGCGATACGGGCAGGGCTACAGCCGCTTCGAGCACGCCGCGCACGGTCTCTCGCTCGAGCTGGTCCAATACGTTCCGCTCGGCGACCCGATCAAGATCTCGCGCTTGAAAGTCACGAATCGTTCGGGCCGCGCGCGCCGCCTTTCTCTCACTGCCTACGTCGAGTGGGTGCTCGGCCCGTCGCGGGGCGCGTCGGCGCCGTTCGTCGTGACCGAGATCGATCCCGACACCGGCGTACTGCTCGCGCGCAATCGGTGGCGGACGGGCTTCGGCGAGCGCGTGGCGTTCGCGGACCTCGGCGGACGACAGCTCGCGTGGACCGGCGACCGCAGCGAGTTCCTCGGCCGCAACGGCACGCTCGCAGAGCCCGCCGCACTGCTGCGGGACGCCCCGCTCTCGGGCCGCGTCGGCGCGGGTCTCGATCCCTGCGGCGCGCTCCAGACGTGGCTCGATCTGAAACAGAACGGAGTTGCCGAGGTGGTCTTCTTCCTCGGCGAGGCCGCGAGCCGCGCGGAGGCACTCGCACTCGTCACGCGCTACCGCCGCACGAGCCTCGACGCGGTTCTCGGCGCGGTCGAGCAGCACTGGGACGACGTGCTCGGCACCGTGCAGGTGCGCACCCCGGACCGTTCCACCGATCTGCTGCTGAACCGCTGGCTCCTCTACCAGACCCTCGCCTGCCGGGTGTGGGCGCGCTCGGCCTTCTACCAGGCGAGTGGCGCCTTCGGCTTCCGCGATCAGCTCCAGGATGGGATGGCGCTGGTGGTGTCGCGGCCCGATCTGACCCGGGAGCATCTGCTGCGAGCGGCCGCGCGGCAGTTCGTCACGGGGGATGTGCAGCATTGGTGGCTTCCGCACTCGGGTCAGGGTGTTCGCACGCGGATCGCCGACGATCGAATCTGGCTGGCCTACACCACAGCGCAGTATGTCGGCGTCAGCGCCGACGCCGGGATCCTCGAGGAAACGATTCCCTTCCTCGACGGACCGGCGCTCCGCGAGGGCGAACACGATTCCTACTTCCAGCCGATGATCGCCGACGAGCAGGCGACGCTCTTCGAGCATTGCGCGCGCGCGCTCGACCGGAGCCTCGCGGTCGGTGGGCACGGGCTCCCGCTCTTCGGCACCGGCGATTGGAACGACGGCATGAACCGGGTCGGCGAGGGCGGCAAGGGAGAGAGCGTCTGGCTGGGCTGGTTCCTGCACGCGACGCTCGCGGCGTTTGCGCCGCTGGCCGAGGCTCGCGGCGAAACCGCGCGCGCCGCCGCGTGGCGGGCGCACGCAGCGCAACTCGCGATCGCACTCGAGCGAGACGCGTGGGACGGGGACTGGTATCGGCGCGGCTGGTTCGACGACGGCACGCCGCTCGGCTCGGCTGCGAGCAGCGAGTGCCGCATCGACGCGATCGCGCAGTCGTGGGCGGTGCTTTCGGGCGCCGCCGATCCGGACCGTGCGCGCCGCGCCATGGCGGCGGTGGACCAGCAACTGGTGCGCCGCGACGACGGGCTCGTGCTGCTCTTCACGCCGCCCTTCGATCACGCGGCGGTCGACCCCGGGTACATCAAGGGCTATCCGCCCGGCGTGCGCGAGAACGGCGGGCAGTACACGCATGCCGCCGCGTGGACCGTGATCGCCTTCGCAGAGCTCGGCGACGGAGACAAGGCCGCCGAGCTGTTCTCGATCTTGAACCCGATCCACCACGCGAGCACGCGCGCGGCGGTCCACCGCTACAAGGTCGAGCCCTACGTCGCCTGCGCCGACGTCTACGCGGTGCCGCCGCACGTCGGACGCGGCGGCTGGACCTGGTACACCGGCGCAGCGGGCTGGCTGTATCGCGCAGGCCTCGAGTGGATCCTCGGCTTCCGCGTGCAGGGCGCGAGGCTCGTGCTCGATCCCTGCGTCCCGAGCGCATGGCCGAGTTTCGAGATCGAGTACCGGCATCGCTCGGCCCACTACCAGATCCGCGTCGAGAATCCGCGCGGCGTCTGCCGCGGCGTCACACGACTCGAACTCGACGGCGAGGCACTTCCGTCGACCAGCGCCGGGATCCCGCTCGCGGACGACGGTGCGGTCCATCGGGTGCGCGTGGTGCTCGGTTGACGGCACCGGCAATCGCGGCAGTCGCGCGCACGATCGCCACGCGCTGCTCGGCAAGAGCGGCGCCTCGATCGCCGCTGCGTGGCCTGCAATGGAGAGCGAACGAGCGACGGCTTCACTCGCGATCGGGACGCGCCTGGGCCAGCGCCGCGCCGGCCGTCGCCAACGCGCGCTGGATCAGCCATTCCTGCGCGCGCACGCCGTTCACCGTGGCGACCCGTTGATAACTGCCGTCGGCTTCGAGCTCTCGCGCCTTCACGTCGTCGTGGCGGTAGACGTCGAGGATCTCTTCGAGCCGCTGCGCGACGGACTCGGACCGGATCCGGCACATCACCTCGACGCGGCCGCGCAGGTTGCGCGGCATCCAGTCGGCGCTGCCGATCCAGAACTCGGGCCGGCCGCCGTTCTCGAAGCGCACGACGCGCGTGTGCTCGAGGAAGCGGTCCACGATCGAACGGACGCGGATGCGCTCCGAAAGACCCGGCACGCCCGGACGCAGGCAGCAGATGCCGCGCACGATCAGGTCGATCTCGACGCCCGCCTGCGACGCGTCGTAGAGCGCGCGGCACACCTCCTCGTCCTGGATGGAGTTGAGCTTGGCGACGATCGAGGCCGGTCGCCCCGCGCGCGCGTGCTCGGCCTCGCGCGCGATGCGTTCGAGCAGCCCGCTACTCAACGTGAACGGAGCGACCAGCAGGTGGTTCCAGCGCTCGCGCGAGGAGAGACTCGTCAGCATGTTGAAGACGCTCGCGACCTCGGCCGTGATCTCCGGATCCGCCGTGAAGAGCCCGAAGTCGGTGTACAGCCGCGCGGTGGTCGGGTTGTAGTTGCCGGTGCCGATGTGCGCGTAGCGGCGGATGCCGTCTTCTTCGCGCCGCACCACCAGCATCAGCTTGCAGTGCGTCTTCAGGCCCACCAGGCCGTACACGATCTGTACGCCCGCCTCTTCCATGCGTCGCGCCCAGCGGATGTTCTTCGCCTCGTCGAAACGCGCCTTCAGCTCGACCAGCACGGTGACCTGCTTGCCGTTCTCGGCGGCCGTGACGAGCGCGCGCGCGATCGCGGAGTCCTCGCTGGTCCGGTACAGCGTCTGCTTGATGGCGAGCACGCGCGGATCCCGCGCGGCCTGTTCCAGGAAGTCGACGACGCTTTCGAACGAGTCGAAGGGGTGGTGCAGCAGTACGTCGCCGGCGCGGATCGTCGGGAAGAGTTTCGCCGGCTCGCGCAACGAGGGGTGGATCGGCGCGACGAAGCGCGGCGCCTTCAAGCGATCGTCGGACTCGAGATCGACGAGCTGGGTCAGGCGCGAGATGTTCACCGGGCCGTCGCATTCGACGAGGTCGCGCGCTTCGAGGTCGAGGACTTCGAGGAGTTCCTGGCGCAGGCGCTCGCCGACGGGCGCGCGCACTTCGAGTCGCACTGGATCGCCGCGGCGCCGGCGACGCAGCTCCTGCTCGATTGCGATCAGCAGGTTCTCGGTCTCTTCTTCGTCGACGTAGAGGTTCGAATTGCGCGTCACGCGGAAGGCGGTGTGATCGAGGATCTTGGCGCCCGTGAAGAGTTCGGGGAGCTGCCAGCGGATCACGTCGGCGAGAAACACGTACGTGCGCGTTCCCGCCTCGCCGCCGGGTGCACGGAAGACGCGCGAGAGCACGCGCGGGACCTGCACGACGGCGAGCCGCACGGGTTCCTCGGGGTCGTCGGTGTCGAGCAGCGCAGCGATGTTGAGGCTGCCGCTCGCGACGAACGGGAACGGATGCGTGGGGTCGAGGGCGATCGGCGTCAGCACCGGAAAGATCTCGCGGTGGAAGAAACCGCGCAGCCAGGCCTGCTGGTCGGCCGGCAGCAGATCGGGGTCCGGAAAGACGATGCCTTCCTTCTCGAGCGCGGGTTGCAGGACTTCGTTCCAGCAACGGTAGAGGTCGCGCACCTGTTCGCGCGCGACGCGGTCGATCGCCTCTAGCGCCTCTGCGGCCGTCTTGCCGTCGGGCTCGTGGGTGGTGATCCCGGCCTCCGCCTGCTGCTTCAAGCCGGCGACGCGAACCTCGTGGAATTCCGATAGGTTCGAGTCGACGATCGAAAGGAACTTCACGCGTTCCATCAGCGGATTGCCGGGATCCTGCGCCTCTTCCAGGACTCGCCGGTTGAAGGCGAGCCACGAGAGCTCCCGATTCAGGAAGAGTTCCGATCCGGGCACGCGGGCGGGGGACTCACTGGGCATGGCTACAGCATCGGACACTCGCCCTGCGGAGCCAACCCGAGAGACCGCAGGCGACCCTGCGCGCGCGCGGCAGGCGCGCAGGTCACTCGGCGAAGCGACTCGCTTCGCGCCGATGCGAGGGCCAATCGAGCGCGAGCCTCTCGCCCCCCGCATGCACCTCGACTGCGTCGCTCGGGAACGGAGCCTCCACCCAGGGCGCCTCGTAGCGCGGGAAGCCGCGCAGCGCGACGACCCGCCCGTCGCGCCGCAACGGGCCGCGCCAGGCGAACTCGATGGGTCCCTGGGAGGGCGACTCGTAGCGGAGCGAGGCGCGGCCGAAGCGCAGCGGCGCAGCCGCGACGCGCGCGACGAATTGCTCGAAGGATCCTTCCGTAGCCCGCCGTCCCAGCTCGCAAATCCAGATGTTGTGACGCCCCGGAGCGCGCACCTCGTTCGGTTCGATCCAGCGCGCCGGCTGCTGCGAGCGCAGCGCCAGATACCCGGCGCCGAGACGCGCGAAGAACCAGCCATTGCGCTCGATCACCTCGTCGAAGCGATCGCGCGGCAACCAGGCGTGCGTGAAGAGATTGCGGTTCTGCACGTAGAGCGCGGGCCGGCGCGGAATCCGGTAGATCGCGACCAGCACGTTCTCGATCTGCGCCACGCGCGGCAAGGTCGCCGAGCCCGTCCACCAGCCGGGCGAACGCGCGCTCCTGGGCCCCGGGTGCGTCGTGAAACACACCGCGTCGGGACCGAGCGTCGCCTGCCAGATGTGATGCTGATCGCCGCCGCGACCGGGGTTCCAGTCCGGTGCGGAGCTGAGCTGGTAGTCGGGCGTGCGGTAGCTGAGGAGATCGACCTCGTCGCGGACGTTGCGGCTCATGTCCCACCGGAAGACTTGCGCGAGGATCGGGAGCAAGCGCGTGCGGTGCAGCAGCGTGAGCAGCGTTCGCTGCCGCGCGAACGGCGCGAAGAACGCGTTGCTCCACCAGCCGAAGCGATCGAGCAGCGCGACGAACCCTTCGATCGTGCGCGGGTGCGCGTACGCCTCCAGCGAGAGCAGCACCATCATGTCTTCGGGATCGCGCGGGTCGAGATCCCAGCGCGACGCTTCGTCGAGGCGGATCCCCATGCGCTGGCGAATCGTCACCGCGTCGCGCCGCTCACCCGCGATCGCCGCGATCGCAGCCGGCACGCGGTAGCGCGGCGAGAGCGCGAGCGCGACCGCGCTCTGATTCTCGACGCGCGCGAACGAGCCGACTCCAAACGCCAGCTTCGCGAGGTCGGTGGTGCCCTCTTCGCGCGCCGCGATCTTGCAGCGCTCGTAGGAACGCCCGTGGCTCGACGCGAAGACGCCCCGGTAGTGGTGGAGCGCCATGTCGAGCAGGAGCAGGTCGGCGACCATCGCGGCGCGCGTCGCAACCTCGAGTTCGCCGGCGAAGTCGACGAGCGCGAGCAGCGCGACCAGATCCTCGTCGTAGTAGACGTGAGAGAGCCATTCGCTGAAGCCGCTGCGGAAGCGCAGCTCGAGCCAGCGCGCGACGCGCCGGCGTCCCGCTGCCGCGACTTCGCGGCCCTTCGCGCCCGAGTTCGAGAACACCGCATCGGGATGGAGCTGGCCCGCCAGCAGCGCCGCCGACGCGAACAGGATCTCGTGGTTCTCGGTCCACGAGCACAGCGAATCCGCGCCGGGCTCGTCGGGCCAATACTTGAAGCCGCGCACGCTCGCGTGGGCGCGCTCGACGAGTGCGCGCGGCAGCCGCGGATCGCCGCCGAAGTGGAACAGCAGGCGCAGGATGCCGTGCAACACGAAGTCGGCGCAGTCGAGGCGGGCGTCCACATAGTCGAGCGCCGCCTCGAAGAGCGGGACGTGCGCGGGACCGCCCGCCGCAAGCCGCGCGACCTCGTGGAACACCGCGCACAGATGCGCCGGCGGCGGCGTACGCCGCACGCAGTCGAGGAACGCCGCGCGGCGCGCTTCGAAGCTCGCGGCGAAGGGCGTCTCCGCGTGCGGATCCGGGTCGGACGAGGTCGGGAGTTCCGGGGGGACGCTCCGCGGCCGCAGCTCGTACACGAAAACCGGGTGCTGGTTGGAATCAGGCGCGTCCACGCGGTCGGCTACTGTACCGCCCTCGCGGCGAGGCCACGGAATGCGCGCTCGACCGATCGCAGTGCTCGCCATGGCGCCCGCCCTCACGCCGGATCTGTTCACGCCCGAGCACCACGCACGCCTCGCGACGCTCGCCCTGCTGCCCGATCCGCAGCCGCTCACGCGCTTCGACGACGCGCGCGCCGCAACGCTGCTAGCACGCGCCGAGGTCCTGCTCACGAGTTGGGGTTCGCCGCGCATCGACGCCGCGGCGCTAGCGCGCGCGCCGCGCCTCGCCGCGATCATCCACGCCGCGGGCACCGTGAAGGGCCACGTCGACCCGTGCTGCTTCGAGCGCGGGATCCGCGTGTCGTCGGCCGCGGCGGCGAATGCGATTCCCGTCGCCGAGTTCGCGCTCGCCGCGATCCTGCTGGCCGGCAAGCGCGCCTTCCGCTTGCAGCGCCGCTACGCCGAAGTGCGCAACTACCGGCTGTGGTGGAACGAGGTGCCGCCGATCGGGAACTACCGGAAGGTCGTCGGCGTCGTGGGGGCGTCGCGGATCGGGCGGCTCGTGATGCAGCACCTGCGCGCCTTCGAGTTCTCCGTACTCGTCGCCGACCCCTATCTGTCCGCCGAGGAGGCGGCGCAATGCGGCGCCGAGAAGACCGAGCTGGACGGCCTGTTGCGCCGCTCCGACGTGGTGAGCCTGCACGCGCCCTCGCTGCCCGAAACCCGCCACCTGCTCGACGCGCGCCGGCTCGCGCTGCTCCGTGACGGCGCCGTACTCGTCAACACCGCGCGCGGCGCCCTGGTGGACGGCGACGCGCTCCGCGCGGAACTCGTCGCCGGACGCATCGACGCCGTGATCGACACCACCGATCCCGAGATCCTCGCGGCCGACTCGCCGCTCTACGACCTCCCCAACGTCTTCCTCACCCCGCACATCGCCGGCGCGATGGGCACCGAGACGCAGCGCATGGCGACCCTCGCACTCGACGAGATCGAGCGCTTCGCGAAGGGCGAACCGCTCGCGCACGAAATCAGACTGGAAGATCTGGCGAGGATCGCGTGAGCCGGCCGCTGCTCGGCTTCTGCTCGATCTCGGCGATGGACCGCCCGCTCGCCGCCGTCGCCGAACTCGCCATCGCGAACGGGCTAGACGGGATCGAGGCGACGGCGCGACCGCCGCACGTCGATCCAGCCGCGCCGCTCGATGTCCACCGCGAAACGGCGCGCGCAGTGCGGGAAACGGGCGCCGCAATCCTGACCTACGGCTCGTACCTCGGACGCGCCGAGGTGGCCGGCAAGGCGGCCGTCGACGCCGCGACGGCCATGCGCGAAGTGCGCATCGCCGAAGCCCTCGGCGCCCGGCTGCTGCGCGTCTGGGCGGAGCCGCTCCCAGGCGCTCTCGAAGGCGGCTTCGCCGCCGTGGCGACGCTGTTGCGTGCCGCCTGCGATGCCGCGGCTGCCACCGGCATCGACGTCGTCGTCGAGCGCCACCTCGGATCCTTCGCCGACACGCCCGAACGCATCGAGCGGCTCTTCGCCGCCGTGGACCGCCCCAACTTCGCGCTGAACTACCAGGTGCTCGATTCCCTGCCGCAGTCGCTCGCCGCCGCGCAGCCCGACGACGCGCGCCGGCTGGTGCCGCTCGCGCGCTATTTCCATCTGAAGAACACGCGACCCGCGGCGGACGGCGCGGGTCCGATGCCGCCGGGCGGCACGCTCGGCGGCGGCGTGCTCGACTACCGCGCGATCCTCGGCGCGGCTTTCGCGGCGGGTTACGCGGGACCACTCGCGATCGAGTTCCTCTCGTTCGAGGCGCGCCCGCTAGACGACAAGCTCGCCGAGGACGCAGCCTGGTTGCGCCGCACACTCGCGGAGTTGGGCAAGGCGTGAGCGAACACTTCCCGCGCGTCGCGTCGCTGCGCAGCGCGAGGGCGCTGCGCGCGCGCTTCGACGCGCTCGGGATCGTACTGCCGTGCGACGACTCCCTCGAGACGGGTGCGGGCGCACCGCTCGCGGCGCCGCTCGCGCTGGGCGTCGGAGCGGACGGTCCGCTGATCGCGCCGAACCGTTTCGTCGTGCAGCCGATGGAAGGTTGGGATGCCACGCCCGACGGGCTGCCGAGCGACTTGACGCGGCGCCGCTGGCGACGCTTCGGCGCGTCGGGCGCCGGATGGATCTGGGGCGGCGAGGCGGCGGCCGTGCACGAAGACGGGCGCGCCAACCCGCATCAGCTCGTCGTCTCGGAGCGCAGCGTTCCGGCGCTCGCGCGGCTGCGCGGGGAAGTGCTCGCCGAAGCCGCGCGTGCCGGGCACGCCGAGCCGGTGGTCGGTCTCCAGCTCACCCACAGCGGGCGCTGGTCGATGCCGCAGCCGGGCATGCGGCGACCGCGCGTCGCGTACCGGCATCCGATCCTCGACCGCCGCGTCGGCATCGCCGAGGACGGCGCCGTGCTCTCGGACACCGAGGTCGATGAACTCGTAGGCGACTTCGCGCACGCCGCTGCCTGCGCGCAGCAGGCCGGATTTGCGTTCGTCGACGTGAAGCACTGCCACGGCTACCTGCTGCACGAGTTCCTGTCGGCGCGCACGCGAACGGGCCGCTGGGGCGGGCAGCGTCTCACCGAACGAACGCGCCTCGCGCGCGCGATCGTCGCCGCCGTACGCGAAGCGGCGCCGCGGCTGCGCATCGGCGTGCGGCTCTCGGTGTTCGACGTGGTGCCGCACCGGCGCGGCGCGAGCGGCGCCGGCGAGCCCGAGGCGCACGCCCTGCCCTACGCGTGCGGCTTCGGCATCGACGCGACGGACCCCGCTCACATCGATCTCGCCGAGCCGATCGCGCTGGTGCGGCAGCTCGTGGCGAGCGGCGTCGCGTGGATCAACGTGACGGCCGCGAGTCCCTACTACGCTCCCCACGCGCAGCGGCCGGCGTTGTTCCCGCCCTCGGATGGCTACCCGCCGCCGGAGGATCCGCTGGTCGGCGTAGCGCGCCTGCTGGACGCGGCGCGCGCGATCAAGGCCGCGGTGCCCGAGGCGGTGGTCGTGTCATCGGGCTGGACGTATCTCCAGGAGTGGCTTCCGCACGTCGCGCAGGCGTGTCTGCGGGAAGGCTTCTTCGACGCGGTGGGACTCGGGCGCATGATGCTCTGCTACCCACAGCTGCCGGCCGATGCGCTCGCCGGTCGCGCGCTCGCGCGCAAGCTCGTCTGCCGCAGCTTCAGCGACTGCACGACGGCCCCGCGCAACGGACTCGTGTCGGGCTGCTATCCGCTCGACGACTTCTACCGAGAGCGGCCGGAGCGCGAGGCGCTGGACGCCGCCAAACGCGCGGAGCGCCCGTGAGCCCGTCGTCGCTCGCCGGCGCGTGGGGTCGCCTGCACGCGCGACGCCCGCACGGCATCGCCGCGGCGCTGCTGCCGTACACACCTGCGGGCAGCGTCGACTGGGCCGCGTTCGAGCGCCACCTGACACGCACCCGCGACGCCGGCCTCGACGTCGCGGTGAACATGGACACCGGCTTCGGCGATCTGCTCGCGCCCGCCGAGCGCGACGCCGTGCTCGACGCGACGCGCGCGGCGCTCGGTCCGGGCCGGCGCTTCTACGCCGGCGCCTTCGCGCAGGGCGCCGCCGACCCGCGCGCGGCGTATCGCGGCGCGATCCTCGCCATCGAGCGGCGCGGCGCGCTGCCCGTACTCGTCCAGTGCCCCGTGATGCAGGCGATGGCGCCGGCGGAGAAGGCGGCGCTCTACGCGGACATCGCGCGCGCCACCGCGGAGGGCGCCCTCGCCTTCGAACTGTCGCCGCGCTTCGGCCCGCATGGCGAGATCTGGGACGATGAGACCTTCGAGCGCCTGCTCGCTGTGCCGCAGCTGCTCGGCGCCAAGCACTCTTCGCTCGACCGCGCGCTGGAGCTGCGTCGCCTGGCGACGCGCGATCGCGTGCGGCCGTCGTGGCGCGTCTACACCGGCAACGACCTCGGTATCGACCTCGCCGCGTACGGCAGCGACTACCTGCTCGGCCTCGCCAGCTTCGCGCCCGAACGCTTCGCCGAACGCGACGCGGCGCTCGCCAGCGGCGACGTCGCCTTCCTCGCGCGCAACGACGCGCTCCAGCACCTCGGCAACGTCGGCTTCCGCACACCGATCCCCGCCTACAAGCACAGCGCCGCGCTGTTCCTGCAGATCACCGGCGGCCTCGCGAGCGACGCGATCCACCCGCGCGCACCGAGGCGCCCCGCGACGGACCGCGTGCTGCTCCACGACTGCGCGCTGCGACTCGGCATGCTCGACGATCCCGAGCGCGCATGGCGCGAGTTCGTCGAGCCGTTCCTCGGCGCCGGTTAGCGCGCGCTCTTCCCGATCCGCAGCCACTCCCGGGATCTGGTCAGCAGGGGCTTCTCGACCAGCTTGTGGATGAGAATGCCGCAGCCGACCGAGACGACGAGGACCGCGGCGAGCAACAGCAGCGCGGTGGCCTGGGTCGTCTCGCCCTCCGGCACCCAGCCGAGCGAGCGGATCGCGCTGAAGGTGCGCTTCTGGAAATAGAGGTGCACCAGGTAGATCGAGTACGAGGCGTCGCCGATCAGCAGCAGTAGCCGCCGCCGCTTCAGGAACGCTTCGATGCTTCCCGACACCGATGCGAAGAGCAGCAGCGCGCTGCCGGTTCCGAAGCCCACCGTCAGCGGCGGGCTGGACCAGACGAACAGATTCGGGTCCGAAAGCGAGAGGTAGTACCAGCCCGTGCAGGCGAAGACGACGGTGCCGGCGGCCAGGCTGGCGAGGCCGATCCGGTCGCGGAGGCTCGGCTCCAGCCTGTCGCGCACTGCGATCACCGCGAGCGCCGTCAACAGCCCGAACAGGAACAGCACGTTGAGCAGGTCGAGCGCGAGGCATTCGCCGAAGGGGTAGAAGGCGTAGTGATGATTCAGCACCAGCAGCACGAACCACGCGGCGAACACCCCGGCGCCCAGACTCCGCCTGACGAGGAACGCGACGAAGATGCCGTAGAAGATCACCTCGTAGGTGAGGGTCCAGGAGACCGCGACGATCGGAGACTTGCCGGAGTTGAAGAACAGGGCGTTGGACAGGAAGTCGCCGATCCCGAGGCGGCCCCAGAACACCTTGCGGCCGCCGAGCAGCAGGAACACGATCCAGTAGATCGGGTAGATGCGCACCAGCCGCTTGAGCAGGTAGCGCGGAGCCTTGCGAAAATCGTCCAGGTCGCGGCGGTGCGCGTGGTAGATGATCAACCCGCTGATCACGAAGAACATGTGTACGCCGGAGTAGCCGAACCCGGCCACGCCGAGCAGCCACGTCTCGCCGTACTTGTGGTTGACCAGGCCCGCGCCGTGGTAGACGGCCACCAGCAGGCACGCCAGGCCTCGGCAGACCTGGGGCGTGTAGATCGTGGAGTCGACGCGCTGTCGCAGGCTGCGTTCGGTGTGTGCCACCTGGGAGCGCGAGCGTTCAGAGAGCGATTTCGTCAACCCCAGCCTGCCCGAATCCTTCACGAGAGTTGAACCAACGAAGACCCCTGATCGCGTAGGAGCGGGTTGCAATACACCGCTCCCTGCACGATCGAGGACCTTCGTGCATTGCGCAATCTACTACACGGCGCGTTTCGTTCTACGAACTTGCTTCGAAGGCCGTGGCGGCCGGTCGCCGCGAGAGGATTCCTGCTCGGCGCGCGATCCGCGCTCGCCTTTCGTGTTCGCCTTCCCGTATCGTTGCGGCAATCGCCCACCGCGCGCTGCCGGAGAAGAAGGAGGCATCGTGTCCGAGCTGTCCCGTCGCGACTTCGTGAAGGTCGTGGGTACTGCGGCGGCCGCAGCGTCGCTGCCGGCGAGCGGCGGCTGCGAGCGCGGCGAGCACGAGCCGGCGGCGGCGCATGAAACCGTGCACACGGCGCGCGAAGCTGCGTCCGCGAGCGCCTCGGACTTTCGGGACCGCTGGCGGGCGAAGTGGACGTGGGACCGCGCGGAAAAAACCAGCCACTTCAACAACTGCGCGTATCAGACGCACTGCCTGTTCGAGGTCTACGTGAAGGACGGCGAACTCCTGCGCGAGGAGCAGGCGTCCGCCTATCCCGCGCTCCACGAGGGCGTGCCGGACCCGAACCCGCGTGGTTGCCAGAAGGGCTGCGCGTACAGCGCGCTCGAAGCCGGCGGCTCGCGCGTCCTCCACCCGCTGCGCCGCAAAGGCGAGCGCGGCTCAGGGGCGTGGGAGGAGGTTTCCTGGGACGTCGCGCTGGACGAGATCGCCGATCGGCTGGTGAGCGCAATCGTCGAGGATGGCCCCGACTCGGTCGTGATGGACGTCGGCACGAACGGCATCGGCACGACGGCGCAGGCAGCGGCGCAACGCCTCGCCGAAGCCCTCGACTGCGTGATGCTCGACCCCAACGCCGAGATCGGCGATCAGCAGCAGGGCGCCGCCGTGACCTACGGCGGGATCGCCACCGCGCGCTCCACCGAGAGCTTCTTCGCTTCGGACCTGATCCTCGTGTGGAGCGGGAATCCCGCCTACACGCAGATCCCGAACTTCCATTTCGTGTTGGAGGCCCGCTATCACGGCGCGACCATCGTCGTGATCGCGCCCGACTACAACGCCACCGCGGTCCATGCCGACCTCTTCGTGCCGGTGAGGCCCGGCACCGACGCCGCGCTCGCCTTCGCGATGGCGAAGTGGATCCTCGACGAGGGGCTGTACGACGAAGCGCTGCTGCGCGAGCAGACCGACCTCCCGTTCCTCGTCCGGCTCGACACCCGGAAGTTCCTGCGGGAGTCCGACCTGGTGGCGGGCGGATCCGACGAGACGCTGTACCGCTGGGATCGCGCGCGCGGCGCAATCGAGATTGCGCCGACCGACAGCCTCGCGCTCGGCGCGAGCGACCCGGCCCTCGAAGGCAGCTTCGAGGTCGACACGCTCTCGGGTCGCGTTTCCGTGCAGCCGGTCTTCGAGTTGCTCCGGAGCGCGCTGGCGCCCTGGACGCCCGAGGCTGCCAGCCGCGCTTGTGGTACGCCGCCGGGCACGATCCGCCGTCTCGCGCGCATGCTGGCGGGGGCGAAGGCCGCGTCGA